>Ga0307417_10000079_pt1 | contig 37799 bp, 32 predicted proteins | sample SalMarWE160210MG_2_FD_202514 | JGI IMG/M metagenome (GOLD analysis project Ga0307417, IMG submission 202514) | Salt marsh sediment microbial communities from the Plum Island Ecosystem LTER, Massachusetts, United States - WE1602-10 | ecosystem: Environmental > Aquatic > Marine > Intertidal zone... | reverse complement strand
CAACCGGCTGAAATGCAAGGTAATTAGATAGGAGGACGGGAGAATTGATTCCCAAAGAATGAAAAACAGGAAATACGGGCTATGGAACTGGCACCATTATAAAAATGTAATAAGGAATTCCGGGGACAGTATATCAATTATTCCATTTTTTCGCCTTCTTCCCGGTTTTCGCGGCGCTAAGTCTTTTGTGAAAGCGGGGTTGGATCTTTCATTTTGACATGTTCAGCGTCATATCGTACCTTATCATCGAACGGCGAAAAGACATACTGTGTGGAAAAGGGGTCAGACGTATTTTATTGACACCGATGAATCGCTGGGCATGGGGATCAGGTCCTGAATCTTGCATTCTTTTGTTTCTTCAGCTTTTCATCCTGATGGATTTGCCCTTCCGCCTTTTTGCCGGCACAGGGCATCGCCGACGCAAAAACGCCATTCAGCAGGTTTCAAGACCCCTTTGATTGTTCACGTCCAGGGGTGGGCCAGGCATTTGGGAAGGTATGGAGCCGGCCGGCGGATCTTCAAAAGTTTTTGTTGTCGGATGGGTTGCGACCAAAAATGCAATCCTGTATCCTCATATTTATGACATCATGCAGACATAATAAACTGGTCCTCCTGGAAAAACGGTCCAACAAGGTCCGCTGCCGTCACTGCCACCTCACAATTGACGAAAAGGAGTTGGGGAGCGGCTGCTGCCCCGAGTGCCAGGAGGTTTACGGCGTGCGGCGTCGGGACTTTGAGGAAGTCAAAACAAAAGATGAGGGTGCAGTCGTATACTGCTGCGAAGATTGCGGAACTCTCATCACGATAGAGTGATATGATGTGGCTTCACGAACAGGATATTCTCCATACAATGTTGGGGTGAGGGCCACGCAGTGGCGGATCCGATGAATCCAATAAAACAGGCGTGCCCCCTTTTCCACTTATTGGCCAAAAGGTAAACTTTTGAGCAGACTTTTGGCCTTTTCTTCCAACCCTTTTGTTCCCTCCTTCCCTTCAGTCTGCCCTGGCAGGAGTTTTTTCAATTCAGAAGGTTCAGGGAGCCCTTTTTCGAGCCTTTGTTTAAGCATCCCCTTGAGGTCCGGCCGAAACTTGGGAGAGGCGAAGCTCCCGGTGACCAGGACCGGGACCATAATTCCAGTACGTTGCTTTGTGTCCCCCTGTCCCTTGAGGGTCCCCACGAACTTGGGCTGAACGCGGAAGTCCAGAGTCTCTTTCACCAGATCGGCTTTCCCCGCCACTAGAACTCGGAGAAGGGGAGACAGTAGTGACGTCTCAGAGGTGTTCAGGACCCCTTTGGTTATGGTGAAGGGGGCGCGCAACTCGGTGAAGTCGGTGCGCGGCTTTTCCGTTGTCTTCTCCGCGAGACCAAAAGTCGATGCCACATTCCGGACCATTCCCGCCAGGTCGATACCCACGATGGCCCCATCATTAAACAGGAGGTTCCCTTTGCCGTTTAAAGTCCTCTTGATCCCTTCGGCATCCTCCCCTGCCATCCTGACCGCCACATCGGCCTTTACGGTTCCCGCCAGAAAATCCTTCTTCAAAAAGTCTTTTAGAAAGGGCTGAACCTGTATCCCGGTTGCCTGGAGTTCCATATTGCTCTTTGGGGTATCCTGGCTCACATCCAGAGTTCCTTCAGCCGTCATGCTCCCTTCGTAAAGCTTGAGGCCAAGGGGATTCAAATGAAAACGACCATTTTTCCCGGAGAGTTTCAGGTAGATATCCTGAAGCTTGGCTCCACGTGCTTTGAGCTTTCCCACCCGGATACTCCCGTCCAAAACAAGTCGCCGAAGAGGGATGTAATCAAGTCCCTTTCCCTTGGGCGCAGGGGCCTTCGTTTTCTTCTCTTGTGAGGATGTTTCGCTTGTGGGTGGGAGGTACCGATCAATGTCGATCTGGTCCAGCTTCAGATCAAAACTTAGATCAGGCTTGGAAAAATCCATGGCCTTTAGGGAAAAATTGACTTTTGATTCATCTAAATCCAAGGTGCCATCCGAGATCGAAACGGTCTGGGGAGTCCCCTTAACCTTGGCATTGAGGGACAACCGGTTCAAGACCTTCGGGTCGGACGTCTTCACCGGTAGAGCCTGTCCCAGTGCAGCAATCAGCTTTCTTGGAGAAAAGGGAGAGATTTGAAGGGCCAGGTCGAACTGCATAAGAGTGGCCGGATCCGTTATCTTGCCCTTGAGGTTCATGTCCAATTGCTTCAGGGCCTTAAGGCTGAGTTCGAAAGGAACGGTCCCCTTGCCCGGGTCTTTCCCTATGGGGCCCACTTTACCATCCAAAGACAGAGGAAGTCCATCAACTTTAGCCGAAAAGGCGAGGGGAATCGGGTGGTCCAGGGAAACCTGCTCAAGTCGGAGTGTCACATCCGAGATCTCTTTGCGCTCACCTTTGACTTGATCAATCCAGAGGATAGTCCCTTCCGTAATGGCGAATTCTCCCACTGCAAGGGCCTTAATGGGAAGACCCTTTCCAGGTTCGGCCTCCACCGGCTTCTCTTTTTTCTTGGAGGGCTTGGCGTGAGTATCGCCGGATGGCTTTCCTATACCCTCCCAGTTTCCGCGGCCTTTCATGTTTCTTTCGAGAACGATCCGAGGGCCTTTCAATACAAAACGCTTGACCTGGATATCTCTCAGGAGGAGAGGAAGGAGCTTCACCCTTACCTCGAATGATTTTACACTGAGAAAATCCTTTTCCTTGAAATCCGAAGGATTCCCCAGGTGAAGGTCAGATAAGGATACTCCTGCCCACGGAAAAAGGGAGAGACTGATATCCCCACCTAAGGTGAAGGGCCGTCCTGTAGCCTCAGCCACTCTCTTTTCAATTTCAGGCTTATACTTCTGGAAGTCCACGAACCTCGGGACGATAAGGAGGGCTGCGATAACCAGGACCAAAAGCCCGCCCACAATGATAGATAGCCATTTTATCACCTTTTTCATAGTTTACCTCCAGGAGAACAGCTCAGCGTTTATTCCCGAATACCTCTTTAAGGAGATCGGTCACCCCGGCTGCCGGGTTTTGACGTATCTTACGCTCTTCCTCTCCACCATGCGAAAAAGCCCATACAGTGAGCGGTCGGTCACATGCTCAAATCGAAAACGCCTACCTGTTCCCGCGTGAAATAGCGGGACGTCAGGTCGTCTCCTTTTACTTGGTCGCCTACAATATACCGTATCTCAAGACAAAAATCTATCTATCTGGTTGGTGAGGGCCACCGCCTCAGGACTGTTGCTGAATATGCTTTCGACTTAAGAGACCGGGACATCCATTGGAACCTAAGAAACTTTTCAAGCAGACTATATATTTTTCCTTTTTGACCAGCCATTCTCCGGCACAACAGCACAGCCAACGGCCGGCTGAAAGAATGAAAAGTGAGAAAAACGTCGATGGAAAAATCTGGCCCGATACATTTTGGAAGATCTTACTCATTGGGGGAGGAATACGAAAGCATCAAACCCGCACCCCCGTTCCATACAACAGGGCATGTTTCTCTCTGCAAATACCCGAAGACGAGAGAGCACTTTCTGGTCTACCATGAGGAAGGCGGGCTGGTTTTCAGTTCCGGAGTCAGAACGTGATCCGAAACATCTCCGGGATTATTTCCTCCAGGTAAAATACGATCGCCCCTTTGCATTCTCATTTTATTGTTACTATGCTTTCCCGACCGGCTATCCTGACCACATTCGTAAGATTTTGATAACGTTCAAAAGTGTTCGCATGGGGACAATTTGATTGATCGGAATTGAAAATTTCAGATTCCATGACCTTCGCCATACGTGTATTAATAACTGGCGTCTGCCTAGTCGCGTACCCGTGAAAAGAGGGACATCTATGATTTTATGCCTTTTTCATGATGCACTGATTCAAACCTGAGATATCCATCCGGAAGGTGCAAGTATCATCCCCATCAAAAACCTTTGATATGTCTGACTATGATCAGGGAATGGACGCCCCGGTTGTTATTGAGTGCGCAGACGAAATGCATATATCGGATTTATACGAACCTGTTGATAAATGCACCCTTTGTTTAATTCATTTAATGCTTATATTTTCAATAAGATAATTCTGATCAATTTGATAACCTATATTTTGGATTAAGCTATCATTAAACGGAGGAGCCAGTTTCAAAACGCCCTTTTTTGCCCGATCTCTGCGGCAGACGACAATTTTAATCCTCGAAATATCCAACTTATTCCTGTAGTTAAAATTTTCGCCTTTCCCCGCTCAAAGTCCGGGATCTTCGACTTGACCTCGAACAAAATTGAACGTTTTGAAACTGGCTCGGAGGGAAAAATGCAGAAAAAATGGAGATATAAAGATTACGAGATTCAAGAAGGATCGAAACCCGGAAGCACAACGTTTCGATATTTTTTTGTTATTGAGGGTATGCATAATGGAACTTGAGAAAGTGGGAAAATATGCTTTTGAAGTGGGGATGTATAGACCACCGAGTGAGGGGGGGAGTTTCTCTCTGCTATTGCGCTTTACCCGGAACTGCCCGTGGAACAAATGCACGTTTTGCGGCATGTATAAGCACGAGAAATTCTCCCTCAGGACCGTTGAGGAGATTAAGGGCGATATCGATTCGGTCGCCGGACTGATCAAAGATCTGCAATCTCTTTCAAGGGAGCTTGGGTATGACGGGCAGATCAATAGAGATGTGATCATTGCGATGATCGAAAAAGAACCGGAACTCAATACCAGCCAGGGATTCGGTATGATTCTAAACTGGCTCTCATCCGAGGGGAAAACCGCCTTTCTGCAGGACGGCAACAGCCTGATGATGCCCAGTGACAAACTGGTGGATGTGCTCAAGTATCTTCGCAGCACCTTTCCATCCCTGGAACGGTGCACCACCTATGCCCGGTCAAAGACCTTATCGAGAAAGTCCCAGGAGGAATTGACCGGTATCCGGAAAGCCGGTCTGGATCGGCTGCATGTGGGTTTAGAAACCGGGGACGATGCCCTGTTGAAAAAAATAAAAAAAGGAGTCACCGGGGATGAACATGTTGACGGTGGCCGAAAGGCCGTCAAAGCCGGCTTCCAGTTGTCTGAATACTGGATGCCCGGCCTGGGGGGGAAGGAAGACTGGGAGAACCATGCAAAGAACACGGCACTGGTATTGAACCGCATCAACCCTCATTATATCCGTTCCCGGCCCTTTTCACCGTGGGCCGGTACGCCGATCCATGAGGATTATGAAAAGGGGACGCTTACACTCCTGTCACCCAGGGAGGTGTTGATCGAACTGAAGCTTCTTATAGAAACGCTGTATGTCACTTCCAAGGTTTGTTTTGATCACGCCGGTAACTACTGGGTCAATCGAAACGGTCATCTCTTGTTTACCCAGAGCTACGAAGGATACAAATTCCCTGAAGAAAAACCCCGTGTATTGGAACTGATAGAAGAGGGTATCGAAGCCCAGGAGGGAAGGGCGGATCTCCGTCGGCGCAGAGAGCGTCTTCGGGTTGTTCGTTAATGATCGCCATCCTGCTAGTCCGCGGTTTCCATCCGATTAACTATCGCCGGAAGTGGAAAAAGGGGAGATGATCATGAGAATTTCAGACGAACTTTCCAATATGGATGCTATTGCCCAGGCAGACCTTGTGCGGACCAAACAGGTCAGGGCAATTGAACTTGTCGAGGCGGCCGTTGAGCGTATTGATCGGCTTAATCCGAAGCTCAACGCAGTTATTCACAAGATATATGACCAGGCGCGCGAGGCGGCTGGAACATGGGATTCGGAAATCGATTCGGGCAAAGGGAGTTTGGCAGGGAAATAGCTGAGGATCAAGTGGAACCTCTGGCCTGGGCAAGCTATAGAAGAGGTCTGAAATTGACATCTGGTAAATACCTCCAAGCAGTGGAGGACATGCACCGGTTTGCGAGGAAAATCTCACACTGGTATCACGAAGGAGGATATGATCTGCTGTTGACTCCCACGATGAGAATCCCTCCTGTTGCCACTGGATCTTTCCAGTCGACAAATGAGGAACCCATGAGATGGCTCGATCCCACCCATTCCTTTGTCGTTTTCACCCGGGTTCAAAACATGACTGGCCAGCCGGCCATGTCGGTTCCATTGTTTTGGAATGAGGACAATATCCCAATCGGAGTTCAGTTCGCCGGCCGCTTCGGTGGTGAAGGCACCTTTTTTCGACTAGCTGCCCAGCTTGAAAGAGCTTTCCCCTGGAAGGATAGACGACCCACAATCTATACTTGACAGAGAGCGTTGTATACCGTATACAATTTGAATATCCAACGTCCCATTCTCCCCATACCCTTTCGATGGAGGTTGTTCCATGAACCTATTCAAGAATCTCAGGGTACTTTCTCTCGAACAGGCGACCGTATTGCCATACCTGACCTTCCGGCTGGCCCAAGAGGGCATGGAGGTCATCAGGCTCGAACACCCGGTCTACGGCGACCCCAACAGGCTCATCGGCGACAATGTCCTGGGCGAAGAGCGTATGAACGCCTATTTTCTGTGCATCAACGCCGGAAAAAAGGCCCTCACCCTCAATCTGGCCGATCCGGAAGGCCAGGCGATTTTCCGCCGTCTCATCGAGGACCTCAAGATTGATATCTTTGCAACCAATCAGCTACCCAGAAACTACAAGAAACTGGGCATTGATTTCGATTCGCTCAAGTCCCTGAAGCCGGACATCATCTGGCTGGGTGTAACCGGATTCGGGCCCGACAGCAACGAGGCCGCCTACGATCCCATCCTTCAGGCCAAATCAGGACTCATGGAAATGACAGGCGAAAAGGGAGAAGATCCCCAGGTCCTGGGCATTCCCCTTCCTGACATGGGTACCAGCGAGCACGGTTACGGAATGCTGATGAAGGCCCTCTACAAGAGGCAGCTGACCGGTGAAGGCAGCCGCATGGATCTGGCCATGTTTGAATCCTCCGTATCCTGGCTGACCGTACCCATTACCCTTTCAACCAGTTTCCACCAGAAGGTAACGCGAAGGGGCAATACCCACGCCTTTTTCTGCCCCGTCTCGGTCTACACGACAAAAAACGGTTATGTCTACCTGGCTGTGGGCAATGACCGGCAGTGGAAGGCCCTCGTTTCCCTGGATGCATTCAGGTCTCTCGACATGCCGGAATATGAGAAAAATGCCGGCCGGATCGGGGATGTTGAAAACCTGAACCGCTTCATCAATGCGATTACGAAAAGCCACACCTCTGAAGAGATGATAGAACTGTTCAATTCCATTTCTGTCCCCATCAGCAAAATAAGAACCATACCGGAGGTGGTGGAAGACCCACGGGTTCAGAAGAGACTCCTCTCTGCCGTGGACCCGGTTTCCGGAACCCGGATCACGTTGGCCCCACCCCCTTACATGACCCCGTACCTAGAGGCGAGGGAACGCGTATTGAGCTTTCCCCCCCGCTTCGGGGAGCACAATGAGGAAATCTACGGGAAACTGGGAAAAACCTCGGACGAACTCGTCAATCTGAAAGAACAAGGGCTTATTTGAAGGAGGAAGGATAATCTTCCGCATTCCGCATTCCCAATTCCGAATTCAATAAGGAGGCATCATGAATATCATCGTACTGGTGAAACAGGTCCCTGATACGGCGGAAGTCAAGCTTGATCCCAAGACGGGAAATCTGATCAGGGAGGGTATCGAGAGCATTATCAACCCGGATGACCGGCATGCACTTGAAGCGGCCATCGCTCTGAAAGAAGAGCATGGTGGAAAGATTACCGCCATTTCCATGGGTCCCCCGCAGGCCATCGATGCGCTTTCAGAAGCCCTGGGCATGGGAGCGGATACGGGTATCCTGCTTTCGGACAGGGCATTCGCAGGCGCCGATACGTGGGCCACCTCTACCACCCTGGGCAAGGCCATTGAAAAGGCGGGCACCTATGACCTGATTCTCTGTGGACGGCAGGCCATTGACGGGGATACCGCCCAGATCGGGCCCCAGGTGGCTGAATATCTTGGCCTGCCACAGGTCAGCTACGTCTATGATATCGAGAAAGCAAGCAAGAAATCCATGGTGGTCAAGAGACGGATGGAGGATGGTTTTGAAAGGGTACAGTGCACACTTCCCGCCCTTCTGACCGTGATCGGGGATATGAACCATCCCAGGTATTCCCATGTGGCGAACCTGATCGATGCCTGCAAGGAAAAGGCAAAAATAGAGATATGGAATGCCGCTGATATCGGTGTGCAGACCCGGGATGTGGGGCTGGAAGGGTCCCTGACCAACGTGGCCAAGACCTTTGCACCCAAGTTCCAGAGAGAAGGTGAGATTCTGAAGGGCGATACACTGGTGGTCGTGAAAGAGCTGGTCGCTAAACTCAAGGAGAACATGCTGATTTGAAGTCGGAAGTCAGTTAATTTTCCGCATTCCGCATTCCGACTTCCGAATTCAAGAAGGAGAAATTCATGACTGTTTGGATTGAAGCTGATCTCTGTAACGGTTGTAAACGTTGCGTAAAAACGTGCCCTTACGGTGCCGCCGAGATGAAAGACGGTAAAGCGCATATCCTGGAGCACTGTACCTCGTGCGGATCCTGCATTCAGGTCTGCAAACAGAAGGCCATTTCCACGGATGTTGAACCAAAGGCTATTCCGGATTTCAGCGACAGAAAAGGTGTCTGGGTTTTTGCCGAACAGAGGGATGGTGTGTTGATGCCGGTTTCCCTGGAACTCCTGGGCAAGGCACAGGAATTGGCAGGTGAGCTGGGCCAGGACGTTTCGGCCATACTCCTGGGCTACAAGGTGTCGGGACTCTGTAAGACCCTTGCTGAATATGGCGCCGATCGGGTCTACTTGGTGGAACACAAGGCACTCAAGGATTACAGGACCATTGCCTATACAAAGGCCATTGAAGACCTGGTGGTTGCCCACAAACCAAACGTGCTGCTTATGGGCGCCACCCACATCGGGAGGGATCTTGCCCCCCGGGTTTCCCGGAGGGTGGGTGTGGGTCTGACTGCAGACTGCACGGAACTCGCCGTCGACCCTGAAGACAAGATTCTGCTCCAGACCAGGCCGGCCTTCGGCGGAAATGTCATGGCCACCATTGCCAACCGCTATTCACGCCCACAGATGGCCACGGTTCGCCCGGGGGTCATGGAGACCCACCGGGAAACCGGAAAAAAGGAAAAGGTCACCAAACACACCGTGGCCCTCACCGAGAAGGAAATCTTTACCAAGGTGCTGGAGATCGTGCGGGAGAAAAAGAAGGGCGTCAGGCTCGACCAGGCCAAGGTGATTGTGGCCGGCGGCCGGGGAGTAGGTTCTCAGGAAGGAATGAAATCCCTTTTTGCCCTTGCCGATGCCATGGGCGGCGAGGTGGCCGGAACGCGGATCATCGTGGAAGAAGGGTGGCTGCCCATAGAGAGACAGGTGGGTCAGACAGGGCAGACCGTCAGGCCGGAGATCTATATCGCATGCGGGGTCTCGGGGGCGATTCAACACAGGGCGGGCATGCTCGGTTCCAGGTACGTAATCGCCATCAACAAGGATGAGCGGGCCCCGATTTTCGGGGTCGCGGATTGGGGCATCGTGGGCGACCTTCATGAGGTTGTGCCGGCACTGGCAAAGGCAATCAAGGCGAGCAAGAAATAAGATGGCTTGGTAAAAAGTCATCTTCGTGCCCAGGGACGGGCACGCAAATCGATGGGGTGCCTCGCAATCCATTGATTTGTAAGGGGACCGAAAATGACACTTTTCGGTCCCCGTTAGTAAAAAGTCCACGGACGGACTTTTTACGATTCCATCAAATAAGAAAAGAAGGGGGCAAGATGCTACGTTCAGACATAGAGAAGCTCCACAGGAAGATCATGGCCAGATTTGTGGATGAGGAAGTTATCCCCATGGCCAGGGAACTGGATGAAAAGGGCGAATTTCCCTTTCATCTGTTCAGGAAACTTGCTGATATGGGAATTCTCGGGATACGATACCCCAAGAAGGTGGGCGGTTCCGGCGGAAATACGACACTTTACTGTATTGCCATGGAGGAACTGGCGAGAGGGCTCCTGAGTCTGGCGGCAACAACCGCCATGCAGTGTTTGATGGCCACAAACGGCCTTTACCTCTACGGAACCAAGGAAATGCACGATGAGTACCTCCGTCCGGCCCTGCGGGGCGAGAAGATCGGCGCCTTTCAGCTGACCGAACCGGAGGCCGGATCTGATCTTGGCAATGTACGGACCTCAGCCACAAAGGCAGAGGACGGCTGGTTGATCAACGGTATGAAGACCTGGTCCACAAGCGGTCCGTACGGCGATTTTCATACGGTCCTGTGCCAGACAGATCCGGCGAAGAAACTCAGAGGGCTTATGTTTTTCTTCATCCCCGCCGATACTCCTGGTTTTTCTCACAGCAAGAAGTTCGAGACGCTGGGGACCAGGACGTCATCCCTGTCCGAGATCTACTTTAACAACTGTCATGTTCCCCCCGAGTACATGCTTGGTGAATTGGGGAGGGGACTGGATGTGCTCCTGACAATCCTGTCGGAAATCAGGGTTATGACGGCCTGCCTGGCCCTGGGACTCCACCGGGCCGCCATGGACGATTCCATCAGGTACTGCAAGGAGCGCGTACAGTTCGGAAAGCCCATCGGAAAGTACCAGTTGATCCAGGCCAAGATCGCCAACATGGCGGTAAACCTGCAGGCAGGCCATTTGATGACCTACAATGTCACCCATCTCATTGACGACAAGATTCCCTGTCTGAACGAGGCCTCCATGGCCAAGTATTTCACCGTGGAATCCGCATGCAAGGCGGCTGATGAGGCCACTAGGATCTATGGGGCTTACGGCTATTCAATGGAATATTCCGTTCAGAGGTACTACCGCGATTGTCGATTCTTGCTCTATGGAGGCGGAACCCACGAAGTCCTCCAGACGACGATTGCCAGACAATTCGGAATCTGATCGGGGAGGAAAATTCATGACACCTGTCAGGGAGCCCGACTCCCTCGCCAAAAGCCTCCAGGGATTCCAATTACCTCCCCAGCGGATGCCCTTGGGCCAGTATGTCTACGACAACCTGAAACGCGCCATGGTCTCGGGAGATATCGCGCCGGGCACGCGCATGGTGGAAAGCCGTCTGGCGGAGGCCCTGGGGATCAGCCGGACCCCGGTGAGGGAGGCCTTTCACAAGCTGGAGCGTGAGCACCTGGCGCGACGTTTACCCGGGGGCGGTTTCTTTGCGGTGGGGCTCACGCGGGCGGATGTGGAGGAGACCTTCGGCATCAGGGGTGTCCTGGAGAGTTATGCCGCCAGGCTGGCCACCCTGAAACATCGGGAAAAGGAACTGGTACCTCTCGAGAAGAAAATACGGGAATATCAGCTCCATCTGGACAACGGCCGGTTGAATGCCCTCCCGAGAATCAACACCGAGTTTCACGATTTGCTGTATGGCCTGAGCCAAAGCCCGAGGTTGATAAAGATGATCAATGATCTCAGGGACCTGATTTTTCGCTTCAGGCAGGTCATCCTGGGGATCGAGGACATGGCCAGATTAAGCAACGAGGACCATCTGCTCATGCTGGAACATATCAAAAAGCGTGATACGGAGATGGTGGAAAAACTGGTCAGGGAACACATTTTGCGAGGACAGGAGATTGTTCTCAAGGCAATTGATAATGAACTTTAGAGGGAGGGCCAATTAGGCTATGGGACAGAGAAAAATACGCGTACTTCTGGCAAAACCCGGTCTGGACGGGCATGATCGCGGGGCCTGGATATATCCGGTGGAACCCGCCGTCCATCTGATCGGGGATACCATCGAATAGGCCATGAAGGAGCCGCCCAAGTGCAATCCCGTTTCCGTGGCTGGATACCATGTCCGTGAATCAGGCTGCACCCCGGCCCAGGAGATCTCCTACGCCTTCATGATCGCCTTCGCCTGCATCGATAATGTGGTTGCCCGCGGCTACAAGGCCGAAGACTTTGTGGGCAGGTTTTCTTTCAACCTGGATATCTACGGCAACCTCAATTTGCACTGCTTTTGTGATACGAGGGTTTGAGCTTATACAGAGGATGCGGGAAGGGGTCATAAGGTTTATGGAAGAACAGGGTTATGATTCTGTGGAGGAGTTTAGAGGGCTTTTCCTAGACAAAGTAGCCCTTACGCCTGGCGAAATCGAAGCCTTTGACGTTGTGGCGAAAGTTGACAATGAGAAATGTAACGGCTGTGGTCTGTGCGCAAAGCCCGCCCACTGCGGTCTATCAGAGAGAGCAATAAAGATAGTGAATAATAAAGCGGTCGTTGATGAGACACAGTGTCTGGGATGTGAGACATGCGCCAGTATTTGTCCCGAAACCGCGATAACGATGGTCAAGAAGAAATAGAGTTCCTCCTGGTTTCTGGAGTGCAAAGATGATTTTTCTGGTGTTATGTTCATGAAATCGAATAGGCATGTTTTTTTCAGCCCTGAGGCCTGTACAGGCTGCTGTTTATGCGAGTTGTCTTGCTCCCAGATCATGAGCGGAGAGTACAATCCTGACCGGGCTTTAATCAGGGTGCTCACTCACCCGGACCTTGGTTCATATTTTCTAGGTCTCTACAACAAAACTTGTCTTTGCAAGGATGGATTCGAGGCATGCATAGATCTGTGCAGCGCTGATGCGATTCGGTTTGTGGATGAAAAAAACGTGCCGAAAATGTTGAAGAATGCACACTGGTTCGCAGCCCCACTGCTCGAATAGATATCTTTGGGTAAAACAAATGAACGGTTATGTTGGAACCATACTTCAGGTGGATCTCAGCTCGGGGAAGGAAGAACGTATTGCGCCGGATGATGTCTTGATGCGTTACTTTCTGGGTGGGCGCGGTTTTGTATCTCAGTGGCTTTACGAACACCTTCCGCGCGGCGTTCCACCTTTATCAGAGGATAACCTTCTCATCTTTGCTTCCGGTCCATGCAATGGGACGATAGTTCCTTCTTCCTGTCGCGGGAGCGTAGGTGCAAAATCTCCGCTGACATCGTTGCTGGGATCAGGTAATACCGGTTCCTCTTTCAGCGTGCAGTTGAAACGGGCAGGCTACGACATGCTGGTACTGCGGGGAAAGGCTAGGTGCCCTTCCTACTTGGTCATTGAAGATGGAGACATTAAACTCCTGGATTGCGAGGACCTTTGGGGGATGGGTAGCACAGGGGCTGTTTTCACTTTGAGGCGGCGGCACGGTTACCGCGGTGTCAGTATCGCATGTATAGGACAGGCAGGTGAGCAACTGGTTCCCATTTCTACTATTATCTTTGACCGTTTTCGCGGAGCAGGCCGAGGTGGCATGGGCGCGGTCATGGGGAGCAAGAATCTCAAGGCAATAGTGGTCAAGGGCTCTGGTGGAATACGGGCTGCACATGTTGGCCGGCTCAGGAAAGATACGCTTGACTTCATCGCAGCACTTAAAACGGAACCATATTTTGAGCGCTACAGCAAGGAAGGGACCGCCGTCATCGTCGAGTCCATGAATAGGCAAGGCAGCGCGTTGGTCAGGAATGGGACATCGGGATTCTTTCAGGATATCGAGGGCGTTAATGCCAACCATCTCAAAACAGAGGTCTTTGTGCGGCAGAAAGCCTGTTTCAGTTGTCCAATGCCCTGTACCCAACAGTATGGAGTCTCAGAGGGACCGTACACAGGCGCCTTTGGTGAAGGATCATCCGGCGCGTCGGTTGTCATGGGGTTCGGTCCAAGATGTGGTGTTTCCGATATCCGGGCTATAGCCAAGGCACATAGTCTTACCAATGAATTAGGTCTAGATCTCATCTCCACGAACGCAGTGATTGCATTTGGTATGGAATGTGTGGAAAAGGGGTTGATCACTGCCGATGCGACAAACAGGAAAGCACTTCGGTTTGGTAATGCGGGGGCCCTCATTGAGATGATTGGAGACATAGCGTTCAATAGAGGATTAGGAAGCATATTGGGCCAGGGAGTCAAAAAGGCATCGGAGATTATCGGTGGGGAAAGTGAGTGGTTCGCTCCACACGTGAAGGGAATGGACATGATGGAGGTGGATCCAAGGGGGATGCCCAGTTGGGGTTTGATGTTCGCCGTGTCAAGTCGGGGCGCAGATCATGTACGCGCCTATGACGTGTGCCAGATGATGCCTTTTTCTGATGATGAACTGATTCGTATCGCGGGTACACCCAAGGTCAGAGATAGGTTTGGTCCGGAAGGAAAAGGCCGCTCAGTGGCCTTTTTCGAAAATATTCGAGCCGTTGCAGATTCAATGGAGATCTGCCGGTTTGTGACGAGGGGAAAGCTGGGATTTCCTGAGCACTTAGTGGACATGCTTTGCCATGTCACCGGTAAGACCTTTTCCCCGGAGGAACTCTATACTATCGGGGAGCGTATTGTTAATGTTGAGAGACTTTTTAATCTGGAGGAGGGTATGACGCTGGCTGATGATAGCCTGCCGCAAAGGTATTTACATGAGCCCCTTCAAGAGGGAGGGGCCAAGAATCAGATCGTTCCGCTCAAAGAAATGCTGTCAGAGTACTATGCTGCTCGCGGATGGGACACAGTCACCGGGTATCCGACAGCGGAAACCAGGGCTGTGCTGTCTTTAATGGTAAGGTGATTATTCAGTCCGCCAATGAACAACATAAGGTTTTTTTAGTGAAAAGATGTATGTCGATTTGAAAGCAACTGAGGCTCTCAGGGGTCAGGGTGAAGATGCTCATCATGGAGATAACTGATATCCCTTCAAGGTTCGGTGTGCCTAAGCATAGTATGATCAATAAGAAAGGAGGTGAAATGGGTATTAGCCTTTTGGGTGAAGAAGGTTTTCTATGGGAAAAACGGTTGCAGTGCTCCAAACCTTAACAAAGAGGAGGATGGACATGAAAAAGCTGTTTCACTGTTTGTGGATGATCGTACTTGTTTCCATGTTTTGCCTGACCATCAGTTCACCGGCGCTGGCCGGTCCAAAAACACTAAAGGCCGTAAGCTTTCTGCCCAAGGATCATCCATTGTGTGCAATGATACACGTGTGGGTGAACCGCGTGAATGATCAATGTAAAGACGCAATAAATATTGATTGGGTAGGGGGCGGCGAAGTTATTCCGGGCTTCGATCAGGCCGAGGCCCTCAGAAGCAATACCGTCCAAGTCATTTTTAATCCTACGGCCTATTACGCTCCCTTGGCCCCGGAGGTGAATGCGTTTACCCTTTCAAAGCTGACTATGGAGGAAGAAAGGAAGCCGGGCGGTTTTTATGATTACATGGTCCAGCGCCACAAAAAGATAGGCATGATGTACATAGGGACATGGCTTTATGACCCATTCTATCTCAGAGTCAACAGACCTGTGAAGACCCTTGCTGATTTGAAAGGGATTAAGATAAGGACCTCGGCCCTTTACGACCGATTCATGAAAAAGCTTGGAATGATTCCGGTTACCGTAAAATTCGGTGACACATACACGGCACTGGAACGCGGCTTGGTGGACGGTTTCGGGTGGTCAACATTAGGCCCTGCGGACTGGGGTTGGTTGAAAAACTGCAAATATATCATCGATATCCCCTTTTATACCCGGCAGAATACCTTGATCCTGATGAACCTGGATGTCTGGAACGGCCTTGACAAAAGTATTCAAAAGAAAATCATGGATATCACGATAAAGTTTGAGCCTGAAATGGAAGCCTATTTCAAGGGAAAAGAGGCCGAGGAATGGAAGAGATATGATAAAATGGGAATAAAGCGAATTAAATTTTCACCTGAGGAAAACAAGGAATATTATGATATGGCCTATCAGGCTGAGTGGGAAGATCTGGAGAAAAAAGTACCTGCATTGGTGTCTACCCTGAAGAGACTGACAGGTAATTAGTCTGCGGCGAGAGGCTATCCTTTTTCACCCCTATCCTGTTTTATTTCCGGTAAGACAGGATAGGGGCCTGGAATTGCAGGTGGTGGGGATGAAAAAAATTTTGTCAATCTTCGATAAGATAATGGATATTATGGCCTTTCTGGCCGGCATTATCCTTATCTTTATCTTGTTTTCCGTTAGTATGGAAGTTATCTTTCGAGACATTTTTGATATCTCGCAAATGTGGGTAACTGAGGTTACCGAATGCCTCCTTTTGTACATTACCTTTCTGGGTGCAGCATGGCTCTTGCGTGAAGACGGACATGTCAAGGTTGACATACTTGTAACGCATTTAAGGCCGAGGACAGGGGCTTTCCTGGGCATAATAAGCTCTGTCATTGGAACGATCGCTTCGGTTGTGATTACGGTATTTGGGTTTAGCCTTACTTTGCACTATTTCCTTAAGGGCACCTATACACCAACTGCGTTGGAAATACCTCTTTCCTGGATTATCGTGATTATTCCAGTAGGTAGCTTGATGCTCTCCATTCAGTTTGTAAGAAGGACGTGTACATTTATTGCGGGATTCATCATTGAATCAGGCAAATTGGAATCCTAACCTGGACTGAAAGGTTTTCTGATTATGGAATGGTGGTTGACACTTATCCTTATTTTTGCCGGCTTGATGTTTCTGTTCCTGATTGGGGTGCCGATCGCCTTTTCATTTCTATTCGTAAATATAGTTTGTGTTTATCTATTCTGGGGTGGCGAAGCAGGATTCGCCCAGCTCATAAGGAGTATCTACAGGTCTGTATCGACATTTGCCCTGCTTCCCGTCCCTCTATTTGTCCTGATGGGTGAAATCATGTTCCGCTCAGGAATCGCCTCCAAGATGATGGATACCCTTGACAAGTGGCTGGGGCGAATACCGGGTCGCTTGAGTTTACTGGCCATCGGAGGTGGGACCTTATTTGCCACCTTATCCGGTTCTGCAATGGCTGGTTGTGCAATGCTTGGATCGGTTCTGGTGCCGGAAATGGAAAAGAGGGGCTACAAGAAAGCCATGAGTCTCGGGCCCATTCTGGGAAGCGGGGGCCTCGCCATCATGATTCCGCCAAGTGCCCTTGGAGTCCTTCTGGCATCTCTTAGTAGGATTTCCGTAGGCGGCATGCTGGTGGCGATTATCCTCCCCGGCGTGCTCATGGCTATCCTCTATTCCGGTTATGTTGTCATAAGGTCTCTAATGCAGCCCGACCTTGCGCCTCCCTATGATTTTCAGCCAACGCCCTTCAGGAAAAAGGTTGTCCTGACCTGCAAGTACGTACTGCCTTTGGGAGGCATTATTTTCCTGGTGATTGGCTTGATGTTCCTGGGTATTGCCACACCAACGGAATCAGCTGCCCTCGGAGCCCTGGGTTGCTTTGTCCTGGTCTTTATTTACAAGGGGTGGGATTGGGAGGCAATTTCCGGATCTATCTCCAGTACCCTGAAGATTACAGTCATGATGTTCATGATTATGACCGGCGCAATGGCTTTTTCACAGATACTGGCCTTCACCGGGGCCAGTTCGGGTCTGGTGAAACTCGCAGCCAGCATGAATTTGCCTCCGATTATGATAGTCATATTCATGCAGATTGTGCTGCTTTTCATGGGAACTTTCATGGAGCCGTTGACGATCATGATGGTTACTTTGCCGATCTATATGCCCATTATCAGCAACCTTGGTTATAATCCCCTATGGTTCGGTGCGATAATGCTGTTGAACATGGAGATGGCCACAACCACGCCTCCTTTTGGTCTGGTGCTCTTCGTGATGAAAGGCGTGTCGCCCGAGGGTACCACCATGGGAGATATCTATAAAGCAGGTCTTCCCTTTCTGGCCTGTGATGCTGTCGCGATGGGTCTGATCATGGCATTCCCTTCACTGGCCTTATATCTTCCAAGCCTGATGAAATAAGGAAATGACCATTTTTTGAGATTGAGGAACATAACAATGCCCGAGAATCCAGTTCTAGAGGAAGTGACCTATGATTCTGAAAAAGGTGCTTTGAATTACAAAAGCGTGAGATATTTATTGATCCGTCCCGAAACGCTTGCCGGAATACAGAAGGCCATTGAAGATGCTTACGGCTACCAGGCGAATGACAAGATTTTCAAGGGCGGTTTTGAGGGCGGATATTTGTCGGCAAGAAAATACAAGGAGATCAACAAGTTTTCTCACGAGGAAATCCTGGATTTCATGGTAGAGATGGGGAGTCAAATTGGTTGGGGTTCTTTCAAGCTCAACCACTACGACCCTGTTGAAAGAAGTTTGAAAATCACCGTGAAGAATTCCCCTTTTGCAGAGGCCTATGGCAAGTCTTCCGGAGGCGTAAACCCCAAATAGTTGTCCATGTCGGTGTCTGGTGCCAAGTGCACTATGAGAAAGGGTCTGAAAAAGAGTCTCACGCCCGGCTCGTTGACTTCGGCAGAAGAGATGACTTCGTTGGAAGTCATCATCGTGCGCATGAACGGACTTTTTACGATTTCATGAAAGTTGAATGAGGCTTTATGGTCAAATCAATGAATATAGCCTGGTGGGTTCAGAGATGGAGCGAATTGAATCCGGACAAACCTGCCATTATTTTTGATGGGGATACAATCACCTATTCCATGTTCCATAAGAGGGTCAACCAGACCGGTTGCTGGCTCCAGTCCCTCGGGATCGAGAAGGGGTGCAGGGTCGCTGTCATGATGGGCAATTGCCCCGAATTCATGGAACTTTATCTGGCCTGTTCCCGTCTGGGTGCCATATTCGTTCCCATCAATTTCCGGCTGACTCCCTACGAAGTGGACTATACCCTCAAGAATTGCCGTCCAAGGCTTTTCGTGTTTGGCAGCGAGTACTCAGAGGATCTGGCCGAATTGAGGCTGAAAGATTATCTGCCGCCAATGCTTGTAGCAAGCGTCGGGAACAGCCGGGTTTCTTCGGAGATCCTGGACTATGCTGCGGGTTTAGAAAAGTTCGAAGGACAGGAACCTTTTATCCCCGGATCGTCAGGCCCAATCCACCCTGAAGAACCGCAGGTCATCATGTACACCTCAGGCACCACGGGTCAGCCGAAAGGGGCCGTCTTATCCCATCGGAAGACCTTTTTCAATTGTTTGAATGCAGACATCTTTTTCAAGCTGCACTTCAATGATATTATGCTTGTTATCCTGCCGCTCTTCCATTCCGGGGGCCTGTTTATCCAGGCATCGCCCATCATTTACAAGGGGGCGACCATGGTCATCCATCCTAAGTTTGATCCATTCAAGGCCTACCGCGATATTGAACAGTACCGGGTAACCAAGTTCCTGGGTGTTCCGACCGTCTACAGGGGTCTGCTCAAGCCGGACCGGGATAAAAGGGGAGACCTTTCTTCCCTGAAGGTCTGCGCCATCGGTGGCGAAAAGACGACCCATGATCTCCTGGTTCAGTGCAGCGAGGCCGGCTTTCCGGCCCGTCAGATCATGGGGCAGACGGAGACCTCCATTCTCCTGTGGGCCTCGGAAGAGGCCTCCCTCGCCAGGCCAGGGACGGTAGGCCGACCGGTTTTTCATGCCGAAGTGGAACTGGTTGACCGCAGTGGAAGGCCTGTTAAGCCCGGAGATGTCGGTGAGATCGTGGTAAGGGGATCCATCATGATGAGCGAATACTGGCAGGACCCTGTAAGAACGGAAGAAACCATCCGGAACGGATGGCTCCATACGGGAGATCTGGCACGTATGGACGCGGAGGGTTATTTTTACCTTGTGGACAGGGCCAGGGATATGTATATATCAGGGGGTGAAAACGTCTATCCTGCGGAGGTCGAGCGTGTCCTGAGAGAGCACCCGGGGGTGGAAGACGTGGCTGTCGTTGGGATTTCCGACGAGACCTGGGGAGAGGCAGGGCATGCATTTGTCATCAAGAAATCCGGCTATACGCTTCTGTCCGAGGATGTCATTCGTTTTTGTGAGGGGAGACTGGCACGCTACAAGTGGCCCAGGAAGACAACTTTTTGCCCTTCATTTCCTCGCACTTCCTTGGGCAAGGTGCGAAAGTCCCTTCTTGTAAAAGGCGAAACTGACACGTATGAGCAAGTTGCTGCAAAGAGAATGGAAAACGCCATGTGAGCAGGTTGTCTGACATAATCGCGGTTGAAGACATGTCGGTCAAGGGGAAGGGGGTGAGAAAGCAGGATTCAGGTCGAGGCAAGTTTCGCAGGTCATCCACCCAATTATAAGGAGGTTCGAATCATGAGACGAAAATTTACATTGGTTTTGGCCGGAATTTTTACGGCGATGATTTTCGCAATGGCCTGGCTGCCGGCTGACGTTGCCGCAGGCCCGATCAAGCTCAGCTACGCCAACTTTTCCCCTGCTCCCACCTTTCCCTGTACCCAGATGGAACGTTGGAAAAAGGAGGTGGAGGCCCGCACGAACGGAAAGGTCCTCGTTAATACCTTCCCGGGCGGGACCCTCCTGGGGGCAAAGAATATGATGGACGGCGTTATTGCGGGTCAGGCCGACATCGGGTGCCTGTGCATGGCCTATCAGCCGGGACGGTTCCTGATTACCAATGCTACCAGCCTTCCTCTCGGGATACCCAACTCATTGGTGGGGAGTCTTGTCTTATGGGATATCTATCAGAAATACCAGCCCGAGGCCTTTTCCAAGGTAAAGGTGCTGACCATGTTTACGACCGCACCTTCGAATATCATGTCGAAAATACCCATAAGGACCCTTGCCGATATCAAGGGTGTTAATCTGCGCGCATCCGGCGGTGCGGCGCAAATACTGAAGGCCTGGGGCGCCAATCCCGTTGGCATGCCCATGCCGGCGACACCCGAAGCGCTCCAGAAGGGTGTTGTGAAAGGCCTGTTTTCATCGCTGGAGGTCATGAAGGATTTCAAATTTGCCGAGTTGTGCAAATATATAACGGTTACTGATGCGGTTGTATATCCATTCGCAGTAGTGATGAACATGGCGAAATGGAATTCATTGCCCAAGGATGTCCAGGAAGTGTTCGAAGATCTGGGAACCCAGCAGGCCGCATGGACCGGCGCATACATGGACAGGCATGCCAGGGCGTCGGTAGCATGGTCGACAAGGACACAGGGGGTGAAAGTGCTCCGCCTTTCCAAGTCAGAAAAGGCCAAATGGAACAACCTGCTGGAACCCATCACGGCCGAATGGATCGCTTCCGCGAGCCAAAAACAGGTTCCGGCAAAGGCGCTCGTAAGCGATATCAAGGCCTTTGCGAAGATGTACGAAGGGAGATAGCAGGAATCGACTCCAAAGAAAAATTCATACGGGTTGCGGGCGGGATGCACGACAAGTATCCGCAACCCGTGCATGATCAGGTGCGCAAGGTGTGCCAAGGGATTTTTTGTTCTGGAATCAGGTAAAACGGGAGTAATTAGGATGGATTTTCTGGAGAAGATGAGTCGGTTATTGAACCAGAGCCTTCTCTGGATTGCCGGCTTTCTCTTGGCAGTCATGATTATCCTGACCTGCGGAAACATATTTTTCCGGATTGTCTGGATGCCGATAAGCGGTACTTTTGAACTTATGGGATACCTGGGGGCTGTTGTAACGGCGTTCGCACTGGGTTACACCCAGATCGGGCACGGCCATATTGCTGTGGATATCGTGGTCCTGAAATTTCCCAAGAAATTGCAGAGCGTGTTAAACGGGATCAACGGTATCATATTTATGGCCTTTTTTTCCATCATTGGATGGAAGGTTGCACAATATGCCACAAACCTCTGGAGAACAGGGGAAGTGACCGAAACCTTGCGTATCATCTATTTCCCATTTACCTATGCAGTGGCTTTTGGGTGTTTTTCCCTGGCATTGGTCTTTCTGGTTGAGGGACTGCAATCTTTTCTTGTAACCCGGGAGAAAGAAAGGTGAGCCTGGCCGCAGTTGGCATTATTGGAATTGTCTGTCTTCTCCTGGTGCTCTTTGTTCTGGGGATGCCTGTCGGCTTCGCAATGGCGCTAATAGGCTTCTGCGGATTTTGGCATGTCGTCTCCTTGAATGCGGCCATTAATATGGTGGGAACGGACGTATGGACCACTTTTTCAGAATATGGATTGACGGTGATACCCGTCTTTATCTTTCTCGGCTATCTTGCTTTTAACTCGGGAATCGCCGACAGATTATATAATGCGGCCTACAATTGGTTTGGTCATTGGCGGGGAGGGCTTGCTATCGCCACCATTGGTGCGGATGAACTCTTTGCGGCAATCTGTGGCTCCAATACTGCTACCGTTGCCACCATGGGGGCTGTGGCATTGCCTCAGATGAAAAAATATGGCTATAACGCGTTACTTAGCAGCGGGACGATCGCGACCGGAGGCACATTGGGAACGGTTATGCCGCCCAGCGTTGTCCTTATTATTATCGGGCTGCAAACCCAACAATCCATCATCCAGCTTTTTCTCGCAGGCATTCTGCCTGCGATCCTCTTGGGGACTCTTTTCCTTGTTACAATCTTTATCCTTTGTCTTTTCAATCCAAGTCTCGGGCCCGCAGGACCGAAAACGAGTTTCAAGGAGAAAATCAAGTCCCTTTGGGGCGTCATAGAAGCGGTGGCCATTTTCCTTCTGGTTATCGGAGGCCTCTATCTGGGCGTTTTTACCCCGACCGAAGCGGGAGCTGCGGGTGTTTTCTTTACGCTGGCAGTTACGGTGCCCTTCGGAAGGTTGAACTGGAAAGGATTTATCGATTCTTTCAGGGACACCCTGAAGATTTCCGCCATGGTCTTTTTCCTCGTGACCGGCGCCATCATTTTTGGACGTTTCCTGGCAGTAACAAGGCTTCCGTTCAGCGTTGCAGAGTTTGCCACGTCATTGCCGGTTTCGCGCTATGTCATTCTTGCCCTGGTGCTGATGATCTACATCATCGGTGGATGTTTTGTTGATTCAATGGGGTTCCTGGTATTGACGATCCCCATTTTTTTCCCTTTGGGAATGGCACTGGGGTTTGATCCCTTATGGTATTCCATTATTCTGACCATGGTGACCACCATGGGGGCCATCACGCCCCCGGTGGGTGTCAATATTTATGTGGTGAAGGCAATTAATCCGGAGATAGAGCTTTCCACCATTTTCAAGAGCATCAGTTTTTTCCTGCTGGCCTGTATCGTGAGTATCGTGATCCTCATTATTTTTCCGAAGATAGCATTATTCATTCCACAAATGGTTCAATAATTTTTTCTGTTGAAGCCGGAAAAGGAGTAGAGAAAAAATCATGGGAAAGAGTTCCATGCCTTCTTTTACGTCATCCGATGTATTGAAAGACCTGCAGCTTGAAGGACTTAAATGGACGGTATGTCACGCATATGGAGGATCCGGCTTCTATAAAAAGAAGCTGGATGAGGCAGGGGTCCGACCGGAAGATATCAAGTCCCTGGATGACCTTGAAAGACTTCCCTTCACCACGGCAAGGGACCTCCAGGAAGGCTACCCTTTTCCTTTGCTTTCGGTCCCTTTCGAAGAGGTGGTCAGGATTCATGCCTCTTCCGGCACCACGGGAAGAAGAAAAGTGCTCTGTTATACCCGGAAGGATATAGAAGACTGGACCCGGTTTTTTGCCCGTTGCTATGAAATGGCGGGACTTTCCACGGAGGACCGCGTACAGATCGCCGTCGGCTACGGCGTCTGGACGGCCGGCATCAGCTTTCAGATGGGGTGTGAGGCCTTTGGAGCCATGGCCATCCCTGCTGGACCCGGCAACCTTGATATGCAATGCCAGTTCCTGGTTGATTTTCAGAGCACGGTCATGTGCTGTACGGCCTCCATGGGGCTCCTGATGGCCGAAGAAGTGAACAGGCGCGGGCTCCGGGACAAGATCAATCTCAAGAAAATGATCTTTGGTTCGGAACGATCCAGCGACGCCATGAGAAAACGGATCGGAGAACTGCTCGACTTGGAGCACATGTTTGATATCCCGGGGATGACCGAACTCTACGGTCCCGGAACCGGACTGGACTGTGCGTATCACACGGGTATTCATTATTGGGCTGACTACTACATCCTCGAGATCCTGGATCCCGAAACCCTGAGACCGGTCCCGGAAGGAGAGACCGGCGAGATGATCGTGACGACCCTGAGGAAAGAGGCTGCCCCTTTGATTCGGTACCGAACCAGGGACCTGACCCGCCTGATTCCCGGGGAGTGCCCCTGTGGCTCGATCCTTCCCAGGCACGACAGGCTCCTGGGCCGATCGGATGACATGTTTATTTTCAGGGCCGTCAATATCTATCCGGGCCAGATAGATCATGTGCTTTCAGGGATTGAAGGCATCGGCAGCGAGTATCAGGTGCACCTTGAGAGGAAACCCGATGGAAAGGACTATATGACCTTGAAGCTGGAGCGTGACCACGGTGTCGAGAGCGCACAGGATCCGGTCCTGATCAAGGTGGTCGGAGAAGAAATAAAGAAACAGATCATGGTCAGTGCTTCCGTAGAAGTATGGGACTACGGATCTTTGCCCCGCTCCGAGAGAAAGAGTAAGCGCGTTTTCGATAACAGGGAAGAGTAGACGTCGGAATGTGGAAGGTTTCCCCGTCGGTCTTTTTACCCGCCGGTCTTGCGGCGGGCTGGCGGGCGGAATGGGAATGGCAACGCTGATACAGAAGAAGTAATGGCGAGCTTTGATTATGAAAAAATTTGATTACTACCAACCGCAGGACCTTGGAGAAACATTGAACCCGATGGAGAAACTGGGCGGGAATGCCAGGTATATCGCGGGCGGTACGGGCCTGATCGTGCGGATAAGGGACCTCCCCATAACACCGGAAAGGATCCTGAGCGCATTGAAAAACCAAAAGAAATAGAAGCTGAAGAGGAGGAGGCCAATGAACCGGAAAAAGACTTTGTACAATACCTACCATAACCCTTTGCTCATCAGGCCCAAGCGTCCCCTGCCGAAAGAAGTCGCCGTGATAGGGGCAGGCACCATCGGGCCCGATATCGGATATTATCTAAAGGCCGCCCTTCCTGATATCAAACTCTTTCTGGTGGATGTGATGGAGGAGGCCCTGAAAAATGCCGAAAAGAGGCTTTCAGGATATGCCAGGAAGGCGGTGGATAGGAAGAAGATGAAAGAGGAACAGGCCGGCGTCGTCCTCCAAAACATTGCCTACACCACGGATTATGCCCACATTGAGAATTGTGATCTGGTCATTGAGGCCGCAACGGAGAATATCCCCCTCAAGCAGAAGATCTTTGAGAGTGTGGAGGGGATTGTGGGAGCCGATACCATCATCACCTCCAACACCAGTTCCATCCCTGCGGACAGGATATTTTCCCGGATGAATCGCCCTGAGAGGGCGACCATAACCCATTTCTTCGCCCCTGCATGGCGGAGCCTCCCGGTGGAGGTGATCACCTGGGAAAAGGTAAATCAGGGCGTGGTGGATGACCTGTGCTGGTTCTTTGCCCGAACGGGCAAGGCCCCCATCATTACGGACAACGCCATCTGTTTCATGCTGGACCGGATTTTTGACAACTGGTGTAACGAAGCGGCGTACCTTCTGAACGAGGCCAGCGCAAGCCAGGTGGACAAGGTGGCGGAGGAATTCGTCTATGCCGGACCCTTTTTCGTCCTGAATATGGCCAACGGCAATCCCATCACCATTGAGACAAATACCCTCCAGATGGAGGAAGGGGAGCACTACAAGCCGGCCTCCATCCTGGCCTCCGTGGACCGGTGGCTCACGCATCGTCCAGGGACAGAAGTTGAGATCCCGCAAACATTGCTAGAAAAGATCAGGGACCGGATGCTGGGCATCTTTTTCTCCCAGTCTTTTGATATCATTGACCGGGGTATCGGCACAAAGGAAGACCTCAATTTCGGCTGCCAGATCGCGTTGGGATTCAGAAAAGGTCCATTTGATGTCATGCGCGGCCTGGGAGAGGCGGAGGTGAGCCGGATCATGAAGGGGTTTGAGAAAGAGCGCCCCGGATTTCCCCAGCCAAGGAAAACCTTCTCCTACTATCAAAATTTCAACCGGCACATCCTGGTGGATGATATGGATGGCGTGAAGGTCATCACCATCCGCAGGCCACAGGCCATGAATGCGCTGAACGCCGAGGTGACGGGGGAGATATTGAAGGTCCTTCAGGAACATGCGCATGACCCGGCAGTCAAAGGATTCGTGATCACGGGGTATGGAGCCAAGGCCTTTTCTGCCGGGGCCGATATCGGTAAATTTCCCGAAATGCTTGGAGACAAGAATGCATCAATTGAGTATTCCAGGGAATGTGCAATGGTACAGTTGTTTATGGACGAGATGGAAAAGCCCATCGTTGCGGCAGTGAATGGTATGGCATTGGGCGGTGGTCTGGAGCTTGCGATCAGGTGCCACGGTATTGTTGCCACAAAGAATGCCCTGTTCCAGTTCCCTGAGATCACCCTGGGGATTCTCCCAGGAATAGGCGGCTGCATCGTCCCGTACCGGAAGTGGCCAAAGGGGGCGGCCCTGTTCCATGAGATGATATGCCTTGGAAAGCCGATTCGGATAAAGGAGGCCCTTGAAATCGGCATGGTGGATGAGGTGGCGGAGGACTACGCCGACTTGATCACTAAAGCCGTGGCTTTGGCCAGGAGTATGGGGGATAGTTTGAAAAGGATCCCTGATGGAGAAGTGGAAATTCCAAAAATTGAGATCCCTCCGGAACCTGCGGCCGGTAAGCTCGCCCTGAGCAAGGAGGCTGTTTCCATAATCGTGAAGACCATTGAATCAGGGGCGGCGGCAGAACGTTTCAGAGACGCCCTTGAGATCGGATACGCGGGATTTGGCGATATCGGGTGTACCGATGCCGCAAAGGAAGGAATTACCGCATTCCTGCAGAAAAGGAAGCCTGAATACAAGAAATGATGACTTCGTAAAAGGCTAAATTATGCCGCAAGCGGCAGCCTATGAGGAACGAAGAGGAGCCGAACCTGACACTCTTTTTCAGATCCTTTCTAAACACTTCGGAGGGGATGGACGCCGATTTGGGGCTCAGCGCAAATTCATAGAAGCGCGTGGGGATTGGGAGGCGTAAACCCCAAATAGCCGTCCATGTCGGTGTGTGGTGCCAAGTGCACTATGAGAAAGGGTCTGAAAAAGAGTCTCACGCCCTGCTCCTTGACTCCGGCGGATGAGACGACTTCGTTGGAAGCTAATCTATGTTCCAAGCAACAATCTGCGAGCAACGAAGTGGATCCGAAAAGGGCCCTTCGGTTCTCCTCGTGAACCTAGGTGAATAAGAGGATTTCGTTGGAAGTAATGAAAACAACCTCCATGAGCGCTTCGGTCCCTGAAGCCATTGCATCTCCTTTTCTCAAGGCCCAGGAATATGTGGAGCGCTATTTCGAAAAAAGGGAGGAAAACCCGCAGCAGGGACAGGTCAGTTTTTCCGGCGAGCGGTACATCCTGGTGCGGGCTGCATCCATGTCAAAGGAGTTCTTTGACATGGTCACTTCTCTCTATGATGACCGGGGAAAAGAAGAGGCCAGGGACGTGGCATTCGGCCTGCTCTTCGATATTGCCCACTCCATCGGAAAGGCCGATGCAAGGAACTTTTCTTCCAAGATGGGCGTGAGCAAGCCCATTGAAAAGCTGTCTGCCGGTCCCATACATTTTGCGCACACCGGCTGGGCCTTTGTGAAGATCCTTCCGGAATCCCATCCCACCCCCGATGAAAACTACTGCCTTATCTATGACCACCCTTTTTCCTTCGAGGCAAACGCGTGGCTTGAGAGCGGGAGAAAAACGGACTTTCATGTCTGCATTATGAATGCAGGGTACTCATCGGGCTGGTGTGAAGAAAGCTTCGGCATTCCCCTGGTAGCCGCGGAAATCGAGTGCCGGGCGAAGGGTGATGATTACTGCCGCTTCATTATGGCCCCGCCAACCACCATTGAGAAACGCATCAAAGAATATGGCTCTAATTATCTGGTAAAAGCGGCGGATTTTGGGACCGTGGATGTGCCCGAGTTCTTCCGACGAAAAAGAATGGAGGAAGAGCTGAGGCGCCATCGCGATCATCTGGAAGAGCTGGTTCATAGGCGTACGGACAAACTCAGTGCCACGAATCTGCAGCTGCAGAGTGAAATTCTGGAGCGGAACCAGGCGGAAAAGGCCTTGCGAAAGAGCGAGACCATGCTTCGGGCCATTTTTGACCAGACCTTTCAATTCATCGCGGTCTTGAAACTGGATGGAACCGTCCTGAAAGTGAACAAGACGGCCATGCGCTTCGTGGGGGTCAATGAGTCTGAAATTCTCAGGAAGCCCTTTTGGGAAACACCCTGGTGGGCCCACTCGGAGCCGGGACAGAAGCGGTTGCGTAAGGCCGTCAACGAGGCGGCAAAGGGGCATCTGGTCCGCTTTGAAACCACACATACGGCCCATGACGGGAAGGCTTTGAACATTGATTTTTCCATAAAACCGGTCAAGGACGAAACCGGCAACATGGTCCTGCTGATAGCGGAAGGCAGAGATATGACCGACCTCAAAGCGGCCATGGAAGGTCTGCGGAGCAGGGAGGCCCAGTTGGAAACCCAATCCCGTCACCTGGAAGAAGCGAACATCGCACTGAAAGTCCTGCTCAAACAGATGGAAGAAAAAAAGAACGATGACAGAGAATCCATCCTTTCCAATGTGAAGCAGTTGGTCAACCCGTATCTTCAGAGATTGAAGGTGAGCAAACTGGACAGGAACCAGAGGGGTCTTGCCGAAACCCTGGAAATGAACCTGCGCAACATCACATCGCCCCTCGTTGGGAGGCTGTCGTCCCGTTTCCTGAGCCTGACGCCCATGGAGATCCGGGTCGCCAATCTGGTTAAGGAAGGGCTCACGAACAAAGAGATGGCTGAATTGCTGGGTACTTCCGCAAACACGGTTTCTTCCCACCGCTTCAAATTACGGGGTAAACTGGGTCTGAAAAGGAAAGGTGTCAACCTGAGATCTTATCTGCTTTCCCTTGCAGATGGGTGATTTATCGTCACCGATTTACCACCGAATTAATACCTTGACCGGTGATGCGTTTGCGCTGTATTAAATTCATCAGGGGGTTTTTAACCTCAAAGCCCATTTTTCCGCCGAGCCCAATCGGCAGTGGTTGCCGCAGGCCGGAATAATAACCAAAACCAGAGATAAGGAGGGAGTTATGGAGAGAAAGAAGATTGTGTTGCAGGAGTCAGAAATGCCTCGCCAATGGTACAACATCCTGCCTGACCTGCCGACCCCGGTTGAGCCTCCGCTGCATCCGGGAACCGGACAGCCCGTTGGCCCTGAAGATCTGGCCCCTATTTTTCCCATGCCCTTGATTGAACAAGAGGTGAGCCAGAAAAGGTTTATCGACATTCCCGACGAAGTCCTGGAAAAGTATCTGATCTGGCGTCCGACCCCTCTTTATCGGGCCTATGCCCTTGAAAAATACCTGGACACTCCTGCGAAAATATATTTCAAGAATGAAGGTGTGAGCCCCGCAGGGAGCCACAAGCCCAATACAGCCATCGCACAGGCATACTACAACAAAATTTCAGGCACGAAGAAGCTCACCACCGAGACGGGTGCGGGCCAGTGGGGAAGCGCGCTTGCCTTCTGTTGTGCACTGTTCGGGCTGGAGTGTAAGGTTTTTATGGTGAAGATCAGCTATAACCAGAAGCCTTACCGGCGTATCATGATGCAGACCTGGGGAGCCACCTGTATTGCAAGCCCCAGCACAGAGACGAAGGCAGGTCAGAGCATTCTTGCAGAAGCTCCCGATTCTCCCGGGAGCCTCGGCATGGCTATCAGCGAGGCCGTGGAAGCCGCGGTGATGGATGAGGACACCAAATACTCCCTGGGCAGTGTGCTCAATCACGTTATGCTGCACCAGACCATCAATGGACTCGAAACCCAAAAGCAAATGGCCATTGCCGGTGACTATCCGGACGTGATCATCGGTTGCGCGGGTGGGGGAAGCAACTTCGCCGGGAATTGTCTGCCCTTTGTAAGGGATAAAATCAACGGCAAGGATATTGATATTATCGGCGTGGAACCCATGTCCTGCCCCACAATGACCAGGGGACCCTTTGCCTATGATTTTGGAGACACCGTCGGGATGACGCCGCTCCTGCCCATGCATACGCTCGGCCATTCATTTGTCCCGGCGCCCATCCATGCAGGAGGCCTGAGGTATCACGGCATGGCTCCCATTATCAGCCAGCTCTTGATGAGCAACCTGATCCGGGCAGAAGCCTTACCGCAGCTCGAGACATTCCAGGCGGGCATCACCTTTGCCCGGACCGAAGGGTTCATCAGTGCACCTGAAACGGATCACGCCATAGCAATGACCATCAGGGAGGCCCTGAAGGCAAAGGAAGAGGGAAAGGAAAAGGTCATACTCTTCAACTGGAGCGGCCATGGTTTGGTGGATATGGCTGCATATGAGGCCTATCTGTCGGGAAAACTGTCGGATCATGCAATGCCGGAGGAAGAGATCGAAAGGGCCCTGGGAGATATCGCCGCCTTACCGAAGCCCCAGCAGTTCAAAGGCTGAAAAAACTGGATGTTTGACTGATGATATGGCCCCGGGAGAGGCTTTCACCTCGGGGCCATTTCTCCTATGAAGCAACCGACAGACGGCACTTGCTTCCTGGACGCAGCGAGGTAAAGGCATGAAAGACCGGCCCCCGGACGAGACTTTTCAGATTCGGTGCCCCCGTTTGGGCCATCAAATCTATTTCTCATACTGCCGTTCAGAGAACAATGGACTTCCCTGTTTCAAAGTCCTGGATTGCTGGAGCGGTCATTTTCTGGTGGAAGACTATCTGAAAAAGGAACTGACCCCTGAACAATGGGAACGGGTTTCCGACAGGCAGCCCAAGTCAAAGATGCTTTCCCTGCTGGAATTGATAGAACAGGCCAAAAAAAGAAAGAAAGAAATGGAAAAATAATGAGAGAAGAAATATTTTTGGGAAATGAAGCGGTTGCCCTGGGATTACTCGAAGGGGGCTGCCAGGTGGTGACATCTTACCCGGGAACGCCAAGTTCCGAGATCCTGCCGGGCGTCATGCGATTGGTCAAGTCGGAAGGTTTGCATACCTACACGGAGTGGTCCACCAACGAAAAAGTGGCGCTCGACAATGCCTTCGCGGCCGCTATTTCGGGAAAGCGCGCCGCCTGCTGTATGAAACAAGTGGGTCTAAATGTAGCTGCCGATTCCCTCATGAGCGCCGCCTACCTGGGGACCGTGGGCGGGTTTGTGATTGTCTCCTGCGATGATCCGGGGCCGCATTCTTCCCAGACGGAGCAGGATACGCGCTTGATGGCGCGTTTGGCCAAGGTACCTGTGCTGGACCCGTCCAGTCCCGAGGAGGCTCGGGATATGGCCAGGATGGCGCTGGAAATATCCGAGGAATTCAAGGTGCCCGTGATCCTGAGACCGGCGATCCGGGTCTGTCATGCACGCCAAGCTTTGTCGTGGAGCCCCTTGAAAGACAATGAAACCAGGGCCTCTTTTGAGAAGGACCCGAGCCACTGGGCCGCGACGCCCCGCTTCCGCTTCCTCCTGCACAAGGAATTGAACAAGAAACTGGATGCCATATCCAGGAAGTTTGAAGAGCCGGGAGGGGTCAATTTCCACGATCTCGAGAGTGGCAAGACCTACCCCTTGGGGATCGTGGCCGGGGGAATCCCCTATGCGGTCGTGCGGGATATCCTGGATGAAGAAAAGAGATCGGATATCCCGGTGTTCAAGATCGGCGGACCCTATCCCTTCCCGGAAAGGATGGGAAAGGAATTTCTGTCGGCCTGCGAAAAGGTTCTTGTTTTGGAAGAAACGGATTCGGTCATCGAATATTTCCTGAGAGATAGAAACAAGGTCATGGGGAGGCTTTCCGGACATGTACCCGGAGAAGGCGAACTGACACCCCGGGTCCTCCAACAGGTTATCGATGGGGCGTTCCGTGAGCTGGGCCTGGACCCGTTGAGCCGGGTGAATGAAGATGAGGTCACCGAACTGATCGGTCGCATGGCCCTGCCTGTCCGGCGTCCAACCCTTTGTGCAGGCTGTCCCCACAGGGCCAGCTTTTATGCCATCAGAAAGGCCCAGCCCAAGGCTATTTTCACCTCCGATATCGGGTGCTACACCCTTGGACTGAACCTCGGGGGCGTGGACACCTGCCTCGATATGGGTGCAGGAATCACCATGGCCTCGGGCTTTTATCACGCCTATGCACAGGACGGCGAAGAACAGGCCATTGTGGCGACCATAGGTGATTCCACATTTTATCATTCAGGGACTTCCGGGTTGCTCAATGCGGTATACAACGGGTCGCGGTTTATCCTGGTCATACTGGACAACCAGATCACGGCCATGACCGGGATGCAGCCGACGCCGGGCCTGGGCATACGGGCGGACGGGAGCAGGGGCAAGAAGATTCCCCTGGAGAAGGTGGTTGCGGGATGCGGTGTTGACTTCATAGAGGAGGTGGACCCTTACGATGTGAAGGCCATGATCTCGCTGATCAAGAAGGCTGCCAAATATGTCAAAGACCCCTCGGGTGGCATTGCCGTGATTATTGCCCGTCACCCCTGTATCATTGCCTACAGGCAGCAGGCGCTGCCGGATCGAAAACAGGTGACCATCACCGATGATTGCGTGGAGTGCAACCTCTGCCTGGAGCGATTTGAGTGTCCTGCGCTCTATCATGACGATGAGATCGGGCGTACCGCCGTGGACCAGGCACTCTGCATCGGGTGCGGTGTCTGCCTGAATATCTGCCCCAAGGGCGCCATCGTGGAAGCGTAAAAAGCGGACTTATGCCGCAAACGGCATCCTATGAGGAACGGTTGGGAACCGAACCTGACACTCTTTTTCAAATGCTTTCTAAACACTCGGGAGGGGATGGACGCCGATTTGGGGTTCAGCGGTACGTCCCAGAAGCGCGTAGGGTTTGATAGAAGTGAACCCCAAATAGTCGTCCATTCAGAAGTGAGTTGCCCAGTGCACTATGAGAAAGCACATGAAAAAGATTCTCAGATCCGCTTCCTTAGACACGTAGAATAAAACCACTTCTAGGGATTTTATCATGAGGGAAAGGAAATCGATGAAAAATACGGACATCGTTTTGTGTGGCCTCGGTGGCCAGGGCATATTGTTCATGACAAAAATACTGGCTCAGTCGGCCCTTGGGAAAGGCATCCCCATAATTGGCGCAGAGACACACGGGATGGCCCAAAGGGGTGGTTCCGTCGTTTCCCACCTTCGTCTGGGGAAGGTGGAAGGGAGCCTGGTCAGATCAGGGACGGCCCATATCCTATTGTCCCTGGAAGAAAACGAGGCATACAGGAACCTGGCCTTCCTGGGGAAGGGGGGAGCCCTCTATGTGAATGCCGACACGGAAACCTTTCCCCGTGCTGAAGCGGTGCCCTATCTTAAGAAAAACGAAATTCTGTGCCGGTCCACCCGGGCAGGCAAAGTGGCCATGGAGCTTGGTACACCCATGTCCACCAACCTGGCCCTGATCGGGTTCTTTTCGGCCTTTGCCGCAAGCCCGTTTACCTACGAAGAACTCAGAGAGACCGTCCAACGTATCAGTCCCGACCGTTTTCAGGAAACCAATCTCAAGGTATTTGACACCTGCCACGAAATGGGTTTGAAGGAATCACACTGATTTCAAGAGTCCATCTGATGTAAAGGCGTAATAGGAAGATCCGCAGTACTTACTTTGTTCATGGCCCGGGATAAAAAGAATGTGAATGAATTTGTCGGGGGTGAGATAAAGCCGTCGCCTGTTCATTTGATCTCTTCAAGTTTATCTAAATGGAAGTTGCCGGCAGCCAGGAAAAGATCGATGCGCTCATCCGGTTGCTTGAACCCATGGGCATTGCAAAGTCGGCACGATCCGGTATCCTGAGGGTTTATCGCGAACCCGAATAGGGGAGTATCTTTATATGAATGATCAGCTGAGTGAATATGTGAGAAAACAGTTTCCGTCCATGGAAAGAGAAGTGAACAGCTATCCCTGCGCCTACCTGGACGGTCCCGGCGGCTATCAGGTCCCGGAATCGGTGATCGAGGTCGTAAGGGATTACTTCATCAACATGAACGCCAATGAAGGCCATCAGTTTGAAACAGCGGAACGCACATCCACCATGATTCAAAATGCGCGCTTGATCTTTGGGGACTTCTTCCATTGTGGCTGGGACGAGGTCGTTTTCGGGGCCAACATGACCACCCTAAACTTCGCCCTGGCCCAGACCCTGATGCGGGAATTGACAGCGGGGGACAGGGTGCTCATTACGGAAATCGACCATGAAGCAAACCGGGGACCCTGGCTGCAGCTTCATGACCGGGGTATTGTGGTGGATGAGGTGGCGCTCGATATTGATGCCTGCAGTCTGGATATGGGCGATCTGGAGGAGAAGCTGTCAAAAAGGCCGAAAGTCGTGGCCATAAACTATGCGAGCAACGGGGTCGGGACGATAAGCGACGTGGAAAAAATCGTTCACATGTCCCATGAAGTCGGCGCGTACACGGTGGTGGATGCCGTTCATTACGCGGCCCACGGTCCCATCGATGTCAAGGAACTGGATACGGATTTTCTTATCTGTTCCGCCTACAAGTTTTTCGGTCCACACATCGGGGTGCTCTATGCCAAGAAAGAGGTCCTGGATAGACTGTCCCCCCTCAACCTTCGGACCCAGCAGCAATATCCGCCTTTTATGATGGAAACGGGAACACTCCATCACGAGGGTATCGCAGGGGCGGCCGCCGCGGTGGAATTTATCGCGGATATGGGCCAAAGATTTGGGACCGAATTCAAGGCACAAACCGGCAGGCTGAAGGGCAGCAGAAGAAATCAGATCAGGGCCGGGCTCATGGCCTTTGAAAAATATGAACAACCCCTCACCGCCTATTTAATCGGGGCCATCACGAACCATGTTCCCGGGGCAACCCTTTACGGGCCGCCCGAAGGCCATCCCCGGACTTCGACCGTTTCTTTCACCCTCGATGGATACACTCCCGACCAGGTAGCCAGGTATCTGGGGAGTCGGGGACTCTTTGTCTGGGGCGGTCATTTCTATGCCATAAGGCTCGTTGAACGGCTGGGACTCCTGGATCGGGGTGGGTTGATCCGGATCGGTATCGCGCCCTACAATACCAAAGAGGAACTGGACCGCCTCATTGCGTCCCTGAAAGACGGTGATTCGCTCAAACGTTTTACGGCGTCAATGGGATGACGATGAACGATTGGTGAGCACACATTCAAAAGAGGATATCCTGAATATGGGCACGGATTTTTCGGATCAAGTGGTGTTGGTAACGGGGGCCTCCCGTGGTATCGGCCGGGAGATCGCGCGGCAATTTGCGGGACGGGGCGCCCGCGTTGTAGTGCATTTTCACGAGAACAGGGAGGCCGCGAAACATGTTCTGGCGGACCTTCCCGGCCATGCGCATTTTGTCGTTCAGGCCGATTTATCCGATACGGCCGCCATAAGCGACATGACGGAAAAAGTGCTTCAGGAAGCGGGAAAAATACATGTCCTGGTCAACAATGCAGGGATCTACGAGTTCCATCCCGTAGCAACAACTGCTTTCGAGGACTGGGATCGCAGCTGGAAAAGGACCCTATCCACCAACCTGCTGGGACCGGCCCATCTTTCTTTTCTTGTGGCCAGACACATGATGAAAAAGGGGGGCGGCAAGATCATCAACATTACCTCGCGGGGGGCCTTTCGAGGCGAACCGGATGCGCCTGCTTACGGCGCGAGCAAGGCCGGTCTCAACGCATTCAGCCAATCCATGGCACAGGCTCTGGCCCCCCATGGGATTTTCACGTATGCAGTTGCCCCGGGGTTTGTTGAAACGGATATGGCAGCCGACATACTCGCCGGTCCCGAAGGAGATGCCGTCCGTGCCCAAAGCCCACTGAACCGCTCAGCGCGTCCGGAAGAAGTCGCGCGGGTGGTGCTCTTTCTGGCCGGCGAAGGAACCGACTATCTTACGGGCTGCATCATCGATGTGAACGGGGCCTCCTATCTGAGGACATGATATTCGCCGGTATCACGCGTGAAAGGCAATCGGCAATGAGGCCTGCTTGCCCTTCCCCAAGAAGAGGCCCCCCCTTGCGTGTTCCCATTCTTGATACTGTCCCCGCTTGTTTGATTGAAAATACCTTGCCGCAGCGTTTCTTGTGCCTTATGTTGCCCCATCGAATGATCTGTTGATTTCTCACGGAAATGATGTAAAATTTTATATTGACCACCATGCTGATATCCTGTCAAAGAAATATCTGAAATGTCGCCACACAAGGGAAGGAAAACGCATGAACCTGGGATCATTGCTTGAACGGGTGGCTCGCCTCTACCCGAATAAGATCGGCGTTGTATGCGGTGAGCATCGATTCACCTACCGGGATTTTGTGAAAAGGGTTTTCCGGCTTGCCGCAGTCCTGCAGGAAGAGGGAATAAAGAAAGGTGACCGGGTGGCCATATACCACCAGAATTGCCACTATTTTCTGGAAGCCTATTTCGCGGCAGCGGTCACGGGAGCGATTCTGTGCCCCTTGAACTACCGGCTCTCGGCACGAGAGATTGCCTTTATTCTGGAAGATACGGGGGCGGTCGCGCTGATTGCCCAGCCCCGGTTTTACCCGCTCATCAAGGAAGCGATCGGGAGACTTGATAGACCGCTTAGGACTTACTGGACTGGGAAAGGAAGTGTCCCGGCAGGGGAAACAAATCTTGAAGCCTTCCTTGTCCCGGGAGCGGATCCGCCGGGAGAGCTAGAGATTGGAGAGGATGATGTGGCACATCTTTACTATACGAGCGGGACCACGGGACGCCAGAAAGGCGTCATGCTGACCCACCGGAACGTGGCATATCATTCCCTGGGGACCATCGCGGAGCTCAAGATGACGGATGAAGATGTCTGGCTCCACGCGGCGCCCATGTTTCATCTTGCCGATGCCTGGGCTACCTGGGCGGTCACGTGGGTCGGCGGAACCCACGTGATGGTTCCCGAGTTCAGTCCAGGGACCGTCATCGAGGTTATGCAGCGGGAGAAGATCACCCTCACCAACATGATCCCCACCATGCTCAACCTGATGGTAAACGACCCCGCCATCCAGCAGGCAGCGTTTCCTTCGCTTCGGCTCATGCTCAGCGGGGGGGCTCCCATCGCCCCGGAGGTGGTGCGGAAAATCATGGAGGCATTCGATTGTGACTATGTCCAGACCTACGGGATGACCGAGACCAGCCCGTACCTGACCATGTCCCTGTTGAAAGACTCTTTGAAATCCCGCCCGCAGGAGGAACAGTTTCGCTTCAAGGCCGCAACGGGAAGGCCCGTGATGTTTGTGGAACTCAAGGTGGTGAAGGATGATGGGCAGGAAGTGGTCTGGAACGGAAAAGAGGTGGGAGAAATTGTTGTCAGAGGCGATAGTGTGACGCCCGGCTATTGGCATCTTCCCGAAGAGACACGAGGAACCATAAGGGATGGGTGGCTTTACACCGGTGATCTGGCAGTGATGGATGAAGAGGGATACGTGAACATTGTGGACCGGAAAAAGGACATGATTGTCACCGGTGGGGAAAATGTTTATTCTACGGAGGTGGAAAACGTATTGTACAGCCATCCGGCAGTCCTTGAAGCTGCAGTCATTGGCGTGCCTGACGAAAAATGGGGTGAAGCTGTTCATGCCTGCGTGGTCTTGAAAAAGGGTATGGAGGTGTCGGAAAAGGAGCTTATTGATTTTTGCAAAGAGGACCTTGCCCGGTACAAGGCCCCCAAATCCATTGGGTTTTTTTCGGCATTGCTCCGGACAGGATCAGGGAAAATTTACAAAAAGGGACTTAGCGATAAATACCTAACCCAAAGATTGATGACTTTGTAAAAAGCCGGTTTATGCCGCAAGCGGCAGCCTATGAGGTACGAAGAGGAGCCGAACCTGACACTCTTTTTCAGACCCTTTCTAAACACTTCGGAGGGGATGGACGCCGATTTGGGGTT
>Ga0307417_10000078_pt1 | contig 38443 bp, 48 predicted proteins | sample SalMarWE160210MG_2_FD_202514 | JGI IMG/M metagenome (GOLD analysis project Ga0307417, IMG submission 202514) | Salt marsh sediment microbial communities from the Plum Island Ecosystem LTER, Massachusetts, United States - WE1602-10 | ecosystem: Environmental > Aquatic > Marine > Intertidal zone... | reverse complement strand
GGTGCGCAGCTGGCTGTGCTGCAGGAGCTCGCCGCGTGGCGGGAGCGCCGCGCGCAGGACCTGGACAAGCCCAGACGCTGGGTATTGCGTGACGATTTGCTCGTGGAGCTAGCGCGACGTATGCCCGCTAGCCTTGCGGCCCTGAAGCGCCTGCGCGACCTGCCGGAGGCTACCCTGCGGCACCACGGTGCCGAGCTGCTGAGCATCATTCAACTGGCGCAGCAGTCTGCGCCCGCCTCCTGGCCCACCCTAGCCACCAACCCGACGCTTGGCCCCGGCCAGGAGGCCATGGTCGATGCCCTCATGGCGCTGGTAAGGATGCGTGCCGCCGAGCACGGCATCGGTGTGCCTACCCTGGCCAAGCGCGGCGACCTGGAGCGCCTGGTGGCGGGAGACCCAGCCTCCCCGGTGCTGCACGGCTGGCGCGGGGCGCTGCTGGGCGAGGAGCTGCAGGCGTTGCTCGCCGGGCGGCTGAGCCTGCGGTTGTCCCGGCAGGGACTCATCTGTGAGCCATGAGCGTGGAGCCGGGGCCAGCCTCGGGTGGCGACTGGCATGAAGGAGCCTGAGCATGAGACTACATTCCCCCAACCGGACCCTGCTCATCAGTGTCTTGGCATTCCTGCTCACAGGCTGCGGCGAGCCGCCGCCTCCGCGGAAGCCGACCGGGGAGCACGTCTGGAAGGACCTGACCAATACGCTCGACAAGGCCCGCAACGCCGAGAAGGTCATACAGGATGCCGCCGACCGAGAGCGCCACGCCATAGATGCCCAGACCTCGGGCGAGGGCAACTGACCGCGGCGGCGTCGGCCGCGACGGTCCCCGGCAACGCAGTCCGCCGGGGGCGACTCGGCCCGCTGCCGCGGGCCCGGCAGTTTTTGCAAGCGCACCCCTTTGCCCCTACAATACGCTGCGCTAGATGGGGTAGAAAGGGCTCGCCGACAGATGCTCGGACATCCGTCGCGGAACGGGGCGCCTAGCCATGCTCATTTCCTGCCTGGGCTCGCCGCATCCCCGAGCTTCAAGTTACGAGCTCCCAGCAGAGTTGCCCAGAAGGCCGGCTTCTGCCTGCCCGCGAGGATGCGCAGTCTGAGCCGCCAGCGCAAAGAGGCACCGCGGGAGCCGTCAGACGCGGCAGTGAGAGTCAGGCAGCATGAGCAAGATTGCGGATTTCAGTGGCGCCGAGCTGTGGGTCATCAAATCCACGCTGCGCGAGCGTTATAGTCGGCCCGTCGAGCCGGAGCCGGCAGAGGCCGAGCTGCGGCTCGACCCCCATTCGACTGAGCTCGTGGTCTGCCCCTCAGTCTACTGGGAGCAGCGGGGTGCGCGCTTCATCGTGACCAAGACCGGCGACGGCCGCTACCGTTGCCAGTTCTTCTACAGCGTCCGCGAGCAATACGGCACGGGCATCGAGGAGTACAACGACATCGGTGAGTGCATCACGGCGCTGCTGCAGGTGCAGGCCGACCACGAGAGATCACGCCCGGGCCGGTGAGCGCGACTCCGGCCCTGGCACCGACTTTCGACGATTGCGACATCCATGCATGGAGACCTGAGCTATGGCTATCAAGAATGCGTTCTACGCGCAGTCTGGCGGCGTCACGGCTGTCATCAACGCAAGCGCCTGCGGCGTCATTGAGACCGCCCGCAAGCACTCGGACCAAATTGGCGCCGTCCTTGCGGGGCGCAACGGCATCATCGGCGCCTTGACCGAAGACCTGATCGACACCAACAAGGAATCCGACGCAGCCATCGCCGCGCTGCGTCATACACCCTCGGGAGCGTTCGGCTCCTGCCGCTACAAGCTCAAGAGCCTGGAGGCGAACAAGGCCGAGTACGACCGCCTGATCGAGGTATTCAAGGCCCACGACATCGGTTATTTCTTCTACAATGGCGGTGGCGACTCCGCCGATACCTGCCTCAAAGTCTCACAGCTCTCCGAGACCGTGGGCTTCCCCATTCAGGCGATTCACGTGCCCAAGACGGTTGACAATGACCTGCCCGTCACCGACAACTGCCCGGGATTCGGCTCGGTGGCGAAATACATCGCGGTGAGCACCCGCGAGGCGAGCTTCGACGTGCGCTCCATGGCCAAGACCTCGACCAAGGTCTTCGTGATCGAGGTGATGGGCCGCCACGCCGGCTGGATCGCAGCCGCGGGTGGCCTGGCATCGGACGCGGAGACCGAGATTCCAATCGTCATCCTGTTCCCGGAGGTACGCTTCGACCAGGAGCGCTTCCTGGCGCTGTGCCAGGAGAGGGTGCAGAAGTTTGGCTACGTCACGGTCGTCGTCTCCGAGGGCTGCAAATGGCCCGACGGCAAGTTCCTGGCAGAGGCCGGCACGCGGGACGCCTTCGGCCACGCTCAGCTCGGGGGGGCCGCGCCGGTGGTCGCCACCATGATCAAGGACGCGCACGGCCACAAGTATCACTGGGCAGTCGCCGACTACCTGCAGCGGGCCGCCCGTCACCTCGCGTCCCAGACGGACGTGGACCAGGCCTACGCCATGGGCAGGGCCGCGGTGGAGCTGGCGCTGGCCGGCAAGAACTCCGTGATGCCCACCATCGTGCGCACCTCGAATTCCCCCTACGCCTGGGAAGTGGGCTCCGCCAGCCTGAGCGACGTGGCCAACGTCGAGAAGATGATGCCGAGCGAGTTCATCTCCGCCGACGGATTCGGTATCACCCAGGCTTGCCGGGACTATCTGGTGCCGCTCATCCAGGGCGAGGACTACCCGCCCTTCACGAACGGTATGCCTCAATATGTCACGTTGCAGAATGTGGCGGTGCCGAGAAAGCTGGGTCAAGACTTCCAGCTGAAATAGCCCGCGACGAGGGGAAGCGCGAGATGGCCTTCCCCTTTTCTTCAGCCGACGACCGTCCTCCATCTATGCCCGGGGAGCCTAGTACTCATGACGCTCGAAAAGGCCCGCGAGCTGCTCACCGTGCAGGTGGGTTTCGGCAGCGGTTACAACCGCAACGCCGCCCGGCTGATCCTGGCCGAGGTGATGCACGAGCATGGTCAGGCTGCGGTGGACCGGCTCATCGCCGAGCTGGGACTGCAGGAGGCGTTTGGTTTCGCGCCCGGGACGCGGTTCGAGCGTCCTTGAGCTTTGCTTAAATAATTTTTGCTTAAATAATTATTGGGGGGGTTCACATGTCCGCCGGTCTTATCGTTGCATTGGTTTGTGCCGTCATAGCCATCGGCTATGGCGTCTGGTCGCGCATGTGGGTGCTCGGACTGCCGGCCGGCTCCGCACGCATGCAGGAGATTGCCGCTGCCATCCAGGAAGGCGCTCAGGCCTATCTTCGTCGCCAGTACACCACCATCGGCATCGTCGGGGTGGTGCTGTTCCTGGTCATTGGCGTTGCCTTGAGCTGGCTGACCGCCCTGGGCTTCGCCATCGGCGCGGTGCTATCCGGCCTAACCGGTTTCATTGGGATGAACATCTCGGTGCGCGCCAATGTGCGTACCGCCGAGGCGGCCAAGAACGGCATCAACGCGGCCCTGCAGGTCGCCTTCCGGGGCGGCGCCATAACCGGCTTGCTGGTGGTAGGCCTCGGGTTACTGGGCGTGGCGGGCTACTACGCCGTGCTCACTGCGACGGGCCAGAGCCTGGAGCAGGCCGTGCATGCGCTGGTGGGCCTCGGCTTCGGCGGCTCCCTTATCTCCATCTTCGCCCGACTCGGCGGCGGCATTTTCACCAAAGGTGCGGACGTAGGGGCCGACCTGGTAGGCAAGGTGGAAGCCGGCATCCCCGAGGACGACCCACGCAACCCCGCCGTGATCGCAGACAACGTCGGGGACAACGTGGGGGACTGCGCCGGTATGGCGGCCGACCTGTTCGAGACCTACGCGGTCACAGTCATTGCCACCATGCTGCTGGGCTCCCTGCTGCTCGAAGGCGTAGGTGATGCTGCAGTCACGTACCCGCTGGTGCTGGGTGGAGTCTCCATCATCGCTTCGGTGGTCGCCACCTTCTTCGTCAAGGCCAAGGAAGGGGGCAAGATCATGAACGCCCTGTACCGCGGCGTCATCGTCTCCGGCGTCTTGGCAGCGGCCATGTTCTACCCCGTCACTACCTGGTTGCTACCGGAGTCCGTCTCGATTGACGGCCACAGCGTCTCCTCCATGAGTATCTATCTGTCGGCTCTGATTGGTCTCGCGCTCACCGCAGCGATGGTGGTAATCACCGAGTACTACACCGCCACGGAATATGGCCCGGTGCGGCATATCGCCCAGGCATCCACCACCGGTCACGGCACCAACATCATCGCCGGACTGGGCGTGTCCATGAAAGCCACGGCCCTGCCCGTGCTGGCAGTCTGCGCCTCCATCTGGGGAGCCCACGAGCTGGCCGGCCTGTACGGCATTGCGGTGGCCGCCACCGCCATGCTCTCCATGACCGGTATCGTGGTGGCCCTAGACGCCTACGGACCCATCACCGACAACGCCGGGGGCATCGCCGAGATGGCGGAGCTGGACGAGAAGATTCGCGGCATCACCGACCCGCTGGATGCCGTGGGCAATACCACCAAGGCCGTGACGAAGGGCTACGCCATAGGCTCCGCCGGTCTGGCCGCCCTGGTGCTGTTCGCCGACTACACCCACGCCCTCGCAAAGGAAGGCGCCATCCTGCATTTTGATCTCTCCAATCATATGGTCATCATCGGCCTGTTCATCGGCGGCCTGGTGCCCTACCTCTTTGGCTCCATGGCCATGGAGGCCGTGGGGCGCGCCGCCGGCGGCATCGTCATCGAGGTCCGGCGCCAATTCAAGGAGATTGCCGGCATCATGGAAGGCACGGCCAAGCCCGACTACTCCAGGGCGGTGGACTTGCTTACGCGGGCCGCCATCAAGGAGATGATCATTCCGTCCCTGCTGCCGGTGCTGATTCCGGTACTGGTCGGCATCATCCTCGGTCCTCAGGCCCTGGGCGGCGTGCTGCTCGGCACGATCGTCACGGGCCTGTTCGTCGCCATCTCCATGACCACGGGCGGCGGCGCCTGGGACAACGCCAAGAAGTACATCGAGGACGGCAATCTGGGCGGAAAGGGCTCGGAGACGCACAAGGCGGCAGTGACCGGTGACACCGTCGGCGACCCCTACAAGGACACCGCAGGTCCGGCCATCAACCCGCTGATCAAGATCATCAATATCGTGGCGCTGTTGATCGTGCCCCTACTGGTCTGAGCCGGGCTCGTCGAGCCCGAGCCGCCTGGGCCGAGGCACGGTTGCACGTTGCCAGCACTGCTATAGTCAGCGGCCCCTTCAGGTTCGAGTCGCAGAGAGCTGCAATGAATCTTGACAAAGTGAGCTCCGGGCGTGACGTGCCCAACGAGATCAACGTTATCATCGAGATACCGGCACATTCGGACCCGGTGAAGTATGAGGTGGACAAGACCACCGGGGCCATGTTCGTGGATCGGTTCATGAGCGCAGCCATGCACTATCCCTGCAACTACGGCTACGTGCCCCACACGCTGTCGGCCGACGGGGATCCCGTGGACGTCCTGGTGGTAACCCCGGTGCCGTTGATCACCGGCTCGGTGATTCGGTGTCGCCCGGTGGGTCTGCTGAAGATGACAGACGAGTCAGGCGACGACGCCAAGGTCCTGGCAGTCCCGGTAGACAAGCTATGCAGCATCTATCAGCGCGCCCAGGCCCCGGAGGACATGCCACCCACTCTGCTGGCACAGATTGCGCACTTCTTCGAGCACTACAAGGACTTGGACGAGGGGAAGTGGGTTCGCGTGGAAGGCTGGCGGAACGCTCAGGCGGCCAAGGAAGAGATTCTGGCCAGCGTCCGAATGTTCCGAGAGGCGCCGGAGAAGCCCAACTTCTAGGCGTCGAGCGAGGAGCCGCCGATCCGCGGAGCGGTCCGACCGTCAGGACACTGCTACCCCGAGGACTGACCGGCTACCAGGGCATGAACGTATTCATGAAGGACATGGGCCGGGACACATTCTGGTTCATGACGGACATGTCGCGCCGAATGTTGTCGGTGGTGGCTGCCATGATCTGCACCGCATGAGTCATCGCAGCCATGTTGGTGAGCATGGGCTCCAGGGTGTCTACCTTCTGCGAGATGTGATCCACGCTGCCGGTCATCTGCTCGACTCGGGACGTGAGCGTATCCATGTTGTTCGACAAGGACCGGATGCTGCCGGTCATCTGCTCCATATGGGTGCCCATGTTGGTGTCGACGCTCCTGGCCAGCAATGCGACATCCGAGGTGAGGCTGTAGATTAAATAGAAGCCATAGGCCGCTAGAATGATGAAGGCGAACAGGGAAGGATACACCACCAGCTCCCAGCGCCGGGCGCTGGTCTCGAAGGTTCGGGCGAACCGCTCCATGGATTCCGCAGAGGCGTATGGCGAGATCTGAGATGCCATCGCGCTGGTGACCTGAGTCTGGTCACGCGGCGGACTGCTGTCGGAACTGGTCATGGTCGGCTAACCCTGGCTGCTACCCAAGTCCACGACGCATACATCGAGCTCCCTTGATGACCGCTCTGCGACCTGGCCGTTCGTGTACTACAATCCGCTGAGGAGAAGGCTCCTATCTCCCCACGGAAGAACATCGCGGGAGCTGGCATGAATTGCCGAGTATTGGTCGGCAATCAGTGACCCAGACTCCGTGGCAGAAGTATAGGCCAAAGTGCCCCATTTGTCCTTTGGGGGGGTACCCCCATTTGGCACAAAGCGTGCTGCCCGAGACGGCTAGAGGCGCCGGTCACGTATCCTCTCGCGCATGACTCTTCCTCCTTCCCTTCGTCCTCGCGAGCTTGGGATAAAGGAGGCTCATGAGCGAGCCGAACTCCTCCGCCGCCTTGCCGCCGGGCTCGAGCTCGAACACGCCCAGCCCTTCGCTGAAGGAGCGTCTGAACGCCGTGCGCTGGGCCAGGCGAGCCTGCAACAGCTGCAGATTGGGCATGTGTGCCAGAGCCTCCTCCGCTTCGTCGGATTCACGTATGGAGATGTGGGTGTCGGCGCGGTTGATAAAGCCCAGAACCTCACGGTTGCGCTTTTGCGTGGGCTCCACTCCGGCGACGATGTTGACGAAACGCTGGGTCGACCAGATGTCCGCCTGACTGGGGGCGACCGGTATCAGCACCCGATCGGCCACACCCAGAGCCTCCTTCATCCCGGCGAGGTCCAGAGCTCCGACATCGGCGATGACTTCCCCCTGGTGGCTGGTGAGCCGCTCAACGATGTCACCCCGCGCCCGATACACGCGTATGGAGGGCTCACACCCTTCCTCCGCCCTTACCTCCGAGACGTCGCTCAGTGTGCTCTGGGGATCCAGGTCATAGGCAACCACGGTTTCCCCGACCATCGCCAGCCACACTGCAATATTGAAGGTCACGGTGCTCTTACCGGATCCCCCCTTCAGGTTACCTACGACCGTAATCATCGGCGCCCCTCAGCCAACCCGCCATTGCCGACCATTTCCCCCTCCTCTTCGAGATTCCACCAGTGACCCGCATCTACGCGCGAGTCCGGCCTCCGGGGCGGCGCTGGGCGGGACGTATGCAGCATACTCTCGGCGCGGCGCCGCGCCATGACCGTGACGAGCCTCTAGCGGCTCCGCTTCCGCCACTAGTGCTGGCCACCGCTGCCCTGCTGCTGAGCGCCGCCGGATTGGCCTGGCTGCTGCTGGCCGCTGGGCGGAGTGACCTTGTGGTAGCCGGCCGGTACCCGGAACAGATCATCGGGCTGGGGACCAACGCGTATGTTGCGCAGCTCCCGCACGTAGCCGCCCGGCCACTCTTCTCGGACGGTCAGATTCAGCGCCGGGTCATACCACTGCGTCGAGCGAGTGGTCTTCCCGTCCGGTTGGGTCATGGATAGCGCCCACTTCTCAACCGGGCGACCATCCACCGTGTCCTTGCCGACGAGCTTGAGCTCTGACTTCGGTCCAGCTTCGAATTCCTGCCGCAGCGGCACGCCTCGCTCGACATCGATCCATTCCGTCCCATGCAGGGTCTTGTCATCGCGCTTGACCGTGATCTCCCAACCGTCGGCGGTGCGTCCTGCCAGATTCTGCCGGCCCAGCGAGCGGCAGCTCGCGCCAGGCATACTCTGGCACGGGTTCGCGGGGGCCGCCTGAGTCTGTCCTCCGGCTGGAGGCACCGAGCCCCGGCGCTCCATATAGCTCTGATTCTCGGGAAAGATCGTAAACGACACCTGCTGGCTGGGATCCACGATTTGAATCAGCCGATGGCCGTCTTGCTCCAGCTCCGTGCGCGTACGCCCGTTGCTGATATACAGCTTGCCGGTGCTCTGGCCCTGGGGCGATGTCTGCACTGTGTCGGCGGAGAACTGCACAGGCGCGGCCGCCTGGCCCTGAAACGCGAGCATGACGCCCGCAACAGCGCAGAATGAAGTTAACAATGCGCGCATCTATCGAGACTCCTGTGGGTATCCGAATCGCGGGGGCCATCCGGCCAGTCGATCGGGCCGACCGACGTCACCAGACACAGGACGCGTCCGACACGGTGGCCTGGACCCCCGCCACAGGCTCCGCAAAAAAGGGGTGCACTTGCGCGCACCCCCCGGCCCGCAGACCTTACTTGCTGCTGGACGCAGCGGGTGCAGCGGGTGCTACGACCGCGGGAACGCCGCCGTAGCCAAAGCCGGGATATCCGCCCCAGCCGCCGTAGCCAGGATAGCCGCCGTAGCCAGGATAGCCGCCGTAGCCGTAGGGACCGCCCCAGCCACCACCGTAGGGATAGCCGTAGCCGTAGCCATAGCCACGACCATGGCCGCGGCCGTAGCCGCTACCGTGCGCACTCATGTTGAAATCCATGTCACCGGAGCCGTAGCCGTCGCCCCAGCCGTCGCCCATACCGGACCAGGGACCACCACCGCCCCAAGGCCCACCCCACCAGGCGTCGGCGGACTGCAGGGGAATTGCAACAGCGCCCGCGAGGGCCGCAGCGGCGATCAAGGTAGACAGTCTTTTCACGTCTTAGTCTCCTGTACTTAGTACTAGCAATTAGGGCACGACCTCGCCCGCGGGGTCACTACCAACCGAAGTGTGATCCCCAGCCGTAAGGTGATCGCCATGGACTGCCGCCCCACATCCAAGGACTCCACACCGAGCCCGGGTACTCCCAGGGTGTGGGGATCCAAGGTTCTTCAAAATCTGCCCCCAAGTATGCCCCTGCCGGCTGCCGGAGCTCGCGACCGTGTCGTCGATATGCTTGCCCTGGAACCCTTCCCACGAGCGATCATGCGCCCCAGGCGCTGCGGCACCATAGTCATAGGCTCCCGTCCAGCCTCCAGGACCGTCCGCGCCGTTCCAGGCCTTGGCGGGACCAGCCCCGAGCAGGGAAAGAGCTGCACACATTACCAGAGCACATCTCGGCTCGATACCACTCGAAACGCAAACTCGCAATATTCGACGCCCGATCCGGCGACATGTGGTCTTCACATCCCGGGGTGACCGCCAAATGCGGGGGAGCCGGGTCCCTCGTAGCCGTAAGGCGGAGAGGTGCCGCTTCCGCGCGGGCTACCGCCGCCGTAGCCGTATCCCGCTTGTGGAAAACCTGTCGCACCCGGTGGCTGGTCCCCACTGGCGCCACCTGGACCGAAGTCCTGCCAGGTGTTGGAATGGGGCGCATGGTACGGTTGGGACCGGGGAGTGCCGTCATAAGGCGCGCGAGGCATCATCCCGTCAACGGGAACGTTGGTCCCAGCGTTGCGGTACGGGCTGAGCCCAGCGTCGTATCCGGCCTGGGGTGCTAGCCCATCGTAGCGGCTGGACGCACCCCAATAGGTCGCGCCGCCATAGCCGCCGGAGGATGCGCCATACTCACGCTGCGCACTCCCGTATCCGGTAGGGGCGTCTCCGTAGGGAGCTGGCGCGCCTTCATATTCGGTCGCCCCCCCCCAGCGTCCCCAAGGTTCCCGAGCAGATGGATTCCCCCGATTCCAGGTGTCCATCCACGGCCCTTCATAGGCGTGTCCCTGCCCGTACGCCGGCGGGTGCGTTTGACCAGTGCCGTAGCCCCCGTAGCCGTAACGCGCGTCTGCGCCATAGTCCGGGATTCGACCGGAGGCAGCCTGACCTGACCGACCACTCGGGGTAGACCACCCATAGTCGGGCACGCCGCTCACGGAAGGCACAACGCCCCGCCCGGTTCCGTAGGAATACTGACCATAGCCCCCACGCGATGGCTCTTGGGTGCTCCAGCCACGGGATGGGTCGCCGCTCCATGTGGAGCGGGTCCCTTGGTAGGGCGCCGAAGCCCTCCCCCCGGGGCTCTGGGGAGCATAGCCTTGAGTCCCGTAATATGTCGGCGAGCTCGACGGCGCCGAAGCCTGCCACCCTCTGTAGCTCCCCGACGGCCGTCCGACCCCGGGTCCCGGAGTCGTGGTCCAGCTCGGCGCGGACTGGGACTCAAGGGGTGGGCGCGGCCATGCGGACGGAGCCTCGGGCATTTGGGCAGGCGGATGACTCGCGGCGCTCCCTGGCACGGCAGCGGTGCCAAAGTCACTGGCCCAAGGTGGAGGAGTCTGACCGGATTCCCACGGGGGCGCAGGCGTCGATGCGGGTGCGGAAGTTGCCGGTGTGGAAGCTGCGGTCGCGGAGACAGCCGCTTGGGTGGCCTGCGGCTTTGCGGCGTGCCCGGACCGCTCCTGGGCTTTGGCCGGCGCGGCGACCACGGGCGTCACTTGTCCAGGCGGGGTCTCGGGTCTAGGCTCGGATGGAGACACGGGTGCCGAGGCTTCTGCCGCCTCGGGGGCGCTCTCAGGGGATGCCTCGCCGAGAGGAGGCGCCTCCTGGACACTCGAGCTCGGAGTCTGTGCCCCAGCCGCCCAGGTCAGCGTGACGAGAGCCAGCAGGACCGCAGCCCGTCCGGAGAACGCAATCATGAATCGGCTTCCATAGAGGAGCTCTCTAGGCCCGCGCGCGGCACCGCCGGCCGGACGTGGGAGTGAGGCACCGCGCCTGCCTCAACATGGAGGCGGCTCAAGACCCTGCGCCGCCCATCGAGACCTCTGCGCCCAACCGTTGCAGCCGCGGGAAACGGCGCGTTTCTCTGGGGCCCGCCGGAATCCCCACGCGCGACTCACAGGCCGTCGGGCTCCTTGGACAGATTCGATTTCAGACGAATGCCCCGACGTCCGCCTCGGCGATCTTCCGACCGGTCGACTGCTGGCCGAGGACCGACCGCGGCTTCGCCGGCCTGGGTCGCCCCCTGCGCCGTAGCGGCGGGAGCGGCGCTCGTCTTGGCAGACCTGGGTGCCGCGGGGGTCGTCTTTCGGGACGAGGATGCACGTCCGGCGAGTCCGCCCGGGTAAGTCTTGTCCTCGGCACGGCTGGAGGCGCCATCCCGAACGTTTCCCGATTGTTGGGAAGAGGCTCCGAGATCCTGCTCCTTGGCGGGTTTACTCTTCTCGGCAGGATGAGCCTCCGCCCCGGCAACCGCGTTGGTGGCCTCAGAGGCCCGGCGCGCCTGCTGCGCGGCATCACGCTCCACCCTCAGACTCGTAGACTCTGCCGCCGTGGTCTCGGCCGTGCGATGGGACTCCTCGGCAAACTCGCGCTCGGCCTCCTGGCGTGCCTGCTCCGCCGCCTTGGCCTCGGCAGCGCGGCGAGACGCCGCGGCTGCCTCGCGCTCCGCCTTCAGGCGCGCCTCTTCCGCCGCCTTGGCCTGGGCGGCCCGGCGCGTCTCCTCTGCCTCCTCGCGCTCGGCCTGTCGGCGGGCCTGCTCGGCGGCCTGGGCCTCCGCTGCACGGCGGCTCTCAATGGCCTCTGCCTCTTCGACCGTCGCCACATCCCGCTGTGCGACCACGGCATCCACCGCGGCCGCCTTGGCCGCGGGTCGCGGCTCGACCGTGAGCTGCCCTCCACCCGTCGCCAGCACAGCTGCCCCGCCGCCGCTGCCGGGGGGCGGCTTGCTGCCACCGCTGCCACCGCCGCGGGAGGACGATGCGGGCTTGTGTGGCGGGGGCTTCGCGCGGCCCACACCCAGCAGCTTCAGCACGCCCCTAAAGGCCTGCCACGCGAGTATAAGGATGGCGCGCACCAGGTAGAAGACCATGGTGAGCACTCCAACCAGCTTGCCCCACAGCACCCATCCAAGGGAGCCTCCCGTGCCGGCCGGAGCCACCGCCGGACCACCGCCGACGGGGACCGCCTCACCCGCAGCAGCTTCTTGAGCTGCCACCGACGGAAACAGCGCCTTGCCGGCACGCAGGCAACCGAGCGGGATTACCAGCAGGGTCAACAACGTCGATACCATGACACCAAATGCCAGCGAGATCGCCATGCCTTGGAAGATGGGGTCGGTGAGAATCACGAAGGAGCCGCAGACCAAAGCCAGCGCGGTGATCATGATGGGCCGCGTACGAGTCTTACACGCAAGCACCACTGCGTCTTGTAGGGAAGTGCCACGCTTGATCTCGTGGATCGAAAAATCGACCAGCAAGATGGAGTTGCGCACGATGATGCCGGCAAGCGCAATCCACCCGATCATGGAGGTGGCCGTGAACTCGGCGTGGAGCAGCCAATGACCCGGGATGATGCCCAACAGCGTCAGCGGGATCGGAGCCATGATGATGAGAGGAACCCGGAAATTGCCGAATTCCCACACCACCAATATGTAGATCAGCACCAGCGCGGCGCCGAAGGCGAGCCCCATGTCACGGAAGGTCTCATAGGTGACGGTCCATTCGCCGCCCCACTCGAACGCGGACTTGCCGTTGTCCGGCGGCGACCCCAGGTAGTCCCCGGACATCACCACGCCATCCGGGGTGGTGTAGTGCTTCAGCTCGTCTTCCACCTCAAACATAGCGTAGATCGGGGCGGCGAGGCGCCCAACCGCGTCGCCGACCACGTACTCGAGAGGCCGCAGATCCTTGTGGTAGACAAGCGGATCTTCCGGCACCTGAACGAACTGGCCAAGCTCGCCCAGAGGCACCGTCTGGCCACTGTCAGACATGATGGGCAGATCCGTCAGCCGAGTGATCTGGGCACGAACCTGCAGCGGAACCTGCATGACGATGTAGGTGGGCTCGAGCACCGAGCCGCGCTTGATGTCGCCGAGCTTGTAGCCGCCCAGCGCCATGTCGAGATTGCGATTGACCGTGTCCACGGAGATGCCGCGGCGCACGGCCTTCTCGGTGTCCACCTCGAAGCGCCAATACTGGAAAGGCTGCTGCATGTAATTGTCGGCGTCGGCGATGCTCTCGGCCTTTTCGAAAAACTCGGTCATCTTGGTGGTGACCTGGCGCCGTGTCCAATCATCGGGGCCGTAGATCTCGGCGACCACCGACTGTAGCACCGGCGGACCGGGCGGCATCTCGACCACGGTGATACGGGCACCTTCGCGGTGGGCAATCTTGGTCAAGGCCGCGCGGGCGCTCTTGGCGATCTCGTGGCTAGAGCGCTCGCGCTGGGTCTTGTGCAGCAGCTGTACATTAATGTCGGCTTGCCAAGGCTCCCCGCGCAGATAGTAGTGGCGCACCATCCCGTTGAAATCGAAAGGCTTGGCCGCGCCCGCGTAGGTCTGAGCCGCCGTGACCTCCGGAATCTTGAGAATCTGTTGCGTGAGCTCCTGAGCCAGATTTGCCGTCACCGGCAGCGCCGTGCCCTCCGGCATGTCGATGACGACCCCGAACTCCGGCTTGTTGTCGTAGGGCAGCATCTTCACCGTGACGGCGGTGGTGTAGAACATGGCGCAGGACGCCATGAATGCGGTCCAGATACCGATGCGGAACAAGCGGCCCTTGAGCGGGCTTTCGATCAGGGGCACTAGAATACGCCGGAACATTCGCTCCAGGCGCTCTCCACCGGAGTGCTCCCTCGCCTCTGCCCGCCGCAGGTACTTCATGCTTGGCTTGAGACGCAGTGCGAGCCACGGCGTGAAGACGAATGCCGCCATCAGGGAGAACAGCATGGCCACAGAGCCCAGCACCGGGATGGGCAGCATGTACGGACCCATCATGCCGGTGACGAATCCCATGGGCAGCAGCGCGGCGATAACGGTGAAGGTCGCCAGAATAGTGGGGTTGCCCACCTCGCGCACGGCATCGACCGCGGTGTCCGCGTCGGTTTGACCCTTTTCCAGCCAGCGCCGGTAGATGTTCTCCACCACGACGATGGCGTCGTCCACGAGGATGCCGATGGAGAAAATCAGCGCGAACAGGCTCACCCGGTCGATGGTGTAGCCCATCAGCCAGGCCGAGAACACGGTGATGAGGATGACCACGGGGATGACCAAGAGCACTACCATGGCAGGACGGGCCGCCCGGAATGCACCCAGCACCAGGAAGAACACGGCCCCCGTAGCGACGAACAGCTTGAGGATCAGCTCGTTGACCTTGTCGTTGGCGGTCTCGCCGTAATTGCGGGTTGTCTCGACGTGAACATTTGCCGGGATGAGCGTGTTCTTGAGGGTCTCCACCTTGTTCAGGATGGCCTCGGCGACGGTGACGCCGTTGGCCCCCTCCTTCTTGGCGACCGAAATGGTGACGGCCGGGGCGCTGCTGGCGCGCAGATCGACGCCGGTGGCTTGTTCGTAAGCAGGACCCGTGGAATAGCTCACGAGCTTGCGGGTATCCTCCGGTCCCTGGAATACCCGGGCCACGTCGCGCACGTAGACGGGCACCCCGAGGTGCGTCCCCACGACAAGATTGCGAATGTCGTCGGCATTCTTGAGGAAGGCGCCGCTCTTGACCGACAAATGGGCACCGCCGGACTCGACGTGGCCGGTGCTTTTCTCGGCGTTTGCGGTGCGGATGGTGTTGGCCACCTGGTCCAGGCCGATGCCGAAGCCGCTCAGGCGCTCCGGCTGCACCTCCACGCGGACCTGCTCCGCGCGCCCGCCGACGACCTCTCCGGGTCCGGTATCCGGAATCTCCTTCAACCGTTGGAGCACATCCAAGGCGAGAGTGCGCAGAGCACTGTCGTCGACGTCGGTGGACCACAGGGTCAGGTTCACGACGGAGACGTCATCAATGCCCTTGGGCTTGACCAGTGGCATCGAGACGCCTGGGGGGATCTTGTCCAAATTGGACTGGATCTTGTCGTGCACCTTGACGATAGACGGCCCGAGATTCTCGCCGACCTCGAAGCGAACGATGACCATGCCCTTGCCGCGCTGGCTGGTCGAATAGACGTGCTTGACCCCCGGAATCTCGCTCATAATCCGCTCGAGGGGCTCGATGGCCATGGCGGCCACCTGCTCCGAGGAGGCGCCCGGATACTCGATGAAGATGTCCACCATGGGCACGGAGATCTGGGGATCTTCCTGCCGGGGCGTGAGGATCAGCCCCATCAGCCCCATGAAGAGCATCGCGATGAACAGCAGCGGAGACAGAGGGGAGTGGATGAACGCCTTGGCAACGCGTCCAGCAACACCCATGGACTCCCGCGGCTCCGTCGATTCTGGCGACCCGCTGGCGCTATGACCGTGCGATTCTGGTTCTTTCATAGGGGTCTACTAGGCTCCGTACGGAACGTATGCACGGGCGCGCCCGGCGCCCAGGATTCGGCAAAGCGCGAGCGCCGAATCCTGTCAAGCTAATGTCCGCGCTGCGGCGAGGTCCAGTAGGCACCGGCGCCAGATTGCGGTCTCAGCAGCACACGCTCCCCCGGCTTTAGCCCGGAGAGAATGGCGACATTGTTACGATCCACGTACTCGCCGACCCGGACGAGTCTCAGCTCGGATTCGTTCTTGTCGTTCAGCACGTAGACGCCCGGAAGGCTACCCCGCTGCACCAGCGCGGTGTCAGGCACGACTGGCAAGGTCTTGGCCCGGACGTTGACGTCGGGAATCATGACTTCGGCGTACATCCCCGCCCCGGCTCCCGAGCCGGGCGGTAGATCGAATTCGACGGTGACCGTGTGCCGAGCCTCGTCCGCCACCGGCCAGATACGCGACACCCGAGCGCGCACGACCCGATTGCCTACGTCCAGACGGGCATTGACGATCATGCCCTTGCGCACACCCGGCATCAGGCGTGCGGGCACTTCCACCCGTATCTGCAGCAGCTGAATGTCGGCGAACTTGAGCAGCGGCTGACCCGGCTGCATGGTGTCGCCCACTTCCACCAGCTTCTTCGCAATCACCCCGTTGAACGGTGCGATGCTGCGGGTGTCCCGCAGCTTGGAGGCAATCTGCTCGATGCGTGACCGCGCCTGCAGTATGGCATTGCGCGCCTGCTCGATCTGCGTTCCATAGCTGTAGGTATCGGCGTAGCGCTCGTAGCGAGGATTTCCCTGGCCCATCATGTTGCTGGGCACCACCTGGCGCGCCTGATCGGTGAACATGCGGTCGAACAGGGAAGGCATGCCCATGCCGCCGGGCGTCGATTGCTCTTTCGGCGACACCAGCTGGCGGCCATACTGCACCCCGGCGTTACGCCAGGCCGCATAGGCATTGGCCAAGTCAGTTTGCGCTGCGCGCATCTGTGCCTGCAGCTCGTCGTCGTTCAGACGCACGAGCTCGGCACCCTCTTCGAAGGCGTCGCCTTCCTCGCCGGCAATATGCACGACACGCCCCGGTAGCTGCGCCGCAAGGGTCACCTCCTTGTACGGCACCACGGTGCCGCCGAGGGTGACCGTGACCCCCACCGAGCGGGTTCCGACGACCATGACGTCGCTGCTGGGCGGCCCGGTCACCTGCCCGACGCCGGGGACCGCACTCATGCCGATCACCGCAGCGAGGCTCAGCGACAGAAGTCTCTTTGTCATGAAGATTCGGCCCTTGCAGGATTCGCTGTGACTGGGCACTGGACGCGGCGACCTCTTGAGAGCTGTGGTGCCGGCCGCGATCAGGACACACGCCCCATGACGGCAAAGCTCTTGATAAATGGTCCCGCCATGCGCGGATCCTTGACCATCGCCGCATAGTCACCGACATGAAACTTGAGCTTGCGGGTGCTATAGGCCATCCCAAGCCCCATCATGCCAGGCGGCTTGGCCAGCCACTTTTCCCAATTGTCCTGGGTAGCACGCAGATCCCAGTTGAGGTCTTGACCGTCGTACGGCCCCGCAGACACTGCCTTGCCGTTCTCGACGATCAGCACACCGCGAGGCTCCTCTTCGCCGTCGAAGCCGTAGGCGATGGTGGATTTGAAGCCAATCTTCTCCAACTCGCCGGCCAGCTCCGACTCGTTGTTCCATGCGTCCATGAAGCCCTTCATCCACTCTTCAGAGAAAAGTTCGGCCATGGTTATCTCCAATGGTTCTTATGAGACGGGATGCCCTCCAGCGTGCGGCGAGCCAGGCTTGCTCTGCCTGCCGACGCGGACATCCCACGTCGCGTTGAATAATAATTTGTTAATATTCAAATCATTAGGGAGCGTCCGACACACTCCCCGACTAGACCCAGCCAACATACAAGAAGTGCTCTCCATTTGCAATCAGTGGCCTGCCTGGCGCTGCCTCGGCAGGTTCTATCGTAAGCACGTACCTCGCTGTATTCATGGCAATTTCCGTAGGTCCCTCAGCCGACGGTGTTACGCTCGACCCAGCGCATTCCCGCAGCCACGGTCTCGCGCTTCCAAAACGGCGCACGGGACTTGAGCGCCTCCAACACCTCTCGGCAGGCCTCCAGCGCAGCCCGTCTGTGGGCCGACCAAACCGCAACCACCACGATGGGATCGCCAGGCAGCAGCCGTCCGTAACGGTGGGCGACGAGAATATCCAGCACCGGCCAGCGACCCAGAGCCTCGCGACAAATGCTCTCCAGCACGGCCTCGGTCATGCCCGGATAATGCTCTAAGCACAGCTCACTGACCTCGTCATCCTGGTTGAAATCCCGCATGGTGCCGACAAACACCGCGGTGGCCCCGAAGCTGCTCCCCGCGAAGCCGGCCGCAGCCTGATGGCGCCCCACCTCCGCCCAGGGATCCAACGCCGTGCCGCTCAGGATTACACTCATGGTCTACCTCCGGTCACCGGCGGGAAGAAGGCGACTTCGTCCTCGTCATGAACCGGCGTTGTCGGGTTTGCATACTCCAGGTTCACCGCGGCGAGCACACCGTCGGGCAGCCTCTCGTGGCCGGCCACCAGGGCCCAAAGCTCTTCCACGGTCGCCGCCATCGAAGGGTCGACGACCTGCTCGGCACGACCCATTCGCTCGCGCAGGCTTGCAAAGTATTTGACGTGAATCACGCTCATTCGCTCCCGTCTCATGGCTCCTGACACCGGGGCTCGGCGCGCCCGGGTCGCATGAGAGTGCGGTTGGGTGCCCGGCGGAGCAGAGGCGCGCTGGCAAGCATCCATAGACGGAGATGGTTGCGGCGGGATCCGGCAATTCCGGATGCGATGTAGCCCGCATGGACGGCGGGCATTGTGAAAGGTGACTCACTGCGGTCTGCCCACACCGACTGCTTCCAGGGGCACCTCAAGAACTCGGTCCGGCCCGCCTTCGCGCCGCTCTGGCTCCCGCGCGGTCCGACTCCCCCTATAATACGCCGTCAATGGCGGCTCGACCCAGTATATGCACGCCGCCGGGCGCCAGCGCCGGGCCAGTCCGCCCCCAAGGAGCACCAGCACATGTCAGAGCTCACACATTTCGATGGAGGCGGCCGTGCCCGGATGGTCGACGTTGGAGACAAGCCAATCTCCCGGCGCTGCGCCGTGGCCGAAGGCCGCATCACCATGCAGCCTGCCACGCTGGCACTCATCGGCGAAGGAGGGCATCACAAGGGTGACGTGCTGGGCGTGGCCCGGGTCGCCGGCATAATGGCCACCAAAAAAACCGCCGAGCTAGTACCACTTTGTCACCCGCTGTCGCTCACCCACGTCAGCCTGGATCTTGAGATCTGCCCCGAGCCCTGCTGCGTGAGGTGTCGCGCCCGGGTCGAGACGGACGGTAGGACCGGGGTCGAGATGGAGGCACTGACTGCCGTGCAGATTGCACTCTTGACCGTCTATGACATGTGTAAGGCCGTGGACCGAGGCATGAGCATGGAGGGCCTGCACCTAGTCGAGAAGTCCGGCGGCCGCTCGGGACATTGGCAGCGCGAGGAATGACCGACCCGCGGCGCGGGCATCAGAAAGGAATGTCGTCATCGAAGTCGTCCAAGCCGCCGCCGGAGTCTGCCGCCGCTGGCTTGGCAGGTGCCGGCGACGCCGAGCGCTCGGCGCCCGCATCCTGGTCGTAGGAGGCGCTGCCCGCCCCGCCGCCGCGGCCACCAAGCATCTGCATTTCAGTGGCGACTATCTCCGTGGTGTAGCGGTCATTGCCCTCCCTGTCCTGCCATTTACGGGTCTGCAGGCGACCCTCGACGTACACCTGCGAGCCCTTGCGCAGGTACTCTCCCACGATCTCCCCCAGCCTGCCGAAGAACACGACGGAGTGCCATTCGGTCCGTTCCTGCTGCTCTCCCGTCTGGCGGTCCCGCCAAGACTCATTGGTCGCCATGCGAACATTGGCAACTGCGGCCCCGCTGGGCATGTACCGCACATCCGGGTCGCGACCGAGGGTCCCTATGAGTATTACCTTGTTGACTCCTCTGGCCATCACTGCTCCCAGGTTTCGCCACGCTTAAAGACTGCTCGCATGTTAAGCGTTGCTGACCGAAAACTCACGCAGTGCATCCTGGTCCAATGCGTGGCGGTCGACTTTCAGGTAAGCCACACCGTCCTCAGCCACCACCTCGGCCTCGGCCACGCCGGCCACCAGCAACAGTCGGCGCTTGATCTGCTCGGCTGCCGGCGCCTCCACCGGTCCGACCTGCACGGTGTAGCTGCTGAGATAGCGGGGGCTGCGCATGGTCGAGGCATAGGCGAGCCACACCAGAGCCACGCCCGCCGCGGTGGCAAAGACTCCAGTAAGACCCGCCCAGCCGGAGACCCAGCCGCCACAAGCGCCACCGAGGAAGGCGCCGAGGAACTGGGAGCTTGAATAGACGCCGAGAGCCGTGCCCTTGCGGTCGGCCGGGGCGATCTTGGAGATGAGGGACGGCAGCGTCGCCTCCAATAGGTTGAAAGCGGAAAAATAGGCCAGCAATGCGGCGCCGATGGCCAGGGCGGCCGAATGAAACATGGCCAACAGCCCCTGGGACAAGGCCACTACCAAGACTGCTCCCAGAAACACCTGCTTCATCTTGCGCCTGCGCTCGGCGATGATGATGAAGGGGACCATCACGATCACGGACAGCACCAGCACCGGCAGGTACAGCAACCAGTGGTGGGCCGTCGCCAAGCCCGCCTGATCCCGCAGGGCCACGGGCACGGCGATAAAGGTCGCCGTCATGATGAAATGAAGCGCCAGAATCCCGAGATCCAGGCGCAGGAGCTGGCCGTCCCGGATCACCGAGGCCAGCTGCGTGGGCACGACATCCGCGTCCCGGTGCACCCTGGCAGGCGCGCTGGGAACGCCAAGCTGCAGGATGACGATGCCGCAGAGCGCCAATCCCGCCGTGATCCAAAAGATGCCGTGAACGCCCACCCAGGCCCCCAGCAAGGGTCCCAGCACCATGGCCATGGCGAACGACATGCCGATGCTCATGCCGATGATGGCCATAACCTTGGTGCGCTGCTCTTCCCGGGTCAGATCGGCGGCCAGCGCCATGATGGCCGCCGCGATGGCACCGCTGCCCTGAATGGCGCGCCCCAAGATCATCCATAGAATGTGGTCGGCTGCGGCGGCAATCACGCTACCGAGGGCAAACAGCAGCAGTCCGCCGATGATCACGGGCTTCCTGCCGATGCGGTCCGATAACATGCCGAAGGGTATCTGCAGCAGGGCTTGGGTGAGGCCGTAGGCCCCCAGTGCGATCCCCAGCAGCGTGGGCGTGACCCCCGCCAGGTGGCGCTCGTAGAGCACGAGGACCGGCAGCACCATGAACAGCCCCAGCATGCGCAGAATGAAGATCCCCGCCAGGGCAAACGCCCCCCGGCGCTCCTGCGGCGTCATGCCTCCCGTAGACGTGGCGGTCTCTCTCATGAAGTGCCTTTGCCTCCAGCCCAAAAAGCAACGTATATTAACAAGTTAACTCTACCGTTCGAAACATCATGGACACCATCCGCATCCGCGGCGCGCGCACCCACAACCTGCAGGGCGTCGATCTAGACCTGCCGCGGAACAAGCTCATCGTGGTCACCGGCCTGTCGGGCTCCGGCAAGTCGTCGCTCGCCTTCGATACCATCTATGCTGAGGGCCAGCGGCGCTACGTGGAATCGCTCTCGACCTATGCCCGCCAATTCCTGGCGATGATGGAGAAGCCCGAGGTGGAGCACATCGAAGGGCTGTCGCCGGCAATCTCCATCGAGCAGAAGGCCACCTCGCACAACCCGCGATCCACGGTCGGCACCATTACGGAGATTTACGACTACCTGCGTCTGCTCTATGCCCGCGCAGGAGAGCCTCGCTGTCCGGAGCACGGCACGGTGCTGCGGGCCCAGACGATCAGCCAGATGGCGGACCAGATTCTGGCCCTCCCCGAAGGGACCAGACTTATGGTACTGGCTCCTACGGTAAGGGACCGCAAAGGCGAGCACCTGCAGGTGCTGGAGCAGCTTCGGGCCCAGGGCTTCGTGCGTGCGCGCATAGACGGCGTGGTGGTCGAGCTCGATGCCGCCCCGGCGCTGGCGGCGCCGAAGAAGCACACGATCGACGTGGTGGTAGATCGGATCAAGGTGCGCCCGGATCTGAGACTGCGTCTGGCCGAGTCGCTGGAGACCGCGCTGGGTCTGGGTGGGGGGCTGGCGCGGGTCGCGCTGATGGACGCGCGGCAGCACCAGGAGCTCACGTTCTCGGCCAACTTCGCCTGCCCGCTGTGCGGCTACAGCATCTCCGAGCCCGAGCCGCGCCTGTTCTCCTTCAACAATCCGGCCGGCGCCTGTCCCACCTGTGGTGGACTGGGGGTGGAGCAATTCTTCGATCCCCAACGGGTGGTGCATGACCCCGCGCTGAGCCTGGCGGGCGGCGCCGTTCGGGGCTGGGACCGCCGCAACGTCTATTATTTTCAGATCCTGGAGAGTCTGGCCGCCCACTATGGCTTCTCGGTCGAGACGCCTTTCGAGCACCTGGATGAGCGCGCCCGCCAGATCATTCTCTACGGCAGCGGCGACGAAGAGCTCACGTTCCAATATCTGGGGGAGCGCGGCCGAACCGTCCGCCGCCGCCACGGCTTCGAGGGCATCATCCCCAACATGCAGCGGCGCTACCGTGAGACGGACTCCGGCGCCGTGCGTGAGGAGCTCTCAAAATACCTCGCAACCCATCCCTGCTCGGAGTGCGGCGGCGCACGGCTGCGGCTAGAGGCGCGCCACGTGCTCGTGGCCGAGCGCAGCCTGCCGGAGATCACGGCATTGCCTGTCGCGGAAGCCCTGGCACTATTCAATGGGCTGGAACTGCCGGGAAAGCGCGGGGAGATCGCGGCGAAGATACTCAAGGAGGTGCGTGCCCGCCTGCAGTTTCTGATCAATGTGGGACTCGACTATCTGACGCTGGCGCGCAGCGCGGAGACCCTCTCGGGTGGCGAGGCCCAGCGCATCCGCTTGGCCAGCCAGATAGGCGCCGGGCTGGTCGGCGTCATGTACGTCCTGGACGAGCCTTCCATCGGGCTGCATCCCCGTGACAACAGGCGCCTGCTCGATACGCTGACCTACCTGCGCGACTTAGGCAACACGGTCATCGTGGTGGAGCATGACGAGGAGGCCATACGGGCAGCGGATTATGTGGTGGACATCGGTCCGGGTGCGGGAGTGCATGGCGGGCGCATCGTGGCGCAGGGCAGTCCCGCAGAGATCGAGGCCAATCGCGCCTCGCTGACCGGGCAATACCTCTCGGGACGCCGACGGATTGCCATGGGGGTCCCCCACAGCCCCACACCCCAGACTCCCACACTGCGCATTCGTGGCGCCGCGGGCAACAATCTCAAGGGCGTCGAGGTGGCGATTCCAGTCGGCTGCATGGTCGCCGTCACGGGGGTCTCCGGCTCAGGAAAATCCACCCTGGTAAACGACACGCTCTATCGCGCCGCAGCCCGCCGCCTCGGCAGGGAGAGCGTCGAGGATCCTGCACCGTTCACGGCCATCGAGGGCCTGGAGCACTTTGACAAGGTCGTCAGCATCGACCAGACGCCCATCGGTCGCACTCCGCGCTCCAATCCTGCAACCTATACGGGGTTGTTCACCCCCATACGGGAGCTATACTCGGGCACCGCCGAGGCACGCTCCCGGGGCTACGCGCCGGGTCGCTTCAGCTTCAACATCAAGGGAGGACGTTGTGAGGCCTGCCAAGGGGACGGGCTGATTCGCGTCGAGATGCACTTTCTGCCAGACATCTACGTTCCCTGCGACGTCTGCCACAGCACACGCTACAACCGGGAGACGCTGGACATACACTACAAGGGCAGAAACATTGCTGAGGTGCTGAGCCTCACCGTGGAGGATGCTCGCGGCTTCTTCGACGTCATCCCCGCAGTCGCACGCAAGCTCCAGACCTTGATAGAGGTAGGCCTATCCTACATTCGACTCGGGCAAAGCGCCACTACCCTCTCTGGCGGCGAGGCGCAGCGGGTCAAGCTGGCGCGAGAGCTCTCGCGGCGCGATACCGGAAGAACGCTTTACATCCTGGACGAGCCGACCACGGGGCTGCACTTCCACGACGTGGAGCAACTGCTCCAGGTGCTGCGGCGGCTGCGGGACCACGGCAACACCATCGTCGTAATCGAGCACAACCTGGACGTCATCAAGAGCGCCGACTGGATCGTCGATCTGGGGCCCGAGGGCGGCCAGCGCGGCGGCACCGTCGTGGCGACTGGAACGCCGGAGCAGGTCGCCCGCCATCCCGGCTCCTATACCGGCCGCTACCTGGCACCAATACTGGCCCGTGCCTAACTTTCCCAGGATACCGGCACGCCAATCTTGAGGCCCAGCAGCTCCGCCACCGAGGCGCGATTGGCCGCAATCTCGATGAGCGCCAGGGAATTCTCATACCAGAATGGCTCACCTGGCGGCACTTCACCGAAGGTCCCAGCATGGCCCAGCGGCCTTGCGCCCACCCGCAGGCGGGCCTCGGGGCGGACGGCCGCCGCCGTGAGACCGGTCATGGCGTTGCCGAAGTGATCGATGTAGATGATTTCCGCCAGCTCGGCGGGCGCCAACCTCGCCGATGCATCCCCCAACGGCTCCCCCATCGGGCTCTGGCCTAGCGCGAGACGGGCTGCCACCGGGGCGAACAGATCTCTGCCGTGGAAGCTCGCCGAGCAGCGCGGTGGGCGCCAGCCGATCTCCCAGCCCTGCACACGGGCGCCGCGCCGGCAGACGGCGTCGAACAGTCCGTTGTCCGGCCCCACATACCACGACTCATCTATGCGCCAGATTGCGGGCCGGCGGGAGGTCCCCACACCGGGGTCGACCACGGCCAGGCAGACATCCCCCGGCAGCAGCTCCGCTGCCAGCGCCGCCAGCAGGGCGCCGGCGGCTCGGGGCGACCAGCTGGGGGCGTCGCACATGAGATCGACCACTGGCACGGCCGGTGCTTCCCGCAGCAGCACCATACGCACCTGGCCCAGATAAGGTCCCGTGCAGCCGAAGTCAGTATACAAGAGGATCATGCGCCAACCATCCCCTGGCCTGCCCCACAACAGGGGCCGGAAAGCACGAGGCCGGGCAATGCCCGGCCTCGCTGACTCAGCATCGCAAGCCGGGCCTATTCTGCGGACACGGCCTCGCCGCCGGCGGCCGGACGGTCGACCAGCTCCACATAGGCCATGGGCGCCTGATCCCCGGGTCGAAATCCGCACTTGAGGATGCGCAGATAGCCACCCGGGCGCTCCCGGTAGCGCGGGCCGAGCTCCGCAAACAGCTTGCCGACCGCCCTATCGTTGCGCAGGCGCGCGAAGGCCAAGCGCCGACGCGCCACGCTGTCGACCTTGCCCAGCGTGATCAGCGGCTCGGCAACCCGGCGCAGCTCCTTGGCCTTGGGCAGCGTGGTCTTGATGAGCTCGTGCTCCAGCAGCGAGGCAGCCATGTTGCGGAACATCGCATGACGGTGGCTGCTGGTGCGGTTGAGATGTCGCCCACTCTTGCGGTGACGCATGACTGTTTCCTTCGCGCTATCCGAATATCCAAGCCAGTGAATCGGCGTCGCTAAACCGGTACCTGGTCCTTGAGACCCGGCGGCGGCCAGTCCTCTAGACGCATGCCCAGCGACAGACCGCGGGCCGCCAGCACGTCCTTGATCTCCGTGAGCGACTTCTTGCCGAGGTTGGGCGTCTTGAGCAGCTCCACCTCGGTGCGCTGAATCAGGTCCCCGATGTAGTAGATATTCTCCGCCTTCAGGCAATTCGCCGAGCGAACGGTCAGCTCGAGGTCATCCACTGGCCGCAGCAGGATGGGGTCCATGTGAGACTCCTGCTTCATCGGCCTGGACTCCTCCTTGCCCTGCAGCTCGACGAAGACGGAGAGCTGATCCTGGAGGATGGAGGCGGCACGCCGTATGGCCTCATCCGGATCCAGGGTGCCATTGGTCTCGATGTCCATCACCAGCTTGTCCAGATCGGTGCGCTGCTCGACCCGCGCGCTCTCCACCACATAGGCGACACGCCGCACCGGGCTGAAAGACGCATCGAGCTGCAGGCGGCCGATGGGTCCGTCCGACTCATCCTGGATGCCCCGCACGTTCGCCGGCTCGTAGCCGCGACCTCGCACTACCTTCAGGGTCATGCTGAGCTCGCCGGACTTGGTGAGATTGGCGATCATGTGCTCGGGATTGATGATCTCGACGTCGTGGTCCAGGGTGATGTCGCTGCCGAGCACCGGCCCGGGCCCCTTCTTCTTCAGGGTCAGCCAGCTCTCATCCCGGGTGTGCATCGCCAGGGCGAGACCCTTGAGGTTGAGCAGGATCTCGATGACATCTTCCTGTACCCCTTCGATGGTGGTGTATTCGTGCAGCACACCGTCAATCTCGACTTCGGCAATGGCGCAGCCGGGCATGGACGAGAGCAAAATGCGGCGCAGCGCATTGCCCAAAGTGTGCCCAAACCCACGCTCAAGTGGCTCCAGCGTGACCTTCGCGCGGTTCTCGCCGATGACATGCACGTCTACCAGACGAGGCTTCAAAAACTCTGTAACCGAGCCCTGCATGGCGCCCTCCTTACTCTAAGCCCTACTTGGAGTACAGCTCGACCACGAGATGCTCATTGATCTCCGGGGGCAGGTCGCTACGCTGCGGATACGCCTTGAAGGTGCCTTCCAGCTTCTTGGGGTCCACTTCGATCCACTCCGGGAAGCCTCTCTGCTGCGCCAAATCGATGGCCGCCTGGATGCGCAGCTGCGCTCGCGAGCCCTCGCCCACGGCAATTTGGTCCGCCGGCTGCACCCGGTAGGAGGGTATGCTCACCAGCACACCGTTGACCATGACGGCCTTGTGGCGCACGAGCTGCCGGGCCTCGGTACGCGAGGCGGCGAAACCCATACGGTAAACCACGTTGTCCAGCCGTGACTCCAGCAGCGTCAGCAGATTCTCGCCCGTGGAGCCCTTGCGCTGATCAGCCACCTGATAGTAGCCGTGGAACTGGCGCTCCAGGATGCCATAGACCCGCCTGAGCTTCTGCTTCTCGCGCAGCTGCAAGGCATAGTCGGACAAGCGGCTGCGCCGCTGCCCGTGCTGGCCGGGCGGAAATGGGCGCTTCTCGATCGCGCATTTGGCGGTGTAGCATTTCTCGCCCTTGAGAAACAGCTTCTCACCTTCCCGGCGACACAGACGGCATTTCGAATCGGTGTATTTGGCCAATTTCTATCTCCGCCTCAGACGCGACGCTTCTTCGGTGGGCGACACCCGTTGTGCGGAATGGGGGTCACGTCACTAATATTGGTAATTCTGAATCCTTTGGCGTGCAGTGCCCGCACTGCGGATTCCCGACCGGGACCGGGACCCTTGACGAAGACCTCCATGTTCTTCATGCCGAATTCGAGCACCACCTCCGCGGCTTTTTCCGCCGCCACCTGGGCCGCGAAGGGCGTGCTCTTGCGCGAGCCGCGAAACCCGGAGCCGCCGGCCGTCGCCCATGCCAAGGCATTCCCCTGACGGTCGCTGATGGTGATGATGGTGTTGTTGAAGGAAGCGTGCACGTGCGCCACGCCGTCCACGACGTTCTTCTTGACGCGCTTGCGCGCACGGGTCGCCGGCTTTGCCATCTATCGAATTCCTGCTATCTGATGCTTCACTTGCGAATCGGACGCCGCGGGCCCTTGCGGGTGCGCGCATTGGTGCGGGAGCGCTGGCCACGGACCGGGAGTCCACGGCGATGGCGCAGGCCCCGGTAGCAGCCGAGATCCATCAGGCGCTTGATGTTTATCGCCACCTCGCGCCGGAGGTCGCCTTCCACGATATGCTGGGCGACGGCGTTGCGCAGGGCCTCCAGCTCGGGCTCGCCTAGCTCCCTCACCTTGACGTCCGGCCGCACACCGGTGGCCTCGCAGATGGCGGCGGCGCGGGTGCGCCCGATTCCATAAATCGAGGTCAAGGCGATGACCGTGTGCTTGTGTCCTGGAATGTTGACGCCACCAATACGGGCCATTCAGTCGATCCCCCCACAGCGCTCTTCGCGCGCTAAACGCGCGAGTTTAGCATGTTAGTTGACATTCTCACAAGGGCACGGATCTCGAGCGCCAGCTCGCGCAGCCCCCAACGGCTGTGCGCCTCAACCTTGCCGCTGCTTGTGGCGCGCATCCGAGCAGATGACCCGAACGGTGCCCTTGCGTCGGATGACCTTACAGTGTCGGCAGATTCGCTTCACGGATGCGCGTACTTTCATGACTCAACCCTTCCAACTCCAATTCAATACCTGCGCATCAGCGCAGCATGCCGCCACCGGTTCTGCCATGCCCCTTCAGGTTGGCCTTCTTCAGCAGGCCTTCATACTGATGTGACATCAGGTGGGCCTGGACCTGGGCAATGAAATCCATCACGACGACGACGATGATCAGCAACGAGGTGCCGCCAAAATAGAATGGCACGTTCCAGCCGACAATCAGGAACTCAGGCAGCAAGCACACCACAGTGACGTAGATTCCGCCGGCGAGCGTCAGCCGCGTCATGACCAAATCGATATAGCGTGCGGTCTGCTCGCCCGGGCGTATTCCCGGTATAAAGGCGCCCGACTTCTTCAGGTTATCCGCCGTCTCCTTGGGATTGAACATCAATGCCGTGTAGAAGAAGCAGAAGAAAATGATCAGCGACGCGTAGATAATTACGTATATCGGCTGCCCCGGGGACAGCGTCTGGGAGATGTCCCGAAGCCACCCCATCCCCTCGGCACTACCGAACCAGTTGCCCAGCGTCGCCGGAAACAGAATGAGGCTGGAGGCGAAGATCGGCGGAATCACGCCGGACATATTCACCTTCAGCGGCAGGTGAGTGGCCTGCCCCGCGTACATCCGCCTGCCGACCTGGCGTTTGGCGTAATTGACCGTTATCCGGCGCTGACCCCGTTCCACGAACACGACCCCGGCGGTAACCGCGACCACCAGCGTGAATAGGCCAATCAAACTCAGAATATGCATCTCCCCAGTGCGCGCGAGCTCCAGGCTGCCGCCGATGGCCGTGGGCAGGCCGGCGACGATGCCGGCAAAGATGATGATCGAGATGCCGTTGCCTACACCTCGCTCGGTCACCTGCTCGCCCAGCCACATGAGGAACATAGTGCCGGTGACCAGCGTAACAGCTGCAGTCAAACGAAACGCCAGACCCGGATCGATCACCACGGCGATGCCGCCCGGGGCACGCTGCCCCTCCAGGGCGATGGCGACTCCCAGGGCCTGGAACAGCGCCAGAAACACGGTGGCGTAGCGCGTGTACTGCGTCAGCTTGCGCCGTCCGGACTCCCCTTCCTTCTTCAGCTGGTCCAGCTGCGGGGAGACCGCAGTGAGCAGCTGGATGATGATGGAGGCCGAGATGTAGGGCATCACCCCCAGCGCAAACACCGTAAACCGGCGCAGCGCACCGCCGGAGAACATGTTGAACATGTCAAGGATGGTGCCCCGCTGCTGATCGAACAGCGCTGCCAGTGCATGGGGGTCGATGCCCGGCACCGGGATAAAGGCACCGATGCGATAGACGACCAGAGCGCCCAGCACGAACAGCAGCCGGCGCTTGAGCTCCGCAACCTTGGTGATCCCGCCGAACGACAGCGCGCCAGCGGCCGAGCCGGGGGTGGCCACCTAGTCCTCTACTCGTCCGCCCGCAGCTTCTATCGCTGCCCGGGCACCGGCCGTCGCCTTGATGCCGCGCAGCACAACGGGCCCCGCCAGCTTGCCGGATGCGATGACCTTCACCCGGCGGACCTGCTCCGCGACCACGCCGGCCGCTTTGAGCCCTGGGAGGTCGACCAACTCGCCCTGCACCTTGCTGAGCTCGTGAAGCCGCACTTCGGCGCTGAAGCGGGCCTTGCGCGAGGTGAAGCCGAACTTGGGTAGGCGCCGCTGCAACGGCATCTGACCGCCTTCGAATCCGGTCTTGTGGTAACCACCCGCCCGAGAGCCCTGGCCCTTGTGGCCCCGACCACAGGTCTTGCCACGCCCGCTGCCGGTACCGCGACCGACGCGCTTGGCCGCTGCCTTGGCGCCATCTGCTGGAGAAATCTCGTTCAGTCGCATTTCACGCTTCCTCGACGCGCAGCATGTAGCCAGCCTGATTGATCATGCCCCGCACGCAGGGATTGTCCTCGACCTCTACCGTCTGATGCATTCTTCGCAGACCCAGCCCGATGACGCAGCTCTTGTCCGCCTGACGACGGCCGATGGTGCTGCGCACCAAGGTGACCTTGAGCTTCTTTTGCTCCGCCATGCGATTACTCCGTGATGTCCGACAGGGCCTTGCCGCGCTTTGCCGCGACTCGCTCCGGGGATGACATCTGTGTGAGCGCCTTGATGGTGGCCCGCACGACGTTGGTCGGATTGCGCGACCCGATGCACTTGGCGAGCACATTGTGCACCCCAACCACCTCGAACACCGCGCGCATGGCACCCCCGGCAATGATTCCGGTACCTTCCGAGGCTGGCTGCATGAACACGTGAGCGGCACCGTGGCGACCCCTGATGGGGTATTGCAGTGTCCCGCCCCGCAGATTGACTGGCCGCATGTTCTTGCGCGCCGCTTCCATGGCCTTCTGGATCGCCACCGGCACCTCGCGGGCCTTGCCCCGACCGAAGCCAACCTTGCCCTTGCCGTCGCCGACGACGGTGAGTGCCGAGAAGCCAAATTGCCGGCCGCCCTTCACGACCTTGGCGACTCGCCTCACGGCCACGAGCTTCTCGAGGTTCTCGTCGCCGCCGGCGCCAGTTTCGAATCCTGCCATGTGTGCAAACCTTCTGAATTCTAAAATTCAAGCCCTTGCTCGCGAGCCGCATCGGCCAACGCCTGCACCCGTCCGTGGTACTTGAAGCCGGAGCGATCGAAGGCGACCCGGGTGACCCCGGCCTCTCGTGCCCGCTCTGCCACGGCCTTGCCGACCGCCGTCGCGGCGTCCCGATTGCCCGTGGCGGCAACAGCCTCCCGCACCGCCTTGTCCAGGGTCGAGGCGGCGACCAGCACGTGGCCGCCGTCGGGGGATATCACCTGGGCGTAAATGTGCCTTGGTGTGCGATGCACGCACAATCTCGGCACGACGAGCTCCCGAATCTTGGCCCTGGCTCGACGCGCGCGCCGCATACGTACGGTCTTCTTGTCCATGTTCTGGCCCCGCTACTTCTTCTTCGCTTCCTTCCGCACGACTATCTCGTCGGAGTAGCGAATACCTTTGCCCTTGTACGGCTCCGGCGGACGGTACCGGCGAATATTCGCCGCCACCTGGCCGACCAACTGTTTGTCGATTCCCTTTATCACCACCTCGGTCTGCGTCGGCGTCTCGACCGAGATCCCCGCAGGAACCGGGAAATTCACCGGGTGTGACAGACCCAGGGTCAGGCTCAGGGTGCTGCCCTGGGCCTGGGCGCGATAGCCCACACCCATCAACTGCAGCCGCCGCTCGAAGCCGTTGCTCACCCCTCTGACCATGTTGGAGACCAGTGCCCGGGTCGTCCCCGCGAGGGCATCGGCGCTCTTGCTGGTGCCCTTGGGTGCAAACCGCAGCTCGTCATCCTCTTGGGCCACCGAGACCAGCTTGTGCACCTGCAGCCCGAGCTGACCGTTCTTGCCCTTGACGGTCACGGCCTGACCCTCGATTGCCACCTCGACGCCTCGCGGCAGCACGACCGGGTTCTTCGCGACTCTGGACATAATGGCGCACCTTACGCGATGAAACAGAGAACTTCGCCGCCCTGCCCAGCCACCCGGGCCGCGCGGTCGGTCATCACCCCCTTAGAGGTGGAGACGATGGCGACGCCCAACCCGCCGCGCACCCGAGGCAGGTGGTCGCTGCCATAGTAGTGACGCCGACCGGGCCGACTGATCCGCTCAATGAGGTCCATGGCGGGAGCGCCCTCGAAGTACTTCAAGCGAACCACCAAAGTCGGCTTGCCTGCGTTCTCCTGGACGGCGAAATCAGTCACATAGCCCTCGTCCTTGAGCACACGCACAACAGCCAGCTTGAGCTTGGAGGCGGGCATCGCCACCTCCACCTTCTGTCGCTGCTGGCCATTGCGCAGCCTGGTTAACATGTCTGCAATGGGATCCGTCATGCTCATCGGGTCATGCTCCTAATGGCAAGCGGCCATGCCAAGCGGCGACTCAGGCTCACCAGCTTGCCTTGACGAGTCCGGGCACATCCCCGCGCATCGTCGCCTCGCGCAGCTTGTTGCGTGCCAGACCGAACTTGCGGAAGTAGCCATGGGGCCGGCCAGTGACTCGGCAGCGATTGCGCATGCGCGCCGGACTGGAGTCCCTCGGCAGCGCGTCGAGCTTGCGCTGCAGCTCTTCTCGCTCTTCCCACCCCAGCTCCGCGCTCTTCAGCTGCTCCTTGATGGAGGCCCGCTTGCTCGCATATTTGGCCACCAACCGCTGCCGCTTGCGCTCGCGATTGATCATCGACAACTTGGCCATAGTAGTCCTCAGCTCCTGAATGGGAAGTTAAACGCCGCCAGCAGCGCCCGTCCCTCGGCATCGGTACGCGCAGTGGTGGTGATCGTGATATCCATACCGCGAATCGCATCGATCTTGTCGTAGTCGATCTCTGGAAAGATGATCTGCTCACGCACGCCTAGACTGTAGTTCCCACGCCCGTCAAAAGCCTTGGGCGACAGGCCCCGGAAGTCGCGGGTACGCGGAATGGCAACCGAGATAAGGCGATCGAGAAACTCATACATGCGCGCACGTCGCAGCGTGACCTTGCAGCCTATGGGCCAGCCGTCGCGAATCTTGAAGCTGGCGACCGACTTGCGTGCCCGGGTGATGATCGCCTTTTGGCCCGCGATGCGCTCCATATCCTCCATGGCGTGATCCAGCACCTTCTTGTCCGCCGCCGCCTCGCCCACCCCCATATTGAGGGTGATCTTCTGGATGCGCGGTACTTGCATGACGTTGCCGTAGCCGAACCGCTCGGTCAGCTGCTTCATCACCGCGCTCCGATAAAACTCTGCTAATCTGGCCATTGTCCTCTATCCGCCCTAAACGTCGACGACCTCGTCGGTGGATCGGAAAAAACGCACCTTGCGCCCGTCGGCGAGGGTGCGGAAGCCAATGCGGTCGCCCTTCCCGGTTGCGGGGTTGTACATGGCGATGTTGGAGATGTGGACCGGCATCTCCTTCTCGATGATCCCGCCCGAGACCCCTTTTTGAGGATTCGGCTTAGTGTGACGCTTCACGACATTGACGTTGTCGACCACCGCTCGGTCCGCATCCACGATGCGCACCACGGACCCGCGCTTGCCCTTGTCCTTGCCCGCGATGACGATGACTTGGTCGCCCTTTTTGATTCTGCGCATTGCCTAGTCTTCCGTCACAGTACTTCCGGGGCCAGCGAGATAATCTTCATGAAGTTCTCTCCCCTCAGCTCACGGGTCACCGGACCGAATATGCGGGTGCCGATGGGCTGGAGCTGATTGTTGAGCAGCACCGCCGCGTTCTTGTCGAAGCGGATCGTGGAGCCGTCGGGACGCCGCACTCCCTTGGCCGTACGAACGACGACCGCGTTGTAGACGTCTCCCTTCTTAACCTTGCCCCGCGGTATGGCCTCCTTCACGCTGACTTTGATGACGTCGCCAATCTCTGCGTAGCGCCGGCCGGATCCGCCTAACACCTTGATACACATCACTTTTCTAGCGCCACTGTTGTCCGCGACTTCCAGTGTTGACTGCATCTGAATCATCGATTTCTCCGGAAGAATCTAGCCAGCGACCGGCCGCCCGGGCGAAAGAGCGAGATTATATCACCCGCCCCGAACCAGGCAAAGCGCGGGAGGCCGTGATGCGACCTCCCGCGAGTCATGCATAGCATCTATACGGCGCGCTCGACGATATCAACCAGTCTCCAAGCCTTGGTCCTCGACAACGGGCGACACTGCTCCACTCGCACAACATCGCCTTCCTTACACTGATTGCCCTCATCGTGCACGTGGAGCTTGGTAGAGCGGGTGATGTACTTGCCATAAATTGGGTGCTGCACCCGCCGCTCGATCAGAACGGTGGCGGTCTTGTCCATCTTGTCGCTGATCACACGCCCGGTCAGCGTGCGCGTCACATTGCTCTGCTCGCCCATCACTGCGTCCCCGCCTTGGTCTGCTCGTGCATCACCGTCTTGATCCTCGCGATATCGCGCCGCACTCTTCCCAGCTGATGAGGCTTGGTGCTCTGGTCGGTCGCCTTCTGCATGCGCAGGTTGAACTGCTCACGCAGCAGAGCCAGTAGCTCCTGACGCAGCTCGGCGCTGCTCTTCTGCCTCAATTCACGTGCCTTCATCACATCACCGTACGCGTCACGACCGTGGTCAGCACCGGAAGCTTGGCGGCGGCCAGTCTGAAAGCCTCGCGCGCCACATCTTCCGCCACCCCTTCCATTTCGTATAGCATCAGGCCCGGCTTCACCTGCGCGACCCAGTACTCGACGTTGCCCTTGCCGCTACCCATACGCACCTCGAGCGGCTTCTTGGTAATGGGCTTGTCGGGAAACAGCCGAATCCAGATCTTCCCGCCGCGTTTGATGTGGCGGGTCATCGCACGCCGTGCCGCCTCGATTTGGCGCGCCGTCACCTGTCCCCTGGATATGGCCTTCAGCCCGTACTCACCGAAACTCACCTGATTCCCACGATGCGCCAGCCCGCGATTTCGGCCCTTGTGCTGTTTTCTGAACTTAGTGCGCTTCGGTTGCAGCATCTCTCTATGTCCCGTTACTTGGCCGCAGTCGACTTGCCTGCACCGGAAACTGCAGCCTGCTGGACCCTATCGAAAATCTCGCCCTTGAAGATCCACACCTTGACGCCGATAACACCATAGGTGGTGTTGGCCTCGGCGAATCCATAGTCGATATCGGCGCGCAGGGTGTGCAGCGGCACCCGGCCCTCCCGGTACCACTCGCTGCGGGCTATCTCCGCCCCTCCCAGGCGCCCGGCGACGTGCACCTTGATGCCCTGGGCGCCGAGGCGCAGGGAATTCATCACGGCGCGCTTCATGGCACGGCGGAACATGATCCGGCGCTCAAGCTGCTGGGCCACGCTCTCCGCCACGAGCTGGGCATCGAGCTCGGGCTTGCGAATCTCCTCGATGTTGACATGGACCTGGATGCCCATCATCTTCGCGATATCGCGCCGCAGCGCTTCAATGTCCTCACCCTTCTTGCCGATCACCACGCCGGGCCGCGCCGTATGCACGGTGATGCGCGCCGATCCGGCGGTGCGCTCCATCTGAATCCGGCTGACGGAGGCGTGCGCCAATCGCTTGCGCAGATAGCTGCGGACCTCGATGTCGGTGTTCAAGTAGTCGCCGTAGCTCTTGCTGTCCGCATACCACTTGGACGTCCAGTCCTTAACGATGCCGAGCCGGATCCCCGTTGGATGTACCTTCTGCCCCATGTGCTTCTCTCTAACCTTGGCGTTGCCCGGTGCCAACCCCGCAGGGCCGTAGGTCGAGCAACGCGATCCTGATAATCTTGGTGCCTATGCGTCCGAGACCGTTATGGTGATGTGGCTGGTTCGCTTCAGGATCCGGTTGCCCCGTCCCTTGGCCCGTGCCCGCATGCGCTTCATGGTAGGGCCGTCATCGACGCAGATGGTGGCCACCTTCAGCTCGTCTATATCGGCACCCTCGTTGTGCTCGGCATTGGATATCGCCGACACCAGAACCTTCTTGATCAGCGGTGCAGCTTTCTTGGTACTGAAGTTGAGCACGTTGAGCGCCCGGTCTGCACCGAGGCCGCGAATCTGATCCGCCACCAGCCGGCACTTCTGTGCCGAGATATGTGCATGGCGAAGCTTGGCTGAAACCTGCATGGCGCCCTACCCCTTATCTCTTCTTCCTGGCCTTCTTGTCGGCCACATGTCCGCGGAACGTCCGGGTCGGGGAGAACTCCCCCAGCTTGTGGCCGACCATGTTCTCACTGATCAGTATGGGCATGTGCTGCCGGCCGTTGTGCACGGCAATGGTCATTCCCACCATGTCGGGGATGACGACCGAGCGACGAGACCAGGTCTTCAGCGGTCGTTTGCTGCCCGAAGCCAGTGCATCGGAAACCTTCTTTGCCAGGTGGCCGTCGATGAAAGGCCCCTTCTTTACTGAACGCGGCATGTTCCAGCTCTCTTGATCCGACGGTTCTATCGACTTACTTCTGCTTGCGGCGACGCACAATGAACTTGTCGGTGCGCTTGTTCTTGCGAGTCTTGTAGCCCTTGGTCGGCACGCCCCAGGGCGATACCGGGTGGCGACCCCCAGAGCTACGTCCCTCACCGCCACCGTGCGGGTGGTCGACGGGATTCATGACCACGCCGCGCACGGTCGGCCGCACACCGCGCCAGCGCGAGGCCCCAGCCTTGCCGAGCGAGCGCAGACCGTGCTCGGAATTGCCCACCTCACCGATGGTCGCCCGACATTCCGCCATGACCTTGCGCATCTCTCCCGATCGCAGGCGCAGTGTCGCATAGGCGCCTTCGCGTGCCACCAGCTGGGCGGAAGTTCCAGCGCTGCGCGCCAGCTGCGCCCCCTTGCCGGGCTTGAGCTCCACGCAATGCACGACGCTGCCAACGGGGATGTTACGCAGCGGCAGGCTATTGCCTGCCTTGATCGGCGCCTCGACGCCGGAAAGCAGCTCCTGGCCCACCACTGCACCCTTGGGCGCGATGATGTAGCGGCGCTCGCCGTCGGCATAGAGCACCAGCGCGATGTTCGCGCTGCGGCCTGGATCGTATTCCAGGCGCTCGATACGGGCCGGGACGCCGTCCTTGAACCGCTTGAAGTCGACGATGCGGTAGTGCTGCTTGTGGCCGCCACCTCTATGGCGCACGGTCAGGCGGCCCTGATTGTTGCGCCCGGAGGTCTTGTGCTTGGGCGCCAACAGCGCCCGATGCGGCGCACCCTTGTACAGGTCCGCAGTGGAGACTCCCACCACGAAACGGCGGCCCGGAGAAGTCGGTTTTGCCTTTACGAGTGCCATCTGTCTACTCCTTGCCGGCGCCTACTCAACCCGCTGGAAATCAATGTCGAAACCGGGCTTGAGCGCCACATAAGCCTTCTTCCAATCCGGGCGGCGGCCGCGGCGCTGAGCGAAGCGCTTGTGCTTGCCCTTGACACTCACGGTGCTCACGGCTGCCACTTCGACCTTGAAAAGGCTCTCGACGGCTTGCTTGATCTCCGGCTTGGTGGCACTCTTCAGCACCCTGAATACAAACTGCCGATCGCGCTCGGCAATCACGGTGCTCTTCTCGGACACGTGCGGGGCGAGGAGGATCTTCAGTACACGCTCGTCATTCATCCCAGCCGCTCCTCCAACACCCTAACCGCGGCGACGGTCATCACCACCTTCTGGAAGCGCAGCAAGCTCACAGGGTCCAGCTCGGAGCTGGTGAGTATGTCCACCCCGCGTATGTTGCGCGACGCCAGATACAGGGCCTCGCTCAGCGCCTCCACTACCAGTAGCGCGTCCGTCGCCTGCAGGGCGGTCAGCTTGGCGAGCAGCTCCCGGGTCTTCGGCGCATCGACGGCAAGCTCGTCCACCACCACCAGGCGCCCGTCGCGCACCAGCTCGGAGACGATGCAGCGCATCGCCCCGCGATACATCTTGCGGTTGACCTTCTGACTGTAGTCGCGCGGCACGGCCGCGAAGGTCACGCCGCCGCCACGCCAGATCGGACTGCGACTGGTGCCGGCCCGCGCCCGCCCGGTGCCTTTCTGGCGCCAGGGCTTGCTGCCGCCGCCGCTGACCGCGGTGCGGTTCTTCTGGGCCTTGGTGCCGGCCCTGGCGCCGGCCAGGTACGAGGCCACCACTTGGTGCACCAGCGGCTCGTTGAATTCCCGGCCGAAGGACCCCTCCGAAACCTGCACCACCTGCCCCTGGGCTCCGGCGCCCAGGGCTTGAACATTCAGCTCCATAGCAAGCTCCTCAGCCTCGGGCCTTGATCGCAGGCCGAACGATCAGATCACCACCGCGCGGCCCGGGAACGGAGCCCTTGATCAACAGGAGATTGCGCTCGCTGTCGACCCGGAAGACCTCCAGGTTCTGCTGCGTGCGACGCACATTGCCCATGTGTCCGGCCATGCGCTTGCCCTTGAATACCCGCCCCGGACTCTGGTTCTGACCGATGGAGCCCGGCGCGCGATGCGAAAGCGAATTGCCGTGGGTGGCGTCACCCATGCCGAAATTGTGGCGCTTGACCCCGCCCGTGAAGCCCTTGCCAATGGTGGTGCCAATGACATCGACCTTCTGGCCTGCCGCGAACATCTCCACCCGCAGCTCGCCGCCGGCTGCAATGTCCTCCGCCTCGCCGGCATCCAGGCGAAGCTCCCACAGACCGCGGCCCGCCTCCACCTGTGCGCGGGCGAAATGACCACCCATGGGCTTGGTGATCCGGCTGGGACGACGGGCACCCGTCGTGACCAGCAGTGCCCGGTAGCCGTCGGTCTCCACAGTCTTGACCTGCGTGACTTTGTTTGGCTCGACTTCTATGACGGTCACCGGAACGGAGACGCCCTCCTCGGTGAACACGCGGGTCATGCCGGTCTTGCGCCCAATCAATCCGATGCCCATCGTTTATACCTTTGTGCAGCTAAGGTCGCGGCGCCCCTCGCCTTGGCGGTGATCTCTCACCCGCCTGCGTGCGGCACGGTCAGTTCAGCTTGATCTGCACGTCCACGCCTGCGGCCAAGTCGAGCTTCATCAAAGCGTCGACCGTCTTGTCCGTGGGATCCACGATGTCCATGAGCCGCTTGTGGGTGCGCAGCTCGTACTGATCGCGTGCGTCCTTGTTGACGTGGGGAGAGATCAGAACCGCAAACCGCTCCATCTTGGTGGGAAGCGGGATCGGTCCCTTGACTCGGGCGCCGGTGCGCTTGGCGGTCTCCACAATCTCTCGGGCCGACTGATCGATCAGCCGGTAGTCAAA
>Ga0307417_10000077_pt1 | contig 38615 bp, 35 predicted proteins | sample SalMarWE160210MG_2_FD_202514 | JGI IMG/M metagenome (GOLD analysis project Ga0307417, IMG submission 202514) | Salt marsh sediment microbial communities from the Plum Island Ecosystem LTER, Massachusetts, United States - WE1602-10 | ecosystem: Environmental > Aquatic > Marine > Intertidal zone... | reverse complement strand
TCTCCTGACGGATCTGCTCTATTCCCGCCTGGACCCGAGGATCCGGTATGAGTGAACACCCCTCCTGGAGAACCCTGCCGGGACGCGTCGCCCGGAACCGGGCGGCCGTTGCCGGGGCGGCCGTCGTGCTGCTGTTTCTGCTCGTGGCCGTCCTCGCCCCGTGGCTCGCCCCGTACGACCCGGGGGCGCAGGCGCTCGATTCCGGATTGTCCGGCCCTTCACGGGCCCACTGGCTCGGGCAGGACCGTCTGGGGCGCGATCTGCTGAGCCGGCTCGTGTACGGCGCGCGCATCTCGGTTGCGGTGGGGCTCGGCACGGTCTCCCTGTCGCTTCTGATCGGGCTCCTCGTAGGATCGGCGTCCGGATTTTTCGGGGGGAAGGTCGACAACGTCCTCATGCGGCTGGCCGACGTCCTCCTCGCTTTCCCCGGGATCCTGCTCGCCATCGCGATCACCTCCGTCCTCGGGCCTTCCCTGCGCAACGTCCTCATTGCCCTTTGCGCACTCGGCTGGGTGGGATACGCCCGCCTCATCCGGGGACAAATCCTGAAGGTCAAGGAGATGGAATTCGTCCAGTCGGCGACGGCAGTCGGGAGCCCTCCCGTGCGGCTCCTTCTTGTCCACATTCTCCCGAACGCAATCTCGCCCGTCGTCGTCGAGGCGACCTTCGGCATCGCACGGGCGATCGTGGCGGAGGCGGGCCTGAGCTTTCTGGGATTGGGAGTGAATCCTCCCACTCCCTCCTGGGGCGCGATGATCAGCGAAGGAAGGCATTTTCTCTTCGTCGCACCCCACCTGACCACCGTCCCGGGCCTGGCCATCATGGCAACCGTGATGGCATTCAATTTCCTCGGGGACGGACTCCGGGACGCCATGGACGTGCGGGAGGAGATCCGGTAGGTTATGAAAACGTCCGCGCACTTCCGAATTCCGGAAACGGTTCATGGCAAGGTTCCCGGAACGGGATCCGTTGCCCCCACGGCGCGCGGCTGCGATACAGAATTTTCGTGAGGCGATTTTTCAATACGGCGGGAAAGGAGAGTGCAACCGATGTATGGGCCCGCTGACCCCGGTCTCCTGATGGTCGGGTTCGAAGGGAAGTCGTTGCCGGCCCGGCTCGCCCGGCGGCTTCGGGACGGGACGGTGGGAGGGGTAATCCTTTTCTCGCGGAACGTGGAGGGTCCCCGCCAGGTCCGGGATCTGTGCCGGGAGATCCGCGCCGCCGCCGGGAAGGAACGTCCCGCCCCGCTCATCGCCATCGACCAGGAGGGAGGCAGGGTCCAGCGTCTGACGGAGCCGGGCTTTACCCGCTTTCCTCCCGCCCGCTGCTACTCCAACCTATGCTGCCATGCCGAGCGCGCGGCCGAGGCGGCCGCCGAGGCGCTCGCGGAGGAGTTGCACGCCGTAGGGGTCGACATCAACTTCGCCCCGGTCCTCGACGTCGACAGCAACCCGATGAACCCCGTGATCGGGGACCGGGCCCTTTCCACGGACCCGCATATCGCGGCAGAGCTGGGAATCTCCTTTTTCCGCGGCACTCTCTCCCGGGGGGTGATCCCGGTCGGGAAGCACTTCCCGGGGCACGGAAGTACCGCGACAGATTCCCATGAGGTGCTTCCCGTCGTACGAAGCTCCCGGGACACGCTCCGCAGGAGAGACCTCCACCCGTTCCGTCGCGCCATTCGTGCAGGGATCCCCGCGCTCATGACCGCCCACGTGCTCTACCCTGCGCTGGATCGCGAGTTCCCCGCCACCCTGTCGGAAAAGATCCTCCGGGGCCTTCTTCGCAACCAGCTGCGCTTCCGCGGAGTGGTGTTTTCCGACGCGTTGGAGATGAAGGCGATCACCGATCGCTTCGCTATCGGTGATGCCGCCGTTCGGGCCGTTTCCGCCGGGTGCGATGTCGTCCTGGTCTGCCGGGGGGAGGGAAACCAAGAGGAGACCATGGAGGCGATCTCCCGCGCGTGGGCGGACGACAGGAAGTTCCGGAAACACGCGGCGGGGTCTACCCGCCGGATGTTCCGTCTTCGCCGGATTCTTCATCCTGCGGGAGGTCCTTCCCCTGCCCATCGGGGGTCCCTGCGGCAGGTGGGGACGCGGAAGAATCGGGAGCTGTCCCGTCTTCTGTTCGATCACTGGAAAAGTAGCGGGCAAGCATCCCGGGGCGGTAGATCCGGTAATATTGGAGAAGGTTGAAGAACACTCTCCTGAGATAACCTCGCGTTTCCCGGTACGTCACCGTTTCCAGAAACATCGCCGGGTCCCCGTTCGCCCTCTTCCACCACCTGTCCACCGCCTTTTCCCCCGCGTTGTACGCGGCGACGGCCCGCACGTAATCGCCGTCGTACGCGGCCATCAGGTGCGCGAAGTAGGCCGCTCCGAGGGCAACGTTCAGTTCGGGTTTCAGCAGGTCGTAGCGGTGAATCGTTTCCCCGATCTTTTCCTTCCGGGCAACTTCGGCGGCCGTACGGGGCATGAGCTGCATCAGTCCCAACGCCCCGGCGGGAGACAGGGCGTCATATTGAAACAGGGATTCCTGCCGTATGATGGCGTGGAGCACAAGCGAGTCCACGCCGGACTTCTTCCCGTCGCAATCGCCGAGGTATTGCGGCGCCAGCGGATACTGAAGCCGTTCGATCAACCCCCCTGCCGCCTGGCCGGTGGAAACTCCGACGGTCTCGCGGATCGCTCCCCGCAGGTCACCCGCCAGATACCGGAACAGCCCGGGCGTCCCCCCGTCGGACAGTCCCGTCGCTTTCCGGACGTCGGCCCGGTCCACCCGTTCCGATTCCAGGATGGCGTATTCGACCAACCCAAGCCGGGCGAGGCGCTCCACGCGCCGCACCTCCTCTGCATCCTCCTTCGACCAGTCGGCGGCCCGTATCTTTTCCCAAAGTCTTTCCTTCTCATCCGCACAGTGGGCGGTCTCGCCGCTGGAAGGAGCATTGAGCATTCCGAAGGGATCCCTGCCGAGACGCATGCTCGAAAATATCGCATACGGTCCCGCGTCGGAATCCGACGCGAGGATTCGAAACAGCGCGTCCCCCTTCTGTTTCTCCCCGGAATCGGACAGAGCCCGCGCCTTCCAGTACGCGTGCCTCCCCCGCTCCACCGGAGCCACCGCCGATTTCTCCCCCGAATCGAACGCCACGATCGCATCGGCGTATCGTTGCTGCCGGTAGATCCCGAAGGCGTACCGAAATACCGACTCGCGGCGGATCCGCTCGTTCCGGGCCTCGAACAGCTTTCGAAACTGCTCCGCGCACCCCTCCCAGTCCTCCTCCTCCTCCGAGATCCATGCCGCCTGGTACCTTGCTCGCTCCGCGATATCCGGAGGAGCATCGCTTTCCGCGATCTCCAGGAATCGCCGACGGGCTTCCGCCGTCCGTCCCGCCATCCAATCCACCCTCGCGGAGAGAAAATCGACTTCCGACCGGAACGGAGCGGGCGCGTCCTTCACCACCCTGGCCAGCAGAGACTGCGCCCCGGAAGTTTCCCCCTTCTTCCTGAGGAACTCCGCATAATCGAGAAGGAGTTTGTAGTAATGATCCGAGAGGGAGAACTTCTCCGCAGCCTCCTGGTAAACGGCGCGGGCGCGCATATCTTCCCCGGCCCGGAACAAAGCATTCGCGTACTTCCCGTAGAAGATCACGGGAAGATTCCACTCCGACAGCTTCCCCTCCCGATACCACTCCCACAGGCGTTCCATCGACAGAAGCCCGCCTTCCTGGACCGTGGAGGAGGAGAAGTTCTTCAAATACGCCTCCGCGGCCTTCTTGCCCTGCTCGTCCCGCCCCGGCTCCCCCTCCTGTTCCCCCTCCGGTTCCTCTTCCGGTTCCTCCATGAGGCGTGCGACGATATACCCCTCGGCCGCCGTCCGCCTGTCCCCCGCGACTTTGCCCCGGGAAAGGCGGAAATACTTCCTCGCGGACGGGATGTCCCCCGCCTTCGCCGCGGCAAAGGCCAGTTCGTGCGCAAGGTACGGGATCAGGGGGGATTGCGGGAAGGCGGAGGTAAGCCGTTCGAGGGTCTTTGCTGCCTCTTCCGTTTTTCCTTCTCCGGTCAGGGCCAACCCCGTAAAATACAGAACGTAATCCCCGAGGTCGAATTCGTCCGGAGAAATTTCGCCGAACGCCTCCCTCGCCTCGGCAAACTTCGCCTCGGAGAGAAGGGACCACCCTTCACGAAACGTGTTGTCCTGGGAAAACGTGTTGTCCTGGGAAGAGGGGGATGCGGCATGGGCGAAAGACGCGAGGGAAAGCAGGAGAAGAAACGTTACGAGCCGTTTCAATTGCCTCAATAGGTCATCCCCCGCGGAGAATCCGGAAACGAATCCCGGTATGGTATTATCGCGGAAGTTTCACCGAGAACTCAAGGAAACGGCCGATTCCATGAATTTCTCCCTCTCGACCCACCTGTTCGTCTTTCGGGAACTGGTCGAACCCATCGTCTCGCTTTTCCCGAGGTTCGGCTTTTCCTCGGCCGAATTGTGGGCCATGCCGCCCCACTTCCCCTATGGCGACCCGGTTGCGTCCGACGGGATCGCCTCCCTCCTGGCCCGCCATGAAGTCCGCGTGGCCAGCCTTCACGCCCCGCTCTATCCGGACGTCCGGACGTACAAGAAGGACCGCTGGTATTCGCTTTCGTCGGAGGACGAAGCGCACCGGCGGGTATCGGTCAGCGCCACGGCGGCGGCGGGGACCTGGCTGTCCCGGAACGGCGGGGGAACCCTTGTTCTTCACACCGGCTTCCCCGCGGAAAACTGGTATCCGGGAAGGTGGGGAACGTTTCTGGGATCGATGAACGATCTCCTTGCGGAGATTCCGGAAAATGTCCGGATCGCCGTGGAAAACATGCACCTTCCTTCGGGATGTGTGAAGGTCGTCATGGATATCGCCGACCGGTATCCGGAAGACCGGGTCGGAGTATGCCTCGACCTGGGTCATGCCAATATCGAAGGCGATGTCCGGGACGCCATCCGGGACTCGGCGCCCCGTCTCATCCACGTGCACGCTTCGGACAACCTCGGCGACCGGGACGATCATCTCGTCCCGGGGCGCGGCGCGATCGCCTGGGGAGAGGTATTCTCCGGGCTTCGCGAAATCGGCTTCCCGGGCCCGTTCACCGTGGAGCTTCGCGACTATACCCGGGGCGACGCCCCCCCCTACCGGAGTTTCGAGGAGATGCTTGCCGAGTGCCGAAGCACGCTCGAGCGATTCGGCGGCGAAGGAGGTTGACTCCGCGCGTGGACGAACGGGCGATCGCGACGATCCTTTCCGCCCACTTTCGCACGCCGGCACCGGTGGTCGGGATAAGCGAGCTCGCGGGGGACGCCTCCACCCGCCGGTACTACCGTGTCCAGATGGCCCCGCCTTTTCCCCTTTCCTCCCTCATCGTGATGCAATACCCGGACGAGGTCACCCCGGGCAAGGAACTTCCCTTCGTGAACGTACACCGGTACCTGGACAAGGCGGGGATCCCCGTGCCCCGGATCTACCTTGCCGTGCCGGATGCCAAACTCCTGTTCCTGGAGGACGCAGGCGACACGATGCTGGAAGGGACCGTTCGCACCGCGCGCTCCGATGACGAGGTCCTCCCGCTCTACGAACGATGCCTGGAGATCCTGGTCCGAATCCAGTGGGACGGTACGAGGGCGCTCGACGGGGAAGCGATCCCGTCCCGTCTTGCCTTCGACGTGAATACGTTCGCAAAGGAAATCCGGTTCTTTTTCGAGAACGCTGTCCGGGGATACGGGGGTATCGCCCTGTCGGAAACGGATGAGCGCACACTCGAGGACCTGATCCTGCCGTTCCTGAATGAACTGGCGGTGCTCCCCCGGGTTCTCGCCCACCGCGATTACCACAGCCGGAACATCATGGTGATCCCCGGCGGGGAAGGAGGTGCGGCTCCGGAATTGCGGATCCTCGATTTCCAGGATGCCAGGATGGGAAACGTCTATTACGACCTCTGCTCCCTCCTGCGGGACTCCTACGTGACGCTGCCCGAGAAGGCGGTCGACGAGCTCGTCTACGTGTACCGCCACTCCGCTCCCGCGAAGCTCAGGCAACCGGGGGGTGACCCGGCCTCCTTCGCGTACCACCTCGACGTCTCCGCGCTGCAGAGGAACATCAAGGCGATCGGCACGTTCGGGAACCAGGCCCATAACCTCGGGAAGAGGTTCTACTTGCGGTTCATCCCTGGCACCGTGGCTCATCTCTCCGCGAACTTCGACCGGAACCCCCGGATGAAGCCGCTGGCCCGAAAACTTCTCCCGATTCTTTCCGAGCTCGCGGACAAGGCGGCTGCCGAGGCGCCGCCTTGAGGGGGATGATCCTCGCCGCCGGGCTCGGAACCCGTCTTCGCCCGCTTTCCTACGAGCTTCCCAAGCCCGTCGTCCCTGTCCTGAGCCGACCCCTGTGCACCTACAACATGGAATTCCTGCGCCGAGCGGGGATCAAATCGTTCGTCATGAACCTCCACACGCAACCGAAACTCGTCCGGAAATCCCTGACGGGTTGGGGAGGGAGGACCGACCGCATCGATTTCACGATCGAGCCGGTCATACTCGGCACGGGGGGAGGTATCTGGAACGCCCGGGAGTTTCTGAAGGGAGGCACGTTCGTCACCATGAACGGGGACATGATCCTGTCCTTCCCTTTTGCGTCCGCCCTCGCCTATCACCGGGAAAAGAAAGCGCTGGCCACACTGGTCCTCTTCCCGGACTCCGCGAGACGATACACGCCCGTATGGGTGGAGGAAGAGGGGCGGATCACAGGATTCGGGAGCATGGCGGACGGGGGGACGCGGTCCGGGTTCTATACGGGGTGCCAGATCGTGGAACCGGAACTCCTCTCGAAGATCCCGCCGTCGCGTGCGTCCTGCATCATCCGGGAGACCTACACCCCCCTCGTCGCCGATGGAGCGCCTGTCTACGGTTTCCTTTCCTCGGGGCGTTTCCGGGAATTCGGCACCCCGGCCGACTATCTGGATGGAACCCTTGCCCTTCTGTCCGGCAGGAGGCGGGATGCGAAGTTTTCGGGGACGGACGACCGCGGCGTCACCATCACCCCGCCCGTTCACATCTCCCCGAAGGCGAAAGTCGCCCCGGGCGCCCATGTCGGCCCCGGGGCCGTCATCGAGGACGACGCCACGGTGGCCGGCGGAGCGTCGGTCACCCGGTCCATCCTGTGGCCGGGGGCCGTACTTCCCGCGGGAGAGAACCTCGACGGCGCGATTCTTACCCCGCGGCGTCGCATCCAGGTCAGGTGAGCTCCAGCCCGTACCAGGGGCGCATCCGGCGGAGCGGACGCCGGAGGGGGTCCTTATCCCTTCCAATGCATGTAGAAGGAGAGAAGGGCGAGCAGGAACGTGTACGGCGCGAACCAGAAGAATTTTCCCCGTGTGATCAGCCTCTCGAGGAACGTCAGGGCGATGTACCCCACAAGGAGCGCAAGCAGGAAGCCCAGGGCGCTGGGGAGAATCCCGGACAGTTTCGTCACTCCCTGGAGGTTGAATTGCAGGGCCGCCGCCCCCAGAATGGCCGGGACCGCTATGAAGAAGGAGTATTTCGCGCTCCGCGACGCTCCGATCCCCAGAACGAGGGCAATCGATATCGTCGAACCGGACCGGGATATGCCGGGCCAGACGGCCGCTCCCTGCATGATTCCGATGGCCAAGGCCTCCCAGAGGTCGATCCTCTCCGGGTCCATCTTGTGGCGGGCCCGTAGGTTGCTCAGCAGCAGGAATGCCGTGGTGAGCAGGAAGCCGATTCCCACTCCCGCAGCGTCGACTCCGGTCTCCACCGTGTCGTAGAATGCGAAGCCGATGACGGCGGTCGGCAGGCTGGACACGATCAGCAGCAGGAGGTCCCGACGTCCCCAGGCCATCTGCCCGAATCCGGGTTCCCGCCGGAAGAAGGAGGTGAGAACCTCGGCGATCTCCCGCCGGAGGAAGAACAGAACGGCGAGGAGCGTACCCAGGTGGAGGAAGATGTCGAACGCCAACTGGGGGTCCTTGAACCCCATGATCTTCTGCGCGAGGAACAGGTGTCCCGAGCTGCTCACCGGGAGAAACTCGGTGACCCCCTGAAGGATCCCCAGCAGGATGGCCTTGATAACAGTCACTCGGAGTACGTCATCGGAGATCGGATTTGGCGTCTTCCACTGCGCTTTCCATCACGGCACGGATCCGCTCCACGGTCTTTTGGTCCTTCCCCTCGAAACGAAGGACGAGCACGGGCTGCGTGTTCGACGCCCGCACAAGCCCCCACCCTCCGTCAAAAAGAGCACGCACGCCGTCCACTTCGATCACCTCCTTCGCCTGCGGCCGGACGATCTTCGCCACCTTCTCCGTGACGAGGAACTTGTCCTCGTCGGGACACTCTACCCGGATCTCCGGCGTCGCCACGACGGGAGGAAGATCGGAGAGCATTTCACTCAAGGGGCGGTCCGAATGCGCGATTATCTCGAAGAGCCTCGCCGAGGCGTATATGGCATCGTCGAAACCGAGATACCGGTCGGCAAAGAAAATATGCCCGCTCATCTCGCCGGCCACTTCCGCCGACTCTTCCCTCATCTTCTTCTTGATGAGGGAGTGCCCGGCCTTCCACATGATCGGTCTTCCGCCGTGCCGGGTGATGTCATCGTACAGGTTCTGCGACGCCTTCACCTCCGAGATGACCGTCGCCCCCGGCTTTCTCCGGAGAATTTCCCGGGCAAAAAGAACAAGAAGGTAATCCCCGTACAGGACTTCCCCCTTCTCGGTCACGGCGCCGATCCGGTCGGCGTCGCCATCGTAGGCGATTCCCACGTCAGCGCCCTCTTCCCGGACCGCACGGATCAGGTACCGCAGGTTCTCCGGAACGGTCGGGTCGGGAAAATGGTGAGGGAACGACCCGTCCATTTCGCAGAAAAGCTCTACCACCTCCATTCCCAGATCCCGGAACAGGGGCGGTGCCACCGGCCCCGCGGTCCCGTTCCCCGCGTCCACCACCACCTTGAGCCGGCGCGGGATGGAGATGTTCGATTTCACGTATTCCCGGTAATCGGGCCCCACTTCCCGGCGGGTTTCTTTTCCCTTTCCGGAGGCAAATTCTCCCTTTTCGATGATCCGCCGGATCTCCTGGACCTGGTCCCCGTAGAGAGTGGCGGCTCCCATGCACATCTTGAACCCGTTGAACTCGGGCGGGTTGTGGCTCCCCGTGACCATCACCCCGCCCTCGCCCCCAAGCCGAGCGATGGAGAAATACAGGAGGGGAGTGGGACAGATCCCCACGTCGACGACGTTCACGCCCGTAGACAGAAGCCCCTCGGCCATGGCGTCCCGCAAGGAGGGGGAACTCAGCCGGCAGTCCCGCCCGAGCATGAGGGACCCGACTCCGTTCCGGGCGGCGTAGGTGCCGAATCCCCTCCCGATGGAGACGACCGTTTCGGCCGAGAGGTCCTCCCCTACCCTCCCGCGGATGTCGTATTCCCGGAATATCAGAGGGTTGACCATCCCGCCTCCGCTAGTCGAGGTGGATTTCCGAGTACGCCCGGGAGGCCCGGCGGGCGACCTTGGTGTCATGCGCCGCTCGCGAAACCTCCCGCGCGACGGCCGTCACCACCTTCCGGTTGAACATCGACGGGATGATGTAATCTTCCGAGAGCTCATCTTTTCCCACGCAGGAGGCGATGGCGTGCGCGGCGGCGAGCTTCATCTCCTCGTTGATGCAGGAGGCACGCGAGTCGAGCGCCCCGCGGAAGATCCCCGGGAAAACCAGGGAATTGTTGATCTGGTTCGGATAGTCGGAACGGCCCGTCGCCATGATCCGGACGTAGGGGGCGGCATCCTCGGGCTGGATCTCGGGGTCCGGGTTGGCCATCGCGAAGACGACGGGGGCCTTGGCCATCTTCTTCAGGTCGTCCACCGTGATAAGCCCCGGTCCGGACAACCCGAGAAACAGGTCCGCGCCTTTCATGACGTCCGACAGCTTCCCTTTCTCGTTCGACGGGTTGGTGTGGTCCGCATACCAGTCCTTCATGAAATTCATATGCTCTTTTCGGCCTTTGTAGATCGCGCCGATCCGATCCACACCGATGATGTTGCGGACCCCCGCGGTCATGAGGATCTTGCTGCATGCCACGCCCGAAGCGCCGACGCCGGCCACCACCACCTTCAGATCCGCCATCCGCTTCTTGACGATCTTCAGGGAGTTGAGCAGCGCGGCGAGGACCACGACGGCCGTCCCGTGCTGGTCGTCGTGGAAGACGGGGATATCCATCTCGGCCTTGAGGCGCTCCTCGATCTCGAAGCACCGGGGAGCGGAGATGTCCTCGAGGTTGATCCCGCCGAAGGAAGGAGCAAGAGCCTTGACAATCCGGACGATCTCGTCGGTATCCTTCGTGGCCAGGCAGATCGGCCAGGCGTCCACGCCGGCGAACTCCTTGAAGATCAGCGCCTTCCCTTCCATGACGGGCATCGCACCCTCGGGGCCGATGTCCCCCAGACCCAGAACCGCCGTCCCGTCCGATACCACCGCAATCGTGTTGCGCCGGATCGTCAGCGTGAACGACTTCCGCACGTCCTTCGAGATCGCCATGCACACGCGCGCCACCCCGGGAGTGTATGCCATGGACAGGTCGTTGCGGGTCTTGACCGGAATCTTGCCGCTGATCTCTATCTTCCCGCCGAGATGCTTGAGGAAGGTCCGGTCGGAGATGTTTATGATCTTGACCCCCGAGAGCTTCTGGACCGCCTTGATGAGATCCTGCGCGTGCTCCAGTCCGCGGGTGCGGATGTTGACATCCCGCATGACCGTGCCTTTCCCGGCGCCGCTCATGTCCACGGCGCCGATGTCGCCGCCGGCATCTCCGATCGTCGTCGTAAGCTTTCCCAGCATGCCGGGCTTGTTCTGGATTTCGACGCGCATGGTGATGCTGTAACTTTCGCTTGGTGATAATATCGCTGGCATGTAGTCCTCCCTCGGGGAATCCGCAGTGGAGTGGGCATTTCGTAATCTGTGATTCTATTTAGCCCACTCCCCCTTTTCAAGGGATTTCGGCCGGAAAAACGGAATCTTCGCGAATCCGCCGGCGGGGGTCCCCGTCAATTGCGATATTCCCATGCCGGTTGCATTTTTTTCGGGGGCCCGTATACAGCCCGATTTCTTCGGGAGTATCATCTAGTAGGGGGGGAGGGTATTCACGTGGAAACGATCGAGGTAGGCAAAAGAATAAAGAGCATCCGGAAGAAGAAGAACCTGACGCTCCAGGAGGTGTCGGAAAAGAGCGGCATGTCCGCCACCGCGATCAGCGCGATCGAGCGGAACGTGTCGTCCCCCACCGTGACCACCCTCGCGGCCATCGGGCGGGCTCTCGGCGAATCGCTTTCCTCCCTGCTGGGAGAAGCCGAGATCGAGTACATCCTGACCCGCGCGTCGGACCGGAAACGGCTGGCGACGAACATCCGGAACGTCGAATTCCAGAGCCTCGCTTCCGGTCTGCCAGGACAGCGGTTCCACCCCGTATTGAGCATACTCAAGCCGGGGGCGAACAGCGGGGAAGACTACGTCAATCACCAGAGCGACGAATTCTTCTTCCTGATCCGCGGGTCCCTGGAAGTGGAGAGCAACGGGGCCTCCGTGCTGCTCGGCGAGGGGGACAGCCTCTACTTCCGGGGAAACACGCCCTATCGCTGGAGGAACGTGTCGGGTCAGGAAGATACGCACCTCATGATCGTATCCACCTCCTGACGGCTTTCGGGGCGGGGTTTCCGTGTAGGGCCCCGCCCGGTGCGCCGTGCCCGGGGCACGTCCAGGCGCGTGCACTCACGCGGAACGGGTGACGTCGTTGCGCGGACACACCGGGGAGAGCCCGCAGGCGGAACACCGAGGGATTCGTGCAACGCAGATCCGCCGGCCGTGCCAGCACAACCGGGTGGCGAAGTCCCACCACTTCGATTTCGGTACAGTCGCGGAAAGGTCCGCCTCGATACGCACCGGGGCTTTCGAACGAGTAAGACCGAGCCGGAAGGCAACCCTGCCTACATGTGTATCCACGGGAATTGCGGCTACCCCGAAACAGGCGCCGAGGAGGATTGCCGCCGTCTTTCTTCCCACCCCCGGAAGCCCAGTCAGCTCTTCCATGCTCTTCGGCACGTGCCCTCCATGCCGGGAAAGCAGGCCCTCGGCGATCCCCTTGAGCGCCTTCGCCTTGTTCCGGTAGAACCCCGTTGGGCGGACCGCCTCCTCGATCCGCTCCTGCGAGGCCGACGCAAACGACTCTGGGCCGGGATACCGGGCAAAGAGCGCAGGAGTCACCCGGTTGACCCGTTCGTCGGTACATTGGGCGGCCAGCACGGTTGCCACGAGCAGTTCGAATGGAGTCCGGTACTGAAGGACCACGCCGGCGGACGGATACGCACGGGCGAGATAATCCAGGACGAAGGGGACAGACCCCGGCCCCTTTCCCCGGGGCATCAGGCGGGGCTCCGCCGGTAGATCACCACTTCGTGCCCTTGCACGTCCACTTCGAGCAGGACTCCCTCCACCTCGCAGGTGAACATCTTCCCGGGTCCCAGGAAATCATCCTCCGGCGTGAGGAGAAACGCGTTGCGTTCGGAAAGCCAGTCCAGCATCCCCCGGACCTCGCGGAAGGTCATGTCGAACGGGGTAATGATGCTGTAGACCTTCCCTTTGTGCTCGATGGGATAGATCTCCATCTCCATACTTTCGTCTTCTGCCATCGAAGACTCCCCTCCCGCAACCACCCGAAAACCAAGCACTTCCCCTTCTTCGAGCTTCCCGGCTCACTGTATCGAATTTCGACTCGTGTGTACCAGTTTGATACACATTTGCTGTCTGAGTCCAGCCCTAGGTTGTAAAGGAGCAGGAGAAAAGAGGCGATCCGATTCATTCCCGGACTGCGGACCGCAGTTAGGCGACCGGGGACCGGACTTCTCCCCTCCTCCCCTTCCACCTCGCTGTTCGGCGTGTGCGTGGGTTTCGGGTTGCACACCATCCTATCGCGTCGGGAGACCAATAACCCTCAGCTGACAAGGAAATGGGAAAAAACCGAAAAGGGAATTCCAAACGATGAAATTTACATCCAATTGTAAAGAGCACTCCACAACCCTAGGATAAAATAAGAAAAGGAGCACGCCATGCGCAAGACCTTACTGGTTCCGTTGATGGTACTAGCATTATCCGCATTTGTCGTAGCAGGCATGTCCCGGGCAGGGATGGACGAAGAGAAGGTGCAGGTAAAGCTCACGGGCATCCCCGATGTGAAAACCGCCGCCACGGGCGAAGCGACCTTTACGCTGGCAAAGAACGGCGCGTCCATTCATTACAAATTGCATCTGGACAAGATCGAAAACGTCACGATGTCGCACATTCACGCGGTGGATAAAGACGGAAAGCGCGGGATGGTGATCGTATGGCTCTACCCCACCACGGGGATGGGGCCATCTCTCAAGGAAGGGGAATTTTCGGGAACCCTTGCCGAAGGTGACATCACCTCGGACAAGCTTTCTGGTCCGTGGAAGGGCAAATCCGCAAAGGATCTGTTCGAAGGGATCGAATACGGGACGGCCGGCGTCGCGGTGCATACCAAGCAGAACCCGGCAACAGAGCTGTGGGGCGTCCACAAAGAACGCAAAAAGATGTAACCTCCACGTTCCCCGTCACCTCCCCTCATGACGGGATAAAATCATGAGGCGCCCCGTACCCGTCAGGGCGCCTCTATTTGCCTTCCCGACGATCGTGGGGATCTACTCGTGCCTCAACAGAACAGCGTCATTGGCGATCCATCGTCCGGACTCGGTCCGGATCAGGAACGCGATGTCCCTCTCATCGAAGCAAACGGAGTCCGTTGTCTGACGATGATGAACGGGATGATGGGGAGACTGTCGAACCGGCAGTGGCAGGGTGCTCGATGGGATAGATCTCCATCTCCTCGTCTGCCATCTGCTTCCTTTCCCGCTTTACGTGAGGGTTTTTCCTATTATACGCTGTATCTCCGGTTGCGATAAAAGGCGAGGGGAAGGACAAAGGCCTTGCTTCTTCGAGACATCCTTGCGCACAACGCCCGGAATTCTCCCCGCCGGACGGCCCTTTCCTTTGAACATGTCGCCATATCCCATGCGGACCTTCTCGACCGGGTGCGGCGGCATGCGGCCGCCCTTGCCGCTCTCGGGGTGACAAGGGGTGACCGGGTGGCAATTCTGTCGCAAAACTCCCCGTCTTATGTGGAGCTTCTTTTCGCCGTTACGCAACTCGGAGGCGTCCTGGTCCCGCTCAATTACCTGTCCGTCGTCCGGGAACACAGGACCATCCTTCAGGACGCGAAGCCGCGGTATCTCCTGTTCACCGAAGGGTTCGAGGATACAATCAGTGCTCTGCGGCCGGATTTGCCCGGTGCCGTCGAAGTCTTCCGGGTCGAGCACGGCGGCGATGGATATCCCGGCCTTTCGGACGGGGGGCGCGGGGAAACTGCACTGCCGCTCGCCCATGTCGCGGTATCGGAGCAGGACATCGCGATGCAGATCTACACGAGCGGGACCTCGGGCAGCCCGCGGGGCGCCATGCTCTCACACGCGAACCTGTTGGCTGCCTGTGCCTCCGCCGCGCAGGAGATCGGGCTTTCCCGGAACGATATCTTTCTCTCCTGCAATCCCCATCCGTTCATGGCGGGAGTCGGAAGACTCCTTCGATTTCTTTACCTCGGCGCAAGCATCGTCATACGGCACGATTTCGACCCCGAAGAGATCCTGCGCACGATCGAGCGGAACAGAATCACCCACGTCCTGTTCACCCCCACGATGATGGCCCAGATCATGGATCTCTCCTCCGCGGACCTCTTCAACCTCGCCACCCTCCGGAAGGTGCTCTACGGCGGCCCTTCCATCCCCCTCGATCTGCTGAAACGGGCCATTCGGTTTTTCGGATGCGACATGGTCCAGTTGTACGGCCAGGTCGAGTCCGCGGGCGTCCTCACGTTCCTGCAGCCGGAGGACCATTCCCTGGACGAAAGCGCGCCCTACATGCGCAAGCTGATGTCGGTGGGGAAGGAGGCCATCGGCGTCGAGGTCCGGGTTGCGGACGACGAGGGGAAAGAACTTTCTCCCGGCCAGGTGGGCGAGGTGATCGCCCGCGGGAAAAACATCTTCCCGGGATATTTCGGGGACCCCGGGTTCTCCGCGGAAGTTCTCCGTAACGGCTGGCTGTACACGGGGGACGTGGCGTCATTCGACGAGGAGGGGTACCTCTACCTCCTCGACCGGAAGCGCGACACGCTGATGATCGGTGGGATTTCCGTCTATCCGCGCGAAATCGAAAATATCATCGAGGAGCATCCCTCGGTGGCGGAGGTAGCGGTCGTTCCGCTCCTCGACTACACCCTGGGGGAGGTCCCCGTGGCCATCGTGGCGCTCAAGGAGGGGAGGCAGGCGGACACCGACTCCCTCCTCGAACACTGCCGAGCCAACATGGCTCCCTTCAAGGTCCCCCGGGCGATCGAATTCACGTCCTCCCTCCCGAAAAACAGCGCGGGGAAGGTACTGAAGGCGAAGCTGAAGGAGACGATGGTGAAGGGGGACATCACTCGCCGAACACCTCGGCCGTGAAGGAATAGAGTTCCGCGTCCTCCTCCCAGGCGTCCGCGGGAAGGCCTGCCTTCACGCACACCTGGGAAAGAAACGTTTCGCGGTCCCACCCGTGTTCGACAGCCACCTGCGGAAGCAGCAGACCCCGTTTCGCCCCCTTCCGGATCATCAGCCCGTGGACACCTGCCTGCACATCCTCCGGCCGGACCGGTAGCATGGGGGTCAGGACGGAGATCTCGATCCGCACTCCTCCCGTTTCCCCTGCCGTTACCCGGGAGAACCGCGGGTCCTCGGTCGCCGCGGCGACGATGCATTCCTGAACGATGCGGTACAGCGGGGCGTGAGACTCCGTGTAACCGATACAGCCACGGAGACGTTCTCCGCTGCGAAGCGTTACAAATGCCGCTCCGGGGGCGGAGAGTGCCGGGTGTGCGGAAGACTCCACGGGCATCCGCCCCTCGGTGACGTACGTTACCAGCGCATTGCGCGCGATCCGGAGCAGTTCCTCCCGCTCCTCGAACGAAAAAGAGGCGCCTCGGCTCAAGGCTTTTTCTTCCACGTTTCCTGCTCCCTTATCGGATTATCCCACCGCAGGGCCCCGTCACCTGCCATGGCAATCCGGGCCGCCTGCCGGTGCCCCCTCCTCCCCAAGTGGGAAACATCCCCTCTCAGGGGATGCGCTTGCGGTCCTTACCGTGAATCTCCCCGTCTCGCTACTCTACCGCGAAAAGGTCTTCGTCGATATTGACCGTATCCTTTACGGAGAGAAAAACGGAAACAACCTCCGGGTCGAACTGCGTTCCCGAGCAGCGCCGGATCTCCGCCGCCGCCTCCTCATCGGAAAGCGCAGGCCGGTAGGCGCGGGTCGTCGTCATCGCGTCGTAGGTGTCGGCGACCGACATGATTCGGGATTCGAGAGGGATATCCGTCCCCCCGATCCTTCCCGGGTAGCCACGGCCGTCGAACCGTTCGTGATGGTGCAGGATCGCGGGGAGCACGTTCTGAAAGAACGGTATGGGAGAGAGGATCTGGGTCGCCACCTCGGGGTGGCGGGCGACCTCTCCAAACTCTTCGTAGGTGAGCTTGCCCGGCTTGTTGAGAACGCTCTCCCTGACCCCGATCTTCCCCAGGTCGTGCAGGATGGCGGCGCGCTGCAAAACCTCGAGGCGGGCAGGGGACAACGCGAGTTCCCTCCCGATGGCCATCGAAAACCGCGTCACCCGCTGGGAGTGCCCCCGCGTATAGGAATCCTTGGCTTCAAGCGCATTGATCAACGATTGGATCGAACGGATATACATCGAGTTGATAAGGTCGGTCTGTTCCTTCACCTTGATTTCCAGATTCATCCGGTAGTCCTGGAGCTGGCGCTCCATCTCCAGCTTCCGGAGGGCGTTGCGTATCGTAAGAAAGAGGACGTCGAAATTGACGGGCTTGAGGATATAGTCGAACGCCCCGTTTTTCAGCGCGGTGACGGCCGTTTCAAGCTGCCCGTGGGCCGTCATGACGATCCGGGCCGTATCGGGAAACCGGCTGGCCACCTCCCGGAGAAGGGAGATTCCATCCATCTCCGGCATCCGGATGTCCGTGAGCAGAATGGAATAATCCTTCTCGCTCAGCCTGGCCAACGCCTCCTTCCCGTTTTGCGCCTCGTCCACCGAAAACCCTTCGATTTTCAGGCGTTCGCCGATGACTGCCCGAAGAAACTCCTCGTCGTCGACGACAAGAAGCCGCACATCCCGACCCCAGGATCGCGCACGTTCGCTGTCCAACTCCTTTATGTATTCCATATCTCTCTTTTCGTCAGTATCCTCAGTAAAATTCAATCAAACGACATCGTTTGCGGTGGGATGAAATCAGACGTTGAAGCGTATTTGCATGATGTCTCCGTCCTGGACGGGATACTTCTTCCCCTCGAGCCGCAACTTGCCCTCGGTTTTTGCTTTCGCCATCGAGCCGCAGCGGATGAACTCTTCGCACGGGATCACTTCGGCGCGGATGAACCCCTTCTCCAGGTCGGAATGGATCTTTCCCGCCGCGTGGACGGCGATGGTTCCTCTCCGGACGTTCCACGCCCGCACCTCGTCCTCGCCCACCGTCATGAAACATATGAAATCCATCGCCTCGAACGCGCCGCGGACGAGCTGGTCCCGGGCTCCCTGCAGGATCCCCATTTCCTCAAGAAAAACGGATTGCTCTTCTATGGAAAGACGGGATATCTCCTCCTCGATCCTGGCGGACAGGCGGATCAGGGTGACGTGTCGCGAAGAAGCCTCCTTCCCCAGGTCCGGAAACGCCTCCGTGGAAAGGTCCGTCTCCGACATGTTCAGCACCAGGAGAAGCGGTATCTGGCTCACGAACCGGAACCCGGAAAGAGCCCGGATCTCCTCGGCGGTGAGGGAGAGTTGCCGGAGAGGAATCCCCCTCTCCAGAGCTTCCACGGCCTTGTGAAGGGCGTCCCACTCGAGGTCCCGACGGGCTTCCTTCGTCATCCTTTCGATCCTCTTCTGTGCCACCAGGTAATCGGATACGACAAGCTCCGAATCGACTGCCCGGAACTCCGCTGCCGGATCCAGCCCCCCCGGGGGTGCGGGATGAAAGTCGTCCGAAAACCCGCGCAGGACCAGGGCCAGCACCTCCACGTCCCGTATTCTGGCCAGCGTTTCGGGAGGAAGGAGCATAGCTCCCCCGGGATCGATCTCGACGCAGGTGATCGCTATCGGGGTGGTCTTCTTGGGGTTGAAGATGGCGGCGAGCCGGTCCAGGCGGTCATCGGGAACTTTGATCGTGCACACTCCCGCGGTCGGGGCGGACGACGGTGATTCCTTCGCTCCTCCTCCAAGAGCCCGGAACAGGGTGGATTTCCCGACCCCCTCGTTCCCGAAGATTCCGACTCTCACGGGGCCCCGGGCTCCTCGGGAGGAATTCCCGCAAAGAGGTCCGACTCGGGCAAGGGGCCCGGGGGAAGGCGCGACTTCGCGAGAACGTACGTTTCGCGACGGCAGAATTCCCGGAACCCTTCCCGGGAGAGGATCCGGTTGTAATCCTTCGCCTGCGTCTTGTGGCAGTAGAAGGCCTCGATCTTTTTCTCCACGTAGCCGGAGGTGTCCACGGTTGTGGTCAGCTTCGCCCGCGGGACCCCCGCCAGGGAGACACCCCACTCGTTGAGAATCTCCTGGTCGATCTCGAACTGGTACAGCTTGTAGGGCGCCCAGGGAAGGAGGCCATCGCGAAGCTGCCGGGGAAACCGGCGCGGATCCGCCGCGGCATCGAACGCTTCGAGAGCGACGGAGCACATCACCATGTGGTCGGTGTGCCGGGAAATGCCCTCCGGGCCGAACCCGATCATCACGTGGGGACGCGCCAGGCGGATCTGCTCAACGGCCTTCTCCACGATCACGTCGCGGGGGGTATTCGCAAGCTGCCCGTCGAGGAAACCGAGAAAGCGGACATTTCCGATTCCGAGAAGTTTCGCCGCGCACATGAGCTCGCCTGATCGCACCTCTCCGACGCGGGCCCGATCGGTGACCGGCGGATCACCGAGCATCCCCATCTCGCCCCGGGTCGCCGTGACGAGCGTGATCTCCGCCCGCTCATCCGCGTATTTCGCGATCGTTCCGCCCGGCCCGAAGGTTTCGTCGTCCGGATGGGCGAGAAGGAGCAGAATCCTTTTCTTCATTTCGGACAAGACCTCTCCAGGAAGGCTTTTCCCGTGAAGATCTCACCATAGCACAAAGAATTCTGTTCTTGCACTCGACGGAGTTGGATCCCTGTTCTCTCCCCCTCTTTATCCGGGACGGACGGATGGTTTTCCGGGAGAAGAAAAGGGAAGGGCGCCACGGATGCGGCGCCCTTCCCCCCCCGGCAGGTGCGGTCGGCCCCCATCACCTTCCCGGAGGATCGGAATCCTATGTTGCCGTGGACCGGTTCCCCTACCAGTTGTACCCCGCCTCGCCGTGCTGCGTGAGGTCCAGACCCATGGCTTCGTCCTCGTCCGTGACGCGCAGGCCTATCGTCCTGTCGAGGATCTTGAACAGGACCCAGGTTACGAGGAAGGCGTACACCGCGGATGCGCCGGCTGCCCCCGCCTGCACGGCAAGAAGCTTGGGGTTCCCGAAGAAAAGCCCGTTTGCCCCGCCGGCGTTGACCGCCACCGAGGCGAACAGCCCGGTTGCCAAGGCTCCCCATGTCCCCCCCACGCCGTGAACCCCGACTACGTCCAGGGAGTCGTCATACCCGATCCTTCCCTTCATCATCACCGCGGCGTAGCAGAGAGCCCCCCCCACTCCGCCTATGATGACGGCGGATACCGGGCCTACGAACCCCGCCGCCGGGGTGATGGCGACCAGTCCGGCGACGGCGCCGGAAGCGGCCCCGAGGACGGTCGGCTTGCCGCGATGCATCCACTCGGCGAACATCCAGGAGAGCATCGCCGATGACGCCGCCATGTGGGTCACGACGAAGGCGCTGGTGGAGAGCCCCCCCGCCGCCAGGGCACTTCCCGCATTGAATCCGAACCAGCCGAACCAGAGGATGCCCGCGCCCAGCACGGTCATCGGAAGATTGTGCGGCGCCATGTTTTCCGCCCCGTAGCCCCGTCGCCTCCCCGCGACGAGCACCGCGGCGAGGGCGCTCGCTCCCGAGGTGATGTGGACGACCGTGCCACCGGCAAAATCCAGCGCCCCGAGGTTGCGGATCCACCCGCCGACGCCCCACACCCAGTGGGCGACCGGGTAGTAGACGAAAAGCGACCAGAGGCCGATGAACAGGAGGAAGGGCGTAAACTTGATGCGCTCCGCGAACGCCCCTGTGATGAGCGCGGGGGTGATCACGGCGAACATCGCCTGGTAGATCATGAAGGCCTGGTGAGGAACGGTCGCAACGTAGTCCGGGTACGGATCCAGCCCCACTCCCCGGAGGGCGAACCAGGACAGATCCCCGATGAACCCCGAAACGTCCGGTCCGAAGGAGAGCGAGTACCCCACGAAGAGCCACTCGATGCTCACCAGAGCGATCACGATCATCGATTGCATGACCGTTCCCAGGACGTTCTTTCTCCGGACCATTCCCCCGTAGAACAATGCGAGGCCCGGGGTCATAAGCATTACCAGAGCGGCGGAAAGAAGAAGAAAAGCGGTGTCCCCCGTGTTCATGACGCATACCTCCTGGCCGTGATGGGTGCCGACGGGGGGAATTGGGCAATCTCCGTGCCAACCAGCATCCTCCTGGTTCATCAAGAAGTTGGAGGGCGGGGGGTACACCTTGCGGGACAATATTAGCCATCAGGGAACATTTATGTGGGGATCTCGACAGAAGATCGGATGCGAGAAGAGTCCGCACTCTTTCCCCGTGCCTTGACCCGATGGAGACCGACCCGGAGATCGGCGACTCCATCATGCACCTGTCCGGGCACATCATTTGGGCGGCCGTCAGGGCAGAGCGGGAGGAAACGTAGCTTCGCCTTTCACCGCGGGGACAAAGGCACGCCGTCCAGTACCTCGCGAACGATGCGGGTCAGAACGTCGGCGCGGTACGGCTTGGGGAGGAAAGCGGACGCCCCGGAAATACGCTCCGGGCTTCGGGCCTCATCGGCCAGGTGTCCGCTGGAAAGCACGACCTTCGCCCGGGGGTTGATCTTCCGGATCCGCTCCAGGACCTCCAGCCCGGACATGTTGGGCATCGTCAGGTCGAGGAGGACAAGGTCGACCGTCTCCCCCCCGGCAAGGAACATATCGATCGCCTGCGGGCCATCTTCGGCGGTAAGCACCCGGTATCCCTGCATCGTGAGGATCTGCACTCCGAGATCCCGGATCATCTCCTCGTCGTCCACGAAGAGGATCGTCTCCTTTCCCCGTGAGGAACGTTTCGATCCCGTGACCGCCGTCGCCTCTTCGGGGGGATCCGCGGACCGCGGGAAATAGCAGCGAAAGGCCGTCCCGGTTCCCGGCTCGCTGTCCAGCGTGATCCATCCCTCATGCTGCTTGACGATTCCGTACGCGGTGGAGAGCCCGAGTCCGGTTCCGCGACCGAGACGTTTCGTGGTGAAGAAGGGCTCGAATACGCGTCGCTGCGTAACCGCGTCCATTCCCACCCCGTTGTCGGCGACCGACAGGACGACGAACTCCCCGGGCCGCGCATACGGGTATACCCGGCAATATTCCTCTCCGATCGTGACGTTCTCGGCGCGCACCCATATCGCCTTCTCGTCCGCCGTCCGGTATCCCCCCTGCCCGTCGTCGAGTTGTTCCATGATCGCGTCCCGCGCGTTGACGCACAGGTTCATCAGCACCTGGTGCACCTGGTTGGAGTCCACCTTGGCGTTCCAGAGGTCGTCGGCGGCGAATCCCGCCAACTCGATCCGCTTGTCGATCGTCTGCGAGACGAGATGGACGACCTCGCGCACCACCTTTCCCATGTCCGTCACCCGCCGTTCGAGCGAGCCTCGCCGGGAAAATTCCAGCAGCTGGCGTATCAGGTGAGCAGCCCTCTCCGACGCCCGGATCGACTCCCCGATCGGTGCGATCGCCCCCGAGTCCGTCGGGAGGCGTTTCCGGGCGAGATCGAGATTTCCCAGAATACCGGTCAGGATGTTGTTGAAATCGTGCGCGACTCCACCCGCCAGGGTACCCACCGCTTCCATTTTCTGCATGCCGATGATCGCCCGTTCGAGGCGGCGCCTCTCGGTGATGTCGGTCCCCGCCGCCAGGAGGGAATCCACCTTGCCGTCTGGCCCCGGGATCGGCGCGTAATTCCATACCATAACCCGCTCCTCCCCCCTCTTCGTCAGGATTGGATATTCCCGCGCCACAGGACTTCCCACGGACAAAACATCCCCGATCCCTTCCCGGTGGAAATTTACCGCATGTTCCGGCAACAGCAGGTCGGACATCTTCCGGCCGATTGCCTCGGCCGCCGCGTAGCCGGTCAACTCCTCGCACTGGCGGTTGAAGAGGAGAATTTCTCCTTCCAGGTCGATCTGGAGCACGAGCACTCCGGTTGCGTCGAGGACCTTCGCGGAAAAATCACGCTCCTTGCGGAGTTCCTCCAGGGTCTGCGTCCGCAGGGTGACATCGCGGAAGATGAGCATCCCGAGCGGGCCGGATAGCGTCGGTTCCCCTTCCTCGTTACGAGCCGCACGCGCAACCCACGTCGCCGTGATCTCCCCCTCGAACCGGGACCCGTCCTTTCGCTGCATCCCGCTGATCAGCAAGGGCTCCCGGTCCTCCGGTCCTGGGCGAAGGATGCGGGAAATCCTCGTATCGGATTCGGAATCAGGAAAAAGCACGGCAGGATCCTTTCCCAACAGTTCCTCTACGGAGGGATATCCGAGCATGCGGGCCCCTGCGGGGTTGGCCCGCACGATCACCCCGCCGCGGATCAAAACCACTCCGTCTCTCTGCAAATGCAGGAGGTCACCATACGATTTTTTCGCGGAGACGAAATGTTCGTGACGTTTGGCGCTGAACAGTGCAGTCCCTACGCAGTGGGCCATCGCTCCGATCGCTTCCCTCTCCAGCCGATCGAAGGCGTCTTCCCGCCGGCTTCCGAGACAGAGCACCAGGGGGGGCGTTTTTTCCACGTCGATCCGGAGGGAGGCGAAGCTCCGGATACCGTATTTCCCGGCGACGCTCCTCCATGGATCGGCATGCAGATCATCGGCCATGCGATTCACCACGCATATCTCCCCGGAACGAATCGCTGCCCCGGCAGGGCACTCCCCTTCCGGGGAGTCGTCCCAGCGTAGCGGAGCCTCCGAAAGAAACTCCTGTTCCTCCCCGGCGCTCTCCACGACGGTAATCGAACCATCGGGGTTCGCGGTCCCGATCCACGCGATGGCGTACCCCTGCTCCCTGACCAGTCCTTCGCAGACCACGGAATAGATCTTTCCCTCTTCGAGAACCCCGATCAGGGCCCGGTCCACATCCGCAATCAGCCGGAACCGGCTCTCCAGTCTCTCCTTGAGCAGACACCATCGTTCCGTGAGCGCGAATCCGACACCCAGCAGGAAGGAGACGCCGAAACCGATCACATCGAGCGTGTAGTCGACGGATGCGGGAGCAGGGTCGCGGTACCAGACCGAAAGAGAGTAGATCTGCAGCCCTCCCATGACGAGAAGCGCGCAGGACACGAGGATCCACGGCTTTCCCAGTCGGCGCAGAAGCACGAAACGGAAGGACAGGTACGCCGCGAGAAACTGGAAAACCACCGAACAGATGAGCAGTGCAGCCAAAACGCGCCCTCCGGGCCGGCCGTTTCCCACACCTTCGCCTGCCGACCCCAATTCCTTTTTCGGCAGCATTAATAAAAATATTCAGGCGTTTTCGGGGTAGAAGGAGCCGAGGCTTTCGGTTGTGCCGTTTGCCGGCATTGCGCGAATCCTTTATGATTTCCGAGGCACCTTAAGACCAGGTGTTATTTTGCGTGCCGGGAGGGCATCATGGGACAGGTCGTGCACACGTCGCGGATCGTCATCACGAGGGAGAAGGGACCGACCCGCAAGGCGATGATCGAGGGATTCGCGGAACCGGTTTACTATGGCGTCCACGGCGGGATCAAGAAATTCTACAAGGTGGAGCCGGACAAGGAGCACGCCGCCACCCTCGACCACATCGTCGGGGCCGTCGGGGGCTGAATGATGGGGACACTGGCCACGGTGCTGGCCGGCAAGAAGATCCCCACGTTCGGCGACAGGTTCCGGGCGGACGTCGAGGGGGACGTCGAAGACGTCGGGGGGGTGCTGAAGATCACGAGGATCCGGGTCAGATACACAATTAAGGTCCCGCCCGGGAAGACGGAGGAAACCCGGCAGGCGCTCGGCGAGTACCTCGTGAAATGCCCCGGCGCCATGAGCGTCCAGGGGGCCATCGAACTCATCGATTCGGCCGAGATCACGGAACTGGATGCGTAACGTCCGGGGAGGAGGAATCTGATGGAAGCCGCCGTCTGCGAAGCGTTCGGGAAACCTCTCTCCCTCCAGGATATGCCGGACCCGGCCCCCGGGCCCGGCGAGGTGCTGATCCGGATGAAAGGGTGCGGGGTGTGCCACAGCGACCTGCACCTGATCGACGGGGACTGGGCCGACTGGGGGACGCCTCTGCCGATCATCCCCGGGCACGAGGTGACCGGTGTGGTCGAACGGGCGGGAGACCAGGTGAGCAGCCTGAAGGCGGGGGACCGGGTGGGGGTCCCGTGGATGCAGTACGCCTGCGGACAGTGCCCCGCATGCCGGTCCGGCGCGGAGATGCTGTGCGCGGCCCAGAAGAGCACGGGGATAACCGTGCACGGCGGGTATGCGGAGCGGGTCAAGGCGCCCGCCGCGTTCACGCACAGAATCCCGGACGGTCTGGACCTGGTGGATGTTGCTCCGCTCCTGTGCGCCGGGATCACGGTATTTTCCCCCCTGCGTCGTGCGGGGAACCTGGCGGGAAAGACCGTTGCGGTCGCCGGGATCGGGGGGCTGGGTCACCTGGGGGTCCGGATGGCCGCCGCCATGGGGGCGCACGTCGTCGCGATCACCCGCGGGGGGGGGAAAAAGAAGATGGCGCACGAGCTCGGCGCCCACGAGGTGATCGACTCGGGGAAAGAGAAGGCCGGGAGCCAGCTCGCCCGCATGGGGGGAGCCGACCTGATCCTGCTCACCGGCATCTCGGCGAGCCTTTTCGAAGAATTAATACCGGGGCTGGCGCCGAACGGCACCCTGGTGGTGCTTGCGGCCATCGCGGAAACCGCAAAGGTCATCCCCGCAGCCCTCCTCACGGGGCAAAAGCGGATCATGGGATCCGTCGTCGGAACGCGCGACGACATGGACGCGATGCTTGGGTTCGCGGCGGACCACGGGATTGCCGCGACCGTGGAGAGGCACCCGCTGGCGAAGGTAAACGACGTCCTCGACAGGCTGCGCAAAGGGGAGGTACGCCTGCGGGCCGTGCTCACCCCGTAACCGAAAGCGACCCCCGGGGAAACGATTCCCCCCCGCATGGGAAAAGGCCGGCTTCCTCGCCGGCCTTTCCGTATCCGCTCCCCTGCCCGTCCCGTCAACCGGGTTTCCCGGTCGTTATCCCATCTATAGGTAAAGTTTCCAGGGGTATTGCCGATAAAGGAGAGGTCCCTTCGGCATCGGGGGAAGAATCCGGGAGGCGTTGCGACCGCCCCATGACGAAAGCTTCTTTTCTATCAGCCGATTTTCGCCCGCTTCGAAACATCAAGGCCACGCTGGCCAAGCGGGAAGATTCCGAGCACGAACAGGCCTTTATCCGCCTCGTGATCGTATTGATCCTTACGGTCTACGTTTTCCTCTCGATCCTTGAGGATCTACGCATCGACCCCGACGAAATCGGCACCATTGCGATCACCATCTCCAGCCTCCTCTTCTCGGCGGGAGTCTTCACGCACATCCTTATCCACCCGGCGATATCGCCCGCGCGACGGGCCATCGGCATGCTTCACGACAACGGAATGGCAGCGTACATGATGTTCGCGCTCGGGGAGTACTGCGCTCCCTTCTATATCGTCCTTCTGTGGGTGACCTTCGGAAACGGTTTCCGCTACGGGCGATTGTATCTGTTCGGCTCCGCCCTCCTCGGCACGGCATTCTTTTCCCTGGTCATCTTGACGACCGATTACTGGAGATACCATTACACGCTCGGTTTCGGTTTGCTGCTGGGACTCATCGTTCTTCCTGCATACGTCTCCTCCCTCCTGAAAAAACTGACGGATGCGATTTCCCGGGCAGAGGAGGCGAACCGGGCCAAGAACCAGTTCCTGGCGAACATGAGCCACGAGATGCGGACCCCGCTGAGCGGCATTCTCGGCATGGTCGAACTCCTGCGAGGCACTCGGCAGACTGTCGAGCAGGAGGACTTCTCGAACACGATTCAGGCCTCGGCCCAGACCCTCCTGTTCCTGATCGAGGACGTCCTGGATATCTCCAAGATCGAGGCCGGGAAAATCACGGTAGAAAATGTCGATTTCGACCTGCACGCCCTCGTCAAGAGCACGATGGCCATGGTGGCCTCGCAGGCGCGGGAAAAAGGGCTGGACATCTCCCCCCAGATCCCCTCCCGGATTCCCTTTCTTCTGCGGGGAGATCATCTTATGATCCGACAGGTTATCCTCAACATGTTAAGCAATGCCATCAAGTTCACCGAGAAAGGTGAGGTCTGTCTGCGAGTGGAACAGATCCGGGAAACGACGAAGAGCGTTCTGCTCCGGATCGAAGTGTCGGACACCGGGATCGGCATCCTGCCTGAAGCGCAAGCGCGAATCTTCGAACGGTTCACCCAGGCGGACGATTCGATCACAAGGCGGTTCGGCGGATCGGGTCTGGGTACGACCATCGCGAAGCAGCTCGTGGAACTCATGGGAGGGGAGATCGGGCTCCAGAGCGAGCCAGGGAAGGGGACCACCTTCTGGTTCACTCTGGAACTGGAGAAGCAGCACGCGCTGCTCCCCCAGGCAAGCGGGACAAGCGCACTGAGCGGAAGCCGCACCCTGGTCATCTCCTCCGATGGCAACAGCTCCCTTATCCTCAGGAACCACCTGGCATCCTGGGGCGTTGAGGCGGTGATCGCCGACAAGGCCGCCCAGGCATTCTCCCCTCTCATTTCCGCCGCAAACGATGCCATCCCCTACCAGATCGCCATCATCGTCGAAAACGGTCTTGATATGGATCCGTGCGATCTTGCCAAGGCGCTCAAATCCGTCCGGCTTATCCAGAACGTCCAGCTGATTCTCGTGAGCAAGGAGGAGAGAGAGCCGGACCTGAACCTCATCACGAAACACGGTTTCGCCTCGGCTGTCGGCGCATCCATCGACAAGACGCTTCTGTTCAACGCCGTCCACTATGCACGACCGGTCGAGGGGGAGGCTGCAAACGTACCGAGCCTTGCCAACCGGTACCGGCAGAAAAAGAAAGAGGAACAGCGCGGACTGCGCATTCTCATAGCGGAGGACAACCTGACGAACCAGAAAGTCATCGGTAAGATCCTCGAGCGTGCCGGCCACGAGGCGCAACTGGTCATGAACGGCGAAGAGGCGCTAAATGCCTTGGAGAAGGAGAAGTTCGACCTCGTGCTGCTCGACCTTCACATGCCCGTCATGGGAGGACTGGAAGCCGCCAAGATATACCGGTTCACCGGGGATGAGGCTTCCCGCAAACCCCTGGTCGCACTGACTGCCGACGCGACACAGGAGTCCCGAAAGGCGTGCGAGGAGGCGGGATTCGACGGTTACCTGACGAAGCCGATAGAGGTGCAGAAGCTCCTCGAGCTCGTAGACTCGCTGGTCCCGACCGGAAAAAAGGAAAAGACCGCCGCCTCGGCAGCGCCAGTGCCTTCTTCCGGGATTCCTTCGGCGGACCGGGACCGGGCCGGTGACATCATCGACCCTGCCACGTTCGACGACCTGGCCGCTCTCGGAGGAAAAGGGGATTTCCTGGAGAAGCTGATCCAGATCTTCCTGGAGACCGGGGAGCAGAAGGTCGACAGCATCGAGACGGCCATGCTTGCCCGGAACTACGGACCCGTTGCCGACCTTGCCCACGCCCTGAAGGGAAGCGCCGGGCAGATCGGGGCAATGCGCCTGGCAGAGTTGTGCCACCAGTTGTCCCGGATCGGACCTGCCGGCTTGGGAAGGGACAGTCAGGTCCTCGTAAAGGGTCTCAGGGAGGAGTTCGAAAACGTTCGGCGAGCGCTGGAGATCCACGCAAAGGAGAGGGGACGCGCCATCTCCGAATAAGACCTTGCCGGGGAATCAGATTTCGGCCAACTCCACCTCGTCCTTTGCATACGGCTGGCCAGCCATCTTGTCCTGGGCTTTCAGGAGCCGGTCCATCAGGCGAAGGTCCCGTTCCCCAAGCTCCATCGCGGCATCCACCCAGATATCCGCGATTGCGATCAGTTCCTCGTAGGAAACCGGATGAAGCAGGTCCCTCACCCGGAGCAGTGACTGGAATGCGTTTCTCCTCCGGGAATGGTTCCGTATGAACTGGTAGACGGCATTCTCCCCGTCCCCATCATCAGCCACTATATCAACCAGGCCCATATCGTGGAGTTCGCCGGCGCCGAAGATATTCCCGCCCGAAATCATTTTTTCCACGCGTCCGAGACTCAGGCGCCTAGAAAGGAGCTTGTGCGCCCCCATGCCGGGAAACAGGTTGAAAAGGATCTCCGGAAATCCGAACTTCACGCTTTTCTCCGCAATCACGACATTATTACACAGCGCGGCCTCGAACCCTCCCCCCATGGCGTCGCCCTGGACGAGGGAAATCGTGGTGATCGGAAGATGGTGATTTACCATCCCCGAATAGACCACATCGATGCAGGCCCTGGCGTACGCGCGCATGCCTTCGATGTCCCTGGCCCTCGACAGCCGCGAGAAGACCCCCAGATCACCGCCCAGGCTGAAAACTCCCGGATGCATCGAGGCGAACACCGTGTACCGAAGCGCTCCGTTCTCCTCCATCCCCGGCGCCCGCTTGTGGACATACGGCAGGAAATCGACGAACTTCTTCAACTCCTGCAGGAGTTCCGGGTTGAAGCAGGGCCTGGGTTTCGGTGCCATGTGATACCACATGATCCCGTACTCCGCTTCGTACCTCGTGCGCAACTGCTGGTAGGGATAATTAAGAGGATCGAGATACGTTACCTGTGCCTGCATGGTGTCTCCTGTTCCAATATACCAAAATCGGGGAACACTTTCACAAATCGACGAATCACCTCTAAATTCCTAAAATAAAATGAAAAGTGAACGGGAGGGATATTATCATGATCGTAATAAAACACGCAATGGCAAAATCACCGACGAAAAAAAAGAGGAAAGGGAACCGGTAGCAGTACCCGGGGAAACTTTGCCCGGGGCAAAGGGAGGCGACTCCCTACCAAAGGATCTTCTCCCGATCCCTGAAGAAACCGCCCGTGGGCCCGTCGTCGGGAAGGGTCGCCAGCCAGATCGCGGTGTCGGCGCCCTCCGCGACGGTACGTTCCGCCTCCGACCGGTTACGCGCCTGCCTTCCGCATATCATTTGACAAATGAAGCCGTGCCCGGGAATATCTCCTACAACGCCATGGGACGCGATCTCTCCGAATACCTTCAGGTCTTCCGCAGCCGCCGCATCGCCGTGATGGTGTTCGCCGGATTCTCCTCCGGCCTCCCCCTGGCCCTGACAGGGGGGACGCTGCAGGCATGGATGACCGTAGCGGGGGTGGACCTGCGCACTATCGGGGTATTCGCCCTGGTGGGCCTCCCCTACACGCTGAAATTTTTCTGGTCGCCCCTGATGGACCGCTTCGTTCCTCCCTGGATGGGAAGGCGCAGGGGATGGATGTTCCTTACGCAGGGCGCCCTGCTGCTCGGCATCGTGGCGATGGCATTCGGGAACCCGGCGGCGGCCCCCTTGGCGCTTGGGGCCGCCGCCCTGCTGGTCGCCTTCCTGTCCGCCTCCCAGGACATCGTGATCGATGCATACCGGACGGACGTCTTGCGCGAGCCGGAACGTGGCCTGGGAGCGGCCGTTTTCGTGACGGGGTACCGGATCGCGATGCTCACCTCGGGCGCCCTTGCCCTCATCTTTTCGGAGCAGATCGGTTGGAGGAACACATACCTTCTCATGGCCTGCCTGATGGCCGTCGGGATCGCCACCACGATATTTTGCCCTGAACCGGAGGTCCGTGTGACCCCCCCGAAGAGCCTGCAGGAGGCAGTGACAGGTCCCCTGAAGGATTTCTTCTCACGTCGGGCGGCAGGCGCGCTTCTCCTGCTTATCGTCCTCTACAAACTCGGTGACGCCTACGCGGGGACCCTGACGACGGCCTTCCTGATCCGGGGCGTCGGTTTCTCCCCCACGGAGGTGGGGACGATCAACAAGGGCTTCGGGCTTATCTCCCTGATCGCAGGCGCGATGTTCGGCGGCACCCTGATGGTGCGGCTCGGGCTCTACCGCTCGCTGTTGATCTTCGGAATATTGCAGGCGGTATCGAATCTCTCGTTCATGGTCCTGTCCTGGGTGGGGAAGAGCTATGCGATGCTGGTCTTCACCGTCGCCTTCGAGAACGTGTGCGGGGGAATGGGGACGGCGGCGTTCGTGGCCCTCCTGATGGCCATGTGCGACCATCGGTACACGGCCACCCAGTATGCCCTTCTGTCTTCTCTCGCCGCGCTGGGGAGGATCTTCGTGGCGCCGACCTCCGGCTACTTGGTGGAATCGGTGGGGTGGGGGGTCTTCTTTTTCTTCACGGCGGTTACCGCTTTGCCGGGACTCTGGATGCTATGGCGGTTCCGGGAGGAGATCACGGGACTCACGGAGCAGACGTCCGGAAACGCTCTTTGAGGATCTGATCAAACCCATACGGAATTCCTGTGCCGGACCGTACGTTCCGAATTACGAGGCCGTCCGGGATGCCGACAGCGACTTGACCTTTCCTTCCTGTCCCTCCGACGTCTCCTTTTTCTTTTTCATGGACGACTGTCCGTCGAACAGGGCGCCCTCCGACATCGCGAGCTTCGCCGTGCATATCTCGCCGAAGACCTGCGCCTTGTCCTTCATCTCGACGATCTCGGACGCTTCGAGGTTGCCCTCCACTCTCCCCCCGACGACCATCGACCGGGCCTGCACGTTCCCCCGGATCCTCCCGGTCTCTCCGACGATGACCCAGTCGGCCCGGATGTCCCCTTCCACGACCCCGTCGATCCGCAACGTTCCCTTGATCACCAATTCCCCTTTGATCGTGGAGTCGGCTCCGATGACCGTTTCGAGCCTGGCGGAAGACTTTCCGAACATGATCACCTCCTGGCAAGGAACTTGGACGGGTTCACGTGGCGCCCGTCCTTCCATATCTCGTAATGGACGTGGGGGCCCGTCGATCGCCCTGTGGACCCGGCCAACCCGATGGCTTCTCCTCTTGTCACGCGCTGTCCGACCTTGACGAAGTTCTTGCTGTTGTGCGCGTAGGCGGTGGTGTACCCGTGGCCGTGCTCGATCACGACGACGTTGCCGCTGTTCCTCGTCTTCCCCGAAAAGGTAACGATCCCGTCCGCGGTCGCCTGAACCTCCGTCCCGGAGGCAATGGAAATGTCAATGCCGGTGTGCAGCTGTCTCCTTCCCGATTGCGGATGGTTCCGATAGCCGTATCGCGAGGAGATGTATCCCGGTACCGGCCAGCCCGTGGGCGTCGCCCGGTAGATGTCCTTTTGCTCTGCGATGTATTTTTTGATGTCCGTAACGGAGCGCATCGCCTCGTCGATCTGGGAGCGCAGCACCTTCATGTCGAGCGATCCCGTGTCGAGGAACTCCGCATTTTCGAGGACTTCCGCCTTCGATTCCAGGGAGAACAGCCTCTTGAACTCCAGCTCCGCCTGTTTGAGGGAAACCATCGTCGATTTCAGTTCGAGGAACTGGTCCGTGACGTACGAGAGCCGTTCCTTCATCTGGTGATATTCGACGGTGTGCACGGCGACCGTGAACAGATAGACAACCCCGACGAAGAACGAGGCGGTGGAGAAGAGAATTCCCGCAAGGGGGACCCGGATGCTTACCGGTTTGGTCCGGGAATGGGGAACCATCATGATCGTGACGGGAGTGAACAGCATCTTGAAAAACGATCTGATGTTGCGCATCCCGACCTCCTTTGGCCCTCCCGGCGTTCCCCCCCCCGGGAGAGAAGGGAAATCCCCGGAATACCTGAAAAGAGAAGCAAGTATTGTTCCGGCCGCGGATATCCTTTAACAAACTGGATATAAAGGGAAAACATTTCGGCCGGACTGACAGTTTCTGACAGTTTCGAAAGGAAACGATGCGATGGTGTCAAATTTCCGACAGGGGGAGGAAAAAACGGGGGTCACACCCCGTCTATTCGAAGGACGATCTTTCCCACATTCTCGTTCGACTCCATCCGAAGGTGAGCACTTGCGACTTCCGTCCAGTCGCATACCGAGTCGATCACCGGACGAAGCCGCCCGTCCGCAAATCGCGGAAGCGCAAAACCGGTGAACCGTTTCGTAAGGCCGATCCTCCTCGCCGTGTCCAGGGACCGAAGCGACGTGCCGAGGATCTGGAGCCGTCGCAACAGAAGATCGAGGAGATTCACCCGTTCCGCCACCGACCCTCCCATCGTGCCGATGAGGATCAGCTTCCCGTCCACTGCGAGGGATTGGAGGTTCTGCCCGAAGTACGGGGCCCCGACGAAATCGAGAATCAGGTCCACTCCCCTCCCCTCCGTCTGGGCGGCCACCCACGCAGCGAAGGGCCCTTCCCGGTAGTTCCACCCCGCTCGCGCCCCAAGATCCAGGCAACGGGAGATCTTCGGCGCGGACCCCGCCGTGATCAGGGAAACGGCCCCCGCCTCCCTGATCAGCTGGATCGCTGCCGTGCTCACTCCGCTTCCTCCGGCGTGGACCAGGACCGTCATCCCCGGCGTCAGCCCCCCGAGGGAAAAAAGGTTGTGGTAGGCGGTGAGAAATACCTCGGGAATCGCGGCCGCCTCCTCGTACGACAGATTGTCCGGGATCCGCATCGCCATTCCGCAGGGGACGGCCGCTTTTTGCGCGTATCCTCCCCCCGTCAGGAGCGCGCAGACCCGGTCGCCCGGATTCCACTCTCCGCATGCGGAGCCGGTCTCCAATATCTCTCCCGCCATCTCCAGCCCGAGAATCTCGGAGGCCCCCGCCGGTGGGAGGTACAATCCTCTCCGCTGCAGCAGGTCCGCGCGATTGAGCGCCGTCGCATGGACGTGTACCAGGAGCTCATCATCCATCGGTGAGGGTTCGGGATGGTCAACGATCTGCAGTACATCCACTCCGCCGAATTTCGACATTCCAATCGCTTTCACCCGATCTCCCTCCGCTCCCGGTCCCTCATTTCCCCATGTCCTGTCCCGCGACTACGCCTAGCTCCGCGAGGGAGGAGACCAGGTGCTCGTGGCCCGTGTAGTGGATGGCGTGAAGGTTCAGGCGCCTGGCGCCCGCGATGTTTTCCTCGAGGTCGTCGACAAAGACGCACTCCTCCGGCGGGAAGCCTATTTTCTCCAGCATATCCAAGTAGATCGCCTCCGCGGGTTTCATGGTTTTTACCTGATAGGAAAGCGTCACCGCGTCGAACAGGGGGAACACATCCACGGTCCTGATGTGATGCTCGAAATGCCACTCGTTCGTGTTGGAAAGAAGACCGAGCCGGTACGATGGCGAGAGGGAACGGATCAGACAGATAGTGGGTTCGATGGGGGTAAAGATGGGCACGAAGGCCTCGACGAACTCCTCCTCGGTTACCCGCAGCCCGCACAGGTTCGCGATCCCTTGATAAAACTCCCACGACGAGACCTCCCCCAACTCGTATCTCCGCGGAAGACCCGATCCGGCGACAAGAGAGCTCATCTCCCCGAACGTCCTGTCGGTCCCCCTGTCGAGATTGCGGAAGAACCTACCGAAGTCGAAGGAGTGTATGACCCCCCCGAAATCGAAGATGACCCCCTTGATGGGGACCTTCCTCCTGCGGGCGCTCATCCCGGCTCCTCCCCGCGATCCGCCTTCTTTCCTGTAAAGTGCTCCCGCACGAGGGTAGCAGCGATGTCCATGGACGACGTAAAGGCGGGCGAGATCGGGTTCAGGATGTGGATCGCGTCGCCGTCCGCGATCACCTGGAAGTCCATTACGAGCTCTTTGGTTCCCCAGTCCACCAGCTGCGCCCGGATTCCCACTTTCTCCGAAGGCTCGATGTCTTGGGGCGACAGGGTCTTTACCAGGAGCGCGGCGTCCCGGAAGAAGGACCGCTTGCGGAATTTCCGGGGTTCCGTGAGGGCGACCCGCCGGAACTTCGGGTTTCGGAGGAAAAGGATCGCGTCGGAGAGCGCGATGGACGGCCCTTCGCTGTCGATCCCCGCGAGGAGGCCGTAATTCTCCCTGCCGAACGCGGGAATGGCCGTCGGTCCGAGATATACCTCCCCGTGGACGTTGCTGCTGAAGTGAACGCCCAGAAACGGGTTGCGGATGTCCGGAACCGGGTAGATGTTCCCCCGCACGGTGTGGGACAGCCCTTTCCGGAGTTTCCGGTAGATCCCCTTGAAGGGGATGAGGCGAAACTGCCGCCCCACGCCGAACCGGTGCGCGACCTGGTCGCAGTATGCCCCCGCGGCGTTCACGAACTTTCCGAACGTGATCTCCCCCCGGCTGGTGACCGCAGTCCGCGACCCCCGGACCCCGGTGAACAGGCAATCGGTGACGATGACGGTCTTCCCTCCCGCCTCCAGGTCGCTCCGGAGTCTGTCGACCACGGCCGCCGGGTCTACGCAGGCGGTGTAGTGGGAAAACAGGGCCTTCCCGACGGTCCGCGCGTTCGGCTCGACCTCGGCCAATCGGGCCTCGTCGATCATCTCCACCTTCGCTCCGTTCACCGTTGCGCGCCGCTCGAGCTCCTCGAGGATCGGGACCTCCTCCTCGCTGCGGGAGACAATCACCTTGCCGTTTTCCCGGAGCGGAAGCCCCGCCTCCCGGCAGTAGTCGCGCATCAGGAAGTTCCCGTTCAGGCACGACTTCGCCTTCATGCTGTCGGGTGCATAGTAGATCCCGGCGTGCAGTACGCCGCTGTTGCGCCCCGAAGCGTGCATCCCCGGGGCCCTTTCCTTTTCGACGAGGACCACGTTGCCGTACCCCGCCATGACCAGCCGGCGGGCGAGCGTAAGCCCGATGATCCCCGCTCCCACGATAAGCACGTCCGCTCTGTCCGGCACGATTGCCATACCAGCCCGCCGCCCGCCCTTGCGCAGCGCGGTTATTCCCCGACTACCTGGACGATGATTTCCCGCCTTCTTTCCCGGTTGTCAAAGTCGAGGAACACGACCTGCTGCCAGGTTCCCAGGGCAAGGCGGCTCGAAAGGAGAGGTACGGTGATCGACGGCTTGAGTAGGGCCGCACGGACGTGGGAGAACCCGTTGCCGTCCCCCCAGCGCCTGTCGTGCTCGTAGGGGATGTTCGAAGGAACGATCTCCTCGATCACCCGGGCAAGGTCCGAGAGGACGCCCGGTTCATACTCAATGGTAGTGAGGGAGCACGTCGACCCGGGACAGAACACGGTGACGATGCCGTCCCCAATGCCGGAGCGATCGACCGCCGCCGCCACTTTCCCCGTCACGTCGATGATGTCGCAGAATCCTTTTGTCGACAGGGGAAACGTTTCCGTGAACACCATGGGGATCCTCGTGTATTATATGGTTTCCAATCTCACTCTATTATGACACCCCGGGCAGCGGAACCGGTGTCCCGATTTCGCAACGGTGCCTGGGCGCGTGTCGCGGGGCAGGGAGGCAGGCATGGCAGAGCATCACAAGGGGGGCGGGCTGTACCGCAACGCCGTCAGCTTCTTCGGCGTCTACGTGGCGATCATCAGCATTTTTCTCATTCTCTTCACCCTTCTTCTGATGTTCAGCTTCAAGTCGCCCAGCCCTTACATCGGGATCTTTTCCTACATGGTCTTTCCGGCTTTCTTCACCCTGGGCGTCATCATCTTCCTGTACGGCATGCGGCGGGAGAGCATCCGCAGGCGGCAACTCGGCGTCGACGAAGCCCTGCCGTACCCCCGACTCGACCTGAACGACCCCAAAACCCGCAAGACCTTCAGCTACGCCATCATCGGGGGGTCCTTCCTCGCGATCCTGCTCGCCTTCATTTCGTACCACGCCTTCCTGTACACGGAGACCGTGTCGTTCTGCGGACAGCTCTGCCACACGGTAATGCAGCCCGAATACGTATCCTACCAGGCATCCCCCCATGCCCGAGTGCCCTGCGTGGACTGCCACGTCGGCGCGGGCGCCTCCTGGTACGTGAAATCGAAGATCTCCGGGGCGAGGCAGGTCCTGGCCGTGATGCTGAACACATACCCGAGGCCCATCCCGACACCGATCGAAAACCTGCGTCCCGCCCGGGAGACGTGCGAGGAGTGCCACTGGCCCGCGAAATTCTTCGGCACACAGCTCATGCAGATTCCCCACTTCCGGTACGACGAGCAGAACTCCCCCGAACAGATCAGCCTGGGGATCAAGACGGGAGGCGGCAGCGGGCAACTGGGGGAAAATGCCGGCATCCACTGGCACATGATCACCGAGAACAAGGTCCACTTCATAGCGACGGACAGGAAGGAGCAGGAGATCCCCTGGATCAGGTCATCGCGGCTCGACGGGACCGAGGACGTATACATAACCACGGACTTCAAGGGAGATCCGGAGGAGCTCGCCTCGCGGGAAAAGAAAGAGATGGACTGCATGGACTGCCACAACCGTCCCACGCACATCTACACGCCTCCCGACGCCGCGGTGGACAAGGCAATGGCCTCCCACTTCATCTCACGAACGCTGCCCTGGGTCAAAAAGGTGGTCGTGGACGCCCTCGTCGTGGACTACCCGAGCAGGGAAAAAGCCGTCGAGGGCCTGCGCACCGACATCGCCACCTTCTACCGGGACAAGTACCCGAACGTGTACAAGTCCCGCAAGGCCGACGTGGACAAGGCCATCGACACCGCGATCAACATCTACGACCAAAGCGTCTTCCCGGACATGAAGGTGAACTGGAAGACCTACGCCACGAACATCGGGCACCGGAACTGGCCGGGCTGCTTCCGGTGCCACGACGGCAAACACGTCACGAAAAACGGGAAGGTTCTGACGACGGAATGTACAACCTGCCACACCATGCCGGAGCGCGGGCCGCTTTCGCCGCTGGGCGCGATGATGCCAGGCCCCTCCAAGATGAAATGGCACCCCATGGACCTGGAGGGTAAGCACGGAAGGATCCTCTGCAACAAATGCCACGAGGCCGGGTACCGGCCCCCTATCGATTGCGCCGAATGTCACAAGATCGACACCTCCGCCCCCATGATGTCCATGGCGTGCGCCGACTGCCACGAGAAGAAGTTCGAGGCGCAGCCGGTCACGTCCTGCCGCGAGTGCCACGAGAACCCACCCGGGCTGCACCGGAAGGGGGAGCACCCCGACCTCTCCTGCACGGAGTGCCACCGTCCCCACGTTTGGGAAGTCACCGGGCGAGATACCTGCCTTTCGTGCCACGACGACAAGGTGGACCACAACAAGGAGGAAGGGGCCTGCACGAACTGCCACGATTTCCGGAGAAAGGCCGCATCGGGCAAGACCCGTTCCGGGTAGGGAGGAAGCGGCTGGGAGGGCGACCGGCATGATCCCCTACTTCGAGCAGCCCGTCCTCCACCTGGGACCGTTGAACATCCACGCCTTCGGCGTGCTGGTCGCGACCGCCATGCTCGTCGGCATCCGGATGTCGCTTACGCGGTGCCGCAAGCTCTCCCTCGACCCCGATCTCTGCGCGGACCTGCTTTTCTACACGCTGATCGCGGGATTCGTATCCGCCCATCTCGTCTCCGTCCTGGCATATTTCCCCGGGGAGGTGGCGAAAAACCCGCTGATTCTCCTGAAGATCTGGGAAAACATCAGTTCTTTCGGAGGCGTTCTCGGGGCATTGTTCGGGATCTGGCTTTTTTTCCGCTGGAAATCCCCCTCCCTTCCACCCGGCACCAGCTGGAAGTATCTTGACGTGTTGGCGTTCGTATTTCCCTTTGCGTGGGCAATCGGCAGGCTGGGTTGCACCGTCGCGCACGACCATCCGGGGACGGTCACGCATTTCCCGCTCGGGGTGAGCCTGTCCACGCCGGAGGCGAGGGAATACATCACGTATTTCTACGGGGCCGCCGGCCGGTTGGCGGACCTTCCGGGGGCGAAAGAACTGGCGAACATGGGATACAACGATCTGGGCTGGTACGAGTTTCTCTACACTCTCCTCGTCATCGTTCCCGTATTCCTCGTCCTCGACCGCAAGCCCCGCCCGACGGGATTTTTCCCGATTGCGTTCGTCCTGCTGTATCTTCCGGTGCGGTTCTTCCTCGACTTTCTCCGGCTGAGTGACGCCCGGTACGGAGGCCTGACATTCGCGCAATACGCCGCCATAGCCGGATTTGCGGTGGCGGGTATCATCCTGCTGCGCAGGAACGCCGTCGGAGCCAGGTGATGAGTTCATGAAGACGCTTCCCTT
>Ga0307417_10000075_pt1 | contig 38668 bp, 44 predicted proteins | sample SalMarWE160210MG_2_FD_202514 | JGI IMG/M metagenome (GOLD analysis project Ga0307417, IMG submission 202514) | Salt marsh sediment microbial communities from the Plum Island Ecosystem LTER, Massachusetts, United States - WE1602-10 | ecosystem: Environmental > Aquatic > Marine > Intertidal zone... | reverse complement strand
AGCCGGAACATCGTGACCTTCCACAACGTCTTCGACTACCTGGCGAGGGACCTCGGGCTTACCGTCGTGGGGTGGATCGAGGAAACGCCGGGCCAGGAGCCCTCCGCCGGCGAAATCCGGGACCTCATCCGGACGATCCGGGAAAAGAAAGCGGCCGCCGTCTTCGCGGAGCCCCAGTACCCCGGGAGGCTCGCCGCAATGGTCGCCGGGGAGGCCGGTGTCCCCGTCCTCACGCTCGACCCGGTGTCGACGGGTTCCACGACGCCATCGACATATGAGGACATCATGCGGCGGAATCTGCGGACGCTCGCGGAGGCGTTGGGAGACCGATGACACCCCCGGCGCATCGCCACACGCTCGAAATCCGGGATCTTTCCGTCCACGCGGGCGAAACGGAGATCCTGTCCGGAATCGAGGCCGACATCCGGTGCGGGGAAGTCACCGCCCTCGTCGGCCCGAACGGGGCGGGGAAGACAACCCTGCTTCAGGCCATCCTGGGACTCGTCCCCTACCAGGGGGAAATCCGGTTCTGCCGCGCTGCGGAGCACGGGGAGGGCGCGCCCCGGATCGGATACGTACCGCAGCGGCTCGACTTCGACCGGAACGCCCCGATGAGAGTGATCGATTTTTTCGCGCTTTCCTCCCAGCGATATCCCGTCGTCTTCGGACACTCCGCGCGGTCGAGGAGGTCGGCCGAAGAGATCCTGGCCCGGGTGGACGCGGCCCGGCTCATCTCCCGCCCCCTGGGAAAACTCTCGGGGGGAGAGCTCCAGAGGATCCTGCTCGCCCTTGCCCTTCGGGACGACCCCGACATCCTGCTGCTTGACGAGCCGGTGTCCGGGGTGGACCTCTCGGGCGAAATGCTGTTTTGCGATTTCCTCAGCAAGATCCACAGCGAGTCCCGGTTCAGCCTGCTCCTTGTGAGCCACGACCTCTCCGTGGTCAGCCGCCACGCCGACCGCGTCATCTGTCTGAACCGGAGGATCATCTGCCAAGGGGCTACGACGGAGATGCTTACGCCGGAGAACCTCGAGGCGATGTACGGCAGCGGCGCACATCTGGTAAGTCACGGCCACGCCGATGGCCGCGGCCACCTCCATGGGCCGCCGGAGTCCGGGCAGGAAGAGAAAACGAGGGATTGATGGCACATTCGCTGCTCGATCTCCTTTTCTCCGCGATGGGGCACCTCATGCCGTTCGGCTTCGCGGAGCCGCTCTTCATGAAGCGTGCGATCCTGGCGATGCTTTTCGTCGCTCCCGCAGCGGCGGCTGTAGGCGTCCCTCTCGTTCACTTCCGGATGGCGTTCTTCTCCGACGCCATCGGGCACTCCGCCTTCACCGGCGTGGCTATCGGCGTGCTTCTCGGTGTCCACCCTCTCCTCACGATGGTGGCCTTCGGCCTGTTCGTGGCATGGGCGATCACCCTGGTCAGGGGACGCACGGAGCTTTCCCCGGACACCGTTATCGGGGTCTTCTTCTCTACGGTCATCGCCCTCGGGATCGCCATCATCAGCGCGCAAAAGGGGCTCACGCGCAACCTGCAGGCCTACCTCTACGGCGACCTTCTTGCGGTTTCCGAGACGGAACTCCTCTGGATGGGAATGCTTCTTGGGGTTGTCGGCGCCTACCTGTTCGTCGCCTTCAACAAGATCATGCTCATCGGTGTCCACGAGGGGTTCGCCAAGTCGATGGGCGTCCCCGTCCGCGGACTGGAAATCTCCTTCGCCCTCGTCGTCGCCCTCGTGGTCACGACCGCCATCCGGGCGGTGGGAATCCTTCTCGTCACGGCCCTTCTCGTCGTTCCGGCAGCCGCCGCCCGGAACGTGGCCCGCGGAATCGCCTCCGCCTTCTGGGCAGCCATCGCCATCGCCATGGTTTCCGGCCTCCTGGGGATAGCCGCCTCGTACTACCTGGATACCGCAACGGGGGCGACGGTGGTGCTTTTCGCCTCTGCGTTTTTCGCGGTCACGGCTCTGCTCAAAGGATTGTCTCGACGGTAGAGCCCGTCGCGGGCAACCGAGCCCCGGAGCGGGAGAGGGGGAGCAATTCCCCCCCTACCCCGGATTCCCGATGCGGAATGAAACGCCGCCTTAGTTTTCTCCCTGCGAGGAAAACAGAGGATCGACGGGCTAGTCGGCCTTCGTGTACTTCGCTTTTTCCTTCTCCATCGCGTCTCTGCCCGCGTCGTAGGCGGCCTTGATGACCGCCTTCTCCTCCTCCATGAAGGAATCGACCTTCTGCTTGACATCGATGCCCCACCCTTCGGTCTTCTTCTTCATGCCATCGACGACCTCGTTGATCTTGACCCGTGCCTCCGTGCCGGATACAGGAGCATAAAGAAGGGCCAGCCCCGCGCCGATCAGGCCGCCGGCAAGGAACGCCATGAACACCCCTCCTCCTGCATTACAATTTTCATTCGCCATGACGATCCTCCTTTCGGAATATTCGTTTCACGACATGCGACATGCCGGCCTTCGAACCCGCCAGCACACCGGCCATGGTCCCCAGAACCGGGAGGACGGCGAAATCGAGAACTCCCGTTGCCGCGTCCAGCGTCTTCCGCATTTTCCGCACGCCTTCCGTCACGTGCTCGATGTTGGCCGCACCCTTCCGGGCATGGGATGCGATCTCCTGGATTAAGGCATTGGTTACCCGGATCTCCTCTGCCGCCTTCTCGAAAAGCCGGAAAGACGCATCGACGTGCTCCGCAACTTTTTCAATGGTTTTTACGAGTTTCCAGACGTACCACGCCAATATGCCGGCAACCACAATGGCAACCACGGTTAGAGCCGAGAGCAGACCCGACGAGATTCCCAACCCCAGACCCCCTTGTTTGTTGAGATATTGCAAACGCGTACAAAGTTCCGTAGGTTCACTATTAAAATACAAGAAACCTTCCCCAACCGCAACCATTGCTGCAGTACAATGGACAGAACGGGCGAGGGAAGTTTCTCCCCCGGGAACGCATGGCACCGGAACCGAAGCCGACTACCGACTGTCAATATGGAGGGTAAGGGATCGCCGTGGATTCTGACGCTCCTCCGCCTAACCGCTTGAAAAATAATAAGAGCGAGGCGGAAAACAGACCCGTGGACCTCTTGGTGGAGGCATTCCGGGAGGGGAAACCGGGGGCGTTTGACGCCATCGTCAGGACCCACCAGGACCGGATTTACGCCTTCTGCCTCCGGATGTTGTCGGATCGGGAGGATGCCCTGGACGTCGCGCAGGAGGTGTTCCTCTCGGCCTACCGGAACCTGGCGGGGTTTCGCGGGGAGGCGTCGCTCTCCACGTGGCTGCTCCGCATCGCGGCCAACCGGTCCCTGAACCGCATTCGCCAGCGTGCGACCCGGGCCGCAAGGGAGGTTATGTCGATTGAACCGCAAGGGGACGGCGATTCACCCTTCCAGCCTCCCGGCAGGGATGAGGATCGCCCCGACCGCATGGTGGAATCCCGGGAGACCAGGAAGATCCTGGAAGCGGCGATTGCGAATCTCGACGAAGATTCCCGGATGCTCGTACTGCTGTCGGATGTCGAGGGGTTAAGCTACGAGGAACTTTCCGAGGCGGTCGGCATTCCCCTGGGGACGGTGAAATCAAGGCTTCACAGAGCGAGGATGGCGCTGCGGAAGATGCTGGCGCCGGTCGTGTAAAGGATGGCAAGGATGGAGTGCACCAGGACACAGGATATGCTTTCCTCTTACCTGGACGGGGACCTTTCGGACAGGGAGCAGGAGGGGATCGCCGGCCACATCCGGCAATGCTCCCGGTGCGCCGAGGAGGAGAGAGCACTCCGGGAGACGCTCTCCCTCCTGCGAAGCCTCCCCGCCGAGGCGGCCCCTCCGGAACTCCTCAAGGGGGTCAAACTGCGCATCGCGGAGAAGACGGCGGTACCCTTGTGGAAGAAGGTGTTCCTGCCCGCGCACATCAAGATCCCGCTCGAAGCCGCTGCCGTGGTGCTGGTCTTTCTCCTTGTCTACGGAATCCAGAAAGAGATGCCGACGACAACGCCTGTCCCGTCTCCTCCCGCATCCGCCGAGAGCGGGGTACGGGTGGCGAGAACCGAAACGGTTGCGAAGCGCCCGGACGCTGACACAACCCGTGGGGCCAAGGCCGAACCGACCCCTGAAGAGGGACGGAAGGCTGTCGTAACGCCGATACCCGAAAAACCGACCGTCCATGCAAGACCGGAACTTCCGTCGGCCCCCGCAGAACAGGTGCGTACCGGGAGCGGAGCAACCGGGAAGGAACGGGAAGCAGTTCCCGAACCGATGCCCGAAAGACCGGGCATGTTTGCAAGGTCGGAACTTCCGGCGGGCCTCGCACGGGTGAGTACCGAAAGCGGGACGACCGAACCGGCCTTCCTCCGGGAATCCCCGCCCGGGGAAACCGAGGGGTTGCACGTTTTCGCCGCACCGCCGGGCCTCTTACGGCAAGCGCCCTTCGGTAGAGAAGTGACGATCGAAGTCGATCGGGATGCCCGGCCCGGCGTTGAGGACCGTATCGCCAACGTTGCCCTGCGCCTGGGGGGAGCGGTCCGCCGGGACAGGGTGCGTTTCGCGACAAGCCGCATGGAGAAGCCGGTGGTCGTCTCCAATGTCGTCCGGGTCCTCATCCCGGCGGTGTTTGCCGACGTATTCCTCGAAGAACTGGGGAAACTGGGATCGATCCCCCCGGAGGGGATCCCCGGGAAGCTTGACATCCCGCCGGGCCTCTCGCCCGATCCCGTTACCTATACGGTCCGGATTCGCGTCAAATAAACTCCCCGCCGGACCGGGTCGGCGGGGCGGTGATGCCCCGATACCCCTTTTCCACCCGTTACTCTTTCGCGTAGTCGAACAGCGTCCGGTACTTCCTGCACAGGTCGAACTTCAGGTAGGACAGGATGCGCCCGGTCGCTTCCTTGCTCATCGGGAGGAACTTTCCCTTCGCCCTCACGCTGACCTTTCCTCTGCAAACGAGTTCCCCGGTGCTGTAGGCGATACGCCCCGAATCCTCCTCGAGTCGGCTCACGATTTCGATCTCCTCCCCGACCGGAACGGGGAAAAGGTACTTCACGGTCAGTTCGCCCGTGAGATACATCGGATGCCGGCTCCCGAACACCGTGGCCGCCCACCCCATCGACTCGTCCAGGAGAGCCGCGATGACGCCTCCATGAGCGACGTCCTTGTACCCGTTGACATGGCGGGGCAGGGTCACCCGCGTCCGCACGGCATCCCCTTCGACAAAGAAACGGGTACGCACACCGCACCCGTTCTCGTCCCCGCAAATGAAGCACCGGGACGAGTGAGGAAGGTACTCCCTCTCCACGTCACCCATATCCTCTCCTTTTCCGCTTCTCTCTATCGGAGCGCTCCCTGCCAGGTACCTCTTCTTTGCAGTTCGGCCGCCACATCCTGCGCCATCTCCCTGCCGCCTTTCTCCCACAGGGGGGCGATCAGCGTCCCGGCGGGCGCCGATCCGATCAGCCGAAGCACGGCGACTTCCGCAGAGAGCCGTTCGAGGAAATCCGCGCATACCGATACGTATTCCCCGTATTCCGGCACCCTCACCGTTCCTTTCCTCCACTCTTCCGCAAGGGCGCTCCCTGCCACAACGTGGAAGTGATGCAGCTTCACCCCCTGCACGTCGAGATCAGAGAGGAAGCCAGCCGTTTCCACGAAATTCTCCCGCGTCTCTCCGGGGAGCCCGTAGATCAGGTGGACACCGGTGTCGATCTTCCGTTCCCGGACCGCGGCAACGGCAGTCACAAAATCGTCGACGGTGTGCCCGCGGTTGATCCCCGCGAGAACGGCGTCGGATTTCGACTGAAGTCCGATCTCGACGAAGACATACCCGGTTCGGCCGATCCCCTCCAGCACGTCGAGCACATCCGGGCCGAGGCAGTCGGGTCGGGTACCCACGACGATTCCTACCACGTCGGGATGGCAAAAGGCGGCCCGGTATATCCGGTCCAGTTCGTCCGGGGGAGCATAGCTGTTGCTGAACCGCTGGAAATAAACGAGGATGTGCCGGGCATTCCGGTGCCTTCCCGGGGAAAGGATCGTCCGCCGGACCTGCTCTTCGACAGGAAGACCCGGAAACTTGATCCCGTTGGTGAAGGAGTCGCTGTTGCAGTAGAAACAGCCGCCCTCGCCCCGGGTTCCGTCCCGGTTCGGGCAGGTGAATCCCCCATCGACGCTGATTCGCACCGCGGCCCCGCCGAGTCGCCTCCGCAGGTACGACGCGTAATTGTGGAAACGAAGATCCGGGTGGATTGGAGGATACATGTGCCTATTTTACCAAGGGGGCGCCGCGGAGGGTAAGCAGCCTCCGCAAGCTTCCGCCCGGTGATCCCGGACCTCCCGCAGAACCTCGTCCGGACACCCGGACCCGCCCGCCTCGAGGCAAAGCCGTTCCGCTTCCGCGAAGGCCTCGTCCGCGCGGCCCGGCTGGCCCATGCGCATCCGGAGCACCCCGAGCGTGTCGAGCAGCGTCACGGTTCGGTTCGCTTTCCGGGAGAGGACCGCCTCCATCCGCTCCGCCGCCTCCTCCCGGCGCTTGCCGGAAAGGATCGCCGCCCAGGCGAGGTTGTTGGTCGCCTCGGGGTCGCCGGGCCGCATGGCAAGCGCTTCCCCGTACTCCCCCCTCGCCTTCCCGTACTCTTTCTTCGCCAACCAGACGTTTCCCAGGTTCACCCGGGCCTGGAAACACTCCTTGTCCTTCCGGAGGGCCCGCTCGTATTCCCGGATCGCCAGATCGAACTTCCCCTGGCGCTCGTACAGCACGCCAAGCTCGACGTGCTCACCCGCCGTCAAGGGATCCTCCAGCACGATGACGTGAGGCATCCTCCCGCACCCCGTCATCGCGAAAACCGCCGCCAGAAGAAGGCCGGGGATCGCAACCGCCAGAATCTCCCGCCGAAAGCGGCGGTGTCTCCCTCTCCTGCCGGTCACTTCGACACCCTCCTGCGCACGATGATCGCCAACCGCCCCATCTTCGCCCACTGTGTCTCGAGGGAGGAATAAGGGATCACCTTTCCCTCCTCCCTTCCCGAGTGGGCAACCACCCCTTCGGGAGTCACGCCGAATGCGAGCAGGTAGTGCGGGCGGCTGTAGACCCATGCCCCAAGGTCCACGAGCAGGATTACGGGGATGCCCTCCGCTATCCTTTCCCGCAACCGCTCCAGGTCGAGATCCACGACCTCCGCCTCGAATCCGCGACGCCGGGCAGCCGCCGCCAGGTCGGTGATGAGCGTCCCGCGGAGCCCCGCGGTCCTCGTCTCCCGCATGATCTCCCCGGTGCTGACATCCATCCCGTAAAAGCGCAGGAGCATCGCAAGCGAGGAGGGGCCGCAGGTGTCCTCCTCCTGGGGCAGAAAGGGAACATGCGGGATGACGGTTGCGGCTGCGGCGTGCCGTATACCTGCCTCCGCCTCCGGGGTGGCAGGGTTCCCCCCCCGGATCCCGACGTCCTGCGCGCATCCCCCCAAAATGAAAAAGGCGCCGCCCGCGAGCAGGGCGGCGCCCATCACCCCTCTTCGCATCACTTTCAGCGTATGACGATCTCCTTGTTCATCAGCTTGACGATCACGACGATGAGGATGATCAGGACCGCCACGCCGATCAGAAAACCCAGGGCGCTGTCCGCCCCTTCGGCTGCCCTGTCGGACAGGGAGGCAAGGCGGTGCAGATCCGCGTCGCTCATGGAACGGATCTTGGCAATCGCCTCATCCGCGGACACCCCGTAGTCCGTGAGTTTCTGGAGGACGATCTTCTGTTCCAGAAAGGCCTGGAGCTTGCCGATGTCCGCTCCCCGGACCGACACGCCATCGGTCCCGTGGGACGCAATGACGCCTGCCAGTGCCTCCCCCCGGATCGACCCGAGCACTCCCATCCAGCACGCCATCATCAAAGCCAACAGGAAAAACCAGCCCGCCTTCCGGATCGCTTTCATACGTCGACCTCCCTCGAGAGTATCCCGCACATTCATTTTCCCGTTCTCCGTATATTGGCAAAAAACCGCCCGGGGGGCAAGGTCAACGGTATGGGGAGAGCAGAGTTTCCAGTTCGGCCAGGGCCTTCTCCATCCCGGCGCGGCATGTCTCCCGGTCCTGCAGGCCGAGGCGATCCGCGCTCTCCATCACCCCCAACCACTTGCGCCGGTCCTCCCGCAACCGACTCACGAACCCGTTGAACGCGGAGATGAGGTCCGGCACCTGGTCGCCGTGGCGCATGAAGAACGGCCTGATCGGCGCCCCGTTGAGAAAGGTCCCAAGAACCTTTTCCAGTCCGAAAATCGGCCCGGCGACCTTGTGGAGCAGGTTGATGCAGAGCCAGGCCGCGGCTCCGCTCAGGAAGAGGACGTAGGCCAGGAGGGAGAGAGCGACAACGGGGAGCATGGTACCCGCAAGGTGGCGAAGGGCATAATACACCGCAGCATACCCGTCCGGGAAGGGGGGGGTGAGGTACAGGTAATGGAAAAGGAACAGGAGGAGCGTTCCCACGCCGGAAGAGGCGAGCCAGAAAAGAAGGAACCGTCCCCAGAACGAATGTCCCGCGGCAGGATCCCCCCTGCCCCCTCTCCACGGACTCACGGTACGATCCTCCCGATCTTCTTCTTGAGCGCATCCCATCGCTTTTCAAACTCCACCTGCGACAGGTCGGACGTCCGAATCGCTTTCGCCTCTCCCCGGATTTCCTCGATCAGGTCAAGGGTGTAGGATCGGACCGCATCGATTTCCGTCCCGAAATCGACGAGTTCCTTGAAACTCCGTACATTCGACGGGGAAGAGAGGTCCCCCTTCACCGCAGCCTCGAAAACCTCTGTCAGTCGGGATATCCCCAGCCGTATCCTGCGCACGTACCACAGGAACGCGAGAGACCCCCCCGCGAAGACAAGGGCGAACAGGACAAGAAGCTGCCGGACCAGGATGTCACTTACGATCCGGTAGGGGGCCGGGAACCCGAAATGGCCGCTGGCAGAGGCGTTCCCAAGGGCCTGCCGGAGGTCACGGAACAGCAAAACCGCGACCAGCGCCCCGGCGGCGAGGACGACGGCGATGATGAGAATCGCGGCCCCTCCCTGGAACTTCGGGTTGACCAGCTTGGTCCGTCGCCGGTATTTGAAATGGGGATTTCGCCTCATCGTTTCCCGTGGCACTCCTCGCACAACGGTGAGAACCCCCGAACGGGATCGGACCGCCTCACGAAGTAGGTCCGGTAGGCGGGTTTCGAGCCTGCCGGTGCGCCCGGGTTCGCCGCCTTCTGGGAAACGAACGCCCGGATCGTAGAAAGGAACGGCCCATGGGCATTGTGGCAGGTGAGGCAGAACATCTTCCCCTCGTTGTCCAGCGGCAGGTCTGTCGGCACCCTCAATCGGCGGCGCCCGTCCCCGGGCCGGATGGCGATCGGATGGGTTATTCCCAGTCCCTCGAGCGAGTGGCAACCCAGGCAGAATGTGTCCGTGTCCGGGAGAAACAGGCCCTTCTCCCGCTTGGACCCGCGATAGACGTGGCACCGCGGGCAGCTCGCGGGTTTCATGAAATGGGAGTGAGGACCGGCCGGGGAGTCGGAGAGCCCTTCCCCGTTCACCGGGGGGACGGGGCACAGCGACAGGGACAGAACCAGCACGATGAGGAGCGTACCTTTTGTCCTTCCCCCCATATCGTAGACGACCTCCCGGCCCTTCATGCGGTCCCGACTCTCCTTCTACCCCATTTCCCGGGGGAATCCAACCGGCTTCCCCCTACAGCACCCGGACGGGCATGATGATCATCGGCAGCCCGTGGAAGACGAGTTTTCTCTGCGCGAGAAACGCCGTCTGGTTGTGTAGCACCCTCGTGATGAAGGTCTCCTCCTCGAAGACAAGCTGGCCGGCGAAGAACGTGATGTTGGGAAAATCATTTGCGATTTTCGGCGCCAGCCGGTCGACCACCGTTATGACGTCCGTTCCGACTTCATAACGCGATTCGGCGTAGTAGCCGTGCCCCTTGGCGAACTCCACGTATTGCCCGAGCTGGCGTTTCAGATCCTCTCCGAGATTTTCGATCTCCTCGACCCCCTTGAACGTGCGGGAGTCGATCACACCGGCGGAGAGAAAGACGAAGTTCCGGAACATTCCCGGGAACGACCGGACCACGGAGAAAAAGACGTGCATGCCCATCCCGTTGTAGCCCGACACCATGATGGCGGCGGTCGGACCGTCCTTCCGGAGAACCGGCTCCTGTTCGGAAGGCACCGTCAGTGAGGGGAGTCCCGTCAGAAGTTCGTCCAGCCTCTGCATGTGCCCTTCCACGTTCCGGTAATGTCTCCGGATCAGGAAAGAAAGCGCGATGAAGGTCCCGGTGATCAACAGGGTCAACCATCCGCCTTCCGGGAACTTGATCATTACCGTCGCGGTCAGGATCGATGCGGTCAGGAGAACCCCGATTCCGTTCATTCCGAGCCCGAATTTCCAATCCGTCGCCGTTCTGCGTTCTCTCAGCCAGTGGACGCACATCCCGAACTGGTCGACGGTAAAGGTGAGGAACACGTTGATCGAGTACATGATGACGAGGTACTTCACGGAGCCGCCGGTGATGTACAACATCACGATGGCCATCATCCCCATGAAATATATCCCGTACTTGGTCACCAGCCGGTCGGACAGGTGCGCGAACCGGTGGGGCATGTAGGAATCGACCGCCATGCTCGAGAGGACCTGTGGACCCCCGAGGAAGCCCGTCTGGGCGGCGACGAACAGGAGGGTCGCCTCCGTCACCAGAACGAACGCCACGATGATGCTTCTGGTCCGGCCCTCCCAGATGTTGCCTGCGATCCCTTCGATCAGCGAGGCGTTGAGCGTTTTCCCGGGGATGTGTTCCACCCCGTTTAGCATGTACCCCAGAATGATCCCGCCGGCGACGAACGAGAGCGAGAGGGCCATGTACAGGAGAGCCTTCTTCCCTGTTTTTACGCGGGGTTCCCGAAGCGTCCCCATGGCGTTACAGACCGCCTCGATCCCCGTGTACGTTCCGGCCCCCATCGAATAGGCCCGCAGGAGAAGCACGCCCACCCCGAACAACCCCAATTCCGCCACGGCATCGGACATATCCCCCGACACGGTAGCGGTTACGGTGGGAAGTTCGGGCAGGTGTTTCAGGACCGCATAGAGAACGAGCGGGACGTGACAGAAGATGAACGCCAGGAAAATGGGGGTGAGGATTGTTACCGACTCCTTGATCCCCCTCAGGTTGAGCACGATGAGCAGGATGATGACGAAGGCAATGGACGAGAACTTGTAGGTCTGCCAGCCAAGCGGGAGGAAGCTGAATACCGCGTCGACTCCTGCCGCCACGGAGATGGTCACGGTCAGGACGTAATCGATGACCAGCGCCGAGCCGGAGACGACCCCCGCCCTCTCCCCGAGCAGCTTGGCGGCGAGGATATATCCTCCCCCTCCCATGGGGAATTTCTCGATGATCCGGGCGTAGCTCCCCGAGATGATGAAGACGGTGATGACCGTGGCGATCGCGATGAAAATCGCCAGGGAGGTGTGTCGCCCGAGTGCGAGGAACGCCTCCTCCGGGCCGTAGGCGGAGGAGGATATCCCGTCCGCCCCGAGGCCGACCCACGCGAAGAAGGCGATCAGGGAGATCCGGTGGAAGAGTTTCGGGTCGAACAGGTCGCGGGGCGCCCCCAAGAGGAACCGCTTGGCGCGCTGGAAAAAGGATGCCATGCCCATATCGGTTAGCGCCACCCTCCCCAATCGACAAAGCCTAATGATATTCGGCCGGGTTTCCCCCGTCAAACCATCAAAAAAACGAAAGAGGCCCGCGGCCTCTTAAAAAAAAAACAGGGGGCCGATGTCCCTGCGGCCCCCGATCCGGTTAGGGTTGACTGACTCCCTACCATCCTTTGATGACGGTATCGGCCAACCGGTCGCGAAACTTCAGGAAAAACATCACGGAGGAAAAGAAAGCGTTCCCCGTCCGGAATCCCCCATGGAGTAGAGCAACACGACGAGGTTGTGGAATCTCCCCTCCTGATCGTTCACGAAGTTCCGTAAGAAGACCGCGCGCTCGAACCCCATCTTTTCGAAGGCCCGTATGGCGGCCTGTTGCTCCTCGATCACCTCCGCCAGGAGATAGTGCAGGGCCCCCTTCTCCCCCAGGTGCCGTATCTCCCGGAGCATCGCCGTCCCGAGACCCCGGTGACGGAAATCCGGCGCGATCTGGATCCGGACCGTCCCGACGCGCTGCTTCCAGCCGTTCCGGTTCCGGTGAAGGGTCGCATCCCCCACCACCCGTCCTTCCTCGAGGGCAAGAACGGGAAGCACCGAATCGTATTCGAGATGTTCCGCCCACCGTTCGACCACTTCCTTCCGGGTTACGTCCTCCCGGAAGTACATCCTGTCCTCCGGGGGGATCCGGCGGAGAAAATCCCAGAGCCGGTCCACGTCCTCCCGCACCATCGGGCGGAGGGTGAGCCGCGCTCCGTCGCGGAGGGTGATTTCCCTCGGGTATCGTTCGAGCGTTATCATCGGTTTCCTCCCCCGGTTCCGGTGCCGCTTACCACTCTTCCTTGAACGGCACTTCCACCGCGTCGTACCATTTCGCAAATTCCATGGGATCGTGGGGGGGCAGGCCCTCCCCGTGCAGGAGGTCGTCGATCGCGGTGTGTGCGTAGGAAAGGGCGTGGTCCAGGAACCGTAGGGCGTCCGAAGACTCCGCATCGGGATCCCCCGCCGCAAGCGCCTCGATCGCCTTGGCAAGATCGCGCCGCGCCGCGGGCCGATCCTTCGATTCGAGAACCTCGCCGATCGCCTTCAAGTGTCGCTCGAGCTGATGGTAGGCCCGCCGGATATCGACCGGCGTGGCGTTCATCTTCCTCCACTTTCCGAAATAGATCCGGTCGTGGCCCGCCTGCAGATTCGGGTACCCCCGGCCTCGGTAAGGGCACACTTCCTTTCCGTCCGAGTCCTTTATCGCCTCATGGGAATCGTAGACAAGATCCGCCCCGCAGGCGGGGCAGGACATCCGGGAAACGGGCATGGCAGAATTATATCCCAATCGGGGCAGACCGTAGTACAAGGCTATCGTAGGAGCCCGTGGAATTTTCCGCGAAAAGGGGGTATCCATGAGCACGGTAATCGTCGAGAAGCACGGTGGCGTTGCCACGATCCGGATGCACCGGCCCGACCGGATGAACGCGTACGATTTCGAAATGGGGAAGGAGCTGCAAGGCGCCGTTTCATCCCTGGGCAACGACCCGGGCGTCCGCTGCATCGTGTTCACCGGGTCCGGAAAGGCCTTCTCGGGCGGCGGCGACGTGGGGATGATGGAAACCTTCCGGGGGGAAGCCGACGCGAACTTCCTGGAGCTCATGGTCCGGCTGCACGCCTTCATCGCGTCCCTCAGGAGAGTCCCCAAGCCCGTCCTTTCGGCGGTCAACGGCGTCGCGGCAGGGGCGGGGTTCTCCATGGCGCTGGCCGGCGATCTCGTGGTCGCCGCGAAGTCGGCCCGCTTCACCCTCGCCTACCAGAACATCGGGCTCTCCCCGGACGGCGGAGCCACCTTTTTCCTCGCCCGGGCCGTCGGGACCCAGCGGGCGATGGAACTCACCTTGACCGGCAGGACGCTCACCGCGGAAGAAGCGGCCGCGTGGGGGCTCGTCCAGCGGGTCCTTCCCGACGACTCGTTCGAAGCAGGGACGGCGGAACTGGCGGAGCGCATCGCCTCCGGCCCCACTCTCGCTTTCGCGAGGGCGAAGGAGCTGTACAACCGGGCACTGTGCCAGCCGCTGGAAGCGCAGCTCGAGGACGAGCGCCAGCGGGTTGCCGCGTCCGCCCGGACCGGGGACTTTCGCGAGGGAGTGCGGGCGTTTCTCGAGAAGCGGCCGCCCGCTTTCCGGGGAGAGTAGCACCCCCCTTTCCCACACCCCTTGACCTGCCCATATGGGTATGTCAGCATACCCATATGGGCAGGCCGCTGACCGCCAGACAGCGCAGGGTTCTCACGTTCCTGCGGGAGTTCGTCCTCTCCCGCTCCTTCGCCCCCACCGCGAGGGAAGTGGCGGACCGTTTCGGGATCGCGGAGAAAAACGCCTTTTATTACATGGATTTGCTCGAAAAAAAGGGGTACCTCCGCCGCCACCGGAAATCCCCCCGCCGGATCGAGTTTCTCGGGGAGGCGGCGCTTCCTTCCCCCTTGCGCGTCCCGGTGCTGGGACGGGTGCCCGCCGGAAGCCCCCGGGAGGCGATTGAACTCGCCGAGGAGGAACTCCTCCTGGATCCTTCGCTGGCCGGCGAGGGGGAGATCTTCTCCCTCCGCGTGAAAGGGGACAGCATGGAAGGGGCGCACATCTGCGAGGGGGACTACGTCCTCGTACGGGCGCAGGAGACCGCCGAGGACGGGGAGATCGTGGTCGCCGTCGTCGACGGGGAGGCCACGGTCAAACGGATCCGCCGTCGCAACGGAGGAGTCCGCCTCGAGCCCGCCAACCCCGCCTATGCCCCCCTCGACGTGCCGGACGGCTTCCCGTCCTTCCGGATCGCGGGGAAAGTCGTCGGCATTTTCCGGAAACTGTAGGAACGAAGGAGTCCGCCTTGCCCGGTCGCGCGCCCCATACGCCGGTCGTCTCCCCCGCCGCCACGGACATCGAGCGCGCCTCCGCCCTTTGCCTGCGCCCCGCGCCGGGCAAGCTCGCCGGCTTTTTCGGGACGGGCGCCCACCGGCTGGCGCTGCGCGCGCTGGCCCGCCCCCTCGTGGCCGGGGAGCCCGTGGTGGCGGTGGACGGCGGAAACCGGTTCGACCCGTACGAGATCGGCAAGGCGGAGAGGGCACTGGGCGGAAGCGGCAGGGCCGCGCTCTCCCGCATCCTCGTCTCCCGCGCCTTCACGTGCCACCAGATGGAGGCGCTCCTGTCGCGGCGGCTTGAGTCCGCCCTCGACCGCTCCGGGGCGGGGCTCGCGGTCGTCTTCGGGCTTCCGGAGACGTTCGCGGACGCCGACGTTCCCTACGCGGAGGCGTGCCGGGTATTCCGGAACTGTCTTTCGTCCCTGCGCCGGCTCGCGGCGGGCGGCACGCGGGTAGTGCTGGTCGGCTCGGACCCCCCTGCTTCGGATGCTTTCCCCTTCGCAGCGGTCCCCGCCGCTTCGGGGAACATGCCGCGGGGAAAGGAAAGTGCTCCCAGGGGGGGCGACCGGGCCGGCTTCTTCCGCCACCTCGTCCGGATCGCCGACCCGTGCCTCCTCCTGCGCCGGGAAGGGGAAGGGCAGAGGGCGTCTGGCGGGGGACACTCTTGCGTTTCATTTACGGTATCGCAAGGGTGTCCCCCTGAAAGGTAAAGCATAATATGGGCCGCACGGTGCTCCCCTTCACCCAGGAGCTGTACCGCGAAGAGGAGTCGTGGAAAGCGTTCCGGCGCGCGCTGCGACGCGAGGACCGCGAACTCTTCGACGAACTGTTCGCCGCGGCAAGGTACCACACCGCCGCCTGCACCTGCTCGGGACGCGCCGTCCCGTTCGAGGCGATCCTGATGAGCATCCTCGTCGAGGAGCGTCGGGCGGTACGGGAGCTTTTGCGCCGCGTGGAGGAGCTCGAGCGACGGGTCGCCGGCTCCTCGGGGAACCTCCCGTGAGCCCGGAAGGCTGCGCCCGGCGTGTCCGCTCCCCCGCGGGTGCCCGTGCCCCTTGTCCGGGGATCCGGGGACGGCTCCGCAGCCTCGGAGGGGGCCTTCGTTCGTGGCTCGCCGTGCGGTCAACCTGCACGGCTGCGCTTTACCTCACTCCGGCCCTCCTCCTGCGGCCGCTGCGCCGGCAGCCGGTGACCTGAGGCAACGGGAGGGTTCCACGAGGCGGCCTGTGGAACGAGGTTGCTGGTGCGGCGAGCGTAGCCGATGGGAAGCCCGCGCGAGCCAGGGGCCCGGTTACCGGCACTCCACCAACGGGCGCTCAACGCAACGGAAGGCGTACATGAAACGTTTGAAGAACTCCTCTGCCCTTTCCCTGACCGGGTGGGTGCTCGACCTCCTCGCCGCGCGGGACGGGATGGAGGTCTGGTTCCGGACGGCCGCCGGCGACACCGTGACCCTGTTCGCCCCGTTCCGCCCCTCCTTCGCCGTGACGGGCCGGAGCGTGCGGGAGACCGCGGTCCGGGCCGCCGCCGGGCGCTGGAGATGCGACGTCCGGAAAGGCGAAGGGATCGAGTTCTTCTCCGGCAGGACGGTCCCGGCGTGGACGTTCGCCGTCCCGGCGCCTTTCCTCCTTCGGGCGACCGTCCGGAAGGCGGAAAGCGCGTTCGGGGCGGAGGCGCTCGCCAACACCGACATCGCCCCGGAGGAGCAGTTCGCGTACGCCACCGGACTCTTCCCGTTTTCCTTCGCCGAGGTGGAATGCGCGGAAGACGGAAGGATTCTCTCCGCCCGCACCCTCGATTCGCCGTGGGACGTCGTCTCTCCCCTCCCGTCGCTCTCCCGCGCCTTCCTCCGGGCGGAAGGAACGGGACACCCCGCGCACGGAAGGGCACAGCCGCTCGTTTTCTCGGCCGACGGCACGACCCACGTCCTCTGCTGGGAGAACGGAACGGATTTCCTCCGGGAGTTCCTTCGGCTCCTGGCCCGCGCGGACCCCGACCTGCTCGTCACGGAGTACGGAGACGACTACCTCCTGCCGCGGATGCTCGCCCTCGCCTCCCGGCTCCGCATGCCGCTCCCCCTCGGTCGCGCCCCCCGACCGCCGGGGAGGGCGACCGGGAAAGGGGCACGCCCCGCGCAGGAAGGGCAGGATCCGGAAAGAGACGGCATCCGGCGCGCCCGCGAGCGGTCCTACTTCTCGTACGGGCGGGTGATCTTCCGCGCCGCGCCGCACACCCTCTCCGGCCGGTGGCACGTGGACGCCCGCAACTCGTTCCTCTTCGGGGAGACCGGCCTCCCGGGCCTGATCGAGCTCTGCCGCCTCTCCGGCATCCCGCTGCAGCGCATGGCCCGCTCGTCGCCGGGGACCGCCATCTCGGCGATGCAGGTCGCGGCGGCGCTTTCGCAGGGAATCCTCGTACCCTACAAGAAGCGGGAGCCGGAAGAGTTCAAGACCGGCGCCGGGCTCGTCACGGCCGACAAGGGGGGACTCACCTATCTGCCCCGGCCCGGCCTGCATGAAAACACGGGCGAGCTCGACTTCGCCTCGATGTACCCGTCGCTCATGGACCGGTACAACATCTCCCCGGAGACGGTCAACTGCCGCTGCTGCCGCCCGGGCCTCCCCGTCCCCGAGATCGGCTTCCACACGTGCGCCCGCCGCAGGGGTCTCATCCCGGGGGTGCTGGCCCCCGTCCTCGAAAAACGGCGGCTTCTCAAGGAACGCCAGAGGGCTGCCGCCACCGACGAGGAGCGCGACTTCTTCCGGAAGCGGCAGGCGGCGCTCAAGTGGATCCTCGTCGTCTGCTTCGGGTTTCTCGGGTACAGGAACGCCCGGTTCGGCCGGATCGAGGCGCACGAGGCGGTCACCGCCTGGGGGCGGGAGAAGCTCCTCTGCGCCAAGGAGGTCGCCGAGCGCGAGGGGTTTTTCTTCCTGCACGGCCTGACCGACGCCGTGTGGGTCGTGCGCGCCGGCGCCAAGGAGGCAGACTACCGGCGGCTGGCGGAGGCCATCACCGCCGAAACGGGGATGCCGATCGCCCTGGAAGGGATCTACCGGTGGCTCGCCTTCCTTCCCTCGAAGCGAAACCCGTCGGTCGCCGTCCCGAACCGGTTCGTCGGGGCGTTCGCGGGCGGCGGGATCAAGGCGCGCGGGATCGCGATGCGCCGCTCCGATACGCCCCCCTTCGTCGCGTCCCTCCAGCAGGCGTTGCTTGCGGAGATGGCCGAGGCCGGGAACCTGGACGCGCTGCGCACCATGCTGCCTCGCCTGCGGGAGATCGTGGAATCCGCAGCGGTGGAACTGCGGGAAGGGCGCGTCCCGCCGGAGGCGCTGGCGGTCGCGAGGCGCCTGTCCAGGGCGCCGGAGCAGTACGTCACCGACACGGTCGCCGCCGCGGTTACCCGCGAGCTGTGCGGACGGGGGGTGACGCTGCGGGCCGGCTCGAAGATCCGGTACCTGCTGACGGACGAGGGGAGGGGACTCCGCGGGAGCGCCAACCGTGTGCTCGCCTCCGGGGGCACAGCGAAGCAGCAGGGACGGGCAGTGGGGTTCCTCGACGGCAGCGAGGTGCCGAATCTGGCGAAATACGAGGAGATGCTCCGGGAGGCGGCGGAGGAACTTCTGGTTTTGCTGGTATAGGCGGAGAAACCGCAGGATCCCTAGGACGCTCCCCCGGTCCGTCCCTTCCAGGCGCGGGCGAGCACCTGCAACGTCTCCCGGGCGTTCCGTTCGGCCGGAAGCTTCTCCGCCGTCCGCCGCGCCTCGCGTCCCATCCGGCTCCGGGTTTCCCCGGAAAAAAGCGCGTCCATCCCGTCGGCCAACGCCGTGTCGTCCATCGGGTCCTCCAGGAGGAAGCCGGATTCCCCGTCCCGGAGAATCTCGGAAACGCCGTTCACCCGGGTCGTGATGACCGGGATCCCGGCGGCCATCGCCTCCAGGCAGGCGTTGCTGAAGGGCTCGTACACCGTGGGGAAGACAAAGGCGTCCGCCCCCAGGAAATGATCCTCCGGTTCCCGGATCGGGCCGGGAAAGATCACCCGGTCACGCGCCTCCCCCGCCATCCCCCGGTACGGACCGGGATTCCCCTTCCCTCCGACGATCACACGGAACGAACGCCCTTTCCCCGCGAGACGGGCCGCCGCCCGAACCAGGGTTCCCACTCCCTTGCGGGCGAAACCGGACCCTACGTACAGGAAAACGGGGCCCTCCTCCGAGAGACCGTAGCGGCTTCGCAGGATTCGCCGGGCCTCCTCCTTCCGCTTCTCCGGAAACCGGGAGAGTTCCACCCCGTTGTATACGACGGTGATCTTCCCGCGGGGCACTCCGTAGTGTCGGGAGATCTCTTCCTTCCCCCGTTCCGAGTTCGCGATCACGGCCTGCAGGGCCGGGGAGCGGAACATCTCCCGTTCCAGGCGAAGATAGGACCGGTTGAGCGGACGGAGGGAATCCAGCCTCCAGGACAACGGGCGAAGCGCTCTCTTCCGGATCAGCCACTCCGCGTGGCAGCCGTCCCCCGCCCGGTAGACCTGCACTCCCGGGATCCGTTCGAGGGAGAAGAGGAGCCAGTCCGGGTGCGCCCTCGCCCACGACCGTACCGCCCGGGCGAACAGCCACAGGCGCAAGGGGACAGGACGACGAGGCACGGAGAGCTTCTCCCACGGCAATCGCGCGACGTTCTCTCCCTCCCAGTAGGAGGAGAGGACCCGGACCTGTGCCCCCGATGCCTGCAAACCGGCCGCCAGCATGTCGAGATACCGCTCCGCGCCCCCGTGGGAGGAGTAGCGGTACCGGACGAGAGCGATCTTCATCCGTTCCCGTCCAGGCAATCCGCGTAGACCCGTTCCAGTTCCTGCACCTGTTTCCGTATGTCGAAATACTCCTCGACATGCGAGCGGCCGGCCTGCCCCATCGAACCCCATGTCCCCGGGGATGCGATCACCGCGGCCAGCTTCTCCGCCAGCCCATCCACATCTCTCTCCTCCGCAAGAAGCCCGCTCTTTCCGTCGAGAACCACCTCCGGGATATCACAATGCCGCGTGGCCACGATCGGCATGCCGGAAGCGGAGAGCTCCGTAAGCGTCACGGGAGCGCCCCCCTCGGCATCCCCGTCCTTTGCGCGAACACTCGGCTGCAGGAAAATATGTGCGGACCGGACCCTGTCCAGATAGTCCGCATACGAAAGGGTACCCGACCAGGCAACCCGCCCTTCGATCCCCTTCTCGATAATGAAGCGCCTCATCCGGCGAACGGTCTCGTTTTCCTGTTTCCCCCTCCCACCGATGATCAGGAACAGCTCGGCGCGCGGAAACTCCCTGCAGATCCGTTCGAAGGCCTGCAGCCCGAACCAGAATCCCTTCTTTTCGACCGGCCGACCGGCCATCAGGACCACGACCTTCCCGTCGGGCGGAGGATGGCGGGGGAGAAACGGGATCTTCCCGATATCGATCCCGATGCGAACCACCCGTACCATCCCGGCGGGCGCTCCCAGGCTCACCACCTTCCTGCCCATCTCCGGACCCTCTACCAGAAACCGCGAGGCGCTTCGACAGAGACGGTCGAAGCCCTTCCGAAAAACCGGGTCGCTTTCCCGGGCCCAGATATCCGAACCGTAGAAGGAGGCAATATGGGGAATCCCCGTCTCCCGTGCAAGCGGGATATTCCGGATCGCCATGTCCGAAAAATGCGAATGAAGCAGTGAAGCACCTTCCTTCCGCAATGCGGAACGATGCAGCCGGAACGGCCCCCCGGTCATCCGCGCGACGGCTTTCTCGGCGTACCGGGTGGCGCGCGGGAGTCCGTAGATGCTGTACACGGGGGAAAACGGAAACTGGTGCAGATTCTCCGTCCTTTTCGTCAGCACGATCGGACGATACGAGGCAAGAAACACGATCTGGTGATAGATCCAGCTACCCGAGTTCGGAAGGAAGGGGTTGACGGCGTGGGCTATCGTGGGGGTCATGGTTCCCGGGGCCGATCCACTTTCCGGATGGGACGCGCCGGGACGCCGGCCGCCACCGTCCCGGGCTCCACGTCGTCCACGACGACCGCACCCGCCCCGACCACGCTTCCCTCCCCCACGGTGACACCTGGCAGCACCACCACGTTCGAACCGATGTAGACGTTCCGGCGGATATGGACCGGCGCACTGCGGGAGGGGAAATGCGCCCGGAGAGGAATGTCGCCCACGTCGACATGGGTGGAAATCGTCGCGTTGCCCGCGATCGTCACATCATCCCCGATGGTGACGGGAGCCTTCAGATCAAGCGTCGCTCCGTGCCCGACATAGACGTTCTCCCCGATCGACAGGTTGGAAAAATCCTTCCCCGCGTTGACCAGCACCAGTGGAGGATAGACCCGGGAACCGTTCCCCATCCTGGCGCCGAAATGGCGCAGCAGCGCAACCAGGAAACGGTTCGAGTTGGGAAGAAAGAGCAGGCGGTGGAGGCGGCGGGTCGACAGGGTCCAGGCGAAGAACGGGAGCCACCGGTCGCGCATGTCAGCGGGAGTAGTAGACGAGCACTTTCGTCACGGCGGCAATCACATCCGAGACGTCGCGCTCCTCAAGATAGGGAGTCAGCGGGAGACTCAACGTGCGTTCCGAGATACGCTCCGCGTTGGGATATGCCCCCCCCGAAATCCCGAAGCGTTCCCGGTAGTACAGATGCAGGGGAACCGCGATGTAATGAACCCCCACGCCGATGCCCTCCCGCTGGACCGCCTCGAGGATCCGGTCTCTCGACACCCGGACCCGTTCCGGGTCCACAAGCAGGGAGTAGATATGGCGCGAATGCCGGACCCCCTCGGGAGGAGAAGACGGCAGGGCAACCGGCAGGGACCGGAACGCTTCGTCATACGTTCGCCAGATCGATTCGCGAACGACCAGATGTCCCTCGACCTTCCGAAGCTGATGGATCCCGATGCTGGCCTGAACATCCGTCATGTTGTACTTGTACCCGAGCATCTTCGATTGGTAATGCCGATACCCCTCCTGGCCGAACCGTTTCCATGCATCCCGGGAAAGCCCGTGCAGGCGTGCCGTCCGGATCCGATCGGCCGCCTCCCGGTCCCATGTCGTCACCATTCCCCCCTCGATCGTGGTCACGTTCTTCGTCGGGTAAAAGCTGAATGCCCCGAACTTCCCGAACGTCCCTGCATGTTTCCCGTCGATCGTCCCCTCGATGCAATGCGCGCAGTCCTCGACGACGGTGAGGTCGGCCCCGCGGGCCACGTCGAACAACCCTGCCATGTCGCACGGGAATCCGGCAAAATGAACCGGAAGGATGGCCCGCGTCCGGTTGGAGACCGCCTTTGCAACCGCTTCCGGCGCCATGTTGAAGGTGTCCGGATCACAATCCACGAAGACCGGCGTCGCTCCTGCGTGCAACACCGCATTTGCAGTCGCGCAGAAGGTCATGGCGGGGACGATCACCTCGTCTCCGGGGCCGACCCCCGCTTCGAGGAGAGAGAGGTGAAGCGCGGCGGTACAGGAGGACACGGCGACAGTCTCTGCCGCCCCGGTGTACTCCCGGAATGCCTGCTCGAACTCCTGGACTCTGGGGCCGGTCCCGATCCAGCCGGATCGGAGCGTTTCCGCGACCGCCTGGATCTCCTCCTCGCTGATCCGTGGCTGACCGTACACCAGGAAATCCGTGCGGACCGGATCGCCTCCCTCCAGGGCAGGCACCTGCGTTGAGGCTCGCATCTTCATCCCCTTCCCCGTACCCCCCGCGGCCGCATCCGTCCCCCACCTGGCCGGGCCCCGGATTCCCGCCTTCTCCGGCCATTCCCGGTGCGCGATCATGATCCCTAGGATAAATCCGTTTGGGGCAGGTTGCTACCCTTTCCCTCCTCCAGGCCGGATTCCTCCCCCACCATCCCGTATCGGTCTCTACCCGGGATGAAGGTCCCGTAACACGCGGAGATATTCTCCGGCATACGCCCGGATCGAATACCGTATTCCCACATCGTTCCTGCCGCGCTCGCCCATCTCCCTGGCGACCCCCGGCGAGGAGAGGAGAGAAGCAATGCGCGTTTCCCATTCCTCCGGGGCGGAGGCGAAATGGCCGTTCCACCCCTCCCGCACGATATCGAGGTTCAACCCGACGGGGGAGGCAACCACGGGAACGCCCGCCGCAAGATACTGGATCAGCTTGTAGCCGCACTTCCCCCACGCCCAGAGGTTGTCGGGGAGAGGCATGATCCCCACGTCGAACGACGCAATGTCCCCCGGTTCGTCCTCCAGTCGCCAGGGCTTCCGCTCGACCGGGATCCCCGGATCGAAGGGGAACTTCTCCGAAACGATTTTCATGCGCAATCCGGGGAACCGCTTGTGCAACGATCCGAAAACCGCCCGCAACGGCTCCAGGTACTTCTGGTTCTGGGACACCCCCAGCCACCCGACCACCGGGCCTTCTCTCCGGGTCGATCGGGCGGGGATCTCCCGATACTGTTCCGCATCGACCGGCGTGGGGAGCACCTCGACCCTGCATCCCGCGTCCCGGGCGAACCGGGCGAGAAACCGGTTCCCGGCCACGACGAGCTTCGCGGCAGACACGGTACGGATGAATTTCGAAAGATGCTTCCCTCTCAGGCGCTCTCCGTGCTCCAGTTCGTGGAACATCACGGCATCGTCGAAATCGAACACCAGGTTGGCGTTTCCCCGAACAAGCCGGGTCAGGTCCCAGGACCGCAGGGAGGTTTTTTTCTGCAGGATCACCACGTCGTGTTCCCGGGTCAGCCGGAACGTTTCCCAGCGATCGACGGGGCCGGAGGGAATGGGAACGAACCGGCATCGGACTCCCTCCTGTTCCCAGTAACGGGACGGCTCCCGCAACCGAAGGCGGGTGCTCGGCAATTCGCGGCGGGGAACAAGCACCATCACCTTCATGCCGTTCCGCCCTTCCCGGCGAGCTCCCGGTAAAGGGATATCATCCGGTCCTCATACCTCTCCCAGGAATACTCCGCGACATGCCGGCGGGCGGCTTCCCCCATGCTCTCCGCTTCTTCCCGGTTCCTGTAGAGATGGAGGATCCTCTCCCCGATGGCCTCGGGATTCCGTATCCCCACGAGGAAGCCGTCGACGCCGTCCCGGATCAAGGACCCGGAATTCGGCGTGGTGATCACCGGAAGACCCGCTGCCATCGCCTCGTAGGTCGTTTTGGCGCTTCCTTCCGTAATGGATGGGAGGACGAACGCGGAGGATTCGGCAAACATCCGCGGAACCCCCTCCTTCCGGTGCCCGAAGAACCGGATGGAGGATCGGTCCCTGTACGGTTTCAGGAACGGAACGATTTCCTCGTGGATCTCCCCCAGGACCCAGAGTTCCCCATCCGGAAGATTCAGGTCGTCCCAGGCATGCAGCAGGTCCAGGAATCCCTTCCGCAAGCAAACCGTACCGACGAACAGAACGCGAAACGGGTCGTGTGCCCTTTCCCGTCGGAAAAAATAGTCGCCCAGTTCCACCGCCCTCGGAAGAACCACGATCTTCTCGTGCGGGAACCCCTGTTCCAGGAAAGATCGGGCACCGAACTCGGACTGGACCACGACCCGGTCGGCCAGATCGAATTCCCTCGGTGCGATCTCCTCGTCCCGGTATCTCCAATCGATTTTCCGGAGGAAATGGTTTCCATCATCCCGGTGGAAGGGAACGCCCCAACGCTCGTATTCCTCCGTGAGAAGCCTCCATGCGGTTCTGGGGTGCGGCGCAGGCCGCTCCACGATCGTTTTCGCGCCGAGTCGTTTCGCCTCCATCAGCGACCGGATGCACTCCGTCGTCCATCCGTGAAATATGTCGCATCCCCGGGCGCGCAAATAGGATGCCGCGCGCTTGTCCAGCGTCATCCGCTTCAAGGTGTAGTAATAGCGGGCCTTGAGAAACGAGAACACCTTCGCCGGCTGAAACCGCACCGGGCGAATCAATCGGGAGGGTATTTCTTCCTGCCGGTTCCCGTAGCAGATCACCGCGTCGAGCATGCTCGCGCGGAAGGCAGCCCGTGCCGTGTGGAACAGCACATTGGCGATTCCTATCCCTCCGATCCGTGAGAAACAGGAAATGACTACTCCCATTTCGCCTCCCCGTCCCTCATCCCTTCACCCGACGACATCGTATGCTGTGGTGCGACATGGTCACCAATTCGTCCTCAACGGAGGTGCCGAGGGGCGAAGCAGGACTTCCTGCCGCCGATGCCGCATGCAGGAACATTGCCCTGCAAACCTGCCTTCGGAACCGCTTTACCGGACTCCTCTACCCCGAAGAGACCCATGACCGCATCGTCGCCTTCACCTTCTTCTTGGTCTCTTTCTTCCACCTCTTGTACCGGATCTTCCGGAAATGGTACGAGCGAAAATCCTTTTCCTCGATCTCGATCACCCTCTTCCCCGTCACAACACTGTAGAGCGGATATCCGGACAGGTTCTTCTCGACAAAATGGGCGGGCCGCACGCCTTTCACGAAGACGCCCGGATCGCGAGGATCCGTCTCGATCCGTTCGACCGAAAAGTCGGCGAAGATTTCCCGGATGTCTTCCGGTTCGTAGCGCCAGTAGTCGTAGGGATAGGCATGGTAGTGAAAACCCCGGGAGCGTGTCGTGACAAGAAGTATCCCCCCCGGCCGGCACAGGTGCTTCAGGTTGGAGACGACCTTTTTCCAGTTCCGCGTGTGCTCGATCATCTCCGTGGAGATTACGACATCGAACCTCTCGGGTCCGTACCGTTCCAGCAGATCCTCGGCATCGCAGATCTCGTCCACCCCGTTTCCGGACACGATATCGACCCCGAGATACGCCCTTGGCCCCCAGGATTCCACGATAGGGCGCAGGGAGCCCAGCACCTCGTACGCCCCGACTTCGATCACATCGCGGCCTGCCACCTCCTCCGGGCGCAGATTCCGGATTCCGAACATCAGGCAACCTACCGTGCACATCTAAAGCCACCCCCTGTCGGCCGATCTTCGCAACGGTCCCCGCAAACCCGAAGACCCGGGACTCCAATCCATCATGCGGCAATTCCCTTGCCGGACGCCAGGACAGCGTAGAACGCCTCCGTCCGATCGCACATGGCGGCAGTCGTATAGCCGGAGAGGACAAGATCCCGTCCCGCCTTCCCCAGCCGCTCCCGCAGAGCCGGGTCCCCGGCAAGGCGCGCCAGGGCTTCCGCACAGGCGGCCGCATCCCCGGTCGGGCAAAGAAGCCCGGTTTCCCCCGGGTGCACCACCTCCGGGATCCCTCCTACGGGGGAGGCGACCACCGGCCGCTCCATCGCCAGGGCCTGGAGGATCACCTGGGGGACCCCCTCGAACCGGTCCGAGGGGAGCACCAGCACGTTCGACGCGGCGAGGATCTCCGGCACATCCTCCCGGTACCCGGTCATCGTGACCGTATCCGAGAGGTCCTGTTCCCGGATCGCCGTGGAAATATTCTCCCGCTGCGGCCCCTCCCCCGCCACGAGAGCACGCACCGGCAGTCCCCGTTCCTTGAGATGGCCGACCGCCGTAAGGAAGAGGTCGTGCCGCTTCCAGCTTCGCAACACCCCGACCATCGAGACGAGGAAAGTATCCTGTGCAATGCCGAACTCCTGCCGGATTCGACTTCCGTCGACCGTCGGCGAAAACCTCTTCGGGTCGACACCGGTGGGTATGGAGACCACCCGGTCGGCCGGGATTCCCTCCGCAAGGAAATGATCGCGGATCATTTCCCCGGTGGTGACGTACCCGTCCGGCCACCGGTAGACCATGTTGAATGCGTGTCTGCGGATCGGAACCGAGATGTGGCGTGTCCGGATCAGCAGCGGAACCCCGGCGATCTTCGCGGCCACCGAACCCACCCACGAATCCTTGCCGCTGTGCGTGTTGACGACTTGCACCCTCTCCCTACGAAAGAGGGAGAACAGACCTCGGATCGCGGCGGGATCGGCGGAAGAGCGGATCGGCACCGGTATGACCGGGATCCCTGCCTCCTTCGCTTTCGAAAAAAGGGCCGCCTCCGGGCGGCAGGCGATGTGGACCCGGTGCCCCCTTCGCACCATCTCCCCACACTCCAGCAGGATCCGGTGCTCCTGGCCGCCGAATCCGTCCGACCACTCGGTGTGGACGATCGACCACACGCTACCGCCCCGCCCCCGTGAGAAGAACGCGGTCGACCGCCTCCGCCACCTCCGCCAACGTGATCTCCTCCATGCCGGGGTTGCGCCTGCCTTCGTCTTTCCCCCGCCGCAGGAGATCCCCTTCCTTCTGCACGACGATGTGGCGTCCCGCCTGCCGCGTACCCGCCGGCCGCTCCGCCGTGTATCCCCAGTCGATCCCCTCCCACGGGGCCCAGTTGTAGGCCCCGGTGGGACCGAAGAGAGCGACCGCCGGTGTCCCCACCGCCGCCGCGAGGTGCATCGGCGCGGAGTCCACCCCGACGAAGAGACGGGCCGATGCGATCGCCGCCCCCAGCTCCTTGAAGGTCAGGGAGCCGGCGAGCGAGGCGCAGGCAGCCCCCGAAAGGGCTGCGATACGGTTCGCCTGGGCGACCTCGGCAGGATCGGGCCCCGAAGTCACCACCGGAACGATCCCTTTCCGGGACAGATAGGCAATGATCCCGGCCATTCCCTCGTCGGTCCAGCATTTGAACTTCCAGCGGGAGGTCGGGTGGACGATCCCGTACGGCATACCCCCGGAAACTCCCGCCCGTTGCAGTTTCCGCTCGAGGCTTTCCCGGTCCCCGGGGGAGAAAAAAAACCGCAGGGAGGGATCGGCCGGGGGGATCCCCGCTTCCGCCAGAACGTCGAGGTCCCGGAGCACCGCGTGCCGATACCGGTCCGGCTGCGGGCACACATGGGTAAACAGACGCTCCTTGCCGAACATCCCCCGTCGCGCGGGAGCCACCCCCAGACGAAATCGCGCGCCAGACAGGAAGGACAGGATCGCCCCCCGGTCCCCTTCCGTAAGCTGGACGGCCAGATCGGGGCGGCAGGCACGGATCTCCCGAAGGAAAGACAGTTCCTCTTTTCCGCGTACCATCCCTCCCGCGTCCCTCCGGGACCGGCGGAAGACCACGATCCGGTCGATGTCCGGGTTCCCGGACAACATGGCCTCCGTTCCTTCGTTCACCACCGCCGCCGTGCTCGCACCCGGAAACGATACCCGCAGGGCGCGAAAGACCGGAGTGGACAGAAGGACGTCCCCGATGTGGCGCTGCTTGAACACCACGATCGATCGGACATCCCGCCCCCGGAGACTACCCCCCATGAAGCGCCCTCAGCTTCGCGTATTTGGCGTAGGTGTACCGGGCGTAGAGCCACGCGAGGCGAAAACCCAGCGCACCGTCCAGGAACCCCCGCTTGAGAAGGTACATTTTAACGAATGTGAACGGCGGACGGAGCCAGAGGTCGGCGAGCGTCCCGCGGACCCCTTCCCTCCGCAGTTCCTCCGCGCCGAGAGCCGCGTATCGGCTCATCCGCTCCAGGAAGTCCGCCGTGTCCCGGTAGGTGAAGTGAACGAGGTCCCCCCGAAGCGTCTCCACGGGGCCGGGGAGGCGAACGGATTCGTGCACCGTCCGGTCGTTGAATCTCCCCCTGTCCTTGCGCCATAGACGGATCACATAGTCCGGATACCATCCCCCGTGCCGCACCCAGGTGTCCCCGAAATAGCTCTTCCTCGGAATGCGAAAACCGTCGACGGAAAGAGAAGGCAGATCGAGCCCGGTGACTTCCCGGGCCAGTTCGTCCGACACGCGTTCGTCGGCATCGATGCTGAAGATCCAGGGTCCCGCCGCCTTCTCGAGGGCGCTGTTTTTCTGGGGGCCGAACCCTTTCCACTCCTCGGTGTGCCACCGCACGCGCGGATCCCTCCGGCAGATCTCCTGCGTCCCGTCCGTGCTCCCCGAATCGACGACGATGATTTCGTCCGCAAAGACCAGGGAGGCGAGGCAATCGGCCACGTTGCGCTCCTCGTTCCGCGTGATGAGGATCGCGCTCACCCCTTTCACGTAACACCTTCCATGAGCCCGACCATCGCCCCTGCGGCGGCCTCCGGCGGGATGCTCTTCCGGCATTCGGCGTCCCGATCGCACACCTTGTCCCCCTTGATCTGGCATGCCGTGCACGGAAGCGGAGCCTGGAGGAACCGGTGTCCGGGCCCCCGAGGTGCCGCATACTTCCCGTCGCTCCCGCGGAAGATGGACACCGTCCGCGCTCCCGCCGCCGCCGCGATGTGGAGGGGACCGGTGTCGGGGCCGAGCATGTATCCGCAGACCTTGTAAAGTGCCGCCATCTGCCGCAATGCCAGGCGGGGAAGCACGCGGGTCGCCCCCCCCGCCAACCGACGGATCACCTCCGCCTCCTCCCTTTCCCCCTCCGTCCCCCAGGAAAGGAATACGCCGACCCGGGGAAACCGCTCCCGAAGGAGACGGGCGACTCCCGCCCAGAAATCGGGATCCATCTTCTTGGTGTTCCAGGTTGTCCCTGCGTGGATGGCCAGCCGGGGATTCCTATCCGGCAACAGTTCCCCGAGAAGCCGCGCCGCCTCATTGTCGGCAGCTTCGGAGGTGACGATGCCCGGGACGGTCCACCACGAGGGGATCTCCCCCCCGAAGGGAGCGTTCACCACGCGAAGGATCTTCTGCGTCACGTGCACATCTTCCGGTCGAGAACGCACGTGCCGGTTCGTAAAGAGCAGGTTCGGGGATTCGCGCACCCCGCTCCTGTCGAACCCGAAACGAAGCCCTGCTCCCGACAACCGGGTCACCACCCCGCTCTTGATATTTCCCTGGATGTCGAACGCGGCATCATACCCGCCTTCCCGCAGAAGCCGGACGGCATTCGCCGCCTCGCGGCGGGAGCTCCCCGCCGCCCACTCCTTTTTCCACGCACCGAGGTCCAGGGGGATCACGCGGCGCAGGCCCGGATTCCCCTCGAGAAGCCCCGCGAACCGGCGGTCCACCACCCAGTCGACCTGCACGCCGGGGGCTGCCTTCCCGAGATAACCGACGACGGGAAGAGCGTGCGCCACGTCCCCCAGGGCGGAGAGTTTCACCACGAGGATCGCCCGCGGCCCCGACGGGTCCATGTCACCGGACCTCCGCAAGGAGTTCGCGCGCGGCGGTCACGACCATCTCCGCGGTGACTCCCAGCATGCACTCGTGCCCCCGGTTGCACTCCCTCAAGTGGCAGGGGGAGCAGTCGACGTCCACCTGGACGACCCGCGCCTTTTGGGTCCACGGCGCGGTCTTTTTCCAGTCCGTGGGGCCGAAGATCGCGGCGACCGGCACGCCCAGCGCCGCTCCGATGTGCATAGGCCCGGAGTCGTTCGTCACCAGGAACGCGCAGGAGGCAAGCAGGGACATCAGTTCCCGTACGGTGGTTCGTCCGGCCAGGTTCACGGGCTTGCGCCTCATCGCCGTCTCGATCTCCATCGACAGGGGGGCCTCGGGGACCGACCCCATCAGGACAACGGCAACGTCCCATTCCTCCGACAGCGCCTCGGCAACCTCCGCGAACCGGTCCGGGAACCAGCGCTTCGCCGAACCGAAGGTCGCTCCCGGATTGATCCCGAGGATCCGTTTCCCCTCCGGTACGCCCAGCGCGGCGAGCCGCGACCGCATCGCCGCCATCTCCTCCTCCGTCACCCGCAGGGACATCCGCGGGGAAGGAGCGGGGGGCACGCCGAGCTCCGCGAGGAGCCGCAGGTAATATTCCGCATGATGCAGGGAAAGAACCTCGTCCGTCACCGGGACGGGCCGGGAGAGCAGGAGACGTCTCCCGTCCGTCGCATACCCCATCCGTTCCCGTATGCCGGCCAGAAAAGCGAGGAGCGCGGCGTCAACGGCGTTCTGAAGCAGGAGGGCGGCGTCGTATTCTCCCCTTCGCAGCTCCCTCGCCTTCCGGAGCATGCCGAAAGCCCCGGCGTGTCGTCCGTCCCTGTCGTATACCTCGATCGCGTCGATGTCCGGGTGGTGCCTCAGGAGTTCGGCGACGCGAGGCTTGGCGGCGACCGTGATCCGTGCCTGCGGGCATGCCAGACGCAGCGCCCCGAGGGCGGGCGTCGTCAGTACCGCGTCGCCCAGCCAGTTGACCGCCCTGACGAGGAGCGCGCCGGTTCTGCTCCAGGGAAAGGAATGCACGACTTGAAGAATATCAGATGGAGATTCGCCGGGGTAGCGCCTGGACTTAGCCGGGGACATTCCTCGAGGTTGTCGGTAGTACGGTTGGATGAGTGTCCCCGCCCATGCTATTTCCCGAAAAACCTTCTTACCTGCCGGATCACCTCGTCCTGATCCGCCTCGGTGAGAAAGGCGGACATGGGAAGCGAAATCACCTCGCGCGCCGCCGCCTCGCTTTCCGGGAAATCCCCCTTGCCGTATCCCAGTCCCCGGAACGCCTCCTGCAAATGGAGCGGGATCGGGTAATGCACCGCCGTGGGAATCCCGTTTTCGCGCAGGTGGGCTGCGAGGTCGTCTCTCCTCGGCGTGCGGATGGTGTATTGCGCGAAGACGTGGGTATTCCCGGGGCTCGTGACGGGAACGCCGACGAGATCCCCCAGCCGGTCGGAATACCGCTGCCCCATGGCATTGCGAACGCTCACCTCGTCGGGAAAGCGAGGGAACTTCCCGAGCAGGATCGCCGCCTGCAGGTCGTCGAGCCGGCCGTTGATCCCGATGGCCCGGTGCTGGTAACGCTCCCATTGTCCGTGGTTTCGCAATCCCCGGACGCGGTCGGCCACCTTGTCGTCGGACGTGAACACCATCCCGCCGTCTCCGTAGCAGCCGAGCGGCTTGGAGGGAAAGAAGGAGGTCGTCCCCACGTGCGGCCAGCCGCACGAGCGGCGGCCGTTCCGCTCCGCCCCGAACGACTGGGCGCCGTCCTCGATGACGAACTTTCCGTATTCCCCGCCGACCGAAAGGATCGTCTCCATTTCCGGGCACTGCCCGTACAGGCTGACCGCGATGATCCCGCGGGTATTTTTCGTGAGCGCGTCCTCGATCCTGGCCGTATCGATGTTGTACGTCTTCGGATCGATGTCGATGAAAACCGGCGTGGCGCCGACGAGGGAGACCACCTCGGCCGTGGCGATAAAACTAAAGGGGGTAGTCACGATCTCGTCCCCCGCCCCGACCCCGTAAGCCATGAGGGTCAGGAGCAAAGCGTCGGTCCCGGAGGAGCAACCGATCGCGTGCGTCGCCCCCACGTGGGCCGCGAGCTTCCCCTCCAGTTCGCTCCCCTTGGGGCCCATGATGAACTGCGCGCCCCGCAGGACGTCCTCGATCTCCCTGCGGATCTCGGGCTCGTAGGCCGCGAACTGGCTCTGCAGATCGACGAACTTCATGGGGGTAGATCCTTTCCGTACGGGTTTTCCACAGCCGGTTTTCCTCCTTGTACCATACCCCCGGGGGTTTTCCAATTTTCGCCCGTTTTTGGTGGCGCTCGCGGGACGGGCTTGCTATAAGAGTAAGGTTACGGAGGGATGGCCGAGTGGCTTAAGGCAGCGGTCTTGAAAACCGCTGAAGCGCGAGCTTCCGTAGGTTCGAATCCTACTCCCTCCGCCAGGATGAGCGGGGACACTCCTCTTCCACATCTCGAATGGGAACCGGGAACGTCCCCGATGGTTTGGAGAGGTGGCCGAGTCGGCTGAAGGCAACCGCCTGCTAAGCGGTTGTACGGGTTAAACCGTACCGAGGGTTCGAATCCCTCCCTCTCCGCCATGTTTTTCGACTGCCGGAGATCCGGGGATTCGAACCGGAGCCGCCGCCGATTCCGGGTAGTTGCCGGTGCCGCCGAAGAGAACCAGGGTTGTACGGAGAGGTGTCCGAGCTGGCCGAAGGAACGCGACTGGAAATCGCGTAGGTGGCTAATCCCCGCCTCGAGGGTTCGAATCCCTCCCTCTCCGCCACATGGGGGACATTCCTGGCTGTTATCGTTGATCGTCTCAGGAGTGTCCCCCACCATCAATGGCGGGGATTCGAACCGGAGCCGCCGCCACGAGGCGCCAAGTCCTTGAAAAAACCAACATCTGTCCCCTGGAGGGGCACGATAAACGAGGAGGTACGAGGAACCATGAAGAGAATATCCCTGATGTTCGCAGCGCTCCTGATGATTGCCTTCGCGGGAGCCTCCTGCCAGAAGAAAGAGCAAACACCGGTTCCCTCGCCGATGCAGGAAGGAGTCCCTGGGCAGCCGGGAGCCCCGCACGGACCGATGGGGGGAGGGCCGGAAAAGACGGTTGTCGTCCCCGAGGAAGTCAAGACGGCGTGGAAGGCCGTGAAGATCGAGGTGGAGTTCAAGGAATCGAAGACCCGGAAAGAGTTCACCATCCCCCTGAACTCCGAGTTCCCGATCCCGGATACCGACCTGGTCGTAAAGACCGGCGACTTCCTCCCTCACTTCTCGATGACGGCCGACCAGATTACATCCGCCTCCAACGATTTGTCGAATCCGGCCTGCAACATCGAGATCCAGGAGAAGGGAAAGCAGGTGTTCAAGGGGTGGCTCTTTGCGAAATTCCCGGATGTCCACCCGTTTCAGCACGACAAGTTCTCGGTGAAACTGCTGGAGGGAGTAAAGAAGTAGGTCCCGTTCCGGGGAATTCCATCCGAGGGGGGCCGCTTCCGCGGGACGTTCCCGCCGGGAGGCCCCCCCCGTTGCTCATGGGTCGTCCTTCTCCAATACCCGGCGAAGCACCGCCATCATCTGCTGATGGATGTGGCCGTTCGAGGCAAGGATGTCGGGCTGGTGGATATCGTACGGGGAACCGTCAAGACGCGTCACCACCCCTCTCGCCTCCCTGAGGATGAGAAGCCCGGCGGCCGTGTCCCAGGGCGAGAGCTTCAGCTCCCAGAACCCGTCGAACCTCCCGCAGGCGAGGTAACACATGTCGAGGGCAGCCGACCCGTCGCGCCGGATCGCCTGCCCGGTAAATACGAACTCCCGGAACAAATCGAGATTGTTGTCGGTCGCCTGCTTCACGTCGTAGGCAAACCCGGTGGCAAGAAGGGACCGGCGCAGGTCGTCTACCCCGGACACCGCAATCCGCTCCCCGTTTCGGAAGGCTCCGTTCCCCGGTGAAGCGGTGAACGATTCGGACAGGAGCGGATCGAACACGGCACCCGCGAGAAGCCTGCCGTCCCGTTCCAGCGCGACGGAAACACAGAAGCACGGGTAATTGTGGGCGTAATTGGTCGTGCCATCGAGGGGGTCGATGACCCATCGGTACGGCGAGGGGGACACGTGCTCCGAACTCTCCTCGGAAAGGATCCCGTGGTCCGGAAAGGCGGACCGGATCCGCTCGAAGATGTAGGCCTCGGACTGCCGGTCCACGTCCGTCACGAGGTTGATCTCCCCTTTGTAATGGATGGACTGCCGCTTCCCGTAGCTCTTCCGGAGGATCTTCCCCGCTCCCCGTGCCACGTCCTCGGCGAATTCCAGCCATTCCCGGTTTTCCATCGGACATCCTCCCCGGCCGCTTTGCGTCGCGCGCCGGGTCATTATAGTATGGAGATTATGCCGACCCCGCAAGAGTTGCGCGGACATCCGGAATCTCCCCGCAAGGAGACCTCCATGAAGCTCCGAATTCTCACCGTCCTGCTCACCCTCCTTCTCCTGTTGCCGGCGTGCGCCTCCCAGAAGGAAGTGCGGGCCTGGAAGCCCGGCGACACCGTCATCTGCCCGTATTCCGGCCGGGAATTTCCCTTACCCGAAAAACTGGGACAGTAACGGGCGACAAATCCACCGGATTTCCCGGTGTGGACAAGGAAACTCGACAGGAGACAGCGGAACCGATGCACATCCCCGACGGGTATCTGGGCCCCCCGACGTACGTCGCGGCATACGCGGCCTGCGTCCCTCTCTGGGGGATTGCGGCCCGGAAGGTCCGGGAAAGCCTAGACACGCGGCGGGCTCCTCTCCTTGCCATCTCCGCAGCCTTCTCCTTCCTCCTGATGATGTTCAACGTGCCCCTTCCGGGCGGAAGCACGGGGCACGCGGTGGGGGGCGTCCTGATCGCGATCGCCGTGGGCCCCTGGGGAGCAATGCTCTCCATCAGCATCGCTCTCGCCATCCAGGCGCTTCTCTTCGGCGACGGGGGGGTGACGGCGATCGGCGCGAACTGCCTGAACATCGCCTTCGTGATGCCGTTCACGGGGTATTACACGTACCGTCTTCTCTCCCGCATGGTCTCCTCCGAGAGGGGAAAAGCCCTGGCTGCCGGGGTGGCAGGATACATCGGGATCAATGCGGCGGCATTCACCACGGCGGTCATGTTCGGGATTCAGCCCCTGCTGCACACGGCCCCGGACGGGCGGGCCCTCTACTCTCCCTATCCCCTCTCCGTGGCCATTCCCGTCATGATGATCCAGCACATGACCGTAATCGGTGCGGTCGAGGCCCTGGTCACGGGGATCGTGATCCTGTACCTGCACCGGTCGAAATCCGCCTGGATTCTCGGCTCACAGGAAAGTGGACCCGCGCGATGAGAGAATACCGGAAACTCCTGGTTGCCCTGGGCCTGATGGCGTTTCTGACCCCCATCGGGCTTTATCTCCCGCAGATCATGAAGGCGGGGGGTGCGTGGGGCGAATGGGGGATCCACGAGGTCCGGAAGATGATCGGCTACGCACCTTCCGGGATGGAGAACACGGCGGATACGTGGAAGGCCCCGATGCCCGACTATGCCCTCCCCGGCCGGAAGACCGCCCCCCTCCCGACGCAGGGCGTTTTCTACCTTCTCTCCGCCTTCCTCGGGGTCGTCGCCTCGGGAGGAGGCGCCTACCTGCTCGCCCGCTGGCTGACGCGACGGGGACGGCCTCCCGCCGACAGGCGGTCGTGAGAGGGCGATGGACGAAACCACCAGGGAAAAGCGATTTCTGGAGATGGCCGCGTCGCGGGGTCTAGCTGTCCCGGGGAGGACCCACGTCGAGAAGACCCTCCGGGAGCTGTCCCTGTTCTTCACCCGCTCGATGTTCCGGGAGGAGACGGCGCGTCGGGCGGGCATCCTGCAACGGGTGGACCCGAGGGCAAGACTCCTGGCGACGCTCATATTCCTGGTCAGCGTGAGCCTCTCCCGGTCGATCCCCGCGCTGCTCGCCCACGCCGCACTCCCCCTGGCGGCCATCACGCTTTCCCGTATCCGCCCAACGGAGTTCCTGGGGGCGGGATTCCTCGTCGCGGTCGCGTTCACCCTCCTCATGGCGGCTCCCGCCACGCTCAACGTGTTTTTCGACGGAACGGTCATCGTCCCGCTTGTCGACCGGGGGCGGGATTGGCGCTACGGGCCGTTCTTCCTCCCCGCGGTGATCGGAATCACCCGGGAGGGGCTTCTCACTGCCGCCACGTTTCTTCTCCGCGCCCTTTCCTCGGTCGCGGCGGTCCTTTGGCTTACTCTTTCCACGCGATGGGCCGACCTTCTCCGGGCGCTCCGGTTCCTGCGCCTTCCCGCGGTTTTTCTCCAGGTGATCGGCATGACCCTCCGCTACACCCACGCGCTGCTCCGCCATTCCGAGGAGGTCCACCTCGGGAAGAAGAGCCGCACCGTGTGCCGCACGCCGACGGCCGCGCAACAGGCGTGGGCCGGTTCCCGGATCGCCCGCTCCTGGGAAAGGAGTCTTTCCTTGATGGAAGAAGTAAGCATGGCGATGGCCGCCCGCGGGTTCACGGGGGAGGCGAAGTTCCCCCCCGGCCCGTGGTTCGGCGCCGCGGAGTGGGGGCTGCTCATCGCGGTCGTGGTATTCTGTACCGGTGCACACATCGCCTGATATGCCGGTGACGACGCACCGCAGCCCTCCGCTCGCCCCTCTCCTGGAGACGAAAGACATCCATTATGCCTACCGTGGGGGAGTCCCGGCACTCTCCGGCCTTTCCCTGTCCGTTTCCCCCGGGGAGCGCGTCGCGGTTCTCGGCGCCAACGGGTGCGGCAAGTCGACGCTGCTCAAGCTCCTGGCGGGCCTGATCTTTCCCCAGCGAGGCTTCTACCGGGCCTTCGGCCGGGAGATCAACGACCGCCTGCTCTCCCACGACGTGTTCGGGATGTTCTTCCGGAAGGAGGTCGGCATCCTTTTCCAGAACCCCGAAGCGCAGCTGTTCAACCCCACCGTCGAGGATGAGATCGCCTTCGGCCCCCTGCAGATGAACGACCCTCCCGAGGAGGTCCGGTCAAAGGTTCAACGGGCGATCGAAAGGTTCGGGATCAGCGCCCTGGCGGACCGGGCTCCCTATGAGCTCTCGGGAGGCGAAAAGAAAAAGGTGGCGATCGCCTCGGTGCTGGTAATGGACCCGCAGGTTCTCCTGCTGGACGAGCCCACCGCGGGACTCGATCCCCGGAGCAGCCGGGCGCTCGTGAACACGATCATCGAGGCGGAGGAGTCGGGGAAAACGGTCGTGACGGCCACGCATGACCTGCACGTCGTCTCGGAAATCGCCCAGAGGGTCCTCGTGTTCGGTGAGGACAGACGGATTCTCGCGTCCGGTACCCCCGAGGAGATTCTCACGGACAGGTCCCTGCTGCTTGCCGCCAACCTCGTCCACCTGCATCGGCACGCCCACGAGGATTACTGGCACGCCCACGAGCACGAGCACCCCGAGGTCGTCCACATCCACGAGCACCCCCCCGGCAAGACCCCGCAGGCAGGAAAGGAACGATGAAGAAACGGGCGATCGTACTGAAGTATGGAGAAACACAGGTGAGCCTCCCGGGCAAGATTTTCCAGAGCGTCTATCTGCTGGCCGCCCGGCCTCCTGTCCTCCCTCCCTCCGGGGACACCCTGATGCGGCAGAGGATAGCGCGTCCCGTCGGTTCTCTCCCCCTCCGGATGCTCGTTCGCGCGGCGGACTCGGTGGCCGTTCTTGTATCGGATATTACGCGCTACTCCGCCACGGAGAGGTTTCTCACGCCTCTGCTCGGGGAAACCGATGCTGCGGGGATCCCGAGGAAGCAGGTAAGCGTCTTCATCGCACGGGGGACCCACCGTGCCCTGTCGGACGCGGAACTCCACGCCGTCGTGGGGCCGGAGATCTCCTCCGGCATCCGCGTGGTGCAGTCGGACCCCGACGGCGAGACGATCCGGCTCGGCGTCACCTCCCGCGGGACACCCGTCCGAATCAGCCGCCCCCTGATGGAACACGACCGGATCGTCCTCACGGGGACCATCACCTTCCACTATTTCGCGGGGTTCGGAGGCGGAAGGAAGGCCCTCGTTCCGGGGTGTGCAGCGCGGGAAACCGCGTCTGCCACGCATTTCCGCATCTTCCGGACGGACGCGCCCGGAAAGCACCCGCTCGCCCGTCCCGGGGTGCTCGCGGGAAATCCCGTGCACGAGGATATCGTCGAGGCTGTCTCCATGGCGGCCCCGACGTTTCTGTTCAACACCTTGCTCACCCCGCAGAGAGAGATCTTCGACGCCGTCGCCGGCCACTGGCAGAAAGCCCACGAGGAAGCATGCGCAAGGTATGCGAAGGTCTACCGTGTCTCCGTGCCGAAACGATATCCCCTCGTGATCGCCTCTGCGGGGGGGTTCCCGAAAGACATCAACTTCATCCAGTCGCACAAGGCGCTGGACAATGCGTTCCTGACCACCGAGGAGGGGGGAGTCATCATTCTCCTGGCCGAGTGCCGGGACGGTCCGGGAAGCTCGTCCTTCTTCCCCTGGTTCCGCTTCGAGAACCCCGCGGAGATGGAGGCCGAGCTCCGCGCGAACTATCAGATCTACGGGCAGACGGCGCACGCGACGCTCACCAAGGCAAAATCATGCCGGGTGATCCTCGTCTCGACCCTGCAACCGAAGGAAGTGGAGAAGATGGGGCTGATCCCCGCCGCCACCCTCGACGAGGGTGTACGAGAGGCGGAAAAACTGCTGGGAGCATTGCCTCCCGCTCTTGTCATCCCGGATGCGGGGTATGTGCTCCCGGACATCGTGGGCAACGCCGTGCTCCCGCCTGCGGGCAACCTCCTGCGGTCTCCTTAAGCCGCCTCTCCCGTCAGGGAACCCGCAATCATTTTCCTCCCGCCGGGCTCCTCTCTGGTAGAATCATTCCTGATATGACACGGTGGGAATGCGTTATCTGCGGGTATATCCACGAGGGGGCGGAACCGCCCGACGTATGTCCCGTCTGCG
>Ga0307417_10000074_pt1:5000-38943 | contig 38943 bp, 30 predicted proteins | sample SalMarWE160210MG_2_FD_202514 | JGI IMG/M metagenome (GOLD analysis project Ga0307417, IMG submission 202514) | Salt marsh sediment microbial communities from the Plum Island Ecosystem LTER, Massachusetts, United States - WE1602-10 | ecosystem: Environmental > Aquatic > Marine >... | reverse complement strand
TAAAAATGTGGGTATTTTTATAGCATACCAGTCCGGTCGATTCATATATAATTTCTTCGATGCCTCTCCCCAGGGAACTGTTTCAACCGAATTCCGTTGCCGTACTGGGTGCTTCCCGGAACCCGGGGAAGGTGGGCTTTAGTGTGTTCACCAACCTTGTCGCCACGGGATTCCCGGGGGAGGTGTACGGTGTGAACCCGGCGGGAGGGGAGGTTCTCGGGAGGTCCTTCCACAGGGACATCGGTGCGATACCCGGCGTTGTGGATCTCGGTGTGTTCGTCATCCCCCCCCCCGCCATTATCGAGGCGATCCCTCTCTTGGCGGAGAAAGGGATGAAGGCGGCGATCCTGATCTCCGCCGGGTTCAAGGAGGTCGGGGGCGAAGGGGCGTCGTTGGAGCAGGCCCTGCGGGAGGTCCTCGCCAGGACGTCGGTTCGGGCGGTCGGCCCGAACTGCCTGGGAGTAATCGATACCCACGCAAGACTGAACGCATCCTTCGCGGTCGGGTCCCCTCCCCCGGGGGGGATCGCTTTCTTCTCGCAGTCAGGGGCCCTCCTCACCGGAGTCCTGGACTGGGCAGTCGGCGCAGGAATCGGGTTTTCCAAGGTCGTGAGCCTGGGAAACAAGGCGGACTTGTCGGAACTGGATATGATGGCGTTTCTTGCGGAAGATCCGGAGACGCGCGTTATCCTCGGGTACGTGGAAAGTATCGACGAAGGCCGCCGGTTTCTTCGCGTGGCGCGGGATGCGACCGCGAAGAAACCCGTCATCCTGGTAAAGGCGGGGTCCACAGCGGCCGGTGCGCGTGCCGCCTCGTCCCACACGGGAAGCCTCGCCGGATCCGACAGGGCTTACTCCGCGGCCTTCCGCCAAGGCGGGGTCCTGCGTGCCGGAACGATTGAGGAATTGTGCGACCTGGCCTTGGGATTTTCCATGCAACCGGTGCCCGCGGGGGACCGATTACTCATCGTGACCAACGCAGGCGGGCCTGCCATCATGGCGGCAGACGCCGCCGAAAGGCTTGGTATTCCCCTTGCCGAAGTATCGCACGAATTGCGGGCGCGGCTTCGCACGGTACTGCCGCCGACGGCGAGCCTCGGCAATCCGGTGGATATCATCGGGGACGCCCGCTCCGACAGATACCGGGAGGTCCTTCGGGTGATCCAGGAGGTCCCCTCCGCCGCCTCGGTTATCGTTCTGCTCACTCCCCAGGCGATGACCGAACCCGGGGAAACGGCGCGAGAGGTGGCCGGCGCCCTTTCGAAGTCGGGAAAAACAGTGCTTGCCTCCTTTCTGGGGGGAGAGACCGTCCGGAAGGCGCGCGCCATCCTCATGAAGGAAGGGATACCCCAGTATCCCGACCCGGAAAGGGCCGTCCGGGCTCTCGGGGCGATGATCGCGTACCGGCGGATCCGGGATGCCGACCTGCCCGCCGGGGAGAAAACCGCCGGGGAACCCCCCGATGCGGTCGCAGCGGTTCTTCACGATGCGCTCCAGGGAGGGAGGAGAACACTCGGGGAGGAGGACTGCCGGGGGATACTCGAATCTTACGGGTTCCGTTTCCCGAGGCACATCCTTGCACGAACGAGCGTCGAGGCGGTGGCCGCATTCAAGGAATTGGGGGGGGAGGTGGCGATGAAGATCGTTTCCCCCGGGATCCTCCACAAGACGGAGGTGGGGGGTATCCGGCTCCATCTCCGTTCTCCGGAGGACGTCGCCGGGGCGTTTCTGGAAATCACTACCTCGGTCCGCAGGATAGCGCCTGGCGCCTGGATCGCGGGTGTATCCGTTCAGGAGATGGTGACGGGGGGGCGGGAGCTGATCCTCGGCATGAGCCGGGACACACAGTTTGGCCCTCTCCTCATGTTCGGTCTCGGAGGGATCCACGTGGAGGTCCTTCGGGATGTCACCTTCCGCGTGGCGCCTGTCTCCCGGCAGGAAGCCGCGGAAATGGTTCGTGAGATCCGGGCGTACCCTCTTCTCGCGGGATTCCGGGGGGAAGAGCCCGCGGACGAGGAAGCGATCGTCGAGGCGATTCTCAGCATATCGAGGCTGTCCCTCGATTTTCCCGGGATCCTGGAACTGGATATCAACCCGGTAATGGTGCTGCCGAAGGGCAGGGGGATTATGGCGATCGATTCCCGGATGTCCATAGGGGAGGCTTAAGACATGAAACTGTATATCGCATCCACATCCGGATACTCAGGGAAGACGCTGCTCGCCCTTGCGCTTGCCCGGATCTGGTCGGCAAGCGGAGTGTCGGTGGGGTATGTCAAGCCGCTGGGGAAGATCCCGGTGATGGCGGGGAAGAAGGTCGTCGACGGGGATGCCCTCTTCCTCGCGGAGGAACTCGGGTTGCCCGGCTCCCTCGAAGAGATCTGCCCCGTGGTGATAACGCAGGATCTGTTGATGGGTGCCTACCGCAGGGAACCGCTCCATCTCCGGGAAAAGGTCGGGCGTGCCGTGGCGAAAGCCGCATCTTCAGTGGAAATCCTTCTCCTCGGGGGAGCCGCCAATCTTCGTGACGGCTTCTTTCTCGGCCTGTCCCCACTCGAGATGATCTCTTCGCTGGATTGCCGGGTCCTGCTGGTCGACCGTTTCGAGGGGGAGAAGTCGATGGACCAGGTGCTGTGGGCGGCCGGAATCCTCGGAGAAAGGCTTCTGGGCGTTGTTCTCAACCGCGTGGCCCCTTCCAGGGAGACATTTGCCCGGGATGTCGTCCTGCCGTATTTCGAGAGCGGGAAGATCCGGGTTTTCGGGGTGATCCCGGTTGACCCCTTGATGGACAGCGTCAGTGTGGCGGTACTCGCGGAAGGCCTCTCCGCGGTCGTGGCGTCGGGCGAGGACCGCATGGACACGATGATAGAGCGCTTTTGCGTCGGGGCCATGGATGTGGAGGGTGCTCTGCGGGTGTTCCGGCGCATTCCGCGCAAAGCGGTCGTGACGGGGGGGATGCGCCCCGACATCCAGCACGCGGCACTGGAAACGGACACGCGGTGCCTCATACTAACCGGGGGAGTCTCCCCGAGCGAGGGGGTCAGGCACCGGGCCCGAATGTTGGGTGTTCCCGTATTGGTGGTCCAGGGGGACACGATGGCTACCGTTGAACGGTTCGAGCAGCTCCTCGGTCGTGTACGGATACGCGAAAAGGTAAAATCCGAGGGAGGGGTGGATCTCGTCGACAAGCACGTGGACATCGGAGGCATCCTCGCCTCTTTGCGGGAATCCGGTCGAGGGGGGGGAACACCATAACGGAGGAAGGGGGAAGGACAGGCAATGAACGCCGATTCCCATGGTTTATCCTTGACATCCCTTGCCTCTTTATATACTGTGTGCGTGGTTTGGGCGGGCAGTCTCCCCCCCACACCGGTCCCAACCCATCCTCCATCCCGTATTCCACGGAGGGAACACTGGCGCTCTTCAGGAATTTGCTTCCTCCCGGCATAATCCCTTCGCTTATTCGCCGGTCAGGGCTTCGATGAGCCGGAAGAAGGTCACCGTGATCGGAGCCGGGAACGTCGGGGCGACCACCGCTCAGCGGCTGGCCGAGAAGGACTTCTGCGATGTGGTGCTGGTGGACATCGTGGAGGGGATGCCGCAGGGGAAGGCGCTTGATCTCATGCAGTCGGGTCCTGTTTGCGGATTCGACGCAAAGGTGACCGGCGCCAACGGCTATGAAGATACCGCCGGGTCCGACATCATCGTAATCACCTCCGGCCTCCCCCGAAAGCCGGGGATGAGCCGGGATGACCTTCTCAAGGTAAACGCGGGGATCGTCCAGGACGTCACCCTGAAGGCGGTCTCGAAGTCTCCCGGCGCGATGGTCATCGTCGTATCCAATCCGCTCGACGCGATGACCTATGTCGCCCACAAGTACAGCAAACTTCCCGAGAACAAGGTGATGGGAATGGCCGGCATTCTCGACTCCGCCCGGTTCCGAACCTTCATCGCGATGGAACTCCAGGTATCGGTCAATGATATCTCCGCGTTCGTTCTGGGGGGACACGGCGACACGATGGTACCCTCCACGAGGTATACGACGGTGGCCGGCATCCCGGTGGAGGACATCATGCCCAAGGCCAAGCTCGATGCCATCGTCGAGCGGACCCGAAAGGGAGGGGGGGAGATCGTCGCCCTCCTCAAAACGGGCTCCGCCTACTACGCACCCTCGGCCGCGGCTGTCCAGATGTGCGAATCGATCCTGCTGGACAGGAAGATGATCCTGCCTTGTGCGGTGCTTTCAAAGGGTAAGTACGACGGATGCGACGGCCTATTCGTGGGTCTCCCGGCGAAACTGGGGGCGAACGGGGTAGAGGAGGTCGTGAGTTTCAAGCTCTCCGAGGCGGAATCCGCTGCGCTGAAAATGTCGGCCGATGCGGTCAGGGAACTTTGCGGGGCGGTGGACCGGCTTGGCTTCTGAGGAATCCGCCCGGCCGGGTTCCTCGGGTGGCGGGCAATTCCGCCGAAAGACGCTGTGATCGGAAAAGGGGGGGCCATCGGTCCCCCCTTCGCCCATTTCAAGAAGGGTGATTGTGGGGTATACTTAAAATTTGACGTGAGTTGCAAGCGGGTGCCTCTCCGGGGGGGGAGGAGGCATCCGTTTCCTTGTTTCTCCTTACATCCCGTGGTCCCCAGCGCATAAAAAATATTCCGGGAGGAGTCGAAGGGCATGAACATCCACGAGTATCAGGCCAAGGCGATCCTGGCCAAGTACGGCGTGGCCGTTCCCAGAGGCAAAGTGGCGGATATTCCCTTGGAAGCAGAGGTCATCGCCATGGAGTTCGGGACGCCTGTCGTCGTCAAGGCCCAGATCCACGCGGGAGGACGGGGGAAAGGCGGCGGCGTCAAGCTGGCCAAGACGCCGGAGGAAGCCCGGGCGCACGCGAAACAGATCATCGGGATGACCCTGGTGACCCCCCAGACGGGGCCGCGGGGAATGAAGGTGAAACGGGTCCTCGTAGAGCAGGCGGGAGCGATCAAGAAGGAGATGTACCTCGGGATGGTCATAGACCGCGGATCGTTCTGCCCGGTAATGATGGCGTCGACCGAGGGGGGGATGGAGATCGAGACCGTGGCTGCTCGCACCCCGGAAAAGATCCTCAAGGAATACATCGACCCGGCGCTGGGGCTCATGCCGTATCAGGCCCGCAATCTCGCCTTCGGGTTGTCCATACCGCCGGAACTGACGGGCAAGGCGGTCAAGTTCATGATGGCGCTCAGCAGCGCTTTCGTCGACACCGACTGCTCCCTGGCCGAGATCAATCCCCTGGTGCTGACCGAGGACGGCGAGATCATCGCGCTCGACGCGAAGATGAATTTCGACGGAAACGGGCTCTTCCGCCACAAGGATATCCAGGCGCTCCGGGACTTCGACGAGGAGGACCCCACGGAAACCGAGGCATCCAAGTACGACCTCTCCTACATCCGGCTTGACGGGAACATCGGCTGCATGGTCAACGGGGCGGGACTGGCGATGGCGACGATGGACATGATCAAGATGAGCGGAGGGTCGCCCGCCAACTTCCTCGACGTGGGGGGGGGCGCATCCACCGAACAGGTGACCAATGCCTTTCGGCTTATCGTATCCGACAAGAACGTAAAGGCGATCCTGGTCAACATTTTCGGCGGCATCATGCGGTGCGACGTGATCGCCGATGGGGTCGTTGCGGCTGTCAAGGCGCTCGGCCTCAAGGTCCCGCTCGTCGTTCGGCAGGAGGGGACCAACGTGGACAAGGGGAAGGAAATTCTCACCGCATCGAAACTCAATATCATTACTGCGTCGGACATGAAGGACGCGGCGGAAAAGGTCGTTGCCGCCGCCCGGACGAATTGAGGGGGGGGCGGCCATGAGCATCTGGGTCGACAAGAACACGAAACTTCTCGTTCAGGGGATCACCGGTTCGGTGGGGGCCTACCACACCAAGCAGATGCTGGAATACGGCACGAAGGTCGTCGGCGGCGTCACTCCCGGCAAGGCGGGAACACGGGTCGAAGGGGTACCGGTGTTCAACACGATGGAGGATGCGATCCGGTCGACGGGAGCCAACGCAAGCGTTATCTACGTTCCCAATGCCTTTGCCGCGGACGCCATCTGCGAGGCGGTCGACGCCGGGATCGACCTGGTCGTCTGCATCACGGAGGGGATCCCCATCCTCGACATGGTGAAGATCAAGAGGTACATGAACGGGAAGAAAACACGCCTGATCGGGCCGAACTGCCCGGGCATCATCACGCCGGGCGAGTGCAAGATCGGGATCATGCCGGGATATATCCACAAGCCGGGAACGATCGGCATCGTTTCCCGGTCCGGAACGCTTACGTACGAGGCCGTCCACCAGGTGACCATCCTGGGGATGGGGCAGACCACCTGCGTCGGCATCGGCGGAGATCCCGTGAACGGGACGAACTTCATCGACGTCCTGGCGGCCTTCCAGGAGGATCCGAAGACCGAGGCGGTGATCATGATCGGCGAGATCGGCGGGACGGCCGAGGAGGAGGCGGCGGCCTTCGTAAAGGCGAACATGAACAAGCCCGTAGTCGGATTCGTGGCGGGCCAGACGGCACCCAAAGGAAAGAGGATGGGGCACGCGGGCGCCATCATCTCCGGCGGGAAGGGGACTGCGGCGGAAAAGATCGAGGCTTTCCGGGAGGCGGGCATTTCGGTATCCGAGGCGCCCTCGGATCTGGGGGTCACGCTTGCCAAACGGCTCGGCGGGAAAGTCCACTAGGAGTGAGAGGATGGCAACGATGACCAAAGAAAAGGAAGCGGCGGTCGAAAAGATCGAGGCGACGGATAACGAGAAGGTGAAGATCAGCGTCATCCCGCGCTTCTGCAAGGGATGCGAGATCTGCGTCAAGCTGTGCCCCACAAAGGTTTTGGGGATGGACATGTTCACGGTAAAGGTGGTCGACATCGACAAGTGCATCGTCTGCATGGCGTGCGAGCTCCGGTGTCCCGATTTCGCGATCTTCGTGGAAAAGAAATAGAGATACCGACCGAACCGGAAAAGGAGAATAACGGTGGGGACGATCAAACTGCTCCAGGGAAACGAAGCATGCGCGGAAGGGGCGCTTTACGCGGGATGCACGTTCTTCGCCGGGTACCCGATCACGCCTTCCACCGAGGTGGCGGAAAACCTGGCCAGGCGCCTTCCCCTTATCCGGGGGGTGTTCCTGCAGATGGAGGACGAGATCGCGGCGATGGCCGCGGTGATCGGGGGGTCGCTGGCCGGCCGGAAGTCGCTCACGGCCACGTCGGGCCCCGGGTTCTCCCTCAAGCAGGAGAACTTGGGATTCGCCGCCCTGACCGAAATTCCGTGCGTCATCGTGAACGTGATGCGCGGCGGGCCGTCGACCGGTGTCCCGACCGGCCCCGGGCAGAGCGACATCATGCAGTGCCGCTGGGGGACGCACGGCGACCACCCGGCCATCTGCCTGACCCCGGCATACGTCCAGGAGATCTTCTCCGAGACCGTGCGCGCCTTCAACCTGTCCGAAAAATACCGCACCCCGGTTGTCATCGCGTTCGACGAGATCGTAGGGCATATGCGGGAACGGATCGAGATCCCCGAACAGGGTGTTCTTCCCGTGGTGGACAGAGCGAAGCCGGATTGCTCCCCCGAGAAATATCTCCCCTACGACGACAGCGGGGGAGACGTACCTCCCATGGCGAATTTCTTCGAGGGATACCGGTATCATGTAACGGGTCTCAATCACGGGCCGGACGGTTTTCCCGTGAACGCCTCACCGAGGATCCACACGGACGAGCTGAGGCTCATGCGCAAGGTAGAGGCGAACAGGAAGGATATCATCCGGTACGAGGAGGTCCTGACGGAGGATGCCGACGTGGTCGTTTTCGGCTACGGCATCTCGGGGCGGTCGGCGAGGACGGCGGTGGAGGCGGCCCGCGCGGAGGGGATCAAGGCCGGGCTGTTCCGGCCCCTGACCATCTGGCCTTTCCCGGAAGAGGAGGTATCGGCTATTGCGTCCCGGGTGAAGAGCATCGTCGTGCCGGAGTTGTCGCTGGGGCAGATCATTTTCGAGGTCGAACGGTGCGCAAAGGGGCGCTGTCGGGTGGAAGGGATCTACCGTGTGGACGGCGATCCCATCACCCCTGCGCAGATCCTTGCGAAAGTAAAGGAGGTTGGGTAGATGGCCTTCAATTACGATCAATATATCCGGGGTGGCAAACTCCCGCATATCTGGTGTCCCGGCTGCACGTACGGGATCGTCTTCAAGTCCCTTCTGCGCGCGGTGGATACCCTGAAGATCCCCAAGAACGACATCGCCATGGTTTCCGGGATCGGATGCGCGTCACGGCTTCCCGGATACGTGGATTTCAACACGCTCCATACGACGCACGGACGGGCCCTGCCGTTCGCGACGGGGCTCAAGATGGCAAACCCCGACAAACACGTACTGGTGGTCAGCGGGGACGGCGACGCGACAGCGATCGGGGGAAACCACTTCATCCACGCGTGCCGCCGGAACATCGACATTACCGTCATGGTGTTCAACAACTTCATCTACGGGATGACGGGCGGGCAGTACTCCCCGACGACGCCGTCGGGGCACATCGCCACGACGATGCCGTACGGAAACATCGACCCCTCGTTCAACATCCCCGAGTTGGCCAAGGGGGCCGGTGCCTCCTGGGTGGGGCGGGGAACCGCCTACCACGCCGCCGCGCTCGACAAGCTGATCGCCGGCGCCATCGAGCACAAGGGGTTGTCGGTGCTGGAGATCATAAACGCCTGCCCGACCACGCACGGGCGCAGGAACAAGTTCCGGAGCCCGACGGACATGCTCTTGTGGATGAAGGATTCGGCGCTTCCCGTAACGGCCTTCGAGAAGCTTCCCCCCGAGAAGACCGCCGGCAAATTTCCCACGGGGGTTCTTTTCAAGAAGGAGGCCTCCGAGTACTGCGATACCTATTACGGCATGGTGGACCGCATCAGGAAAGCGTCCGAGGGGAGGGCATAACGCCATGAGCCGGTACGAGATCCGCTTCTCCGGGTCCGGGGGGCAGGGATTGATTCTCGCGGGCGTGATCTTCGCCGAGGGGGCGTCCATCTACGACGGGAAGAACGCGGTCCAGAGCCAGTCCTACGGGCCGGAGGCGCGCGGCGGGGCCTCCAAATCCGAGGTGATCATCTCGGACAAGACGATCCACTTCCCGAAGGCCACTTCCATCGATCTGCAGTTGTCGCTCACGCAGGAGGCGTGCACAAAATACTACAAGGACCTGAAGCCGGACGGCACGCTCCTCGTGGACGAGGACTTCGTCAAGGAGATCCCGAAAGGGACATTCAAGGTGCTCAAGCTCCCGATCATACGAACGGCAACGGAGGAGATCGGCAAATCGTTCGTTGCGAACATCGTCGCCATCGGAGCGATCGCCGCCATCACCGGCCAGGTAAGCTACGAGGCGATAGAGAAAGCCGTCCTTTCCCGCGTTCCCAAGGGCACCGAGGAACTGAACAAGAAAGCGCTGAAGGCGGGGTATAACGTCGCCAAGGCGCGAACGGCGGCCTAGGGTGCACCGTCTCGCAAATATCTTGGCATTCGAGCGCCGCTGCATCCCCTCCTGCTTCGTTGCGCTCCTTGCGCCGGACTTGGTCCCACCAGTACGCCTCAGGTGCGCGCCTCGCCGGCGCGGTGCATCGACGCTCTCGGTGCGTCAAGCTATTTACGAGAAGGCACACTAAAATGCAGCGCACGCTGTCGATCATCAAGCCCGACGGAGTCAAAAAAGGTCTCATCGGCGAAGTGACCCGCCGGTTCGAGAAGGAGGGGATCCGGATCGTCGCAATGCGGATGCTCCGGCTCACACGGAGGGAGGCGGAGGGGTTTTATGCCGTGCACCGAGAACGGCCGTTTTTCGGTTCCCTCACGGAATTCATGTCCTCGGGTCCCGTCGTTGTCCTGGTGCTGGAGGGGAAGGATGTGATCTCGCGGAACCGGATGCTGATGGGAGCCACGGATCCGAAGAAGGCGGACAAGGGGACGATCCGCGCCGACTTCGCCCACAACGTGGAACAGAACATTGTCCACGGATCCGACGCCCCGGAGACGGCGGAAACAGAGATACGGTATTTTTTCAGCCACCTGGAACTGATGCGATAAGACGCATCCCCCGGCGAAGCGACCAGACCCGGATCGACGGGAGACGAACCGGCAGGGCCGGGGTTTTGTCCCCCTCCCCCTCGCATCGCGACTGCCTCCTACACCCCGTTGTATGATGAATCTCATGAATGATGCACGCACGGATATCAAGGGAATACCTCTGGAGGAGCTGGCACGCTTCTTCCGATCCCGGGGGAAGGAGCGTTACCGGGCCATACAGGTGTCCCGCTGGATCTACCGTCGTCACGCGGAGGAGTTTTCTGTGATGACCGACCTTTCCCGGGACTTACGGGAAGAGATCGGGAGGTCGTGCAGGATCTCTTCTCCCCCCGTGGAAAAGGAAGAGGTGTCGAATGACGGGTCAGAGAAGTTCCTGTTCCGGCTGGAGGACGGGGAAGCGGTCGAGAGCGTGCTGATCCCCGAGGAATCCCGCAGGACCCTCTGCATCTCCACGCAGGTTGGATGTGCCCTGTCCTGCGCGTTCTGCGCGACGGGGGCGTCGGGGTTCCGGCGGAATATGACGGCGGCAGAAATCATCCACCAGGCATGTTTTGCCGCCCGTCGGCTGGCAGGGAGGGGAGAGCGGCTGACGAACGTCGTTTTCATGGGTATGGGTGAGCCGCTCGAAAACGTCCCGGAGGTGTCCCGCGCAATCGAGATTCTGCTCTCCCCGTTCGGGTTCGGAATGCCAGGGAAACGGGTGACCGTTTCGACGGCGGGGATCGTCCCGGCGATGCGGGAACTGGCTAAACGGTACCCGGTGAACTTCGCCGTGTCGCTCAATGCGGCCAGCGAAGGCGTTCGATCCCGGCTTATGCCCGTAAACCGGAAATACCCCTTGCGGGAGGTAGTCGCGGAAATGCGGAGGATCCCTCCGCGGAGCGGACGACAGGTAACCGCGGAATACGTCCTCCTTTCGGGGGTAAACGATTCCCCCCCGGAAGCCCAAGCGCTTGCGCGCCTGCTGTCGGGAGCCCGCATCAAGGTCAATCTGATTCCCGTAAATCCGCACGAGCACGCGGAGTTCCGGCCGCCTTCCCCGGCGTCCGTCGACCGTTTCCGCAACATCCTGATTGCCGCGGGGGTCCGGACGATCACCCGGGAGCGGAGGGGAACGGATATCCGCGCCGCCTGTGGACAGTTACGGGGCGCGTTCGCGGACCTGCGGCCCATCGGAAGTTCACGTTCCGGACGATCGGAGATGTCGAAAAACCCTTGAGCCCCGGAAATGTTCTCCCTATATTGGGAAAGAGAATGCCTCCCGAAAGGAGCCCGATAGGATAATGTCGGATATTCTTGGTGTTATCGGCGGTTCCGGGTTGTACGAGATGGAGGGGATGAAGAACGTCCGGACTGTGAGAGTCCGCACTCCCTTCGGGGACCCTTCGGATGCCCTGGTGATCGGGGAGATCGGAAACAGGACGGTCGCCTTCCTCCCCCGCCACGGAAGAGGGCACCGGATTCCGCCGTTCCAAATCAATTTTCGGGCCAACGTCTACGCCATGAAGAAAATCGGCGCAAGGTGGCTGCTTTCCCTCTCCGCCGTGGGAAGCATGAGGGAGAAAATCCGGCCGGGGGACATCGTGGTGGTAGACCAGTTCTTCGATCATACCCGGTTCCGGCCCAACACGTTTTTCTCCGACGGTGTCGTGGGGCACATCCCCTTCGCCGATCCCGTTTGCCCGTCATTCGCGGAAATCGCTTACGTTTCGGCAAGGAAGGTCGTAAGACGTACCCATCGGGGAGGCACGTATCTCTGCATGGAAGGTCCGGCGTTTTCCACCCGTGCGGAATCCCGGATCTACCGGAATTGGGGTGTTGATGTGATAGGCATGACGAACATGCCCGAGGCGAAGCTCGCCCGGGAGGCGGAGATCTGCTATGCCACCCTGGCGCTGGCCACAGACTACGATTGCTGGCACGAGAGCGAGGAGGACGTCTCGATCGAGGCGATCCTGGCGATCATCCGGCGGAACGTGGAACACTCGAAGCAGATTGTCCGCGAGGTGGCGGGACGCCTGCCCGGGAAGGGGGATTGCGGGTGCGGGGAGACGTTGCGTTACGCAATCATCACCGACCCGAAGAAGATCCCGGCGGCCGCGAGAAAGCGGCTATCCCTTCTCATCGGGAAGTACCTGTGACCCGGGGCGCACGATTGCGGATCGTTACGGCGGCATTCCTGGTGGCGGGCGGGATGCTCCTCTCCTGTTCGGCACCGACGAAGGACATGAAGAAAGAGGCGTCCGCCCGGATGCAGATGGGGGTCACCTACCTGGAACAGCGCAACCTGCCTGCCGCGATGCGCGAGCTTACGAAGGCCAAGGAGCTGGATCCGGAAAATCCCGAAATCGACATGACGCTCGGTCTTGCCTACCAGAAACGGGGAGATCTGGAGAAGGCGGAGGAGTACCTGAGGATGGCGATCCGGGAGAAACCGGACTACGCGGAGGCCCACAACAACCTGGGAAACCTCCTGAGTCTCCAGGGGAAGAGCGAGGAGGCGATCCGGGAATACGAAAAGGCCGTCGTGACAGTTACCTACCCCACTCCGGAGTACGCGTATTACAACATGGGACGGGAATACGCGCGCCTGAAGGATCTGCCCAAGGCGGAAGAGATGTACCAGCGGGCGATCGCCCTGAAACCATCGTTTGGAGAAGCGTACCTGGAACTGGCGATGATCCAGTCGGAAAAGGGGGAATGGAAGAAGTCCGCACGGACCCTCGAACAGCTTGTCGACGTAGCGCCCTCCTATGCCCCCGGGTGGATGGAGCTTGGCCGCCTGTACCTTCGGCTCAACCGAACGGGAGAGGCTCGTGCGGCGTTCCGGAAAGCCATGGCGAACTCGGACGATCCCACGCTCCGGGCGGAAGCGGTGAAGTACCTGAACATTCTCGGGCAGGGAAACCCGTAGGGAGGCAGGAATGGGAGCGGGAGAGGACTGGAAGAAACGTCGGGAAGAGATGGGCAAGACCCTGGAAGAGGTCTCCCTACAGGTGCGCATCAGCCAGAAATACCTGCGCGGCATCGAGGAAGGAGACTACTCCCGGTGGCCGCCCAAGGTCTTTTCCACCGGATTCATCCGCGCCTACGCGTTCTTCCTGTCGGTGAATCCCGATCCGGTGCAGTCGGAATACTTTGCTTTCCTCGAAAAGCGGTCGGTCGATGAAACCCCCTTTCACGCCAAGCCGGAGTGGCTGGAGCGCGAGCGGCGGCGGGGAAGCCGCCGCACGGCGTACGCGATCGCCACCGTTGCGGTGCTGGTGATCGGTGTATTTCTCGCCTGGTACGCAAGGCACACGACGCCTCGCCCTCCTTCCCCTGTCGAGTTGGGGGATACGTCCCCTCCTGCCCCCGTCCCGATTCCCGCTCCGGCCGCCATCCCCCCCCCAACGTCCGACAACGTAGCGGAAAGTGGCCACCAGGCGGCGGAGCCCTCCCCTGTTCCCGAGAAGAAAACGGTGACCACCACGGGAGGAGGCGGACCGGTGTCTTCTCCTTCCCATACCTTGTCGTCGCTGTTCCTGGAGGCAAGAGAACTGACTTGGATCATGTACAGCCACGACGGGTCGGATCCGGTCGACGTCATGCTGTATCCGGGGGACCGTCTCAGCATTCAGGCCCGGGAAAAGATTTACCTGAAGATCGGGAACGCGGGAGGTGTGATCGGGACACTGAACGGAAAGCCGCTTCCCCCCTTCGGGGAGAGAGGGGAAGTGAAGGAGATCATGCTGGGCGAGTAGGGCGCCGACGGGGAACCCGTTCCGGTGATGCGAAGTCCCGTGGGGGAGGAAGCTTGAAAGCCAGGGAAGACCTGTTCGCCCGGATCCGACCCCGCCCGTTCCGTTCCCGCCTCCGGGTGCGGGACCGCCTTCCCTACGCACATGTCGAAGCTCCGCCGGACGGCCGGTAGGAAAGATGGCCGGCAGGCGTTCCTTCCGGTCCTCCCGGGCATTCCTCGTACGTTCCGCGGATATGGGGGAGGCGGACAGGCGGCTCGCTTTTTTCACGGAATCCGACGGGGCGGTAAGCGTCGTCGCCAAGGCCGCCCACCGGAGCCGGAAACGCTTCGGAGGGGCGCTGCAGAAGTACTTTCTCCTCGAGGTGGCCTGGACGGAGGAGCCGCGGAGGATGCCGATCCTCACGTCGGCGTCGATCCTCGTCTCCTTCTGGGATATCGTGGCGGACTGGGACAGGGTCCGGTACGCCGACTACCTGCTGGAGCTCACCTCGTCGCTCTTCCCCCAGTCCGGGCACAAAACGAAGGCATTCGCCTTCCTCCTGGCCGGATTCCGGTCCCTTTCCGGGGGGGAGACCCCCGCCTCCGTCGGAAGGAAAGCGGAAGCCGCCTTTCTCTCCTTGGGGGGGTGGGGACCGGAGTTGTCGGGGTGCCTTCGGTGCGGCAGGGCGGAAAGCGGGTCTTTCCGGTTCGTCGTCTCCGAGGGTAGGCTCTACTGCGGAGCATGCTCCGGGAAAGGTGGCCATACCCTCTCCCTCGGGGCGGTCCGGACCTGGAGGGCCCTCCAGGCGTCGTCTCCTGCCACCATCGGGCGAGTTCGTATCCCGGAATCAATACTTGAAGAATTACAAATGGTTATACCAAAATACCTCGAGTGGAACCTTGGGACAAGCTTACGGAGCCTGGGCGTCGATTCCGAAGGCCGGAAACCGTAAAACCCTTGTTTTTATAACGATATTCCTTGACAGCCCCGTACAGGGGATGATATGTAACCGTATCACGTTTCCTACGGGAGGACGCAGTGCTTTTCCAGGACCTTGTCCTTGCCCTGCAACAGTTCTGGGCGGATAAAGGGTGTGTTGTGCACCAGCCTTACGACATCGAAGTGGGGGCCGGGACGTTCAACCCGGCGACCTTTCTTCGGGCGCTTGGCCCAGAGCCTTGGAACACCGCCTATGTCGAGCCTTCCCGCCGCCCGACCGACGGGCGATACGGGGAGAATCCGAACCGGCTTCAGCACTACTACCAGTTCCAGGTCATCATGAAGCCCTGCCCGTACGACTACGTGGAGATGTACCTGGACTCCCTCAAGGCGGTCGGCATCGACCCTCTGAAGCACGACATCCGTCTCGTGGAGGACGATTGGGAGTCCCCCACCCTCGGAGCTTGGGGGCTGGGGTGGGAAGTATGGCTGGACGGGATGGAGATCACCCAGTTCACCTATTTCCAGCAGTGCGGAGGGATCGATCTGAAGCCCGTGTCCGGGGAGATCACCTACGGCATCGAACGTATCGCGATGTACCTGCAGAACGTGGAGAACGTGTTCGATCTGAAGTGGGTCGGCAAGGTGACGTACGGAGACGTGCACCACCGCGGGGAGGTCGAATTCTCCAGGTACAATTTCGAGTCGGCAGACATCCCGATGCTCTTTTCCCTGTTCCAGATGTATGAAAAGGAGTGCCTGCGCCTGATAGAGGAAAATCTCGTTCTGCCTGCCTACGACTACTGCCTCAAGTGTTCCCACGCGTTCAACATGCTTGATGCGCGCGGGGCCATATCCGTGACGGAGCGCACTTCCTACATCGGCAGGGTGCGCAACCTGGCCCGACTATGCGCGACCGGGTATCTGAAATCCCGGGAGGAGCAGGGGTACCCGTTGCTCAACAAGTTTTCCGGTTGAGAATCCATCGAGCAGGAAGAAGAGAGATATGGGACGCGACTACTTGTTGGAGATTGGGTGCGAGGAGATCCCCGCAGGGTTTGTGGGGCCCGCACTCTGGTACGGCGGTCAGCAGTTCGCCGAGGTTCTGAAAAAGGGGAGGCTCTCCTTCAGCCGGGTCGACATCTTCGGCACTCCTCGCCGCCTGGCATATATCGTCCGGGATCTGGAGGACCGGCAGCTGGGGGCGGAGGAGACCGTTCTGGGTCCCCCCAAGAGCGTTGCCTTCGACGCTTCCGGGAAGCCGACCAAGGCGGCGGAGGGATTTGCCAGGGGACAGGGGGTGGCCGTCTCCGATATGAAGCTGTTCCAGTCGGACCGGGGAGAGTACCTGGGCTACGTGAGGGAAGAGGCGGCAGGGCCCGTCGAAGACGTTCTCCCCAAGCTCGTCTCGGACTGGATTCCGACGATCCCCTTCAAGAAGACGATGCGGTGGGCCGACCTGGACGTCCGTTTCGCCCGTCCCGTGCACTGGATCCTCTCTCTCTACGGCGAGAAGGTCATTCCGTTGTCGTTCGGAAACGTGACGGCGGGGGCCACGACGCACGGGCACCGCTTCCTCGCGCCCGGCGCGATCCATCTCGCCTCTCCGGGAGAGTATATCGAAAAGCTTGCGGAAGCGAAGGTGTTCGTCGAGCTCGAGGTCCGCAAGGATAAGATCCGCGCCGGGATAAGGGACGCGGAGAAAGAGATCGGGAGAAAATGGATCGAGGACGAGCCGCTCGTGGAAACCGTCGCCAACCTGGTCGAGTACCCTGTGGTACTGGTGGGACGGTTCGAGGAGAAATACCTGGCCCTTCCCCGCGAGATCCTTATCACCAGCATGCGCAACAACCAGAAATATTTCGTGTTCGAGGACGAGCGCGGGAATCTTTTCCCCGGTTTCGCCTTCGTCTCGAACATGGTCGTCCCCGACAACCAGGTGGTGGTGGTCGGGAACGAGCGGGTCATTCGCGCCCGCCTGTCGGATGCGGAGTTCTACTACCAGGACGACCTGAAGCAGTCGCTGTTCGACCGGGGGCAGGCGCTCAAGGACGTTCTGTTTCAGGCGGACCTGGGAACGTACTGGGAGAAAGTGGAGCGGATGGCCGAGATCGCGGCGTACGTAGCCTCGGCGGGTTTTCCCGGAAAGGCGGAGGAGTGCCGGCGCGCCGCGATCCTTTCGAAGGCCGACCTCACGGCGGGGGTTGTCAAGGAGTTCCCCGAGCTTCAGGGGGTCATGGGACGTGATTACGCTCGCAAGACCGGGGAGAACGAGGAAACGGCACAGGCGGTGTATGAGCACTATCTCCCCAAGGGCATGTCCGACGAACTGCCGGAAACCGACGTGGGCGCCGCCGTGGCCATCGCAGACAAGATCGACATGGTATGCGGCTGCTTCGGGGTGGGACTGATTCCCACCGGTACAGCCGACCCGTACGGTCTTCGCAGGCAAACCCTCGGGATCCTTTCCATCCTCGAGGCGAAGGGGCTTCGGATACCGATGGAGGAGCTGGTGGACAAATCGCTCGCCACCCTCGGCGGAAAACTCAAGTCGCCGGCCGGCGAGGTGAAGCGCAAAGTGATGGAATTCATCACCGGGCGGATTGTCAACCTGTGGACGTCTCGCAAAACCCCCGGGGATCTGGTGGACGCGGTTCTCTCCGCGGGGCTCACCGATGTCGTGGACATGCGCGCGAGGCTCTTGGCCCTCGTCACGTTCCGCCGGGAAGCGGCATTCGAACCGCTGGCCGAGGTGTTCAAAAGGGTGATCAACATCACGAGGGGATACCCGGGCCCGTTCGACGTGTCGGAGGCGCTCTTCGAGCATGAGGAGGAGCGTGCGCTTCACAAGGCCGTCGGAGAAGTATCGGATAAGGTGCATGCCGCGACCCGGAGCGGAATGTATGCCGAGGCGTTCCGCGAGATGGCCAGCCTCCAGCCTCTCGTGGCGGCGTTCTTCGTGAAGGTCCTCGTGATGGCGAAGGAGGAAAAGGTGAAAAACAACCGGCTGGCTCTCCTGAAAAACCTGTCCGGCCTGATCGCCTCGGTGGCGGATTTTTCCCGCGTAGCCGTCGGACAGCAAAAATAAGGGGACCGGAGGGGGAAGCGAATGCCCACCAAGCGGGTGTTTTTCTTCGGCGGTGGAAAGGCCGAAGGACACGGCGCGATGAAGGACATCCTCGGCGGAAAAGGCGCCGGCCTCGCCGAGATGACGAAGCTGGGCGTCCCCGTTCCGCCGGGATTCACCATCGGCACGGATGTTTGCACTCTCTACTACAAGAACAGGGGGAAGATTCCCGTCGACGTGAACCGTGAGATCGCCGCTCAGTTGGTGCGCCTGGAGAGGGTCGCGGGGAAAAAATTCGGGGAGCCGAAAAACCCGTTGCTGGTGTCGGTGCGCTCGGGAGCAAGGGTCTCGATGCCGGGGATGATGGACACGATCCTCAACCTGGGCCTGAACGACAGGACGGTCCAGGGGTTGGGGAAGAGGACCAAGAACGACCGGTTCGCCTACGATTGCTACCGCCGGTTCCTCATGATGTTTTCCGACGTTGTCCTCGGTATCGACAAGGAGCATTTCGAGGACTTCTTCGACCGGAAATTGCGTGAACGGGGAGTGGCGGCCGATCTTGACCTGACCGCCGAGGACCTCAAGGATGTCTGCGTAAAATTCAAGTCCCTCGTCAAGGCACGGACCAGGAAGGAGTTTCCCCCGGATCCCCGTGTGCAGCTCGCTCTCGCCCGCGACGCGGTCTTCAAATCGTGGAATAACGATCGGGCACGGTATTACCGCAAAACGAACGACATACCGGACGACATCGGGACTGCCGTCAACGTCCAGGTGATGGTGTTCGGAAACATGGGGAACGATTGCGCGACCGGCGTCGGATTCACGCGCAATCCCGCTACCGGGGGAAAAGAGTTCTACGGCGAATATCTCGTCAACGCGCAGGGCGAGGACGTGGTGGCCGGTATCCGGACGCCGCTCCGCCTCGCGGGCATGAAGAAGGATATGCCCAGGGTCTTCCAGCAGCTGGAGAAGATCACAGCCAGGCTCGAGAAGCATTACAAGGACTTACAGGACTTCGAGTTTACGGTGGAGAACGGCAGGCTCTACATGCTCCAGACAAGGCCCGGGAAGAGAACAGCCGCCGCGGCGGTGAAGATCGCGGTGGACATGGTGAAGGAAAAACTGATCTCGAAGGAAGAGGCGGTGATGCGGCTCGAGCCGAAAAACATCGACCAGCTTCTTCACCCGGTCATCGACCCCAAGGCGAAAGTGGAGGTCATCGCAAAGGGATTGCCCGCTTCCCCGGGAGCCGCGACCGGCGCAGTCGTGTTCCACGCCGACAGGGCGGTGGAGCTGGCCGCGGCGGGAAAAGCCGTCATCCTCGTGAGAAAGGAGACGAGTCCGGACGACATCCACGGGATGGACGCCGCGCGCGGGATTCTTACCGCCAGGGGGGGTATGACTTCCCATGCGGCGGTGGTCGCGCGGCAGATGGGGAAGACGTGTGTCGCAGGATGCGAGGCGATCGAGGTGGACGAGGAGACCAACCGGTTCGTCGTGGGCGGGCGGATGATCGGAGAGGGAGATTTCCTCTCCCTGAACGGGAGCACGGGCGAAGTCATCCTGGGGGAAATTCCCCTCATCGCACCCAAAATGATCGGGGCGTTCGGGACGCTCATGTCGTGGGCCGACTCCTTCCGGAGACTGAAGGTCCGGGCCAACGCGGACACCCAGCGCGACGCCCGGACGGCAAGGGGATTCGGGGCCCAGGGAATCGGGCTCTGCCGGACGGAGCACATGTTCTTCGCCGAGGGCAGGGTTCCGATCATGCGGGAGATGATTCTCGCGCGGACGAGGGAGGCGCGGGAGCAGGCTCTCGAGAAACTGTTGCCGATGCAGCGGGAGGATTTCAAAGGGCTCTTTCGGGAGATGAAGGGGTATCCGGTGACCATCCGTCTGCTGGACCCGCCGCTCCACGAGTTTCTTCCCCGGCGGGAGGATCTGATGGTCGAGGTGACGAAGCTCGAGCTGATCCACGCCGACCGCTCGATCATCGAGGAGAAGAAGCATCTTCTGGAACGCGTGGAGGAGCTGCACGAGGTCAACCCGATGCTGGGCCTGCGGGGGTGCCGCCTGGGAATCGTGTATCCGGAGATCAGCCGGATGCAGGTGCGTGCCATCTTCGAGGCGGCGTGCGAGGTGTACCGGGAGGGGATCCGGGTACAGCCGGAGGTGATGGTCCCCCTGGTCAGCATGGCCGGCGAAATGAAGGCCCAGAAAGAGCTGATCGCCAGGACGGCGACGGATACGATGAAACAGTACAAGAAAACGATCGCGTACACCGTGGGCACCATGATCGAACTCCCGCGGGCAGCGTTGACGGCGGACGAGATTGCACGGGAGGCGGCGTTTTTCTCTTTCGGGACGAACGACCTGACGCAGACGACCTTCGGTTTCTCGCGGGACGACTCGGGGAAATTCATCCCGTCCTACCTGGCCTTTTCCGAATCGTGCCCGCGGTGCGGCGAGAGGCTCGCGAAGGACCTCTCCTGCACGGTCTGCGATGTCAAGTACCCGAGGCGTCCCGACAACATTCTCGACTTCGACGTGTTCGCTACGCTGGACCGGGCCGGTGTGGGACAAATGATCGAGATCGGCCTGGCGAAGGGGAGGGCGGTCAGGCCGAACCTCAAGACGGGGATATGCGGGGAGCACGGGGGAGACCCGCAGACGGTGGAGTTCTGTCACCGGATAGGACTGGACTACGTCTCCTGCTCACCATACCGGGTGCCCATCGCGCGACTGGCGGCCGCCCAGGCGGCCCTCAAGGAAAAAGCGGCGGCGAAAACTCCGGCGGGAAAGAAGAAAAAATAAAGGGTTATCGCTTTCCGGGAGGTCGGCGGCCCCCTGACGGGGCCGCCGTTTTTTTGCCTTTACATCCCGGCGGAAACACCATATATTGGGCCCAATAAGGTAGCCCTACACATTATATTGATGTTTTGCGATATTTCCGGGGGGCCTGCCCAGGGGATTCATGAAGCTTAAGAAACTGGAACTTTTCGGGTTCAAATCCTTCTACGACAAGATCAGTTTCGACTTCTCCGACGGCATCACCGCGATCGTGGGACCCAACGGATGCGGCAAGTCGAACATCGTCGACGCCATCCGCTGGGTGCTCGGGGAGCATGCCCCTTCCTATCTCCGCAGCAAGGCCCTCGAGGATGTGATCTTCGCCGGGTCCGACGCCGCGGGCCCCCTCGGAATGGCCGAGGTCTCCCTGACGTTCAGCAACGAGGATGGGATCGCCCCTCCCGGGTACGAATCCTACTCCGAGGTCCAGGTCACCCGGCGAACCTTCCGCGACGGGGAAAGCGAATTTTCCATCAATCGGATTCCCTGCCGGCTGAAGGACATCGCCGAGCTGTTCCTCGACACCGGGGCCGGTGCCCGCGGGTATGCCATCATTGAGCAGGGCAAGATCATGACCATCGTGAACGCCCGGCCCGAAGAAAAGAGAATGATCATCGAGGAGGCGGCCGGGGTGGCCAAATTCCGTGTCCGGAAGAAAGAGGCGGAGCGGAAGATGGAGAGCACGCGGCAGAACCTCGCCCGGGTAAGGGACATCCTCGACGAGGTGAGGCGCCAGCTGGGAAGCCTGGAGCGCCAGGTCCGCAAGGCGGAGAAGTACAAGGTCCTGAAAGACGAACTTCGCGGGCTCGACCTCAGGATCGCGAAGCGGAAATACCGGATTATTTCGGAGGAGGGATCCCGCATCGCGGGAAACCTTTCCGGCCTGGAGCACACGCTCTGTTCCCTTCGCGCGGAGATATCGGCCCTGGAGGCGGACCGGGAATCGGAAAGGTTGCGTCTGGCGGAGGCGGAAGCCGCTCTGGGGACACTGCGCACCAGCCACGCGGCTCTGAAGGAGGAAATTGCCCGGAAACAGGCGGAATGGGAGGGAAAGAGCCGCGAGGCATGGCAGTTGCGGACGCTCATCGCCGAGACGAAGGATGAGGTCTCATCCCTGGAGAGGGAAATCGACGAACTTTCCCGCCGAATCCGGGATGGGGAGGAGTCGGCGATCAAAGGGCGGGAATCTCTTGCGTTGTCGCGCGAACAACGGGCGGCTTTGGCCTCGGAGGCGGAAACGATGCAGGCGGCCTATAGCGAGGCGCTTGCTCGGGCCGAGCAGGCGAAATCCGATCTCATGGTGCGGGTTACCCTCCACTCGAACGCCCTCTCCGGGACGGAGTCGATTCAGAAGCTGATGGAAGAGAACGCAAGGGCGGTGGCGCGCCTCAATGAAAGGATCGCGGAGGGGGAGGCGTTCGTCCGGAAATCGGAGGCGCAGTTCGCCGGCGCGTGTGCGGAGGAGGAGGAGGCCAGGGGGGCGCTGGCTTCGGCGGAAAAGGACTGGGAGGAGACGGGTTCTCTCCGGGACGAACATGCCACCCGCCTCGACATGCTCGCCGATGTTCTCCGGAAGGCGGAAGGCAGGCTCGAGGCGACGGAATCCCGTTTGTCCGCCCTCTCCCGGGTACAGGAGCAGCGGGACTGGGCCTCCTCCGGGGTCCGGGCCGTCCTGCACCACTACCTCGGGAAAGGGAACGGCGACGGTGGCGGCGAACCGGGGATATTCGGGGTGATCGGCGAGCTCATCGAGACCGACGCACCCTACGAAAGGGCCGTGGAAGCGGTCCTCGGCGAACGGATCCAATCCATCGTGGTCCGGGACCAGGCAGACGGCCTCTCCGCCCTTCAGTACCTCAAGGATTCCCGCGAGGGAAGAGGTGCGTTCGTGCCGGTAACCCTGCGGACGCGTGAGGAACCTCCTGCGTACGGGGGGGAAGAAGGCGTGATCGCCCCTCTCCTTGATGTCGTGCACTCCCCGAAAGAGTGCAGGGATCTTCTGAGGGGCCTTCTGGGGAGCACCCTGTTGGTGTCCGACCTCCCGTGCGCTCTGCGGCTCTGGAACCGCAACGGGGTCTGGAACTCCTTCGTGACCCTCGACGGAGACGTGGTCACTGCCGATGGCATCCTGGTGGGCGGAGCGCAGGAACAGGGGGAATCGAGGGTCCTCGCGGTGAAGCGCGAGATTCGGGAACTCGAGCAGGAGATTGCGCGGCTCGCGGGGGAATCGGCCCGCATGACGGAGGATGTGGAGGAGGCGAGGCGCACCCGGGCGAGGCTCGAGAACAGGCTTGTCGAGATGTTCTCTCTGCGCGAGGAGCGAAAAGGCCGGTATGCCGACGCGCAGCAGAGAAGGGCCGTGGCCGAGTTGGCAATGTTCCAGGCGCGCACGACCCTCGAGTCGCTTGTCCGGGAGCGGGAGTACCTCGAGGCCGAACTGGTCCGGATTTCCGCGGAGCATAGAGCTTCGGAGGAAGCCGCGAGCGAGTCCGGTCATGCCCGGGGAGAGGAAGAGGAACGCGTCAGGTCTCTGGTCGCCCTCGTGGAGGAGAAACGGACCGCGGCAGAGGCGATCCGGACGAAGCTCCACGCGGCGGAGATCGAATGGACGGGGCTCGAGGAAAAGTTCCGGTCCGGCGAGGTGCTTCTCGAGGGCCTGCGGGAATCGCGGAACGGCAGGAATGCCACTGTCGAGGAACGAAGGAAGCGCATCGGGGCGTACGAAAAAACCGTCGGCGAGCTGGAGCATGCCGTCGCGGAGGGGCGGGAGGCGATCGAGTCCGCCGCCGTCGACCTGGCGGGCAGGCAGGCGGAAATCGACCGGCACCTCGAGGGAAATGCGGCGCTCTATGCGCAGCTTGCATCGATGGAGGGGGTGCTCAAAGAGAAGCAACGGCTCGAGGCCGACGGGATCGCCCGCCTTTCGGACCTGCGGCTATCGGCCCAGCGTGTGGAGATGGATCTTGAACACCTGGACAGCGCGATCTACCAGAAGTATGAGGTTCATCCCCAGGAGATTGCCGGCCGGGAAGGGACGGGGGAGGAGGAGGACGGGGACCTGGCCGGATGGGAAGAACGGGTCGGGGAGATCCGGGCCCGCATGACCGCCATCGGCGAGGTGAATCTCGCGTCCCTGGAAGAACACAAGGAACTTGCCGAGCGCCACTCCTTTCTCTCCTCCCAGAAGGAGGACCTCGAAAAATCCCTGGAGGACCTCGCCAAGGCGATCCAGAGGATCAACCGGACCACAAGGGAACGGTTTTCCGTTGCGTTCGACAACATCAACCGGAAGTTCCAGGAGATCTTCCCCAAACTGTTCCTGGGGGGACGGGCCTATCTGAAGCTCCTCGACGAAGGGAACCTTCTGGATTCGGGCGTGGAGATCGTTGCCCAGCCCCCGGGGAAGAAGCTCCAGTCCCTGACCCTCCTTTCCGGCGGGGAGAAGGCACTGACCGCCATCAGCCTCATCTTCTCGATCTTCCTCGTCAAGCCTTCCCCCTTCTGCCTGCTCGACGAGGCGGATGCTCCCCTGGACGATGCAAACATCGACAGATTCAACTCGATTGTCCGGGAGATGTCGTCGAACTACCAGTTCCTCCTCATAACGCACAACAAGCGGACGATGGAACTCGCCGACGTACTCTACGGAGTCACCATGGAAAAGCCGGGAATCTCCAAGGTGGTTTCGGTAAACTTCCAGTCCTGAAGCATCCCCTCCCGACACGGGTCCCCATGGCCTTCCACGACGACAAAACAAACGGATCCTTTCTCTCGCGCCTCAAGACGGGCCTGTCGAAGACCCGCGAGCTTCTCTTCATGAACGTCGAGGCGATCGCCCGCGGGATCGGTCCCGTGGACGAAAACATCCTGACGGAACTGGAGGAGGGGCTCATATTGGCGGACGCGGGAGCTGACCTCGCCCGCAGCTATGCGGAGACGCTCCGGGCGAAATGGCGACGGGGGGAATTGCCGGACGTCGAGGCGCTTCGCGCGGAACTGAAAACGATGATCACGGACACCCTTGCCCCCTGCATCGCCCCTCTCCCGGTGTCCCCTCCCTACCCCTTCGTCGTCCTTGTGGTGGGTGTGAACGGCGTCGGGAAGACGACGACGATCGGAAAGATCGCGCACCATCTCCGGGGAGACGGGCATTCCGTCCTCCTTGCCGCGGGAGACACGTTCCGGGCCGCTGCCATCGGACAGCTTCGGGTATGGGCCGAGCGGGTGGGGGCCGACATAATCCACCACAAGGAGGGATCCGACTCCTCCGCCGTCGTGTTCGACGCGCTCCGGGCAGCCAAGGCGAGAGGATCGCACGTCGTTCTGATCGACACCGCAGGCAGGCTGCATACCAAGACGCACCTGATGGAGGAAATGCGGAAAGTCGTACGCATCATCGGAAGGGAGGTCCCGGGGGCTCCCCAGGAGGTGCTCCTCGTTCTTGACGCGACCAACGGCCGGAATGCGATCGCCCAGGCGAAGACGTTCCGGGAGGTCACCGGGGTAACCGGCATCGTGCTCACCAAGCTGGACGGTACCGCAAAGGGGGGGGTTGTTCTCTCGGTCACGAAGGAAACCGGCGTCCCCCTCCGGTACGTAGGGGTCGGTGAGTCGGTCGACGACCTGAGGCCCTTCGATGCCGCGAGTTTCGCCTCCGCGCTTTTCTGATATTCTCCTTTCATGAAGGATGCCCTCTTCCTCCGGGTGGGTGTCTGCCCTGCGACATGGATTTCCGAACCGCCCGAACGGCCGGGCTTCGGCATTGATTCCGCCCGGGCGAAGAGGTATCGTACATTGTCGAAAACTTCCCGGTTGGCGGTGCCCGGAATGCGCTCCCCCGTCCGGGAGAAACCCTCAGGTGTCGACTGCCGGGGAACGATACGCATACGGAGGAGGGGAACACGCACATGGTGGATTCGTCATTTTCGGTGATCGAAAAAAAGATCTCGGACCTCGCCGGATTGGTGGTAGCGTTGAAGAAGGAAAAAACTTCCCTGGCGGCCCAGCTGGAGCAAAAGGAGGCCGAAGTCAAGGAGTTGACGAAAAAGATCGCCGAACTGACCTCGGAACGGAACCAGATCCGGGGGAAAGTGGAAACGATCCTGTCCCGGATCGAGAGCATTGAGTTATAGCGTCCGGGTCGTACCGTTGTATAATTGAGGGTGTGAGGAGATGGACGGCCGGTTCAATGTGAATATCGCCGGGTATGCGCTCACCATTACGACCGAGCGGTCGGCTGAACACATGGAACGACTGAGCGAACTCCTGAACGAGAGGGTTCGGGAGGTCCAGAAGACGGGTGGAACGGCCAACTACCTTCACGTGATATTGGTGGCGGCCATGAAGCTCGGGGACGAAATTCTAGAGCTTCGCGAGCAGCTCGAAAAGGAAAAAGGGCGTTTTGAGGAGAAAAGCCAGGACCTTCTGACGGTGCTGGACAAGGCATTGAAGTAGGAAGGAGAGGCAGGCGGCCCCTGCCGTGCGCGTGATTGGTGGCAGTGTTTGAGCCAACACGAAGAGAACGGGATCCCTTCCTGGCGCCGGTGAGCATGCCCCCGCACGGGGAAGCCTGAAAGCGCCACCCAGGGAGCCCACCTGGTGAGAGCCAGGTTCAACTCGGCTACCGACACGGCAAAGCGCAGGGGCTTTCCCGCACGATGGGCGGGAGTCGGCCGTTCACATAGATCCGGGCGACAGGGGAACTGGTTGTGTCCGTTCGACTGCGAATAAGGAATGATTGTTGTTCCGATAGACTGTAACCTCAAGCGGATCCGTGTGTTTCCTGCCGGGTTCTCACCTTATTCGCGGTTCCTGTCTCCCAGAAGAACTCCCTAGTCGGAAGGACGATTCATGTTTGTCGGAGAGCGGAAGGCGCTTCTTCGCCTGAGCGAACGAAGACGCGTCGATTCCGGAGAACCGGACCGTGAGCGTGCGGAGAAAAGTCTCCTGGTTCAGGAGCGCTTTGAGGCGGCCTTTCCCGCGACGCCCGGGCAGAAGATCGCCTTGTATTCGGCGGTTCGCGGGGAGGTCGGAACCGACCGGATCCGCGAACGTTGCCTTGCCGCCGGCGCCTGGCTCTACTATCCCCGGATAAGTGAAGACGGCAACCTCACTTTCTTCCGGCACGAGGGGAACGACGGCTGGGAGGCGGGGAGGTTCGGAATCCGGGAGCCCCGCATCGCCCCGGGCGAGGAAGGCATTCGGAAAGGGTTCAACCTGGTCGTCGTCCCCGGCCTGGCGTTCGACACGGCCGGCCGAAGACTGGGGCGGGGCCACGGCTACTACGATCGTTTGCTCTTCGCCCTCGGAGGGACCGCGGTGACGGTGGGGCTTGCCTTTTCCTGGCAACTGGTACCCGAGGTCCCCGTCGACGCATGGGACGTTCCCGTCAGCGTGGTCATCACGGAAAACGGCGTCGTGGGACGCGGCATAAAATAGATGCGGTATGAGGGAGGAATCCTTTGGATACGACCATGATCGTCATCGTCATCCTATCGATATTCGTGACTGGTCTTACGTTCGTGGTGTTTTCCCTGCTGTCGAAGAAGAAATCGGCGGAAGACCGGGCACTGGAGGCCGCTGCCAAGGCCGAGGAGATCCTCAAGGCCGCAAGAAAGGAAGCCGAGAACACCCTCAAGGAGGCTGCGCTCCAGGCGAAGGATTACCAGCTCCAGGTGAAGCTCGATTTCGAGCGGGAAACCCGCGAGCGGAAAAACGAGATCAGTCAGCTCGAGAAGCGCCTCCTGCAGAAAGAGGACGTGCTCGACCGGAAGACGGAAGCCCTCGAGACTCGTGCGCAGGAGTTCGGGAAGAGGGAAAACGAGCTTGCCGAGCAGGCGGGAAGGCTCGAGCGCGGGAACGTGGAACTCCAGGAGATCCTCCGGGGGGCGAAAGAGAATCTCGAACGGATAGCCGGGGTGACGGCCGAGCAGGCCAAGGACGAACTCGTGGAGATGGTCACGAACGAGGCCAAACTCGAGGCCGGGAAGAAGATTCGCGTGATCGACGAAGAGTTCAAGGAGGAAGCGGGCCAGAAGGCGAAGAAGATGATCGCGCTGGCCGTCCAGCGGTACGCGGCCGACTACGTCACCGAGCGTGTCGTGACGGCGGTTCCGCTTCCCTCGGAGGAAATGAAGGGGAGGATCATCGGGAGGGAGGGCCGCAACATCCGCGCGTTCGAGGCGGCGACGGGGATCGACGTCATCATCGATGACACGCCGGAAGCGGTTATCCTGTCGGGGTTCAATCCCGTACGCCGCGAGGTCGCCAGGATCTCCCTCACGCGCCTCGTCCAGGACGGACGCATCCATCCCGCGCGGATCGAGGAAACGGTCGAGAAGGTGACGAAAGAGGTGGATGAGATCATCCGGGAGGCAGGGGAACAGGCCCTGTTCGACCTGGGTCTTCACGGGATCCACCCCGAACTGGTCAAACTCATCGGGAAACTCAAGTATCGGACATCCTACGGCCAGAGCATCTATACCCACTCCATCGAAGTGGCGTTCCTCTGCGGAATGATCGCTTCCGAGCTGGGGCTGAACGCGAAGATCGCCAAGCGGGCGGGGCTCCTGCACGACATCGGCAAGGCAGTGGACCACGAGGTCGAAGGGCCGCACGCACTGATCGGTTCGGACCTGTGCAAGAAGTACGGCGAGCCCAGCCGGATCATTCACGCGGTTGCCGCCCACCACGAGGACGAGTCCCCGCGGGACGTTCTCCCCATTCTCGTGCAGGCCTCCGATGCGCTTTCCGGGGCACGGCCGGGGGCGCGCCGGGAGATGCTGGCCAACTATCTCAAGCGTCTCGAGGACCTGGAACAAATCGCGAAGTCGTTCGCAGGCGTGGAGAAATCGTATGCCATCCAGGCCGGCCGGGAGGTGCGCATCATCGTCGACAACAGCAAGATATCCGACGATGTGGCCACCATGCTCGCCAGGGACATCGCGAACAAGGTCGAGGCCGAACTCTCTTACCCCGGACAGATCCGCGTTACGGTAATCCGCGAGACGCGCGCCGTGGAATACGCTCGCTAGGGACGGAGGGACGGTCCTGTGGTAAGACTTGCTTGATGGTACCGGGAACCGCAGTCCACGACCCGGGGGTGACAAGGGATACAAGGGTTTCCAGGACCGTCCCTGCTTATCCATGTTGATCCTATTTTTAGGAGACGTCGTCGGCAAGCCCGGCAGAAGGGTGGTGCGGGAGTATCTTTCCCGGATCCGCTCCCGCCGGGACGTCGATCTGGTCATCGCCAACGGAGAAAACGCTGCGGGAGGGGTCGGATTGACCGCCCCGGTGGTCCGCGAACTCTTTGATGCAGGGGTGGACGTCCTGACGGGAGGGAACCATACCTGGGACAAGCGGGAGGGGCTCCCGCTCGTGCGGGAAGAGGAGAAGGTCCTCCGGCCCGCGAATTACCCTCCGGGCGTGGAGGGACGAGGGTGGGGCGTTTTCCGGGGACGGAGCGGATCCCCGTACGTCGTGGTCTCCTTGATCGGCAGGGTCTTCATGGGGCAGGTCGACTGCCCCTTTCGGTGGATGGACGATTCGCTGCCGGAAATGAAGAGGCATGCCGCCGCGGTCATCGTGGACTTCCACGCGGAGGCGACGTCGGAGAAGCGGGCCATGTCGTTCCACCTCGACGGGAAAGTATCCGCGGTCGCCGGCACCCACACCCACGTCCAGACCGTGGACGCGCAGGTCTTGCGCGGCGGGACAGGGTACATCACCGACGCCGGGATGTGCGGCCCCGCGAATTCCGTGATCGGGATGGACTCCGGCGAGGTTTTGCGGCGGTTTCTCACCCAGGTTCCGACCCGGTTCGAGGTGGCCTCCGGCGAGGCGGAGGCGGCCGGCGTCTTTTTCGAGATCGACCCGGAGACCGGGACGTGCCGTGGCGCGGAGGCGTTCGTGATGCGGGAAACCATGATGAGAAACCGGGAAGCATGGACACGATCCTGACATCCCTCAGGCGCGGGACGGTCGACCTCATTTCCGAGGAGGAGCTCGGCGGAAAACTCCGGCGGGCGCAGAGGGAAAAGAGACCCCTTCGCGTGAAGGCGGGGTTCGACCCGACAGCTCCCGACCTGCACCTGGGGCACACGGTTCTCATCCAGAAGCTCAAGCATTTCCAGGAGGCCGGACACCAGGTAGTGTTTCTCATCGGGGACTTCACGGGGATGATCGGCGACCCCACGGGGAAAGTCGAGACCCGCAAACCCCTGACACGGGAGGACGTGGAACGAAACGCGCAGACCTACCGGGAACAGATCTTCAAGATCCTCGATCCGGATAAGACCGAGGTCCGATTTAACTCCGAATGGCTTTCCCCGCTGTCGATCGAGGAGATGGTTCGGATCGCCGCCCAGATGACGGTGGCCCGGATGCTGGAGCGGGACGATTTCCGACGGCGCTACGAAGAGGAACGCCCGATCTCGATACACGAATTTCTCTACCCCCTCCTTCAGGGATACGATTCGGTCGCCCTGCGGGCGGACGTGGAGCTGGGGGGCACCGACCAGAAATTCAACCTCCTTGTGGGCCGTGATCTCCAGCGGGTCTGGGGACAGGAGCCCCAGGTAGTCATCACCACACCGCTCCTTGAGGGCCTGGACGGCGTGAACAAGATGAGCAAGAGCCTCGGGAACTACGTGGGGATCACGGAAGGACCCGACACGATCTTCGGGAAGATGATGTCGATCTCGGACGAACTCATGCTCCGGTACTACGAACTGCTGTCGGATATCTCCGTGGACGAACTGGAGCGGCTCAAAAAGGGAATTGCGGACGGGTCACGCCACCCGATGGAGGCCAAGGTGGCCCTGGCCCGGGAGATCGTCGCCCGCTTCCACGGCGCGGCGGCCTCCAGGGGGGCGGAAGAAGGATTCCGGAAGCGATTTTCCCGGAAGGAATTCCCCGAAGATGCCCGCCGCGTACCCGGCAGTGCGCTATCCGGGAAGACCGATCTGGCGTCGGTTGTCTCCACGGTTTCCCAATCCTTCCGGTCGAAGGCAGCGGCCCGTCGCCTCATAGAGCAGGGGGGACTGGAAATCAACGGGGAGAGGGTGTGCGACCCGTCGGGAGAGATTTCCCCGGGCGGCGAAATCCGCCTGAAAATCGGGAAAAAAGAGTTTGTTATCGTCGCGTTCGACTGAAGGTCGGGTCACCCCGATTTTTTTCTTGCCCCCGTCGGGGAAATGGGCTATATTTTGCGTCGCTCAAGCAACGCCAGTGGCAACCCTCCCGTATCTTCCGGCAGGAAGCCCCGTTGTTTTGCGGATGGTACCCGCGGTATAATAATGTCGGGATCTTTCGTATTGATCTTGACACTCGAAGTCGTTTTTCATATATTGGTTAGTCCGCCCCGCGTATCGGGGGCGGGCCCATTTCCAGACCGGATCTTTGAAAACTGAACAGGGAATGCGAGGCGTGAATCGGATCTTCGTCTTTTCCGTTTTTTGTTTTCAAGTGGAGAGTTTGATCCTGGCTCAGAACGAACGCTGGCGGCGTGCCTAACACATGCAAGTCGAGCGCGAAAGGGGGGGCAACTCCCCAAGTAGAGCGGCGCACGGGTGAGTAACGCGTGGGTAACCTACCTCCGGGCGGGGGATAACCACTCGAAAGGGTGGCTAATACCGCATGAGACCACGGGGTCCTCGGATCCTGGGGTTAAAGGCGGCACCGGCTTGCCGGTGCTGTCACCTGATGATGGGCCCGCGTACGATTAGCTAGTTGGTAGGGTAATGGCCTACCAAGGCTGCGATCGTTAGCTGGTCTGAGAGGATGACCAGCCACACTGGAACTGGAACACGGTCCAGACTCCTACGGGAGGCAGCAGTGAGGAATATTGCGCAATGGGGGAAACCCTGACGCAGCAACGCCGCGTGGGTGAAGAAGGCCTTCGGGTCGTAAAGCCCTTTCGGACGGGACGAACGCTCCGCGGGGATAATCCGCGGAGTCTGACGGTACCGTAGGAAGAAGCACCGGCTAACTCCGTGCCAGCAGCCGCGGTAATACGGAGGGTGCAAGCGTTGTTCGGAATTACTGGGCGTAAAGCGCGTGTAGGCGGCCTGGTAAGTCAGATGTGAAAGCCCTCGGCTTAACCGGGGAAGTGCATCTGAAACTGCCTGGCTTGAGTACGGGAGAGGGAGGCGGAATTCCCAGTGTAGAGGTGAAATTCGTAGATATTGGGAGGAACACCGGTGGCGAAAGCGGCCTCCTGGACCGATACTGACGCTGAGACGCGAAAGCGTGGGGAGCAAACAGGATTAGATACCCTGGTAGTCCACGCTGTAAACGATGGGCACTAGGTGTGGGGGGTATCCACTCCTCCCGTGCCGCAGCTAACGCATTAAGTGCCCCGCCTGGGGAGTACGGCCGCAAGGCTAAAACTCAAAGGAATTGACGGGGGCCCGCACAAGCGGTGGAGCATGTGGTTTAATTCGACGCAACGCGAAGAACCTTACCTGGGCTTGACATCCCCGGAACCCCCTGGAAACAGGGGGGTGCCCCCGTAAGGGGGAGCCGGGAGACAGGTGCTGCATGGCTGTCGTCAGCTCGTGTCGTGAGATGTTGGGTTAAGTCCCGCAACGAGCGCAACCCCTGTCCTTAGTTGCCAGCATTCAGTTGGGCACTCTAAGGAGACTGCCGGTGTCAAACCGGAGGAAGGTGGGGATGACGTCAAGTCCTCATGGCCTTTATGCCCAGGGCTACACACGTGCTACAATGGCCGGGACAAAGGGCTGCAATCCCGCGAGGGGGAGCGAATCCCAAAAACCCGGTCCCAGTTCGGATTGGAGTCTGCAACTCGACTTCATGAAGTCGGAATCGCTAGTAATCGCAGATCAGCAGGCTGCGGTGAATACGTTCCCGGGCCTTGTACACACCGCCCGTCACACCACGAAAGCTGGCTGTACCAGAAGCCGCTGGGCTAACCCTTCGGGGAGGTAGGCGTCTAAGGTATGGTCAGTGATTGGGGTGAAGTCGTAACAAGGTAGCCGTAGGGGAACCTGCGGCTGGATCACCTCCTTTCTAAGGAGTACATATGCATCCGCGTTTCGGCGCGGTGCATATGCACGGATTTCCGATTGCGCCTCCTTCCCTGTTCAGTTTTGAACGATCCGGAATTTCGGGCCTATAGCTCAGATGGCTAGAGCGCACGCCTGATAAGCGTGAGGTCGGTAGTTCAATCCTACCTAGGCCCACCACGTTGATCTTGGGGTGGGCCGTGGGCGGCGCGTCGAGGTAGGAACGTCCCGCGGCCGGAACGATACCGGCTTTTTCCGGGGGTGTAGCTCAGTTGGGAGAGCGCCTGGTTTGCAACCAGGAGGTCATCGGTTCGATCCCGTTCACCTCCACCAACGGGAGCAAGGAAAGCAGAATACATAGTTCGAATCATTATCCGGTTTTTCCTGATAGGGGCGCGAAGAACGGCGCGTCCCGGGTTCTTTGACAACCGATTCTGAGAATGCGTCCGAAACTTTTTCATGCGCTGAGTAGTGATCAAGCGAATAAGGGCGCACGGTGGATGCCCTGGCGTCAGGAGGCGATGAAGGACGTGGCAGGCTGCGATAAGCTCCGGTGAGCCGCCTAACAGGCTTTGACCCGGAGATTTCCGAATGGGGAAACCCCCCGCGGCAAACCCGCGGGATCCGGCACTGAATACATAGGTGTCGGAGGCGAACGAGGGGAAGTGAAACATCTCAGTACCCTCAGGAAGAGAAAGCAATCCGCGATTCCCTGAGTAGTGGCGAGCGAAACGGGAACAGCCCAAACCCGGCCTATGCCAAGCCCGCAAGCGTTGTAGGCCGGGGGTTGCGAGACCCGTCCGGGCGGTGTTGCGGAACCGCCGGGAAGTTACCAACCGGATCCGTAGTCGAAACGGCTGGAAAGCCGGCCCATAGAGGGTGATAGGCCCGTAGGCGAAACGGATTCCGGCTTCCTGGGACGGGCTCTCAAGTACCGCGGGGCACGTGAAACCCCGCGGGAATCCGGGAGGACCATCTTCCAAGGCTAAATACTACCTGACGACCGATAGTGCACTAGTACCGTGAGGGAAAGGTGAAAAGAACCCCAGCGAGGGGAGTGAAATAGAACCTGAAACCGTGTGCCTACAAACAGTGGTAGCCCTATGTCCCGGAGCTTCGGCACCGGGGCAGGGTGACCGCGTGCCTTTTGCATAATGAGTCAGCGAGTTACCTTACGTGGCAAGGTTAAGCCGCAAGGCGGAGCCGTAGCGA
>Ga0307417_10000074_pt1:0-2500 | contig 38943 bp, 30 predicted proteins | sample SalMarWE160210MG_2_FD_202514 | JGI IMG/M metagenome (GOLD analysis project Ga0307417, IMG submission 202514) | Salt marsh sediment microbial communities from the Plum Island Ecosystem LTER, Massachusetts, United States - WE1602-10 | ecosystem: Environmental > Aquatic > Marine >... | reverse complement strand
ATCTCATAGAAGCCCTTGCGCCGGAGACGGAGCACAGGGCTTTTGTTTTTTTCCGGTCCCGGGTCGTGTTACCTTGGGGACACCCGGTTCACGGATACCGAAGGAAACGGAGCGGAAGTCATGTCCGGCCATAACAAATGGAGCTCGATCAAGCACCGGAAAGGGAAGGCCGACGCCCAGCGGGGAAAGGCCTTCACCAAGATCACGCGGGAGCTCATCGCCGCGGCGAGGATCGGGGGCGGGGACCCCGACGGGAACTCCCGGCTCCGATCGGCGATCACCGCCGCCCGCGGGGTGAACATGCCCAACGACAACATCTCGCGGGCGATCAAGAAGGGGACCGGGGAGCTCGAGGGGGTGTCGTACGAGGAGTTGCTGTACGAGGGGTACGGTCCGCACGGTGTCGCGGTCCTGGTCAAGGTCCTGACCGACAACAAGAACCGCACCGTGGCGGACATCCGGCACATCTTCTCCAAACATAACGGCAACCTCGGCGAGAACGGGTGCGTCAACTGGATGTTTACGAAGAAGGGATCGATCGCCGTCCCGAAGAAAGCGATGGCGGAGGAGAAGCTGATCGAGCTCGCCATCGAGCTGGGGGCGGAGGATGTCGTCAATGACCCGGAGGCGCACGAATACGAGGTCCGGTGCGAGGCGGAAGGTTTCGAGGACGTGAAACGAGGGCTGGAGGAGGAGGGAGTGGGGATCAACACCTCCGAGGTGGCGATGCTCCCGCAATCCACGGTCCACCTCGAGGGGAAGGCGGCCGACCAGATGCTCCGCCTGATGAACGCCCTCGAGGAGTCCGACGACGTGCAGAACGTCTGGGCGAACTTCGACATCTCGGACGAGGCGATGGAGGCCTTCGGCGGGTAGACGGCCCCCGCCGCGCCCCGCCATGGCTCCCCGCCGCCGGATTCTCGGGATCGACCCCGGCTCCCGGCGGACCGGCTACGGAATCCTCGACGTTCGCGGGAACAACCTCTCCCCGGTGACCTGGGGCGTGATCCGCACGGATTCCTCCGGTTCCTTCCCCGACCGTCTCCACCACATCCACGAAACGCTTTCCGAGGTGATCCGCCTCCATCGCCCGACGGAGGCCGTCGTGGAGAAGGTCTTCCTCGCGAAGAACGCCGCGTCCGCACTGAAGCTCGGGCAGGCGAGGGGAGCCGCCATCGTCACCTGCCGGGTCCACGGGCTGGGCGTCCATGAATACAGCGCCAAGGAGATCAAGCTCTCCGCCACCGGCTTCGGCTCCGCGCCCAAGGAGCAGGTGTCCGAGATGGTGTGCCGTCTCCTCGGTATCCGGGAGCCGGTACCCCCCGATGCCTCCGATGCCCTCGCGATGGCCTTCTGCCGGGCCGTGTCCCGGGACATTCCCTCGTAGGCCGGTAACTCTTCCCCTTCCGTTCCGGTCAAACCCGTACCCTGTTCCAGGCATATCCTTTCCTGCCGGGGAACCCCCGCCTTGACAACTAAAAATATTTATAGTCTTCTTATTGGTATTAACAGCGTAACTACCTTATAGGAAACAAGATTCGCCAACCGCAGGGCGGGCAGGCAGTGGTATCGAGATGGCCTCCTCCTGGATGCATACTTCGGCGTATCCTCTCCGTTTCCTGCACGGGTCGATTTCGGCAAGAAATCGAATCGGTCACCAATCTGTCCCTTCCGTCGTCGTAGGGTGTTTTCAAGCCGAGATATCTGCGAACGGGCAGGTCCCGTTTCGCATTGAGTAGGATTCAGGGGATGCGGGCGAACGCGAATATCAACCCGCCTTAGCGGAGAGACGCATCCATGATGTCTCGACTTACCAAGGGGACATTGATCGGCCTCGCTGCCGGCATCGTGGGGATCGTTGCGAGCGGCACCTCCGTAGGCCTTTACCTCGAGGAAAACTTCGGGCTGGAGATTCTTTTCCACCTGAGGGGACACCGGACACCACCCCCGGAGGTGGTCGTCGTCAGCATCGACAAGGAATCGGCTGATTGCCTGGAACAGGCCCCCGACGTGACGAATTGGCACCGGTCCCTCCACGCCCGCCTCACGGAAACCCTTGCGGACAGCGGCGCGGCGGTCATCGTGTTCGACGTCTTCTTCGAGGAATACACGGATCTGGAAGCTGACCTGGCGTTTGCCGAGGCGATGCGGAAGGCAAACAACGTGGTGTTGTGCAAGCGCCTGCAGTCCGAGAAGATTTTTCTGACGGACATGAGGGGGAAGCCGGCAGGGAAAGCAAAGATCGCAAGGGAAATCCCCCCGATCCCTCTTCTGGCCGACGCCTCCGTCGCCACATCTCCCTATCCGCTCCCCAAGATTCCCGTCAAGGTAAGCCGGAACTGGGTGTTTCGGGAGACGATGGGGGATACCCTAGTGCCCACGATTCCGGTGGTCGCATTCCAGCTGTATGCGCTTCCCGCGGCCGATGATTTGCTCCGCCTCCTTGCCGAGGTGTTTCCCGGCCGGGCGGAAAACCTTCCCCGTTCCGGGGAGGCAATGG
>Ga0307417_10000073_pt1 | contig 39086 bp, 26 predicted proteins | sample SalMarWE160210MG_2_FD_202514 | JGI IMG/M metagenome (GOLD analysis project Ga0307417, IMG submission 202514) | Salt marsh sediment microbial communities from the Plum Island Ecosystem LTER, Massachusetts, United States - WE1602-10 | ecosystem: Environmental > Aquatic > Marine > Intertidal zone... | reverse complement strand
CAACTTTTCACCATTCATCTTCTCAGTCATTCGCCACGGTCTCCGTTCCATCCTATATTCGTGACAACCAGACGACGAACTGCATCTCATCCATCGTTTCCTGCAGTCGCCATATCCATACCAAATTTTGTCAGATATACCTTTTGCGTTTCCATCATTCAAGTAGATTTTGAGACTTGAAGGTGGATCAGGGAACTATCTTCACCATTGACAGTCTACAGGCCATAGCCCTATACTTAAAAGATTCTATGAAAGCAACCGTGCGTGGGGAAAGGAGGCGCGTCGCCGGCATGAAAAATACAATCGCGGTGATTATGGCAGGGGGCAAAGGGAAACGGCTCATGCCACTCACCAAAGACCGTTCCAAACCTGCAATTCCCTTCGGCGGCATTTATCTGCTCATTGACCTGACCCTGTCCAACTGCATCAACTCGGGTGTCTATAGGATCATTGTCCTGCCCCAATACAAATCGCAGACCTTGGTCCAACACCTGGAAGGGGGCTGGAACATCTTCAGCCCGGCCCTGAATCATTACTTGAAGATCGCCCCTCCCCAGATGATGGCGGGGGATAAGTGGTACCAGGGAACGGCCGACTCCATCAGACAAAACGCCTATCTCTTGAAGAATGACGCGCCTGAACATGTCCTTGTACTGTGCGGTGACCATGTCTGCAAGATGGACTATGCGCGTTTTAAAGACTACCACGTGGCCCACGGGGCGGATGTGACCATCGCGGTGATTGAGCTAGGCGCAGAAATGGCCGGCCAATATGGTATCATGGAGGTCGATGAAGGCTTCCAGGTAAAGGGGTTTCAGGAAAAACCCCTGGTCCCGAAAACCATTCCCGGCGAGAAAGAGCGCGTGCTGGCCTCCATGGGCATCTATCTTTTCAAGGCCGAGGTCCTTCTGGATTTGTTAAATAAGGATGATCGATCCGATTTCGGAAAAGACATACTGCCAGACATTCTTGATACCCATAACGTCATGGCCTATTCGTATAGAAGGGAAAACAAGATCCGGGATGTGCTTGTTTACGTGGACCAGGAGGGCAGCTTGAAGGAGAGTGCCTTACAGGTCGTCCGTGATTCAGGTTACTGGCGGGATGTGGGAGACTTGGACTCCTATTGGAACGCCAATATGGACCTTACGGGGGTGGACCCTTATTTCAATATGTACGGCCGTCACTGGCCCATCAGGACCTACCAGCGTCAATACCCGCCCGTCAAAACCGTTTTTGCGCAGGAATCCGGAGACCATTTGAGGGCGGGCCGCGCCCTTGATTCCCTGGTGGCGCACGGCTCAATCATCAGCGGCGGACTGGTTCTCAACAGCATCCTGTCCTACAACGTTTTCATCCAGAGCTGGGCGCGAGTGGAGGAATCGGTCATCATGGAGAACGTTGTCGTGGGACGTCATGCAAGAATCAAGAAAGCCATCATAGCAGAAGGCGCGCGGATTCCGATGCATACCAAGATCGGGTACAATCCCGTGGAAGATAGAAAACGCTTTACCGTCACCCCCCGGGGGATAACGGTCGTCACCAGGGAAGATTTTCCGGTATAGGTCATGCATCCATCAATATTAGAGGTCTTAAGATGAAACCCAAAATCAAGTATGACGTGGTTCCCAACCTCCCAGAAAACCTGACGGTTCTGAAACGTCTTGCCTACAACCTGCTCTTCAGCTGGAACGACGATATCAAGGATTTGTTCCATCGCATGGACCCCGGGCTCTGGTCATCATGCAATCAAAACCCGGTTTTGATGCTCGGCCTGCTCGGTCAGGGACGCCTGGATGAACTCTCCGGGGACCAGGGTTTTCTGGCCCAGATCGAGAGAGTGACCCGGGATTTTGAGCGCTACTTATCTCAACCCCACCTTCAAGCTGCGGATTATTTCGATGAAGAGAACCTCCAGATGGCCTATTTTTCCGCGGAATTCGGTCTTTCAGGCTGTTTGCCCATCTATTCCGGGGGACTGGGTGTTCTGGCGGGAGATCATATCAAATCTGCAAGTGACCTGAATGTACCGCTAGTAGGTATTGGTCTTCTTTACCAGGACGGTTACTTCAGCCAGTACCTGAACTCGGACGGCTGGCAGATGGAGACCTATCCACAAAATGACTTTCCCAACATGCCCGTCGAACTCATGAAGGATCGTGAGGGTCAACCCCTCAGAGTCCAGGTATTGATAAAGGATATCCCCTTGCAGATCCTGATCTGGCGTATACAAGTGGGCAGGATTCCCCTCTACATGCTCGACACCAATGATGAAAGCAACCCGCCTGAGTTGCGAAAAATAACCGGACAGCTCTACGGTGGTGACCGGGAGATGCGGCTGCGGCAGGAGATCGTACTCGGAATCGGTGGGATCAGGGCACTCAAGGCCATGGGAATCGAACCCACGGCCATACACATGAATGAAGGTCACTCGGCCTTCTCCGCCCTTGAGCGCATCAATATGCTCAGGCGCGATAAAGGCCTGTCTTTTGATGCGGCCCGTGAGATCGTGATGGCCAGTACCATCTTTACAACCCACACCCCTGTCCCCGCGGGAAACGACACCTTTGATCCCGACCTGGTCCGGGTCTATTTTGAGGAATACATCAAGGAGCTGGGTATCAATTTCAAGGTCCTGCTCGGCTACGGGCGTCTTGACCCCAGGAATGAAAAGGAACCTTTCGGGATGACTACCCTGGCCCTTCGTCTGGCCGCACATATCAATGGCGTCAGCCGCCTGCACGGGAAGGTCTCACGATCCATGTGGCAGAAGGTCTGGATCCATCACCCCGAAGAAGATGTTCCTATCGAACATATCACCAACGGGATTCATGTGCCCACCTGGATATCCCGGGAGATGGGTACGCTCTTCAACCGATATCTGGGTCCCGACTGGGCGGAAGATCCGGACAATGAGCGGGTCTGGCAACAGATTGAAAAAATTCCCGACACGGAACTGTGGCGGGCCCATGAAAGGTGCCGGGAACACCTGGTAGCCTATGTCCGTCTCAGGCTTGTGGAACAACTCAAGGCCCGAGGGGCCTCAACCTCCGAAGTTCAAAGGGCGTCTGAAGTCTTGACACCGGATGCCGTGACCATCGGTTTCGCCCGCCGGTTTGCCACCTACAAGAGGGCCACGCTCCTCTTCAGGGACCCCGACCGCCTGGAGCGCATCATCAATCACCCGGAACAACCGGTCCAGATCGTGATTGCGGGTAAATCGCACCCGCAGGACGATGAGGGCAAGGAGTTCATAAAACAAATCATCCACTTGGGCCAGGAAAAACGTTTCCGTCGGACTGTCGTCTTTCTGGAAGACTACAACATGGACGTGGCCCGCCACATGGTCTCCGGGACGGATATCTGGCTGAACACGCCACGCCGGCCCCTGGAAGCCTGCGGCACCAGCGGGATGAAAGCGCTTGCCAACGGTTCCCTGAATCTCAGCACCTTGGATGGCTGGTGGGATGAGGCCTATCACAGGGACTATGGATGGTCTCTCGGACATGGAGAGGTTTATAAAAACCAGGATTTTCAGGACGATCTGGAAAGTCAGAGCCTTTATAACCTGCTCGAAAACGAAATTGTCCCCCTCTTCTACGACAGGCAAATGGATGGGATCCCGAGAAGATGGGTGGAAAAAATGAAGGCCGGATTGCGTATGCTGGTTCCCGTCTACAACTCCCACCGAATGGTGCAGGAATACCTGGACCGTTTTTACCTCCCCTGCTCCCGCCGTTTCAACAATCTCTGCCGGGATGATTTCTCAAGCGCAAAAGATATTGCCTCATGGCGCCAGAAAATCATGACCAACTGGCATGAGATCTCGGTGGAGGAAGTGGTCGGGCTGGAAAGCCATGAAATCCAGGTGGGCAAATCCATAAAGGTTGAAGTAAGAATCAGGCTCGGGGTCCTTTCTCCCGACGATGTCACGGTGGAAGCCTATTACGGACGCCTCAATCACCAGGGGGATTTCGCGGAAAGGAATACCATCCCCCTTCAAGTCCTGGAGAACGCCGACGGTGTTTATCTTTTCGGGGGCGAGATACCCTGTGAAGGATCGGGACGTTTCGGTTACACAGTTCGGGTCATGCCCAGTTTTGAGAGATTGGAGAACCGCTTTTCCATGGGACTCGTCAGCTGGGCCTGATCAAACAGCCAAGGAGATCATGTGTTTTTTTCAACAACCCTGAAACCCCAGGAAATAGAAAGCGTCGTATCCTGTAACCTTGCTGACCCATTCGCCATTCTGGGCGCACACCCTGTGCAGGTTGGGAAGGAAAAGGGCGTTGCAGTACGGGCCTTCCTTCCCCGAGCCTTGGAGGTGGAAATCCTGGACCTCAATCCACAGGGCCCGGAAAAGGCAACGCAGATCCATAAGGACGGGCTTTTTGAAGCATGGCTCCCAGGAGAATTCGAGTTATTCCCCTACCGTCTCCGGAGTTCCTTTGACAATGGATCCCGCGCCGTCTTCCATGACTGCTACGCCTTTCTTCCGGTATTAGACGATGATGACTTCTATCTTTTCAATCAGGGCAGCCACGACAAAATCTATGAAAAGCTAGGTGCACACCCGTTCGTGCACCAGGGCATATCCGGCGTTCTGTTTGCCGTCTGGGCCCCTTCAGCCGCGCGTGTCAGTGTGCTGGGGGATTTCAACCAATGGGACGGCCGGCGACACCCCATGCGCGCAAGGGGTGTTTCGGGGATATGGGAGATATTCATCCCGCACCTGAAACCCGGGACACTCTACAAATTTGAAATCAGGACCCAAAACGGCACGCTTTTGATCAAGGCCGACCCGTTCGCCGTCTCCTTTGAAAAACGCCCGCGTACAGCAGGCATTGTGATGGGACTGGACGATTATGAATGGTCGGATCAGGAATGGATGGCCGAACGTGCCGGGAGGGATCTCCTTCGACGACCCCTCGCCATATACGAGGTTCATCTTGGCTCCTGGAAACGGACCGGGAAAGGTCAAGACTCATGGCTTACTTATCGCCAGGCAGCGGAAGAACTTGTCGCCTACGTAAAGGACATGGGTTTTACCCATATCCAGTTTCTTCCCCTTGCCGAACACCCCTTCGACGGCTCCTGGGGTTACCAGGTGACCGGTTATTATGCGCCCACTTCCCGATTCGGCTCTCCTGCGGATTTCATGTACCTGATCGATTGTTGCCACGCAGGGGGACTTGGGGTAATCCTCGACTGGGTCCCGGCCCACTTTCCTAGAGATCCACACGCCCTTGAATATTTTGACGGAACGCATCTCTATGAACACGCTGACCCCCGCCAAGGTGAACAGATGGACTGGGGCACCCTGATTTTCAACTACGGACGCAAGGAAGTAAAAAACTTTCTCATAGCCAATGCCTTGTTCTGGCTGGATAAGTATCATATCGACGGTCTGAGGGTAGATGCCGTTGCCTCCATGCTCTACCTTGACTACTCGCGCGAGGAGGGTGAGTGGGTACCCAATCGTTACGGTGGACGCGAAAATCTGGAGGCCATTGAATTAATCAAGGAGTTCAATAGCAAGATCTTCAAGTTCTACCCCGGCGTGGCAACGATTGCCGAGGAATCCACGGCCTGGCCCGGCGTTACCCGCCCCGTCCACCTGGGCGGCCTCGGGTTCTTGTTCAAGTGGAATATGGGTTGGATGCACGATATGCTCAGTTTCATGGCACAGGAGGCTGTCCACCGATCGTACCACACGGATCTCCTGACATTTGCACTGCTTTACGCGTTCCATGAAAATTTTATTCTGCCCCTGTCCCATGACGAAGTGGTGCACGGCAAGGCCTCGCTTCTCTCCAAGATGCCCGGGGACGACTGGCAGAAGTTTGCCAACCTGCGCCTGCTCCTGGGCTACATGTATGGAGAGCCCGGGAAAAAGACCCTCTTCATGGGAGGGGAGTTCGGGCAATGGTCCGAATGGAATCACGACCAGGGGCTGGAGTGGGATCTTCTGGGATACGAAGCCCACAAGGGTATTCAGAGATTTGTACGGGACCTCAACAGGATCTATCGCGAGGAGCCTGCACTGTATGAACAGGATTACGATCCCTCCGGATTCCAGTGGATCGATTTCCGCGACGCCGATGCCACGGTGGTTTCCTTTCTGAGAAAGGGAAAATCTTCAGAAAGGCCACTGGTATTCATTTTTAACTTCACGCCGGTGCTCCGGAAAAGTTACCGTATAGGGGTGCCTTCCGGAGGCTCCTACCGGGAACTACTCAACTCGGATGCCCAATGCTATGGGGGTTCCAACCAAGGACTGGAGGGCGGCACAACAGCCGAGGCCGTCCCCTGCCATGGCCACGCCTACTCGCTCGATCTCCGAATTCCTCCTCTTGGAATGCTCGTTCTCAAACCGGAAAAAGGATCTCTCCCCCCCTTTCAGGGCATTAGGATTAGTCAATAGTCCCGCTCTCGGGTAGTCCAAGGACGGACTTCCAACGAAGTCGTCTCATCCCCCGGAGTCAAGGAGCCGAACCTGAGACTCTTTTTCGTAGCTCATAGGCTGCCGCTTGCGGCATAAACCAGCTTTTTATGACTACATCAATAAAAAACTCAAGGAAAATTTTTCATTTGCCGATGTATCCAGTACGACGGAAAAGCGTTTAAGTCAGGGCACCGTCGACGCGGTGAATGAAGTGAAAAACAGATTAGACATCTCGGATATTCAGGACATTTTCAGGGATAATCAAAGACTTTTTGAAAAATTGATTGATGAATTAGAAGACAAGGAGTGTCTCGGCCGATCAAATGCCTCCCAACCTCAACACAAAAGAATTAGACCATGTGAGGATAAGCAGCCTCCGAAGGTCAATAATTTGAAAGAGGGGGTCTGAGGCGGCATTTCGGAGGCTACTCGAATGTGCGTGCATCTTTTTTTCAGGGCATGGCCAGGGATTGGATAAAACCTTTAACAAAGACTTTTGCTCTGAAAAAAACAACGGCATTCCGGGTAGCCATCAACATACAAGCCCAGTTTGATTGTCCACTATCAACCCAACCCCTGCACAGGCCCGGCGGTCCGCTTTTGGACGCCGGGCCATTTTTTCCCCAATATTCCCTTTTGTAGACGAACCCCTGCCATTCCACTGAGGCACATTTATCCACTGTGGGAGGGCCAGTGCATTCCTTTCCGGCGGAAATATGCCAAAGGCTTAAGGCACAAGGCGTAAGGCTTAAGGTCATGGTAGGTATTTTCAATAACGATTCCACTGCCCCTTCCTTGAGCAACGCGATGGTTTGCAGAATAGAAGCAAGATGGCGATAGGAATGATGGCTTCGATAGAAGTCATCATCGTGCCCATGGACGGGCACGCAAATCAATGGGTTGTTTTCCTGCCCATTGATTTGTAGGGAACCGAAAATCGCACTTTTCGTTTCCCGTCAGTAAAAAGTCCACGGACGGACTTTTTACATTCCATCAATAGGGCCATGGGGATCTTTTTTCAGGTCACGAAAACGCATCTTTGCTGGGCAGTTGCGCTCCTGATAAGCCGGCCGGCCGGCGCGCTTTCGGGGACTTCACCGAACAGTTCAGGAGTTCACAGGAATTACAAAAGGTTCCCCGGACGCCTTGCTTAGCAACTCGGGTCAACGCCAGAGTGACACAGCCCTCGTGCCTGAAAAAAGATTGCTGTGGCCCTGACCATGTTCCTTATGTCTCCCCACAGACTGAGCCGCATTCATAAAATATGAGTAAAGCACATTACAGAGAAATAAAACTCATGCGACATTCAAAAGAGCTCTTTTCTCCTTTGGAAAGATCAAGGGGTTGAAGCATGAGGAGACTCGATCCCTGGTAGGTGCGCTCAAAACCTTCTTCAGACATGGAAACCGTCATGAGCGGGAAAAACCACACCGTCACAGGGCGGGAGAAGGAAAAGACCGTCACCAACTGATCCGGACCATTAAACAGGGCAAACTCGGACACATCTTTTTCAATATCCTTTTCCGCCACCTCACGGCGCTTCCTTCCATTGATCAGATAATGCCTTTCCGGATCCCGGTCGGAAAAGAGCGTCAGGTTCAATTCGCAGCCGTACAGGCACTTGATGGGGCCACCATCCAGGCACCCGACCTCCCATTGCACATCCAGCACTCCTGATTTTCCAAGGCGCATTTCCTTTTTGACATGGGCCTGGGAAGAACCGATGCGCCCCTTTCGCGTCATTACAAGAGATGCTTTTTCAGCATCGGATAATATCTCTTCCAAAAGATAGCGTCCCTGGACGAAATCACCCAGTTCTTCGTGATCGTTAGCCGCATATTTTTCAAGATCACAGTCATCGGAAACAAAGTGATCCAGGAAAGAGGTCCTCGTGTAGGGGTCGTAGACCAGCAGTTTTTCAAGCCCCTCATCCTTGGCCGAAAGCATCTCGTGAATAGACAGGGTCCCTTCCTTTTCTTGTTGTTGGTCCCTGCCAAGTTCATCCAGCCGCCGGTGATAGGCCTCATGTCGCCGGGTCAGTACGTCGCTCAGGTCCAGGCTCTTCCTGACATTCCCGATCTCAAAAAGGCCGCCGCCCTTTGCGGGAGAAATACCTAAGGAAACGTCCGGGGTCCAGATCAGAATTTCCTCCTCTCCGTCTTTGTCAAAATCCATCTGTTGCGCCAGGATTTCATCTCCGGATTTCCGCATCAGATCCCTTTGGGCAAAAAGGAGGTTCTGGTAAATGGCCCTTCTCAGGTGGCCCAGATAGAGTCCTCCAAAGACGCCGTGCCAGTACGCGCAGTTACACTGCCCCCGCCAAAGAGAAATCCTCTCGTTGGAATCCGGGCCTAGCCTTTCGCTCAGGCATAGCATCTTCTTGTGCATCCGGTTTGCTTCGTCATACTTGACCAGGAAGTTATCCCAGACCCCGCCCCGCACAAAGGGATGCCAATCATCCCACCGGCCCATCTCCCGAAGAGAGGCAATCATATCCTCAAGGACCTCCCCCCGATCCGGCGGAAGGGCCCACTCGGTCATTTCCTCGTATGAGGCCTGGGGCAGATAAATCCGACCCAGGGCGGGCATCTCCTTGACAAATTCACCGGGAAGTCCTGTTTTTATCCAGGAGTCGTTTTCTCCGATGGCCTCAAAAAAGCGTTTGAGCCAGCCTTTCCTGATCACCCACTCGTGGGTGCCAGGCCACAGGCCGAATTTTTCACAGTCGTCCCCGTAGACCGCCACCGCCTTTCCCGAGTGTTCAAGGCTTTCCAGATGTGCAATGACCTCTTCAACCGGTTTAAAGGGAATCAGGTACCGCATGTTCATGGGTGTTGCCAGAAGGCGAAGGGTTTTTCCTTCCTTCTCCGTAATGTAGGGGCCATAGATAGCATCGGGTTTGATCCCGGCGTAAAAAAAGTGGGTGTCATCGACGATGGTGTAATGCATACCCGTTCCGGAAAGAACAGAGGGCAGAGACGGATCCCAGACCCGTTCCGTGAGCCAGAACCCGGTCGGTCTGTAATTGAACCGGGACAGGAGGTAGTCATTCATCTTCTCCATCTGTCCCCTGGCATCACGTGGAGGGATGGTTGCCAGGAGAGGCTCATAAAACCCTCCCGACAGGGGTTCCACCTGGCCCCTGTCTACCAGGGTGCCAAGCAGATCCAGCGTGGCAGGGTCATGTTGCTCCAGCCACTCGAAAAGAGGTCCGCTCACATGAAATCCGAGCCGCACGTGAGGATAGTCTCTCACCATCTTCAGCACGGGGCTATAGCACTGGTCAACCGCCTTTTCAAAGACATGATCAAAGTTGCCGACCGGTTGATGACAATGGAAAATCATAACAAGATTCAACATGCTTAACTCCCCGATAGGATAAAACCGAGCCGTTCGCCGAGCGCCCTGAAGGCGGCGACCTTTTTGCCGGACAGGTTGCTCATGAAATCCCCGTTCTGCGAGAGATCCCAATAGCGGTTCTGGCAATCCCAGAGATCCGGCCTCAAAGAAAGCGCGTCGGTCATGTCCAGGAAATCCGTCAGGGCCGCCGTACAGTCCAAATCAGGCGTCTCGGCGATACGAGCCATTAATGAACTGATAAGGATCTCGGACCCTTTTCTGTTTTCCGGATCGTCCAGGTTGAATTCAAATGGGCCGCCCTTTTCTGCGGGGCCCGTCAGTTTGTTCATCTTGGCCATTCTCATGCCCATCTGTTCACAGCCATCTCCAGGCATGGCCGCGAGATTTGCCCTCAAGAGGAGTCGCAGGAGATCATTCAATCCCTTCCGCTCTCCGGCACCCTCTTCCCTTCCCCTCGCGATCTCCACGAGGGCGGTAAGCATTTCCTCTTCTTCAATCACTTTCGGTTGAATGTGGTGCATCACCGTATGGGAAAGGGAATTCAGGATCGCCTGTTCAGTGTCCGGGCCCAAGTCTTTCAAGGTGTAGGTCACCTCAACCCCCTCTTCATAACGAACCTGGCACCGAAAGTTCGCCTCTCCTTCCCACACGGCGGAAAAAGCAAGGTTTTTTGTTTCCCCCGTCATGGGATCAACAATCCTGACTTCCCCGCTTTGCCCTCTTCCCCCGGGAACGCCGACTTCCTTTTCAGAAAGGGACCGGACCTGGCTGAAACAGCCGCCCGGCTCCATCAACCCCTCCCAAAACAGCCTCCCCGTGCCGTAGCAGGCGGCGATCTTCCCCGCATCCATCCGACTGGGACGGACGCGTTTTTCAAAAACACCCTTTCCGTTCCCAAAGGTCGGATCATTGCTCCCGGACCCTGAGAGATGCGACACAAACCCCGGCTCCAGATCTGATCCGGCCCACCTCCTGACAAGGGTCATGGACCGGTCCGCGTACATGAGGATCTGGCTCGCTTCCAAACCCGAGATGTCGTCAAAAAACCAGCCGCAGCTGGTAAACATGTAAAGGCCCATCCGCTGGGCCTCCAGGAGCTCAAAAGCCCTCACCGCCGCTTCGGAATCCAGGGGGTTTTCCTTGGCATGTCTCTCCAGAAAAACCCTCCGTGCCTCAGGGCCCGGATCCAGGAGTACGGCTATGTAGTCGTCCCTCGCCTCCCAGGGATCATTGAAAAAAGCCTGTCCCTGTTTCTCGAAAATGGCAGCGAGTTCCCCGGAGAGCCAGTCCATCGCTTCCCGCAGAGGAGCCCTCCAGGCCTGGTTCCATCCCTCGTGATGATCGACACTGCACCCACAGTCGGATCGCCACCTTTCTACGCCATGGGCGCAACTCCAGGAACTGTTCTCCTGGATACGAACCTCCATTTGGGGAGGAAATTTCTCAAGAAACCAGGCATAATTGCAGAGTTGAAGCCCGTCGCCGTTTTCCAGGTGATCGAACAGCCACCCGAGGGCCATGTCCCCGAACTTAAAATGATGTCCGTAGGATTCTCCGTCCGTGGCCACGTTCACCAGGCAGGCTCCTTCCCTTTCGTTGCCGATGCTGTTTTCAATATGGTTCAGAAAGGCCTCCCCTGAAGAGAGGATTTTCTCATAGGCGACTGCCTTTGAAAGCCCACCATCGTAGAAAAACACATCCATATGAAGTGATGACCCCGGGTCCGGAAAAACGCGGTACGGACGGGTGGTGTCCATCTTCTCCAATGATACATCTTTCCACTTTTCTTCTCCCATGCCCAGGGGGCGCACTGCCGTTGCCTGCGTTGGAGCCAGGACCGTAAAATGGATCCCTTCTGCGGCCATGAGGGCCAGCGTCTCCAGGTCCACTGCCGTCTCGGCAAGCCACATGCCCTCTGGACGACGGTCGAACCGGTGTTCAAAATCCGCAATCCCCCACCGGATCTGAGTCAGTTTGTCCCTTGTGGAGGCCAGGGGCATGATGATGTGGTTATAGACCTGTGCCATACCATTGCCGTGGCCGTTGAATCTCGTGCGACTGGCCCGATCCGCGGCGAGGATCTGTTCGTAGATCCAGGGATGGGCCTTTTCAAGCCAGGAGAGAAGGGTGGGCCCGAAATCGAAACTCATGAATTCATAGTTGTTGATGAGTTTCAGGATACGGCCCTTTGCGTCTGCGCGGCGGGCCCTGCTGTTGGGTCCATAGCATTCTCGCGTAACCTGCTCGTTCCAGTCATGGTAGGGATAGGCTGAGGCCTGATATTCGATGCTTTCCAACCAGGGATTTTCTCTGGGCGGCTGATAGAAATGGCCATGAATACAAAGATAGTTTTCCCTCATCTCTTGCCTCTTCGCCTTTTGGCGACAGCCCCTTCAAGGACCTTCAAGTAGGTTTTTGCCGATTTCCGCCATGAAAAATCATCCGCCATGGCCTCTTTCAAACTCCTTTCTTGCTCTTCCCATGTTCGATAAAGGAGTAATGATTGTCAACATAAGAATATCACCTTTCAAAACCAATGTTGATGGAACCGTAAAAAGTCCGTCCCTGGATTTTTTACTGACGGAAACCGAAAAGTGTGATTTTCGTTTTCCTTACAAATCAAAGGGTTGCAAAACACCCCATTGATTTGCGTGCCTGTCCATGGGCACGATGATGACTTTTTACGAAGTCATCAATGTTAAACCACCACTTGATTTCCTTTGCACTTCTGGTAATATCAGGGCGTCACTTGAAACGGGGCACAGGTGGAAATGGATAGGGACGACTGGCAGAAAAAGGGACAGGGTCACAGGGAAAGGCTGCGCCGTAAATTCGAGGAAGGGGGGCTTGAGCGGTTTTCCGACGAGGAGGTGGTGGAATTCCTCCTCACCCTGGGAACTCCCCGAAAAGATGTCAAGGTGGCGGCGAGAGAGGCTATCAAGCATTTTGGAAGTCTCTCCGGGGTCCTTGCAGCTCCAGCAAAAGACCTGACGCGGATAAAGGGAATCGGCCCGAAAAATGCCCTCTACCTGGGTCTGGTCCACCAGACCGCAAATCGATACCTGCACGACCGGACAAAGGGCAAGTCCTTTTTCACCTCCTCCCGCGCGGTGTTTGATTATCTCTTCCACGACATGCGGGACCTGAAGCGAGAAGTATTCAAGGTCCTGTTTCTTGACCGCAAAAACCAACTCATTGCAGATGAGGACATTTTTCTGGGCAGCCTGACCGGGAGTGCCGTTTACCCCCGTGAGATCATGACCCAGGCCCTGGAACACGGGGCCGCCGGCCTGGTCTTTGTTCACAACCATCCTTCCGGTGATCCCTCTCCTTCGGCAGAAGACCGCAGGCTGACAAGGGACCTCATATGGGCCGCAAGGCTCCTTCTCATCCAGGTCCTGGACCACATCGTTATCGGCGACAACCGGTATTACAGTTTTGCAGACGAGGGTCTTGTCAAACGGTTCAACATGGAGTGTGATGAAAGGCTTTCTTCCTCCATTATCCCTTGACAGGCCCAACGAAATCAGGAATCATAAACCCGTTTTTATGGTTTCATACCCTAAGTGCGAGAGTGGCGGAACTGGTAGACGCGCTGGACTTAGGATCCAGTGGAGCAATCCGTGGGGGTTCGAGTCCCCCCCCTCGCACCAGATCCTGATGGAACCGAAAAAAGTCCGTCCTTGGACTTTTTACTGACAGCCCCGTCCGTGAGCACGATTATGGCTTTTAACAGAGCCATCACCCTCCCTTTTTCCAACAATACCAAAGCGCCGCGTATCCCTTCCCAAGCCGTTTATTCCTGGACCCATCTCCTTGGCACATTTATTGCTTTTTCTAACTGTTGTTACAGTCATTTTCCAGATTGAAAGGGGATAACCTGCAAAAAAGCCATTTGAGGCAGTGCCAAAAGGACAGGTTTCGAAAAAAAAAGCGCCGGAACGAGAAAAATGACGTCAATTATCATGACATTTAACGACAATTATTTGGCATTTCTTCCTGCAAGTCCTTCCTTGCTGTGCCATTCCCTGCCCCTCGTTGGCACTATTCCCTGAGGCGCTGGAAGAATATCGATACGTTACGAAAAATCAAAGGATGGTCCTGAAGGGGGAGAGAGTTCATGAAGATCAACACCAAGATTATGCTCATGGTTACCTTCGCTCTGGTTTTCAGTTCACTCGTCGTTGGGGCAATGGCTTTCTGGCAATTGAAAAGCAACAGTGCCGCTTCCATTTCCCAGATCAAGAAGCTTGGTGAGGCCAGTATAGAGCAACTCAAGAATCAGGGAACCAGAGAAATCAATACGTACCGGGAGGACACTATAAAGGCCAAGAAAGCCCTCATGCGTTCAGTAGTGGAAACAGCATACAGTTTTCTTGAGAGAGCCAACCAGGATGCGAAAGCAATGCTGGAAGAAGGCCTGACAGAAGAAGTCAAAAAGGCCATACTGGCCGAAGCCCAGGAAAACATAGCAGGGTTCGTGGGGAAACTCCGATATGGTCTCAAGAACAAAGACTATTTCTGGATCAACGATATGCAGCCCCGCATGATCATGGATCCCTACCATCCCAAACTGAAAGGAGAAGATCTTTCCAACATCAAGGATCCGAAAGGCAAGAAAGTCTTCGTGGAAATGGTTAAGGTTTGTGGTACCGAGGGACAGGGTTTTGTGGACTACTACTGGCCGAAATATGGCAGCGACAAGCCCTTTCCCAAAATCTCTTTTGTGAAACTTTTCAAACCATGGGACTGGGTGATCGGAACGGGCAGTTATCTCGATGACGTGGAGGCTGCGGTGAAAGTCCGACAGGCGGCCTTGAATACAAAGGTCAAGGCCATACAGGGCCAAATTGCTGGGCTCGTCAAAGAAAATGCGGCCCATGCCGGCCAAAAAATCGAACAGGTGATCAGATGGGTTGCCGTCGTGATCCTGTTCACGGTCCTTCTCGCCCTTCTCTTTTCCCTCTGGTTCACGCGTCGCAACATTACCAGGCCGGTCAACCACATTGTGGAGGAGCTGAACGAAGGGGCCGATCAGGTGGCAACCGGTTCGAATCAGGTCTCCTCTGCCAGCCAGGCTCTAGCTGAAGGCGCCTCGGAACAGGCGGCATCCATTCAACAAACCTCTTCTTCACTTGAAGAAATGGCCGCCATGACCAGGCAAAATGCCGAAAATGCAGGTCAGGCGAATATGCTCATGCAAGAGGCCAACAGGGTGGTTGGGGATGCCAAACAGGCCATGGGAAAACTGACCGGTTCCATGGAGGATATCTCAAAGGCCAGTGAAGAAACCCAAAAGATCATCAAGACCATAGATGAAATAGCCTTTCAAACCAATCTCCTTGCCTTGAATGCCGCGGTGGAAGCAGCCAGGGCGGGCGAAGCAGGTGCCGGGTTCGCCGTGGTTGCCGATGAAGTCCGGAACCTTGCCATGCGTACCGCCGAGGCAGCCCGGAATACGGCGGAGCTCATCAAGGGTACGGTCCGGAAAATAAAAGATGGCTCTGCGCTCGTGGGGGAAACCAACAAAGCCTTCACCGGGGTTTCCGGAAGCACTTCTAAAGTCGGGGAACTGGTGGCGGAAATCGCTGCTGCATCCCGGGAGCAGGCAAATGGCATCGAACAACTGAACGATGCCGTTAACCTCATGGACCAGGTCGTCCAAAAAAATGCGGCAAGCGCCGAAGAGTCCGCTTCAGCATCGGAAGAAATGAACGCCCAGGCGGAGAACATGAAGGGCGTTGTCCTACAACTTGTGGTGCTGGCGGGAGGCAGACGGAATGGCAGGGGACATCACGACCTTATCGAAAACAGGAAGCGTGCGTCCCTCCAGGGAAGACCAACCCCCAGCCCTTTGGAACAGGGTCAGACGAAAACCCTGTCAGGGCGTGATAACGACAGGGGCGATCCTGAGCAGGTCATTCCCATGGAAGATGATTTCCAAGATTTTTGATATTCTTGTTACTTCCCTTCCGTGCCGGCGAAATGGCTCATGTACTTGAGACGCCAAGTCTTGGGGCTCATATATTGATCTCCCAACACCCACATGCCAAGCTTTCCTGCCTTTGCATCCCTTTCAGCATCAAGGTAAGGAACGATATCCAAACCCTTCGGAAGATTATCCCTCTGGACTTCCGCCAGCCCCTTCTTCACCATTTCCAGGTTGATGTTCTTCTTGCCCAGGCGAATCACTCCGATAATGTTATCGTGGGGATAGGGGGCCACACCATACCCCTCTACTTCAACAGAACGATTGAGGACCTCCTCCGCTAAAAAATCCCTGGCCTCTTTTCCAAAGGGCTGGCCTTTCTTATGAACCTCGTCGGCCACCTCGGGGGCGTCAATGCCGACAAGCATGATGTAGACCACGACTTGCCCGGACTCCGCCCTTACGGTGTCACCATCATACACCCGTGTAATCGTGAAACGATCTGCCGAGAAGGCCATCGGACAAAATGTGCAGAGAACGGCAATAGCTGCTATCAGGATACCTATCCATCTCTTCATCAGTTGTACCTCTTGTCTGTTGTCACGGATTTCAAACTTGATAACTTTGAAGGAAGTCCAGGGACGACCTTCCAACGAAGTCGTGACCTGCTTGAGCAGGCAAACGGCATATTCCAGAAGCTACGCTCCCTCCGTCGTCCACGACTCCTCGCTCAGGGATTTTGCCCCTTCCACTGTCCTGTTCCAGGGCCGAAATGACGCCGCTTCAGCAACATCCCGTTCACCTGCTCCTCATAGCGAGCCATTTTATTTGCTGCAGCCAGGAGCCGGGCGTGAGACTCTTTTTCAGACCCTTTCTCATAGTGCACTTGGCACCAAATACCGATATGGACGGCTATTTGGGGTTTACGCCTCCCAAACCCCAAGCGCTTCTATGAATTTACGCTAAACCCCAAATCGGCGTCCATTCCCTCCCAAGTGTTTAGAAAGGGTCTGAAAAAGAGTGTCAGGTTCGGCTCCACTTCGGTGCTCATAGGCTGTCGCTTGCGGCATGAACCAGCTTTTTGCGATTTTACGATTCCATCAAGATTGATGGCTTTGTAAAAAGTCATCATCGTGCCCATGGACGGGCACGCAAATCAATGGGGTGCAAGGCAACTCGTTGATTTGTAAGGAAGCCGAAAATCACACTTTTCGGTTTCCGCTAGTAAAAAGTCCATGGAGGGACTTTTTACGATTCCATCAAGCTTGGGAGGAGTATATATCAAACCAGGGGTAATCCCCAAGCAAAAAGGGCGGCTCAAACGGAACCCTTCCAGTTTCTTTCAAAAAAGCATTGACACCGAATCAGTAGCCGTTCTAAAAAAACAAACCTCCTTACTCTGGATTTTTGAAGACTTTGCTCTCAGGGTAAAGCGTGTTCGTCGGACCCGGTTTTTTCTCATAGGCAAATCTCCCGAAGGATGAATGACATGACAGTATCGGCCATGGGCATTTTTATCAGGGATAACTTTGGTAGGCGCTCGGGCGTTGAACGGCGTTTAACCCGTCTGCAATACGTCGGTGATGAGGTGCGCAAAGGCAGAGAACGGAGACAGGGGAGCGATAGAAGATCCCCTTTTGATCGCAGGATTCTTAGTGACAGGAGGTCCGGGGCAACTGAAAGCCCCGGAATGTTCTGGTTTTCGACAAATCCGGACCCACTATCTTCACCCCTGGAAAACCCGTTTTGTGTCATCGGGCCGAACCGGAGAAGCAGTCAACAAAGGAGATCCGGCATCGATCGGAGGGATTTTCTGATAGTGTGAATCTTGATGACTTTGAAAGAAGTCGTCATCTCCACCATCGTTGCCTGGTATGGCCTGTTTTGATGGAAAAAAAGGACTCCGCTTGAAATTCAAAATAGTGTCCTTATATTGAACCTACTGTTTGGCGAATATGGCCTGCCCTGGATCTCTCCACACGAGTACGCGGCACTTATTTTGCATGGATAAATAGGGAAACGAAAGAGGAAACACATGAAGACGAATTTTGAAACCATCAGTCCTGTCAAGAAAAAACTAACCGTAGAAGTTGGCGCTGAAGAAATCGATGGCAAGCTGAAAATTGCCTACAGGGACGTGGCAAAAAAGGCAAAAATCCCCGGGTTTCGCCCCGGAAAAGCGCCCAAAAAAATCCTGGAGAGATATTTTGGTGACCAGGTGATCGATGACGTGGTCAAGAGCATTATCAGCGAAACCTTCCCAAAGGCCGTCCAGGAAAGTGACGTTTTTCCTCTTGGCACACCGTTGCTCGAAAAAGGGGATTTGAAGGCAGGCGAAAACTTCAAGTACTCTGCCATTATGGAGGTTCGGCCCGAATTCGAACTGAAAGATTACCTCGGGCTTGAACTTGAAAAAGAGAAATGTGTTATCGGAGATGAAGATGTGCAAAAACGCCTTGAGCAGATTCAGGAGGCACACGGCAAGTTAACACCCGTAGAGGATGACCGCCCCGTCAAAGAGGGGGACTATGTCATTATCGATTATGAAGGGTTTGAGGGAGAGGCTCCCATCGATGGCATCAAATCCACCAATTTTCTCCTAAAAGTGGGTAGCGGTGATTTCCATCCACAGTTCGAGAATGCCCTGGTGGGGCTGAAAAAAGATGAACAGGTTGAAGTCGATGTGGATTTCGAGGAAACCTATTACCATCAGAATCTTGCCGGGAAAAAGGCCCATTTCAAGGTCTGGATTCATGATCTCAAAGAGATGGTGTTACCGGAACTGAATGATGAGTTTGCCGCTAATTTCGGGACCGACTTCAAAGACATGAAGAGTCTTGAACAAAAGGTCCGTGAACTGCTCCAAACCGAGGAAGAGAAACGAACCGACACAGATCTGAAAAGACGGTTGACGCAAAAAATAGCGGAGGACGTGGAATGCGAACTTCCTGAGGTACTTGTGGCTTCGGAGATCGACAACGCCTTGGCAAGAGTTCGCGAGAACCTGATGAGGAGTGGCTCCAGCCTGGAAAAAGCAGGGCTTTCAGAAGAACAGTTGCGGGGAGACTTCCGGAAAGATGCTGAAAGCAGGGTTAAAGAGATGCTCATCCTGGGTGAAATCGCGAAGAAAGAAGATATTGATGTCGACGATCAAGAACTTACCGAGGCCATTGAAAACTTAGCTATGTCGATGGGACAGCCGCCTGAAGCCATTAAACAATACTATGAGACCAGGGGCCTCATGGACTCCTTGAGGGAAACGCTGATGGAGGAAAAAACATTGAATTACCTTGTAGAGCATGCTAGCATCAAAGATGTGGAAAAGGGAATAATGCAGCAGACTCAGAAAGCCGAATCATAGACGGAGGTCAGTTTGATCCCATGTTAATACCAGTTGTTGTAGAACAATCAAATCGTGGGGAAAGGGCCTACGATATATATTCCCGGCTCCTGAAAGACAGAATTATCTTTATGGGCGAACAGGTTGCCGATGGTATGTCCAATACCGTCATAGCCCAGATGCTTTTTCTGGAATCAGAAGACCCGGACAAAGACATCAACCTTTACATCAACAGTCCCGGAGGTTCGGTGACGGCGGGGATGGCGATTTATGACACCATGGAGTACATCAGACCTGATGTGGCTACCATCTGCATGGGCCAGACAGCCAGTATGGCGGCATTGCTGCTTGCAGCAGGTGCAAAAGGCAAGCGCTATGCCCTTCCCCACTCCAGAATCATGATACACCAACCCCTGGGCGGAGCGCAGGGCCAGGCTACGGATATTGATATCCAGGCCAGAGAAATCCTCAAGATGAGGGATGTCCTCAATCATATTCTGGCTAAACATACCGGGCAGGATATTGAGAAAATTCAAGTGGACACTGATCGCGATTTTTTTATGAGCAGTGAAGAAGCCCTGGGATATGGCATCGTTGACAGGGTCATCACCACCCGAGAGATTCAGGACGATCTGAAAAAGAAATAAGCATGACTTTGTAAGAAGTCCTGAGGCCCGGACTTTTTACGATTCCATCAAATAACAGGACGGAAAACACCATGCCTAGAAGGAATGACCAAAATGATGACCTGCTCTGTTCCTTTTGCGGAAAGAGTCAGGATGAAGTCAAAAAACTGATTGCCGGACCCTCCGTTTATATCTGCGACGAGTGTATCCAGCTTTGCAATGAAATCATTGCTGAAGAATACGGCGACAAAGCAGGCAAGGATTCTTCCGCCGACTTGCCTAAACCTTCGGAAATCAAGGAGACCGTCGACCAGTACGTGATTGAGCAGGAAAAAGCCAAAAAGGTCCTATCGGTAGCTGTGCACAATCACTACAAGAGAATCAATACCAAGGTCGACATGGAGGGTGTTGAAATACAAAAAAGCAACATTCTTCTGATAGGGCCCACCGGTTCGGGCAAAACCCTTCTTGCCCAAACCCTGGCGAGGATATTGAAAGTCCCCTTCACCATTGCGGATGCCACCACTTTGACCGAGGCGGGGTATGTAGGTGAAGACGTGGAGAATATTATACTGAACCTGGTCCAGATGGCCGACTATGATGTCGAGGCCGCCTCGAGAGGCATTGTCTACATTGACGAAATAGACAAGATCGCCCGGAAGGCCGACAGCCCCTCCATCACCAGGGACGTGTCCGGAGAGGGAGTGCAGCAGGCCCTTCTCAAGATCATCGAAGGAACAATGGCCAGTATTCCCCCCAAGGGCGGAAGAAAGCATCCGCACCAGGACTTTGTGAAGGTGGATACCAGCAACATCCTCTTCATCTGCGGCGGAACATTCAATGGATTGGACAAACTCATCAGGAATCGAATCGGCAGCAAGGCCATGGGTTTTGAAGCGGATATTCATGTTCAGAGCGAAACAGACGTCAATGAGATTATGACGAAGGTGCAACCTGAAGACCTTATTAAATTCGGACTTATCCCTGAATTTATTGGAAGAATTCCGATCATTGCGTCCTTGGGTGAATTAAGCCTACAGGCCCTTGTCAGGATTTTGACAGAACCCAAAAACGCCCTGATCAAACAATACGAAAAGCTCTTTGAACTCGAAGACGTGAAGCTTAAATTCACCGAGGATGCACTGCAAGCCGTGGCCAAGAATGCCCTTGAACGCAAGTCCGGGGCTCGCGGTCTCCGGGCTATTTTGGAGTCGGTTATGTTGGATATCATGTATGACATTCCAACTTCACCGGACGTTCGCGAATGTGTGATCGGCGAAGACGTCATTTTGAAAGGTGAAAACCCTCTGCTACTTTATGAAAATCAGGTAGGATATGCATAAGACTATGTTTAAAATAGATAAAAATGAGAAAGATGATTTCCTAAAAGATGAGAAGTGTTATTACCCACTGCTGCCTTTGAGGGATGTCGTGGTATTCCCCAATGTGGTGGTGCCGCTTTTTGTCGGGCGTGACAAATCCATCAAGGCCTTGGAATACGCCATGTCCCACCAGAAAGAAGTCTTTCTGTCCGCGCAAAAGGACGCCAAGATCGACAAGCCCTCCCCCAAAGATATCTTTCACTTTGGGACGATCGGCGCAGTGCTCCAGCTCCTCAAGTTGCCCGATGGGACCGTGAAGGCTCTCATTGAGGGAAAAGAGCGGGGCAAGATAGAAAACTTTTTGGATAATCATGACTTTTTCATGGTGGAGGTAGCCAAACTCGCCCACGAAAGCGACATCAATATCGAGATCAAGGCCATTATCCGTGCCATCAACAGCAGTTTCGCAGAATACGCCAAGCTGAACAACAAGATCAGTGAAGAAATCAGCTCCACCGTTACGAGCATTGAAGATCCGGTCCGTCTGGCAGATACCATTGCCGGGCATCTCGCACTGAAGGTGGTTGATAAACAGGAACTGCTCGAAGAGCAGAATCTGAATCGACGGCTGGAACGGATCTACGAAAAACTTCGCAACGAAATAGACATCCTCAAGCTGGAAACAAGCCTGAGAACCCGCGTCAAAAAACAGATGGAGAAGACCCAGAAGGATTACTATCTCAATGAACAGATGCGGGCCATTCAAAAGGAGATGGGTACCAAGGACGATTTCAAGGCCGAACTCGACGAATTACAGAAGAAAATCAAACGCAAGAGGCTTTCCAAAGAGGCCCGAAATAGGGTCAGGCAGGAATTCAAGAAACTGAAGATGATGTCGCCCATGTCCGCAGAGGCGGCCGTGGTTCGTAACTATGTAGACTGGATTCTCTCCTTGCCGTGGTACGACAAGACGAAAGAAAAACTGGATATCGATGCCGCGGAAAACATCCTGAATGAAGACCATTACGGCCTCGAAAAGCCCAAAGAAAGGATACTTGAATACCTGGCGGTCCAGCGTCTTACAAAAAAAATCAGGGGACCCATCCTCTGTCTTGTGGGACCTCCAGGGGTAGGAAAAACCTCACTGGCCAAATCCGTTGCCAGGGCAACGGGCCGGAATTTTGTCAGGCTTTCTCTAGGTGGCGTCCGTGATGAAGCTGAGATACGCGGTCACAGAAGGACCTATATCGGGGCACTTCCCGGAAAAATCATCCAGTTTCTAAAAAAGGCAAAATCCAACAACCCCGTTTTCTGCCTCGATGAGGTGGACAAAATGAGTACCGATTTTCGCGGCGACCCTTCTGCAGCGTTGCTGGAGGTTCTGGATCCGGAACAGAACTTTGCCTTCAATGACCACTATCTGGACCTGGATTACGATCTCTCACAGATCCTTTTCATTACCACAGCCAATAACCTTCACACCATCCCCCTGCCCCTCCAGGACCGAATGGAAATCATCCGGCTTCCAGGCTATACAGAGGTGGAAAAACTCAGTATTGCAAAGCAATTTCTGATCAGGAAGCAAATCGAGATCAATGGTCTTCACCCGGAAAATCTCTCCTTTTCCGACGGCAGCATACTGAAGGTCATCCGGAATTACACCCGGGAAGCCGGCGTCCGGAATCTGGAGCGTGAAATATCTTCCATCTGCCGCAAGGTGGCCAAGGAAGTGGTCAGAAGCGGCAAGGACACGAAGGTCCAGGTCACGGCCCAGTCGATCCACAAATACCTGAGTGTTGAGAAATTTCATTATGGCCGAACCGAAGAAAAGGATAGGATAGGCCTTACCACCGGTCTGGCCTGGACTGAAGTCGGCGGGGAACTGCTCCAGACGGAAGCCACGGTCATGCCCGGCAAGGGCAGCCTGGTGCTCACAGGGAAACTCGGTGAGGTGATGCAGGAATCGGCCCAGGCCGCGCTAAGCTATGTACGTTCCAGGGCCAGCCGATTAGGGCTTCCTGAGAATTTTTATGAAAAAACGGATATCCATATCCATGTTCCCGAAGGAGCCATCCCCAAGGACGGGCCATCGGCGGGCATCACTCTGGCAACGTCTATCGTGTCGGCCCTGCTCAGAAAACCGGTTACCCGTGACCTTGCCATGACAGGTGAAATCACCCTCAGGGGCCGTGTGCTCCCTATCGGGGGCTTGAAGGAAAAAATTCTTGCCGCCCACCGCGGTGGCGTCACCAAGGTGCTGATTCCCTTTGAGAACAAAAAGGATATCGAGGAAATACCCAAGAAGATACTGAAAAGGGTGGAACTGACCCTTGTGGAACATATGGATGACGTACTGAGAGAGGCCCTTATTCTGAATGAGGGAGAGGAACTCTTTCTCCCGGAAGAGGAATGTGAGCCCTTTTGCGTTACCAAACCGACAACAAAAATCGCCAGGCCGTCGGTGGAACTCATGTAACGCTGAGAGCTAATTGTCTTGACATGCGCCCTGGAGATTGATAGAAATAATCCTTTGCCTGGGCGGATAGCTCAGTGGGAGAGCATCGGCCTTACAAGCCGAGGGTCGCAGGTTCAAATCCTGTTCCGCCTACCATCCCAAAGAGGCGTGTATCTCGGTTAGAACGTCCCGCTTTTCAGGCGGGAAGATCGCGAGCCAGGGTTCATTGAAGTTATAGATTTGTTTGCGGGGACGTAGTTCAGCTCTGGTTAGAACGTCCCGCTTTTCAGGCGGGAAGATCGCGAGCCAGGGTTCATTGAAGTTATAGATTTGTTTGCGGGGACGTAGTTCAGCTCTGGTTAGAACGCCGGCCTGTCACGCCGGAGGTCGCGAGTTCGAGTCTCGTCGTCCCCGCCACCGAATAATGAGGGGCTTGGGATATTACCAGCCCCTTTTTTAATTCCCACATGACAACCCTTGGCTGCGATGTCATCCCGGCCACCGGCCCCCCAACACAGTAAACCCTGTCTTTTGCAGATAGGTTTTTTTTGTTGACAGGCACCCTTTCCATCAATACAACGCAAACATGCCCTTCTTCGTCTATATCCTCCAATCCGAAGTGGATGGCAGTTACTATGTCGGCTCCACTCAAGACTTAACCGAAAGACTGGAGCGCCACAACCAGGGCCGATCAAAATACACCAAATCAAAACGCCCATGGAAACTTGTCTATAGAGAAGAACTTCCAGATCGATCAAACGCAGTGAGGCGAGAACGGCAGATCAAGAACCATAAGAACAAAACATACATAGAATCCCTGGTTAAAACGTCCCGCTTGCAGAGCGGGAAGGTCGCGAGTTCCCCGCCCCTGGCGGGATCTAAGGACGAGCTGCGTCGTCACAGCCACAATAAAATCAATGTGTTAAGCTATAAAGCTCAACCCCTTTTTTAATGCCAAAATTTTGTTTTCCAACCCTATTTCCAACCTTCAGGTTAATTCATGACTCGAATAATTTGATAAAGCCAAAGATTGTGAGGGAGTGCTTATTGCTGGCCTTGTCCATTTTGGCGGATTACCGGGTAGGTCAGGGGTATTACCACCCCTTTCCCCCCTAAGAACCGTACGTGATAGTTTCCCATCATACGGCTCAAGCCTCTCGAAAGGCAACCCTTAGGGATCTGCCCGGCTGCCAAACCTCCTAAGCGGCATTCATGGCCCGTAATTCCCGGGCCGACATAGCCGCCAGCAATTTGCTCTCCTTATCGTGCCGTCTGCGCCAAAAGTACTTGGCATACTCTTGCAAATAAGGATTTGCATCGGCCTTTATCTTAATGTATCTTCGGATACCAATGGCGTGCAATTTGACAGCCTCATAGACCTTTGTTTTACCTGAGGCAGTCTTGGCACGTACGCGGTCAGGACATCGAGCCTTTTCTGAAAGTGCTGAAAAGAAGAGCCCTCCTTTATATTGGTATAGGGCTAATCGCGGTGCTGACCGGTGCCGGGGGCCGTGCAAGCAAACGCAGTTTGATTGTGCGGTTCACGGTATCCGGTCAAGTACCTTTTGCCTTTAATGAAGAGGAGACATGCATATACGTTATCAACCAGGATGGATGCCTCGTGTGTCGCAATTGCGAAGAGGAATGTTCGAAGAAATGCATCCACATAGATTTTTCGTATCGCTCAACCGTGAGCTATTTTTAACGTGCCACTCGTTTAGAAAAGCAATGGAACAGGAGACAATGTCATGGCAAGAATCAGCATAAAGAGAGGGTTTGCAGATACTCCTAAAGGTCAGATCCATTATGCGACCGCCGGGAAGGGGGACCCGGTGCTTTTCTTGCACCAGACCCCCCGATCCTGGGACGAGTATCGAGATGTCCTTCCTCTGGTCGGTGAGAGGTATCGCGGGATTGCGATGGATACCATCGGCTTTGGAGATTCGTACAAGCCGAAGGAGCAGGGGTCAATAGAGTCATATGCTATGGGTGTAATAGATTTCCTCGATGCCATTTCCATTGAACGCGTCTCCCTAATAGGCCACCATACTGGCGGGGTGGTAGCATTGGAGGTTGCCGCAACCCATCCGGAACGTATCCATAAACTGGTGCTCTCCTCCACCCCCTATGTGGATGCAGCGGATCGCGAGGCGAGAAAGAGACGTCCTTTTATAGATGAGGTTGAATTTAAGGAAGATGGATCACACCTCACAGAGATCTGGCGGAGGCGCATGTCATTTTATCCCAAGAACCGGCCCGACCTGATCACCCGGCTCGTCATCGACACTCTGAAAGTCGGCGACCGCATGGAAGAGGGGCACCGCGCGGTCAGCGCGTACAAAATGGAGGAGAAAACCGCACTGGTGAAAGCGCCCACGTTGGTTCTGGCAGGGGCCAGGGATCCGTTTTCATTCCCTAGGATGAAACCCCTCTCTGAAGCAATAAAGGGCAGCGAGACCGCGGTTGTTGATGAGGGCATGGTGCCGATGGTCGATCAACTTCCCGAGGAGTTTGCAAGGGTGGTACTCACATTTCTCGACAAAAACTAACCTCGAGCGGAGAACCTATTGCGGGAATTGATGAAGATTTGCAGCTGCCCTGCCCCCAGTCCAGCGCGGGGAGGATGTGGCCGATTGGTGTTAAAAAGCGCGGAGGTGGATGAAGGAGGAGCGCTCTAGGTGGGTCCCTGGAGCGTCGATCGAAAGGCGTGGATCAACGGAAGGTGGGGGACCTCTTGAGTATCCGTTTGCCGGGCAGAAGGATTTTTCTTTTTGCCGACTCAGAACCACTCCGCTTTAAGTATGTACAACCTTTTGAACGCAACCAAGAATTTCATGCCTCAAAATCTATGAAATCAGCCGCATTCCTTTAGAGGTTAACTGAAAACGCTTGATTTTCTGGGAATGCGGCTCGGAACGAGCCGTTTGGCATACACGTTTGTTTCTTTGAAACTCATTTGTTCCGTTAATTTTGTCTCGCAAAGCACCTTAGCACTTGAATGCAACAACCTTCCTTGATTCTAATGTCAGATCTTTTCCCATCAGGAAATCCCTTCCTGCTCGAGTGCCCTTTTCCCCTCACAACTCGTCCTCCTTGTGCAAAAGATACTCTTTTAAATTTTTCTTGGCATCTTCAAGATGTTCCCTCATTACAAATTCAGATAATGTGGGGTTATTCGATTTTAAAGAATCTACAATCTTCCTATGCGCCATAAGGGTTGCGGTTGATTGGCCTGGAATGGAAGGAAAAACGCGTGTAATAACGTTAGTCAGCAGACGATAATTTGCACGTATAGTTATTAAATGAGGATTTTTAGTAGCTTCGGTAATCAACCAGTGGAAATGGGCGTTCAACTCGAAAATAAGTTCTTTATTATTTTCATCTATGGCTCTTTCAAGCAAAAAATTATGCTCTCTGAGTTTTTCTATCTGATTATCACTGATTTGAGAACATGCAAAACGGCTGGCAGCCCCTTCGAGAATTATCAGTACATCATAGATTTTGAGAATATCTTCAAGGGAGAGCTTAATTATTTTTGCGCCCACACCCGGTATGATTTGAATAAAACCTTCTTCTTCCAAATGGTTTAGTGCCTCGCGAACCGGTGTGCGACTGACGTTAAACATTTTACAAAGATCGTTCTCCTTAAGACGCTCACCGGGTCTAAAATCCCTATTAACAATCGCATCCCGTAAATCCCTAATGATTTTATTTTTCAGATTCATAAATATTGATGGTCTCGTAAAAAGTCGGGCATCCCTTATGCAGCTATTGTGAGCGAATGCCCGTAGCTACGGCTAAAGCAGAGATTCCCGAATGTCGTTCTCATCTGCAAAGGGATCCTTGTCGAGAAGGCCCTTTGTGGCGACTATCATTCCCGGAGTGCAAAATCCGCACTGGATTGCTCCCTCTTTAATGAAAGCCCTTTGAATGGCATGGAGTTCCCCTCCTTTGGATAATCCTTCAATCGTCAGGACTTCCTGGCCATCTGTTTCATGGGCCAGGACGAGACAGGCATTTACCGGAGCCCCGTTCAGCAGCACAGTACAGGCACCGCATTCTCCCATCTCACAGGCGCTTTTTGTCCCGGTAAGGCCGATATCATAGCGGAGGATCTCAAGAAGAGTCCGATGCCCTTCAGCCAACAGAGTATATTCAACCCCATTAACCGTTACGTTCAATTCAGTCTTCATTCTGACACCCCCTGGTTATACGATTTCCTGGCGGCCAAAAGGGCTCTTTGGGTTAAAACCCTGATCAGTTCATAGCGGTAGCTTGCCGTGGTTCGGACATCCGTAATGGGGCTGGCCTGCCCGGAGACATAATGAACGATCTTGTCTATGGTGATGTCGTCTAAACCGGAACCGGAAATAATTTCTTCCAAGTTATTCAGCAGGAGAGGGGTTGGGGCGACAGCTCCAAGGGCAATCCTGATTTTACTGCAATTTCGTCTTCCCGGTTTAAAACCCAGAAAGAGACCCACGCCGACCAATGCAATGTCCATCTTGGATCGATATGCCTTCAAATAGGTTGAAAAACAGGGTTGTGAAATGGGGAGATAAATCTCTTTCAGAATTTCTCCGGTTTCGAGATGTGTTTGCCCCGGACCTTTAAAAAAATCCTGAAGCGGCATTGTCCGGTCTTTGTTTTCGCTCGTAATTACCAAAGAGGCGCCATGGACTAGCAATGCCGGAACCATGTCCGCGGAAGGCGCACCATTACAGAGATTGCCACCTATGGTTGCCCTATTTCTTACCTGGGCCGAACCAATTTGTTGTGCAGCTTCCGCAATCGCAGGGAATGAACGCATAATTCCACGGTGCCCGACGATGGTGGAGAAGGTGGTCATTGCCCCTATGAAAAGGCCATTACTGTCAGTACGAACTTCTGAGAGATTAGGAATATCTCTCAGGCTAATGACCCTTTCCGGCAAGATGTCATCCTTTTTTATCCGCACCAGAAGATCGGTGCCGCCAGCCAGAATATAATTACTGCTATTCCGCGTGCCGAGAAGACGGCATGCTTCATTCAGGGAAACGGGACGGATATATTCAAAGGATTTCAACGTTCAAAACTCCCGATCAATTCGCCAACGCTTTGTATTGCATGACTTTTCAAATAATTCTTAATTCCTTCAATAACATCAATCATTATCCCAGGATTCACAAAATTCCAGGTCCCTATCTCGATGGCCGTGGCTCCCGCGATAATAAATTCAAGAGCGTCTTCGGCTGACGAAATGCCGCCGATTCCAATTATGGGTATATCAACAACCTGGGCCACCTGCCAGACCATATGAAGGGCAATGGGTTTAATGGCCGGACCCACCAGGCCGCCCGTAATGTTCCTGCCCAGCTTGGAACGCCTGGTCTCTATATCTATGGCCATTCCCAGAGGCGCGTTGATAAGGGAAACGCCCTGGGCTCCGCATTGCTGGCAGATTTCCGCCATAGGCCGCAGGTCTTTGGCCATGGGGGTCAGCTTGATAATAATGGTTTTATCCGTGGCATCCCGGACTCGTGTCACCAGGTCCCTCACAATTTCGGGATCAGTGCCGAAGCTCATGCCGCCTTTTGCAACGTTGGGGCAAGATATGTTGATTTCCAACGCATCAACTCTTTTTTCACGACTTAAAATATCGACGACCTCGATATATTCTTCAATGCTATGCCCTCCGACATTCACAATGAGGCATGAATCGATATTGTCAAAGTATGGCAGCTTGTCTTTGATAAACCGTTCAACGCCCACATTCTGAAGCCCTATACTTCCCAGCATCCCCGAAGCAGTTTCCGTTGACCGGCGAGGGAAACTCCCTGTTCGAGGTTTCAAGGTCGTACCTTTTACAATTACAGCGCCTAATTGATTGAGGTCGATAAAACTTTCGTATTCCTGTCCGTAGCCGAATGTTCCCGAGGCAGGCATCACGGGGTTTTTCAGCTTTATTTGTCCGATCCGAACCGATAGATCATTTGCTCCACTCATCCCAGTTAACCTCCCTAATATCGTAGACAGGACCGTCTTTACATACGAGAGAATAGACCTCATTCCCGTCTTCCGACCATTGCAATGCCTGTTTTGGCCACCGGCTGTTTTTTTGGATAGATTCCGGTTTCAAGGGGATCGCGCAGCTTAAACATGCACCAAAACCACACCCCATATGCTCCTCAAGGGAAACCTGACATGCAAAGTCGAATGTTTCCGACATAACCCCCAGTCCCCTAAGCATGGCAGTCGGACCGCAGGCATAAACAGGGGCATGTACTGAAACCCTGTTTTTTTTAATCATGCGGGCAAGGAGTTCATTTGCAGTCCCGTGAAAACCGTGGCTTCCATCATCAGTTGCAATAAAAAGACTCCCGACCTCACCGCACTGGGTTTCGTAAAATAATTCCGTTCTATTCCGAACTCCCCAGATAATGGTGATGTTCACATCTTTGTTATACGTTCGCAGGTCATCACACAGTGCATAAAGCGGTGCGATACCGATACCTCCCGCAACAATCACACTTTCGGAAACAGCAGGATCGAGGATAAACCCGTTGCCGAATGGTCCGATGATATCAAGACCCTCCCCTCTTTTCCTTCCCGAGAGCCATTGGGTTCCTTTTCCAACAGCCTGGTAGAGGATCTCCAGCTCAAAAGAATCCTTTCCCTCGGATATTCGATGGACACTCAACGGCCTTCGCAGGAGGGGGCTTGTGCCGTCACTGCATCGGATTGTATAAAACTGGCCTGGAGAAGGGATAGGATCGTTTGGCGGGATTTTGAGCGTGAGTTTATAATAGGGGCCACCCAGACACTGGGTATCTAAAATTGAGTATTCCATAATCAACCTTTTTTTTATTAAGTTTTATAAACCTATTTCTGTTCCGCCTCTTTTTTCATTTTTTCCCTAAGCTTGTTTGTCTTTAATTCATTGATAGTCATATCGGGATTGATTCCCACGCCATAGTTCTCCAAGGCTGACTGAGTAGAGATCTTTTCATTTACAACATCCCACAGGACCTCCTCGGGTTTCCTTTCAAGGGGAGATCCGTATCCGCCGCTCCCGGGGAGCTGGATGCTCAGTACGTCGCCCTTTTTAATGGTATCCACACCTTTGGATCGGCACACCGTCTCTCTGTCGGTTCCCTGATTGAGCACGAGACGTCCCATGGTGCCTTCCTTTCCACCGAAAAGACCTTGGGGCTTGAATTTCTGCCGGTCCGAGTAACGGGCCCAGGTCACGTCCGTCAGGAACCGGATATCGCGGCGAAGGGAGAGCCCGCCCCGGTGCTTTCCTGGTCCGCCGGAATCCTGAATGAATTCATACCGTTCAATCATGACCGGGTTTTCCAGCTCCGCGGCCTCCACCGGGGTGTTCATAAACCTGCCCAGGTGAAGGTCCTGGCCGTCCGGTCCGTCCTTTGTTGGCCGGGCTCCGGCCCCGCCCCCCTGGATCTCGATATACTGGAAACGTTTCCCGGTTTCAGGGTCCAAACCCGCGAAGCTGTTGGTGCAGGCCTGTCCGTGGCTGCCGGCCACAACCCGGTCCGGTACCACCTCACTCATGGCCACCAGCATGGCTTCCGTGATCTTGGTCATGGTCTGGCTTCGGGCCGTTACACCGGCCGGCGGGAGGGGGTTGGTAATCAGGCCCTTTTTGCTTGTAACCCGGATAGGGTGAAAAGTCCCAGCATTCAGGGGCATATGGGGATCCACAATGCCGACCATGGTGTAGAAAATGCCGCCCTGGGAACAGGCCCAGGGGCAGTTCACATTGCCCAGGGTCTGAGGGCTGCTCCCCTCGAAATCCACATGCATTTCATCGCCCCGGATGTGGACGTTGACCTGGACTTTGACCGGTTCATCCACTATTCCGTCATCGTCTAGATAATCCACCCCGGTATAGGTGCCGTCCGGGAGATCGGCCAGGAACCGCCGGACTATCCCCTCGCTGTAGTCTGTCAGCATCCGTGTGCACTCACGAAACACTTCGATCCCGTATTTCCTTACCAGGTCCTTGACCCGTTTGACCCCCACCATGGTGGTGGCGGCCTGGGCCCGGAAATCCTCCATGGTCTTTTCGGGAATCCGGATATTGGCCGAGATAAGATCAAAGATCTGGCCATCTTCCTTTCCGCCCCGGTAGAGTTTCACGAAGGGGATGCGCAGGCCTTCCTGGTAGATTTCGGTGAGCCCGCCAGCCACGCCTCCGGGTACGGCCCCTCCCATGTCCAGCTGATGGGCGATGTTGGCGACAAAGGCCACCCGTTCGCCGTCCACGATGACCGGAGAAAAAAACTGGACGTCCAGGAGATGCTGTCCTCCGAGATAGGGGTCATTGGAGATGATCACATCCCCTTCCTCGATCTGATCCATGTTTTTAAGCATCTGGACCGCCGTGGTGGGAAGGCTGAACATCATCAAAGGGCAGAGATGGGCCTGGGCCAGGATGCCGCCGTCGGCGTCCAGCACCGCGCAGTTGATATCCATGATTTCCTTGACGATTGTGGTGCGGCCCATGCGCACGAGATTGTACCCCATGTCGTCGGCCACAGCTTCCAGGCCATACCGAATGACCTGCATGGTTATGGTATCCGCTCTATACGGCATATTTTCCTCCTCTGTCGACCCTGTTTCACTCCCGGGGGTCCTGTGTCATTATGATGTTCCCGAACGAATCGATGACGCCCGTAAACCCATGTGGGATCAGGGCTGTAGAGATGGTCTCCTCAATGATGCAGGGACCTGAAACCAGGGCTCCGGCAGACAGGGACTCCCTTTCATAAACAGGGGTGTCCTGCCATCCGGACCCTTCGAAATAGATGGGACGCACGGCCTTCCGGCCCTCTATCATGTTGAAGGTTTCACACGGCTCTTCTTCTTCCATCGTCAGAGGCAGATTTTTTCCCTTTACGCGGACCCGCAAGTTCATGAATTCCACCACCTCGTCCGGCTCCGAATAGGAGTAGACCTGCTGGTGCAGGGAGTGGAAGTCCTTCGCAATCTTTATAATATCCTCTTCCTCAATAACATGGAAGGCGGGGATGGCCGTGTTCAACTCCCAGGACTGGCCCTCGTATCTCAGGTCGGCCGACCATGTAATCTCCATCCGATCTTCCGGGACCTTTTCCTGGCGAAGCTGATCCTTTCCCTCCTCTTCCATCTCTTTGAACCGGTTCATAAGATCCACGGGGTCGATATCCGGATGTCTTCTGGCATAGGTGTGAACGTAGTCGTGCTGGATATCCGCCACCACCATGCCGACGGCTGAAAAATTCCCGCTCATGGCCGGCACGATAACCCGGGCCATGCTCAGCTCCCGGGTGATCTCGGCTGCGTGAAGGCCGGCTGCCCCTCCCATGGTGATCAGGGAGAATTCTCTCAGGTCGTATCCCCTTTCAACGGAATTGCCGCTGATGCCTTTGGCCATATTGGCGTTCACGATGCGAATGATCCCCGCGGCCGCCTCTTCCACTGTCAGGTCCATGGGAGTGGCCACATGTTCCCGGATGGCGGCTATGGCCTTTCCAGGGTAGAGGGGGAGTTTTCCTCCCAGGAAATAGTCAGGGTTCAGACGGCCTAGAATGAGATTGGCATCAGAGACGGTGGGGAGGCTTCCCCCCCAGCCGTAACCAGCGGGCCCGGGATCGGATCCTGCGCTCTGGGGGCCTACATTCAGGACACCACCCTGGTCCACCCACGCGATGCTGCCTCCACCCGCGCCGATGGTCTTGAGATCTACCATGGGGAGCTTGATTGGATAGTTGGTGACACCGCCCCATGTGGTGGTCTTGGGTAGGTTATGGTCAATGATGGAGATATCGAAAGTGGTTCCTCCCATGTCCGCGCCCACGGCCATCTCGTTTTCGGTCCGCCGGCTCACGAAGGCAGCGGCAATGGCCCCGCCAGCCGGCCCGGAGTTGATAAGATGGGATGCGTGGTCTTTTGCCACGTCCGCAGTCATGGTGCCTCCGTTGCTCTGCATGATATGGAGTGTCAATTCGCCGAATTCCTCTTTGAGGTGGGCTGTCAGATTGTCCATGTAGTCCCGGATGACCGGTCCCAGGTATCCGTTCATCACGGTGGTGCAGGTACGTTCGTATTCCCGGAACTCCGGACAGATCTCCGAGGACAGGGAGACGGGGGCACCCGGCAAGAGCCTTTCAAAAATGGCTGCAATACGTTTTTCATGTTCAGGATTCAGAAATGAGAACAGAAGGGCAACGACCACGGCATCCACCTCCTGGTCTTTGAAAAATCCGCACACCGACTCCACGTCGTCGTCTTCCAGCGGGACGACGACCCGACCTCTGCTGTCGACACGCTCCCTGACCCCTTTTCTCAGGTAGCGGGGGACGAGAGGCGGGGGATTGTCCGCGTTAAAATCAAAGGCCGCTTCCTGGGGTCTGGCCACGCGCCTTATTTCCAGGACGTCTTCAAATCCGGCCGTTGTGACGAGCCCGACACGCGCTCCCTTGCCCTCCACGATGGCATTGGTTCCGATGGTGGTGCCGTGGATGATATAGTCCACCTGCTCCATGGTGACATGGGCGATATTCAGGATGTCCCGAAGCCCGGAGAGCACACCTTCTGTCAGGTCATGGTGTGTGGTCGGGGTTTTGGTATAGTGAAATGCTCCGGTTCGATTGTCAACCAGAACCACATCTGTAAAGGTTCCACCTACATCGACGCCGATTCTCATATGCTATTCCTCTTTAAATTTGTGGATAGGATAAAAAAACATTCAAAATATCAAAGAGAAGTTTTGGTTTTCGATACCTATTTTCAATTTAGGTTATCAAATAATGACTTATGGGAAATGGGAATAAATGCGCTTTAATAAAACCGAAAACACTGCAGCGATAAGAACTCTTTGATACAGATCAAATAATGATCAACTTTATTGTATACAATTATTCAATTTATTTTTATTGTCAACAAAATAATTTAACTAGAGAGTCAATTCCAAAACGGATAAATGAAGCGAATTTATTCACGGAGGATGTGTTTAGAAATACGATTAACATATTGATTAATTGAGAATAACGTTTTCTATTATCTCCAACAGCAATTTAGAATTCAAAACAAAGAACGAGATAATTAAATGAGCTCTCTCCTCCATATCTCGTATAGTATACAAAACTCACTTTTTCCTGGGTTGTGTCCATCCACGAAAGGTAACATTTTGATGTTTTGACAAAAAAAGCGCATTTTAAGGTGGATAATTTTCCGCCGGTTGTTATAGAAAGAGTGAGTAATTTTCGGTTAGGTAATTACATAACAGTTTTATCAGGGAAACGGATGAAGAGGCATGCAAGGGGTGCGGCCTTTGCGCCAAAATATGCCCTGTGGATGCCGTTAACATGGAGGACAATCATCCGATAGTTGACCTGGACTGGTGTGTCGGGTGCGGTGTTTGTGCAACCAAATGTCCGACAGATGCCGCAGAGTTAAGATTGAGGCCCGACAGGGACGGAGAGTTTCCGGCAACACACTTTCATGAACTCCACGAAATCATTCTCAGAGAAAAAGGGTTAATGTAAAAAGGGGAATCGGTCATGTTAAAGAGAGTTCTAGCCCAACTTCCGCAGTTTGATGTGTTGTGTGCGTATTCCGACGCATTTTTACTGATTTTATGGGAAGCTCAAACAAGCACGCACTGAATATAACATATCCTGTTTTCCGGGAAGAGGAAAAAATCAGAAGAAAGCATTATACAGATAATTTTTTGGAGGAATATGGAACGGAGTAAAACAGCATTTTCAAATCGCCAACTTTATAGCAATTTCAGGCCACCGGTTACACCCCAAAGGTTAAAGATAGTACAGGGTGCACATAGGGTGCACTTGAGCATATATGATTCATCACAATTCATTAGAATCTGATACCTTAACTGCTTGATATCATTGCAACCACTTGATATTGTTAAACATCATATTAGCCTCTCACGCCGGAGGTCGCGAGTTCCCCGCCCTTGGCGGGATCTAAGGACGAGCTGCGTCGTCCCCGCCAAAATAAAATCAAGGGGTTAATCCATAAAGCTCAACCCCTTTTTTAATACCCAAAAGCTGTTTTCCAACCCTATTTCCAACCTTCAGGTTAATTCTTGACTCGAATAATTTGTTATTTCTGCGAAACTCTCTGGCTCGACATTAACATAGATCGGCTTAGATTCAGAGCAAACGATCATAGCTAATTGTTACATTCTAGTTTTGTTTATAACGCAAGCAAAAAATAAGGGGATTTTCCCCCATTTTACAACGGATGTTATGTGGTTAGGTACTCACCGCTTAACATTTTCCCCTCTTTTGTTAAGCCAGGAAAACACCCCGCCATAAAAATGGAAGGCCAAGGCGTGTCCTTCAAACAAAAAACATTTCCTCATTGCCGGTGGCAACGCCACCGGTTCGCCGGCTTCTTATTCCGTTTCGGCTTCAGTTAGCGGAAATAACACTTCAAACACTGTGCCCTTTCCAAGTTCGCTTTCAAGGACGATTGCCCCGTTGAGGTGCTTGACAATGCCGTGCACTACGGCGAGACCCATACCGGTCGCCTCTGCCAAGCTACCGATTGCTGCAATTTTTCCCACTCTTCCACCGCGCGCTTGCGCTCCGCGATTTCCGCTTCCAGCATTGCGATGGTTTCCTTCAGTTGCATGGTTCGTTCCGCGACCCGGTGCTCCAGTTCTTCATTGGCTTCAGACAGTTTTTTGAGGAGGACCTTGTTCTCAAGACGGAGTCCCCTCCGTTCCAAGGCATGGTTCACGGAAATGAGCAATCCTTCAATTTGTTCCAGTGGCTTCAACAGATAATCATAGGCCCCCTCATCCCTCAGAGTCATGATGGCGTTTTCCAGGGTGGCGTGGCCTGTCAATATGATCACCTCAACCTCCTCATCAATCAGTTTCACATGTCTGAGGACATCTATGCCGCTCAGGTCCGGCATTTTCATATCTGTAATCACCAACCCGAAAAATCCGACCTCAAAGTTCGCAAGCGCCTCATTACCGGAGGAGGCTTTGACAACTTCAAATCCTTCATCGGACAGGATCGTTTCAAAATTTTCCAGAATCTCCGTTTCATCATCTATGACCAATATTCTTTCTTTCATTCTTGAACTCCCTCACTCTCTTGGAGTCGTTGCGAGACAACTTCATGCAACCGGCAGTCTTATTCGAAACGTTGTTCCCCCAGGACCGGTTTCAGCCACATCGATCTTACCCTTGTGGTCTTGCATGATTCCATAAGTGATGGAAAGCCCCAACCCCGTACCCTTGCCCACCTCTTTGGTGGTATAAAAAGGATCGAAGATATTTTCCAGCGTTTCTTGGGGTATCCCGATCCCGGTATCCTTGAATAAGATTTCAACCGTGTCTTTTGCATCACCTGAAACATGGGTGGTAATCACGATCTTCTTCTGCAATCTTGCACCGCCTCCCCGGGCTTCAGGCCGTGATTCTATGGCGTCTAGCGAATTGGCGAGCAAATTGAGAAAGACCTGCTCCAACTGATTGGCGTCTCCCATAACTTTTGGGATGTCGCCCGAAAAATCTCTTATCACTTCGATATTTCTCAGGCTGAGTTGCTCGCCGATCATCAAAAAGGAATCCTGAATGATCTCGTTGACATTCACCAGCGTAAACTCGTTTTTTGTTTGCCGTGAAAAAGTACGCAGATGGTCAATGATATTCATCATACGCTTGGTGTTTTTTTCGATTGAGTTCATGTTTTGAACCAATTTAACGGTATTCAAAGAATTTTTGAGCTGTTTTCTTAACATGAGCTGTGCCGTGGTTCGAATAATCATCAGGGGTTGATTCAATTCATGGGCCACACCCGCTGCCTGTTCGCCGATGGAGGCCAGTTTCCCCGACTGGACCAACTGGGTCCGGAGGTTCTTGAGATCATCGTAGGACTTCTGCAACCCATCCTCCAGCGCTTTGCGCTCGGTAATGTCCGCGAAGAAGCCCTAATACATTCCCGACCGTTGATTATGACGCCACAAGCGGTGATGTCGCTGTAGAAAACGGTGCCGTCTTTCCGCAGGCACGGAAGTCCGGCGGCCAGCGTCTTTTCACCTCGCCTCTGAAACTCGAATTCGGACATCACATGCTCAGCGAGTCTTTTGGGTGAATGTCCGCTACACCCAACTTCTGTAATTCCGCTTCTGAATATCCGAACATCCGGCAGATGGGTGGGGTTGGCGACATATTCAATGTAAGTAATTTTACCATCGGGTTCTACAGTTTTCCGAATAGATCTATGAATTTGAGCGTCATGAAAAGCCAATTTTACCGGACAGCTATCGTATATCTTTTCGCCCTGTCCAAATGCCTGATAGCACTTCTTGCCGATGAAGTTACCAAGCAATTCCTCCGACAGGAGATTTTGATAAGTGACGGTATAGTCCCGTTCTATAATGGTCAGATAAGAGCTCATAGCTCCAATAACGGAACTAAGTTTATTTTTTTCACTTTCCAGGGTTTCCTCTGAGCCTTTTAAGATTCCTTGCTCGGCATGCAGCACTTCCATGCTAAATTAACCCAAACAGTCCGATACCGACTATTGTAATAATGACACCAATGATGATTAGCCCTACCCGTGGAGAAAGGATTTGTCTTTTCACTGTATCTGCGCCTTAAAGCAAACCAAGACCATGAGTCTAACATGCCGGCTTCTATAGTGAGGTCTTCAGGAGATTGCGGGTGTAAACTACGGCCGGGCTGGATCTGAGCATCTCGCTGGAATGCTCAAGGTCTCGGGTAGGTTCAGTCACCTGCTGCTCCAATGTTTCATTGAGCGTTTTCAGCTCCTCCTGGGCCTGTTTCCGCGCCGTGACTTCCTCACGCATCTGTTCAGCCGTTTGCCGTAACCACGACAAACTCCAGCGAAAATGCTTCGTGGATACCTTGCTACGCATGGTTGGGTGATTCTATGCGAAACAATTTCGGTGAAACTTCAGTATTGAAGGAATCGCCATGAATTCGATCTCGTCGCCCGTTTTGACATCCACCTTCCGGTCAAAAAAGGCCTTGACCACTTCCTCGATCTGGTTGGGGGTCATGATGTCCTCATTCAGAAATATCTCTCCGAGGAGCCTGTGGGGCTTGTTCTCGATATCCTCCTGCACCTGAATCGTGAGGACCTCAATGAGATCGTACGGCCCGATGTATCCCTTTTCGCTGGCAATCACGCAGAATCGCTTGTCGTAACGGTCCACTGAACGACGTTTTTTCGACATGGCACGGTACCTCCCTGATTTCTGATTTTCCTTCTTCCGGCGGTCGCACCTCAACTCCGCCTCTGGCGGGTTTGAGTGCAACTTCCCTCCGGGTAGAAGCGCTGCTTACCCGGAATCATCAAAGGCCGACCGACGGAGAAAACGGGTATCTCCTTTTCCACCCCTTTCAGTACGCGAGAAGCCACCTGAGTAACGGCAAATGTGTGGTCCAGCCCGTGCTTCACGCCTTCGGTGATGAGGATTTCTCCCGAGGCAGTCTCCGAGGCCAGCCTCTGGGCGATGTTGACGTCCGTTCCGATGACCGTATAATCCAGTCTTCTCCTGGAACCCACGTTTCCCAGAAAAACCGGGCCCGAGCTGATGCCGATTCCAAGACCGATC
>Ga0307417_10000072_pt1 | contig 39437 bp, 47 predicted proteins | sample SalMarWE160210MG_2_FD_202514 | JGI IMG/M metagenome (GOLD analysis project Ga0307417, IMG submission 202514) | Salt marsh sediment microbial communities from the Plum Island Ecosystem LTER, Massachusetts, United States - WE1602-10 | ecosystem: Environmental > Aquatic > Marine > Intertidal zone... | reverse complement strand
GTCTGCCGATTTCCGGAGAAGATTTTAGCTGCTCAACTTTTGAAAATACTTTGTTAATCCATTTTTCTGCAGCGGATGGTTTGTCTTGGGCAATATAGTCAGCGATTTCCGAAGCTCTATCGATAGCAAACGGTGACCAGATGATCTTCATTTTTGGGCCCGCTCCAAAACTTTTTCTTTTGCATCCCCATGATCTATTCCTTCCCCATTTTCGAGTTGATTAAGGGATATCTGAACATCTGTCAGAAGCTCAAGTTTCTCCTGCATAGATTCATATTCATATGCATCCAAAAGAACAGCAACGCTTTTCCCATGCTGAGTAATAATGACAGGTCTTTTTGTATCGTGGACTTGCTTTATGAAGTTTGCAATACCTGTCCTTACCTCGGACAACGGTTTGATATCTTCATTAATTCTTAGTCTTTGCATTTTGCACCTCACTTAAATAATTAATTTTGTACATTATAGCGTACAATATTTAGTGCGTGCAAGAAGTTTTTTTGTATTTGAGGTAAACTTTTCCAGCCAAAAGAGTGCCTCTTTGGGGATGTCCAACATATTGCACCTCCAGCAATGTGTAATACCGTTCGGTGTCAATGCTCTCCCCTCGTTCGCCATTGCCCATCAAACCCGGCGCTCTTCCCCTGCCCCGATTAGGGGCAATTCCTTGTCCACCTGGAAAGACACCAGGAACCTCCCGCCCTCCTTTTCGTTCTGGTATTGTCTCCGGGCGAGGGTCTGTATCCGTTGGAGGTCCTCATCCTCCTTCAGCTTCGTCAGATGGAGTCGCTTCCCCTTGTACCCCGGCCCCTCTTCCACGAAAAGGTAGGCGGCATGGGGATTGGACTGGAGATTGTAGTGGGTGAGGCGGTCCCTCATGATAAACGCGAGCGACCCGTCCTCCAGAAAATGCGGCCTGGAATAGACCGCCGCGTTGACTTTCCCATCCGCGTCTGCAGTTGCGATGACGCCCATTCCTTTGGTATTTTCAAAATAGTCTTTCAACGCTTCCATGTGCTTCCTCCTTATGTTTATGGAATCGACACCATTTGATAAAGGTGTCTTATTTTCAGTTCTTACGCTGATGCCTCGCCTCTCGGCCGACACTCTCATCCATTGTTTTCTCTCCAGCCGGGTTCCTTGATAGCAGCCTTTATGGTACCATAGTCCGTGTCAACCATCAAATCCGATCTTCTCCTTCCGGCCCAAGCATGGCCCTTTCCATTTTCCCTGAGCCTGAATTCCTTTCCACCAGCCCCACTCCATGCAAATCAAGCTTCGAAACCATGCCTGATCCTGCCGTTGTCAGGGTTCATCAACAATGCCCTCCCAGATGTTCATCGGGCTTCAGGTCACCATCCACTTCTTGAATATCTCAATGGTTTCGTGATATATTTGGCCCAAGATGTGAAAAGAGGAGATCATCATGAAGGTATTCATGACCGGGGGGTCCGGCTTTGTCGGAATGAACATCACCAGGCAACTCATTGCAAGGGGTGATGAGGTGACCGTCCTGACGCGGAAGGTCTCGAAAGATCGAAGGCCCCCCAATGGTGTATCGTTCCTTGAAGGCGACCCCACGAGGGAAGGTCCCTGGCAGGAACAGGCTGCCGAGCATAACGTCTTTATCAACCTGGCCGGGGCCTCTATCTTCAGGCGCTGGACGGGGAAGGCGAAACAGGAGATTCGTGACAGCCGCCTCCTGACCACCAGGAACCTGGTTGCTGCTCTTGAGGGGCGAAAAGGCCTTGATACCGTCCTGCTCTCCACCTCCGCGGTCGGGTATTACGGATTCCACGGCGATGAATTCCTGGACGAGACGAGCCCTTCAGGGGAAGACTTCCTCGCTTTGCTTGCCGGAGACTGGGAGGGGGAAGCGCTCAGGGCCGAGCCATTCGGTGTACGGGTTCTCCTATGCCGGTTCGGGATCGTTCTGGGTCGGACCGGCGGGGCCTTGAGCCAGATGGTTCCCCTCTTCCGAAAGGGACTGGGCAGCGCCCTGGGGAACGGAAGCCAGTGGTTCTCCTGGATTCACGAACAGGACCTGGTGAACATCTTTCTCTTCCTGATGGATCAGAAAGGCCTATCAGGATCTGTCAATTTCACGGCCCCTGAACCGGTCACCAACCGGGAATTTACTAAGGCGCTCGGGAAGGCACTGGGAAAGCCTACCTTTCTGCCGGCGGTTCCCGGATTTGTCCTGAGAATGATCAAAGGAGAGTTCGGCTCGGTCCTTTTGCAAGGTCAGCGGGTCATCCCGAAAAAGCTCCTCGATGCCGGATTCCGTTTCCAGTTCCCCACCATAGAGCATGCCCTCGCCGACCTCATGGACTGAAGAATCCCCTTTTTTCCAGGCCCTCTATGCAGCAGGAGCGTCCAACCGGCTCACCCGATGACGGAAAAACTTGAATCCGGGTTGATCTCTCTCAAGCGGCTGAAGAACCCGATGTCGCACAACCGTCCAGTGTATTTCATGACGAACTTGACAGGATCTTTATCGTGGTCCTGGCCGCCTTCCACCTTTTGAATCAATTCGGTCATCAAGACTCCGGCCACCGGCGCGTTTTTGTACTGATTGCCCGAGCTCCCAATGGCCATGTAAAAGCCCGGCAGGTCCGACTTATCGTAAATCGGGATCCAATCATCGGAGCAGTCGTACAGGTCCACGACGCCTTGCATCTTGTTGGGGATAGGCAGGCCCTCCAGCCGCTGGGCCCCTCGCATGGTCTGGGTCTTCCACTGGTTTGTAAAGTTCTTGTTGTAGTTGTCCGGATCATCAACCCATTCCAGGTTATCGCAATCCGGATCTTCGGAACCGATGAGGACATGATTGCCCACCTCGGGCCGGGAGTAACAGCCCGCGTCCCCATCGGAGATCATGGTCCCCAGGCTGTTGTAGTCAAAACCCTCGGGGGAGGGAACGTGGCAGACCTCCTGCCTGAGCGGCCTGGTCTTGATGTTCATTTCCTCCTCAACTCCGGCCATCCGGTTGATGAGGTAGGAGTGGGGTCCTGCGACGTTCACGACGATCCGGGCCTTGATCTCGGTCCCGTCCTTGAGTGCCACGCCGGCCACCCGGCCGTCCTTTTTGAGAATTCCAGCCACTTCCGCGTTAAACGCGAACTCGCCGCCCTTGGCCTCACAAGCCCGCTGGACGTTGTGGGTCGAGAGCTGGGGGTCGCTGATAAAGCCCGATTCGGGGACGTAAATGGCCCCTGCTACCGCATCGCCGCTAGGTTCGCCGAAACGTTCATCTCCGGACAGGACCGGCGGACCGTAGGCCCGGCTATCGATGATCGGCATCACAGATTTCATTCCGGCCGCGTCAAGCTCCTGGTAGATGACGTTCAACTCATCCAGAGAACGCATGACATTCTTGAGGTACTTGTTTCTCTCGGTTTTCACAACCACGCAGCCCGTGTTGACGTATTTAATCAGCCCGGACTCATCCACCGTCTGCAGGTACTTCCCCCAGTCGAGCCAGTAGTAGTACCCCTCCCTGGCCATGGAAACGCCATCGGGTGTGGAGTAGTGCAGCCTGATTATGGCGCACGAGTTGGATGTGGACCCATAGCCGGCTGCCGGCAGCTTATCGATGTTGAGAGTCTTGTGCCCTTTTTTGGCCAGCTCAAAGGCGACGCAACAACCAATGATACCGGCGCCGATAATGATAACATCATAGCTTTTTTTCATCATAACTTCCTCCGGGCTCTAAATGATTAGGACAAGTCCAATACGAAATAACGGGAAATTAGAGCGCGCCCATCCATGAAAATATCACTACTGCTTATGGCCGCAAATGAGCAAATGATTAAGGAGACGTACCCGGCAAGAGCAAAGGGAGTGTTATGGAGACACCATCCCGCTTTTTCGATTCTGCCCTTCCCAGTAGCGCCGGCAGAAAAATCCAGGCCTTCTCTTGACCGGTAACTCCCGGACGAGATCCGTCCATTCAGCTGTTTTTTTCCCATGCTGTCTGAAAGGCTGCCGCGGTCAGCTCCCCGCAATTCCTTGCAAGTTCTTTGGGAGCATTCATGAGGAATCCCTTTTCCAGGGCATCCCGTTCTTTCCGTACTGCCTTCGCCCGGGTCGGAAAATCCTGCAAAACAGCCTGGTGCAGTTTTTCATGCTGCCACCACAGGGATCCGGAATCAAAGCTTCCTGTGCGGGTGGGTCCCAAGTCCGGGAGCACCGCGTCTTTGAACCAGATGGGCTTTCAGACCTACTGGGCCACGAGAGAGCCAACGGTCTGGGTGGCGTTCCGGAACAACCTGTTCCCCGCATGGGCGCACAACCTGTTGCCGAGGAGATGCCTGTCCAGGCGATAGTCCCCCTCCCCATGGATTCAGGCGACAGATCTGTCTTCCCTTTTCCTTGTATATTCTTGAAACCTTTCTGTGCAAGTATTTTGTGAAAACGAACCAGCTCTTGACAGGTTCCAATCCTCTCCTTAACATGAGGTAGTCACTTTCTAAAAAAACGGTGGAAACCTCAACAAAAGAGAAAAATCTATGGACATCAATCCTCTGGGTGCCGGAAACAGCAGCCTTGATCTCATCGATTCAACAAGGCTTTTCGCGGAAATAGGTCTCAAGAAGGGTCATATCTTCCTTGATCTGGGGTGCGGTGCCGGGAACTATTCCTTGAAAGCATCCGAATACGTGGGAAGCAATGGAGTGATCTATGCCGTAGACGCATGGAAGGACGGCATCGAGGCCCTGCGAAAGACCGCAGCTGCCGGAGGAATAGGAAATATCAGGCCTATACTGGCAGATGTAAGCAGGGATATCCCTTTGGAAAAGGATTCCGTGGACATGTGCCTGATGGCCACCGTGTTACATGATCTCGTTCGTGCCGATACACACGAGACGGCCCTCAAAGAAGTGAGAAGGATTCTGAAAAACGATGGAAAACTGGCCATTGTCGAGTTCAAGAAGATTGATGGGCCTCCCGGGCCTCCAAAAAAGATAAGGATCTCATCCGAGGAGCTTGCCGACATGCTGATTTCTAATGATTTCCATCAAACCATGACCACAGAGATCGGCCCGCAAAACTATCTTTCCCTGTTTTCCCGCTTTCCGATGTAAGGTTTGTGGCGTTTAACCGACTAACAGGTAAAAAGGGCTGGAAAAAAACAGAGATCATTAGGTTCTTATCCACCGGTTGAAGGCGATGAAGGTTTCTTGTAAATGGGTCTTGTGCAACGCAAACGCATCGCACCGTTTCAAGTTTCCGATAGCGTCTATTTCCTACACCATCTCCTTGTCCTTGATGATCCCCAGGACCTTCAGGTGGGCCTTCTCCTGTTCAGCCAGGTCATGGAGAAGGGCCTTGGCCTGTTCCTGTTCCATTACCTCTGCGTACCGCATGTAGAGGTCCATGGCCTGGGCCTCAAACATCATGGCGATGGAGAAGACATCGCCAAGAGAACTTTTAGCCCCCATGATTCTTTTCATGAACTGCTCTGCTCTGAGTCCCCCTTCCGGTACGCCCATAGCAACATGGGATTCGAAGATGCTCCGATCCTCCTCTCCGACAACATCGCGATAGAGTTTGAAGAGCTGATCCTTGTGTTTTTCCTCGACGCCGGCCAGTTTCGTGAACAACTGTTCCGCATCTGAATTACGGGTTTTCCCGGCTGCATCTTTATAAAAGCCCCCCAGGCTCTCTTCCATGCCGTAGGCCAGCAGGATGATGTCCCCGGGTGTCTCAATGCCCTCCAGATATTCCAGGCCCATCTCCGGGGGGCCCTCAACCTCGTGCCCCTGCCAGGCCCGGATCCCCCCCTTTAGATTGTAGACTTCCCTGAATCCCTCTCCTTCCAGTATCTGCGCGGCAGCACGGCTGCGCCCCCCAATTGCTCAGTAGACGATGACGGGTTTCCGAGGGTCCAGTTCACCAAAACGGTCCGTCAGTTCGGGCAGGGGGATCAGTTTGGCCCCGGGTATCCGGGCCTTTGTATATTCTCTCTCCTGCCTGACGTCCAGCAGAGTATAGGACCCTTCCCGGTGTTTCTCCATGTAGGCGCTCACTTCGTCGGCGGTCATATTTCTCACCGGCGCAAAAATGGACTTGATTTTCATACCTCTGCACCTCAGAAAACATCACCCCATCAAGTGCCGGGAAAGAGATCCGATAGAGATGACGCATCCTGCCCTTCGGCCATGGCCTTGGTGACCCTGTTGAAGCCTTTGGTGTCCCCCAGCATGATGCAACCGACGACTTTGTTCCCGTCAATCACCATCTTCTTGTACACCTTCTCATCCTGAACGACCTTTGATTCGAATTCTCCATCGGCGTCGATATTGCCGGCGGATGCCAGCTCGATGCCCACCACCTTGAGGCTGTTGGCCATGGTGGTCCCTTCGTACCTCACATCTTCTCCTGCCATGTTCGCCCCGGCTATCTTCCCCTGTTCCAGGGCCGCAGGCCATATACCATAGGGCATCCCCCTGAATTCCGCCACATCGCCTGCCGCGTAGACGTCAGGTTGATTGGTTCGCAGGTGTTCGTCCACCTTGATGCCCTTGTCGGTCTCCAGTCCGAGGGATTCAGCCAGCTCCATGTTGGGACGCACGCCGGCCGAAATGACAACCATTTCCGCAGGAAGCCTCTCCCCTCCCTCGAGCAGGACACCGTCTATATTGCCAATCCCAGTGATTTTCTGTGTCTTCGCCCCCAGCCTGAATGAAAAGCCCATGCCTTCCAGGATATTCTGAAGCCTTTTGGCCCCTTCCACGTCCAGTTGTCTCGGCAGGAGTCTCGGGAAAAATTCCACCACCGTTACCTTCTTGCCCAGCTTCGCCAGGGCGTTGCCGGCCTCAAGCCCCAGAAGTCCTCCGCCGATGAGAACCACATCGTTCCGCTCCCCTGCCCATTCCATGATATCTCGTGCGTCCTGTATGCCACGAAGCGCAAAGACGCCCTTCTTCTCCGAACCGGCGATGGGTGGGACAAAAGAGTGGCTGCCCGTGGCAATCAGGAGCGCGTCATAGGGAATTTTCTCTTCCCTGTCCGTTAGCACGAACTTCTCATCGGCGCTTCCCTTGACAACCTGTGTCCCGAGCTTCACATCGATTTTTCGCTCCTCATACCACGCATTGCGCTTGGCCACCAGGTCTTCCTCTTGTATGTCTCCCGAGATCAATTCGTTCAATCTTACGCGGTAATAGAAGGGGAGGTCTTCATTGGTGACTACCGTTATGTTGCCCCCCATATCGTGTTTTCTCAAATTCTCGGCCGCCGTCGTACCGGCGACGCCGTTACCGATGATCACGTATCTTTTCATTCCGCATCCTCCGTGTTATTTCCCCCGCCGGTCCCGTCATCACAGGGCTCGTCGTCTGCAGATGCCCTGGTTTGTTCGGCGCTCGGAGCCGTTGTGCAGTAAGGAAGTTTTGCCTCCAGTTCCTTCTTTTTCTTTTCCTCTTCCAATGCTTCTTTGGTTTTCTTTTCCATATCCTGAACCTCCCTTCTCAAGCCGGCGACGGTTGGAATCGACCAATAAACATGAGGGCAACCCTGCTATTCTTGCCCAATGTCGATAATCAGCATTCTTATTTCCCAGACAACTCCGCCTCGAGATCCTTTATGTACTGGGCGATCAGGACCCCCAGATAGATGCAAGCATTGCCGTCCATACAGGCGTCGGCATCTCCCTTGTCGAGGAAGGCATGACGCCTGCTGGAACCTTTGCTGAAGCTGACGACCCAGGCCCGCTTTTCTTCATCGAATTTGAGTTCCGTCTTGAGTCCAAACGTCGTGATCTCAGGGTACATCTCCAACAGTTTCTTTTTCAGGCCTTCTTCGGTGTAAGACATTCTTTTTCTCCTTGTTTTAAGTTTATAACCTTCCGGCCCTGCTTTGACCCAACTCCTTTTTTTCGAGATGACAAACAGGGCCTTCCTGTGCTAAATTTCTTGTGAAACCTTTTTCTCAATATTTATCAATTTTAATTTTATCATAATCAATCAGGAAAATGAACCTGTTTTTTCTAAGCTTTCCTAAAGGAGGTCATCTTCATGTCCGAAAAAACAGAGAAAAATCTGGCCTATGCGTTTGCTGCAGAATCCAAGGCCGCTATCCGGAATGATGCCTTTGCCAAGAAGGCCGAAATGGATGGTTATGCGCAGATTGCGCGGTTGTTCAGAGCCGTTTCCGACGCGGAATCGGTTCACGCTCGCAAGTACCTTATGCTGATGCGGGGCAAGGTGGGCACAACAGAAGAGAATCTGGATGCGGCCTTCCACAACGAGATCAAAGCGAACGTGGAAGAGTACCCCAAGCTCATCAAGGATGCCTCTGATGAAGAACATAAAGGGGCTTTCAATTCATTTTCGCAGGCACGTGATGTGGAGAGTCGACATGCCGAACTTTACAAAAAGGCCATGAACGACATGCTCGCTGATCGCGAGACAAAATACTACGTGTGCCAGGTCTGCGGTTATATCAATGAAGACTTCGCTCCGGAAAACTGTCCAGTGTGCGGGGCCGTAAAACCCAAATTCAAGCTTGTGGAATAAGGATGACTTCGGAAGAAGCTGGTTGATGCCGTGAGCGGCAGCCTATGAGCTATGAAGAGGAGCCGAACCTGACACTCTTTTTCAGATCCTTTCTAAACACTTCGGAGGGGATGGACGCCGATTTGGGGTTTAGCATAAATTCATAGAAGCGCGTGGGGTTTGGGCGGATTAAACCCCAAATAGCCGTCCATGTCGGTGTTTGGTGCCAAGTGCACTATGAGAAAGGGTCTGAAAAAAAGTCTCACGCCCTGCTCCTTGACTCCGGCGGATGAAACCCGGAGGCCCGGAGCGTTAGGAAAACCCTCAATGCCCGGCGAAAATACTCGATATTTCTACATATCCAATCTTCTGAACATGACTCTCTGATTTTGAGGTCCTTAGAAGTCCTGAGGACCGGACTTTTTACGATTCCATCAATAGGAGGAAAGCTATGAACTTTAATGATTTCAAAGAAGTCATCGAATTTGCCATTGGGAAAGAAAAGGAAGCGATCGTCTTTTATGAGGAAGTCGGTTCCCAGGAGGCTTTTTCCGGAGGGCGAGACGTCTTTAGAAAATTCGCTGAGGAGGAGCGGAAGCACCAGGCCCTCCTGGAAGGTTTTCTGTCAGATGAAAGACCGGTGGACGGATACAAATTCAAGTGGATTCCCGACATGAAACGAAGCGATTACCTGGTCGATCTGACCTATGAAAAGAATATGGCCTACGCAGATATGCTCAGACTTGCCATGAAGCGGGAAGAAAAAGCCCTGGCCCTTTACCGCCACCTGGAAAAAGAGACGGACAAGGAGGATCTCCGGAACATCTTCAAGATGCTCCGTCAGGAAGAAGCAAAACACAAGCTTGCACTCGAGACCCTTTACGATGACTATATGGCGGAGATGGGTGACTGATTTCCCGGCACCTTTTGCGGGATAGTGTACAGTGGAGCCATGGCCTCTGGAGACACACCCAGACAACACCCGGCCATAATCAACCAGTTAATCAGGGTCGTTCGCACCACACCCAAGTGTTGCCACCGTCTTCCGGATGTGATGATCTCGCCCTCCGCAATCCTGATGCGGCCGCGTTTCAGAAGGCGCTGCACCAGGAAGAGATCTTCCGCAATAGGGCGTTCGGGAAACCCGCCCACAGAATCGAACAAAGATTTCTTCATGAATAATGCCTGGTCACCATAGGGCAGATGGAAAATGCGCGATCGGAAATTCGTCATCCATTCCACCGCCCGTATGAGGGGGATGCGGGCGTCGGTCTTGAACCGGAATGCGCCTCCGGCGGTCATCGCGGGCATCAGCGTCTCGAAAACATGGTTCAGATAGCGGTCAGGCAGGCGCGTGTCCGCGTGGAGGAAGAGGAGTACGTTCCCTTTTGATGACCCTGCCCCTTTGTTTTGCTGGACGGACCGGCCCATCTCACTTACCAGGACCTTCACCCCGGAAGCCTCCGCCAGGGCACGGGTCCGATCCCTGCTGCCCCCATCCACGACGATGATTTCCGCATCCGGATCTCTTGCCTTTTCAATGGTCCCCTGAATTGATTCTTCTTCATTCAAAGTTGGAATAATAACGGAGGCGTAAGGTCCCTTATGGAATTGCCCCTGCCGCCACTCTCTCAGGTCATCAAGGGTGTCGATGTCCGTAAGCGGGTTCAGGATGCGGGTTCTCAGGCCCAGCCGTTTGGCCAGTTCGAGTGTTCCTTCAAGGACCTTCTCCGTGCCCCAAGGTATGCCCCCGAATACATCCACGGGTCGTTTAAGGCCCATAAGCCAGTAGCCGCCGTCCGTGCTGGGGCCGATAACCACATCGCTCCCGTGAAGCGCATCAAAGGCCTCTTCAAGATGACCGCGACCAAGGTTGGGGATGTCCGTCCCCAGAAGCACCGCCCGCTCACAACCGGTTCCGAACGCCCTCTCGAATGCGTTCAGCATACGGTCGCCGAGCCCTCCTTCACCCTGCATCGAAACAACCGGACCGTACCCCAGCCAACGACTGATTCTTTCCCTGCTCCCCCCCTCAAAACAAAGCTCGATCCGGGCGTGATGTTTCAAGGCATAGGCCCTTACCGTATGGAGGGTCTTTTCCGTGAGTCGCCGCTGCAGATCTGCGGCGGCAACCCGTCCGAGGGCGGGAATAAGGCGTGTCTTGACCCTTCCGGGTATGGGATACCGGCCGAAAACAATCACCCGGTCTTTTGAAGCGTTCCGGTGAAGGAGGCTTTTCCCCATCTATTTTTCGCCGTCTTCGGTCAAGATCATGCCTTCTCCAGGATAAATCTCCATCTCCTTTTGAGAGACAGGTTGATCACTTCCCGGCCAAATTCCGGGTCTTGGGTCGGCCCCTTCCAAGGTCACTTTGCTCGGATTCCTGTCTTTCATCCTGGGGCGCTTTCTGATGTCCACCCCTGGGACGGGAGCGCTGAATTCGATGGGAATGTTGTTGGGATCAAAGGAATAGATGGAATGGATAAAGCCGTGATCCACGATTTCAGACACCCAGAATCCGGCCCCTTCCAAACGGCCCTTCAGGTTCCGGAGGTCCGCATCTTTTTCCACCTCAAATGACACGTGATCAAAGGCAAAAGGCCCTTTGACCGGCACCCCATGATCCTTTTCCGGAATATTCTCCACCTTCTCCCACTCGAAAAATGCGATCATGTCATGTTCCGAGACCTCGAAGAAGTAATGCCTGTAACCGCGCCTGCCCAGCCCGGCCACCAGACGCATTTCCAGAAGATCCCGCCAGAAACGGATGGTTCCATCCATGTCCTTTGTCGCCATGGCCAGGTGGTTGATCCCGGTGTATTTAATCATCAATTTACTCCACTATGAAATATTTTTCCTGAGGTAGACCTCAAGGCGGTGGATCGACAGGGAAACAGGGACCGTCAGGGCCATATAGAGAACCGTTACGGTGATCCAGATCTCGAAGACCATGTAAGTGGATGACATCAATTCCATTCCCTGAAAGGTCAGCTCCTGAACGGAGATGACGGAAACAATAGCGGAATCCTTAATGGTTGAAACAAACTGCCCTGCCAGGGGGGGGAGGATCTTCCTGATGGTCAGAGGAAAGATGATGAGCCTCATCAACTGCCAACGCGATAATCCGATGGCACGCCCGCCCTCCCATTGTTCCTTCTCAATAGACTGGATCCCTGACCGGACGATTTCAGCGATATAGGCCCCTTCAAAAAACCCGAGGGTGAGCAAGGCTGACACAAATGGGACAATAAAGCTCGGAGGGCCGAAAAGGAACCCTACCAGGGCTTGGAAATTCGCCGGGAGGGATTGGATCAGACCCTGCATATTTAGATTTCCCAGCACCTGAGTGGTTACAAAATAATAGAAAAGAAAGATCAGGACAATAGGAGGAAGGTTCCGGTTAAACTCGATGTAGGTCCTCGAGAGCAGTCTCAAGAACAGGCTTCTGCTTATGCGGCACAACCCCATAATAACGCCTAGGAAAGCAGCCAGCAGTGTCCCCCAGATGCTCAGCCGGATCGTGGCAAAAAGTCCCTGGAGCAGCAGGTTCGATACCCATTTTCCTTCCTCTGGGTCAAATCTCAGCAGATACTGGGGGATTGCGTACCAATTCCAGTGGTAATGGAGACCGACCTTGATCCGGTAGAACAGCCACGTCCCTGCTGCCAAGATAAGAAATATCAATGCAATATCCAGAAGGGACGGTTTTTTCTTCACCTTTTCCAACACTATGTCACTGCCCCGAACCCTATTTCAGAAGGCCTTCCCAGTCTCTCGTTTCAAACCAATAGTGTTTTCTCTCCTTGAGCCACCCCTCCGCCTTGACAACGGTTATCCAGTTGTTAAAAAAGTTCAGAGTATCAAAGTCGCTTTTTCGGACGGCAAATCCAATGGGCTCCTTTGTAAAGGTGCCTTTCAGGGGCAAAAAGAGCCTCCCGGGGTATTTGAGGGAAAGAAACGCCGGCAGAGGAGCAGAAGCGACCATGGCATGCGCCCTTCCGTTCACCACCTCCTGGATCGCCTCGGATTCGTCGTCAAACTGCCGGAGTTCGGCCTTCGGCATATACTTCTTTGCGGCTGCAACGGGTGTGGCTCCCAGCCTGACCGAAATCACCACACCCTTCTTATTGAAATCGTCCAGGGACTTGAAACCCGCAGCCAGCTTCTTGTTTGCCACGAGAGACATGCCTGTCTCGTCATAGGGGATACTGAAATTGACCTTGAGATTCCGTTTCGGGAGGATTCCCATGCCGCCGATAATCACGTCAAACTTGCCCGTGAGGAGCGCCGGGATAATGCCTGCCCACTTGGTGGGCGCGAATTGGACCTTGACGCCCATATCTTTTGCAAGCCTTCTGGCTACGTCGATCTCGAACCCCACCAGCTTTCCGGTCTTGTCCCTCATGGCCCAGGGCACGAAGGTAGACATGCCTACCCTTAGGACACCGCGTCTGAGCACCTGATCAAGGGTGCTCTCCTCCACGAGTTCTTTTTGTATCTTTCCTGCGAAACCGGAAGCTGGGATGCACAATATCAGAGCAATTGTCACCAACAAAACTACTATTTTTCTGGTCCCCATACTTTACCCCCTTTCATGATTCAAAAGTTATCCTCAACGTTCCTTTTTCCCATTCAACATTGATGGAACCGTAAAAAGTCCGGTCCTCAGGACTTTCTTCTGACGGAAACCGAAAAGTGTGATTTTCGCTTTCCTTACAAATCAAAGGGTTGCAAAGCACCCCATTGATTTGCGTGCCCGTCCATGGGCACGATGATGACTTCCAACGAAGTCGCGACCTGCTCCTCATAGCGAGCCATTTTATTTTCTGCACCAGGAGGAGGGCCTGAGAGTCTTTTCCAGACCCTTTCTCATAGTGCACTTGGCACCCAATTTCTACATGGACGGCTATTTGGGGTTTATGTCTCCCAAACCCCACGCGCTTCTATGAATTTACGCTAAACCCCAAATCGGCGTCCATTCCCTCCCAAGTGTTTAGAAAGGGTCTGGAAAAGAGTGTCAGGTTCTCCTCCACTTCGTTGCTCATAGGCTGCCGCTCGCGGCATAAACCAGCTTTTTACGAAGTCATCAACATTCGATGTTCAACGTTCATTCCTTTCAGCCTCATCTTATCCCGGCACCCTGAGCCGGTTTTCCATGATATGGATTGCCGCGGACAGCAGCAGCGCAAGTACCAGGTAGATGGCCGCCACGGTAAACCAGATCTCGAAGACCAGGTAGGTCTCGGATATGATTTCCTGCCCCCGCATGGTCAGGTCGTAGACCGCGATGGTACTCACCAAGGCTGAATCCTTTAACAGGGATATGGCCTGGCTGGTCAATGGGGGCAGGATCCATCGTATGGCTTGAGGCAGTATGACCTTCCGGTAAGCCCCCAGCTTCGTGAGCCCAAGGCTGTAGGCAGCATCCCACTGCTCTCCAGGAATTGAGACAATCCCCGCCCTGATGATTTCCGATGCGTAGGCCCCCTCAAATAAACTAAGCGCCAGGACAGCGGCAAAGAACCTGCTGATGCCCAGGATGGGACCCAAAACAAAATAGACGAAAAAAATCTGCACCAGGAGCGGTGTGTTCCTCACTATCTCCAGGTACCCCCGGGCCACCCAACGCCCCACAATAGAGTGTGACAGGCGCAGGAGCGCAGACGTTAGTCCTATGGCGAATGCCAGCAGAAAGCTTGCAAGAGTAATTTGGCAGGTGACCAGCAATCCCTGGAGGAGCGGTCCCGATAGGATCGCGCCATCGCTGAAGGACAGAAAATACCTGGGAATACGGTACCACTGCCAATGGTACCCGAGTTCCTCGGTATTGTAAATCAGGAGCAGAAACATCCCCAGGATCAGCACAAGAAAGCCGCCGATGTTTCCCAATGAGCGTGATCTCGCTTTCAGCCATCGTATCATTTTTCCTTCAGCACTCCTGTTTTTCCAGGCGCCAGCCCCGTTCTAATCAAATTCCGCCACGATTTCTTCATAGGTCTTCCTCCACTTGGGCGGAGGCAGTTTCTTGGTTTCATCAAAATGCCCGACAGCCATAAGCAGCGGAATCCAGTAGTTTTCCGGAATGTTGAATTCCTTCCTGACTGCATCGTGATCAAAACCGTCCATGGGATGCGTGTCAAGCCCGAGATGCTTTGCCGCAAACATGAGCGCCATGGCAAAAAAGCCGGTATTCTTGCATGCAAAGGCCTGCTGTTTTGCCTCGAAGGCCAAGCCTTGTGTCCTTTCTCAAATAGCCATTTCTTCAGCCATGATTGCCGCACCCAGCAAGGCCGCCCTGCTCTCCAGGATGACCCTGACGGGTATTTTTGTAAGGAATTTCCCAAACCTCCCCTTGTTGGTGAATGCTCGGAGAAAAAGGTCTTCCTCCAGGGCTGGGAGGATTTTCGGAGGGATTCCACCACCCAGATAAATACCGCCTCTGGTTGTGGCCGTCAAGGCGAGGTTGCCGCACACCCCACCGAGTATCCCGACAAACTTTTCAAGCGAATGCACACAGAGGGGCTCCCGGTTTCCAAGAGCGGCCTCGGATATGGCCCTCGCCGGGTCCATGGTTTTCATGTTCTCGACAAGCCACTCGGGTTCACGGTACCTTCCCGTGCTTCTCAACCACTCAAAAATATTCACCAAGCCTTGTCCCGACAGGACACGTTCCACGCTCACGTGGCCGAGTCGTTCGCGCAGGTATCTCCACAGCAATACCTCATCTTCCGTGCTGGGGGAAAAATCCGCATGTCCACCCTCGGAGGAAACAGCAACATACCGATCACCCTGAAACACAAGCAGGGCCTCTCCGAGTCCGGTCCCGGGGGCCACCACGCCTATATTGCCCTGCTTTTCTGCCCTTGCCCGATTGAGAGAAAAAACTTGCTTGCGGCTCAGATAAGGGATGGACTGGGCGGTGGCCGCCAGATCGTTCACAAGAAGAACATGTTCCCAGCCAAACCGATCCCTGATCTCCTTTTCAGAGACTACCCAGGGAAGATTCGTCGTCCTGGAGCGTCCACTCACCACCGGGCCGGCGATACCGAAAGCGGCGCCGGCCGGCCGCACGGCGTACCGGCCCACGAAGTCTTCAAGGATGGTCTCCAGTCCCTCGACCTCCCTGCTCGGATAGGTCTGAAAAACCTTTAGGCGAGGCCTTTTACCGCCTGCCTTAAACAAGCCGATGTTGGTCTTTGTCCCCCCTATGTCACCGGCTAGAAACGTGTGAGAGTCGGTTTTTTCAACCACGAGCCGTCTCCTTTTTGAGAAGGGAGGCCGCCTCCCAATCCAGAACCCATAGGAGCGTTCCACTGACAGGGCTTACTCTGCCTGCCGGGAGATCCGAATTTCCATCCTCAAGAATCGATTTCACGACTTCGGCCTTTTCTGCTCCGGAAACCAGGAATACGACCTTTTCAGCCCTGTTGATGAGCGGCAAGGTCATGGTTAGACGATGGACGTCCGGACGCCCACCCCTCACGGCCACTACCCACCTCCTTCTCTCTTCCAGGGCAGTATGCCCCGGAAAGAGCGAGGCCGTGTGACCGTCTGACCCAAGCCCCAGAAAGACGAGATCAAAACCGCCGGTGATCTCTTTTTCGTAAAGGGATGCCCCTTCTTCCGGAGGTAGATGCCCCGGCATGGGGTGTATATTTTCTACCGGGATATCGAGGCGCTCCAGGAAATCTCCTTTTGCCAGTCCGTAGTTGCTCCATCGACTGGTTTCAGGGACGCACCGTTCATCGCCCCAAAAGAGATGCACCCCGTTCCATGGAATCGAAGAACGATAGGGGTCCTGGCCGAACATCACATGCATCTTCCTGGGGGTCGACCCGCCGGAAAGGGCCACCGTGAACCTGTCTTTCTCAGCCGTAGACGCCAGGGCCATTTCGGAAAACAGAGAGGCCCCCTTTTCCGCCAAGGCTTCAGACGTTTTGACGATGATGATGTCTCTCTTCTTGTCCATGTCCGAAAAACTTCCCCGATTCACTCCCCCTTGAATTTCTTGATGATCTTCGGGATGAAAAAAGAGAATACAAAAAGTCCGATGGAGAAGAATACCTTGAACGATAACAGCTCGCCCCAATTCCCCGATGCCCAGACCTCTTTCAGGGTTCCGACAAAAAAGGTAAAAATGAAGGTCCCTACGATGATACCCAGGCCCGTTCCTAAAACATAATCATTGAAACGCACTTTGGTAAGCCCCATACCGAAATTCATTGGGGTGAATGGAAAATAGACCAGCCTGAGATAAAGGACCGTAGCGAATCCGTTGCGTTCGATGGCGTCATCGTATATTTTAAGCCTGTCCCCAATGAGAGAGGACGCAAATTCCCGCCCCAGTGTCCTGCCGATGAAAAAGGCGGCACTGGCACCGACCATGGCCCCGAACCAGACATAGACAAAACCCTTGTACGGTCCGAAAATGGCGGCCCCCAGCCCTGTCAGCAGGGTCCCGGGGATGAAAAAACAGACCCCGGCCGCGTAGATAATCATGAAGGCAACGGGCGCCCACAACCCCAGGGATTTGAGAAAACTGCCCAGGGCATCGACGGTGAGATACTCCTTTACCGGCGTAAATCGGACCACAACTATGGCAACGGCAACAAATACCAGCAGCAATAGTGCCTTCAGGATTGCTCCTTTTCGCGATTTTTCAGCCATGCATTCTTCGTCGGAAATGTTCGTCATGTTTCCCTAGGTATTACGAAAACCCTCGGCCTGAACTCAGGTCGCAATGGCGCCGCCTCAAGTGAACCCCGCGCCTGCCACACAGGTATAGCAATGGTCTCCAACGGCTATGGGGCTGCCCGGTTCGGGGGGACCGTCCATTTCGGACACATGGGTCTTTCGCCTCCCCATAGGCAATTTTCTTGCCAGATTGAAATCGCAATCATAAAGGTTCCCGTCCCAGGCCACCGAGACGAGGGTCCGGCACATCACCCCTTCGACGGCACAGGGGTTGAAACCCTTTGCCAGGCGGTCCAGGTATGCATCCAGGTTGCCTGAAACATGAAGCCATTTGCGGAATCTGCCCAGGGGGGCATTCCCGAAGGTAAAAAGCCGGTTGAATCTTATGCCCCATTTTTTCATGAGTTGGTCGCGAAATCTCTTTTCCGCCTGCTCCTGTGCAGGGGGAAGAAAGGCTCCCGTGGGATTGGAAACCAGGTCCAGTTCAAGCCCGCTCCCCTCCATACCGTAGCCGGCACCATTCAACCTCTTGAGCGCCCTTATGCATTTGTCAAAGACACCGATGCCACGCTGGGACTCGGTCTGTCCCGGATTTGTCGCGGGAAGTGATGCCACGACCACCACTTGCAGCTCAACAAATTCATTGACAAAACGTTCCGGTCCCACCTCTTCCATGGCAGAAAGGTTCGAGCGCACCATCAGGCGGTCGCACAACGGGGCCATGGTTTTCAGGAACGGTAAGAGCCGCGGATGAAGTTCCGGTGCACCTCCGGTGACATCGATGGTTTCGAAATGCCCACGCTTCGCAAAGGAGATAACCTCGTCCCTCGTTCTGTCATCCATGAGTTCAGTGCGATCAGGGCCTGCTTCCAAGTGACAGTGTTTGCATGTCTGATTACAGACAAGGCCAACGTTGACCTGCAGTGTGCTTGTTTGTCCGCGTGTCAATGACAGACCGTGTTTCTCCAGTGTTGTTCGAAAAGGTTCTGCCTGGATCTCCGGGTAGTCCGAGGTGGGGAATGGTTCTCTTTCAGGGATTGCGGTTTCCATGAATTGCACCGCTCCTTTCCGCTACATGGACAGTTTCTCGGCCACGTTGCGCATCTGCACCCCGTGGACCAGCGAGGCCCCTCCACGGATGGCCGTTACCACGTGAATAGCCTCCGTCATCTCACCGACACTCGCGCCTTTCTCAAGACATGCCTGGGTATAGGCATCAATGCAATAGGGGCATTGGACCGTGTGAGCCACAGCAAGGCCGATCAGTGCCTTTTCCCTTTCGGTAAGCTCACCTTCGGCAAAAACTGCATTGTAATAGTCAAAAAACTTCTTCGCAAGTTCAGGTGCCTCCTTACCGATTTCCTCGAATTTCCCCAGATCTTCCGGCTTGTAATAGGTCTCCATATCTGTGCTCCTTTTCGTCAATATCCGTTTTCAGATACCATGATTTTCAGGCCCCCATGACCCTGCCGGGTAAAAGTGAAGCATTTCCGCCCGGTCGCCACAGGCCTCACATTCCTTCAAGATGGGCGTCAGAAATGACCAGCAAAGCTCCACACTGTCCTGGCGCCAGAAGAGCATGTGATCCCCCAGCATGCAATCCAGAAATACCTTTTCATAGGCGTCCAGGACCGGTCCTTCATAGCTCTGCCTGTAATGGAAATCCATGGTCACCGTTCTGAGCAAAACCTTTGCGCTGGGATTCTTGGTCTGGAAAGTCAACTGGATTTCTTCTTCAGGATAGATACCCAGGACCAGTCTGTTCGACACGATCTTTTCTCCAAGAACCTCGCGAAATATGGAGTGGGGAACCTCCCTGAAGTGAATCACGATTTCAGTCAGTTTTTCAGTGAGTCGTTTGCCTGACGTGATAATAAATGGAACGCCCTGCCAGCGCCAGTTGTCCACAAGGACCCTCATCCTGGCGAAAGTGGGGACCAGGGAATCCGAAGCCACTCCCGGTTCATCCCTGTAACCGGCCAAGTCTTCCCCTTCAACACGACCCGAAACATATTGACCCAACCTGAGGTATTGGTCCAGGTCCTTTACCGGAAACGGCCTCAAGGCGCGGTAAACCTTGGCCTTTTCGTCTCTGATCCTATCGGCCACGAATTCGGCGGGAGGTTCCATGGCCGTCAGTGCAAGAAGTTGCATCATGTGATTTTGAAACATGTCCCTCAGGACGCCGGCCTGTTCATAATAACCGGCCCTGTGCTCAACCCCAAGGGCCTCGGCCGCGGTGATCTCGACGGAGCGAATGAACCTTCGGTTCCACAGGGGTTCGAAGATCGCATTGGCAAAACGAAACATCAGGATGTTCTGGACCGTTTCCTTGGCCAGGTAATGATCGATCCTGAATATCTGGTGTTCTTTCCAGTGCTCGTGAATAGCCTTGTCCAGTGCCATGGCAGAGGCAAGATCGCTGCCGAAAGGCTTTTCAACCACAAGCCTGGACCAGTTCACCCCATTTTCATTTTCCTTGGAAAGTCCTGCCTGTCCCAGCATTCTCGCCGTCGACTCATAGAGAGAAGGGGGAATGGCCAGATAAAACAACCTGTTTTCTTTCATTCCATACGCCTTCTCAAGTTTCCTTACAGAATCGGCAAGGGCGGCAAAGGAAGCAGCCGAGTTGTAATCCACCGTTTGGTAGTGCAGAAGGCCGACAAATCTCTCCCACTGGGATTCATCCAGGTTCCCCTGTCGCCCCACGGCATTTTTCATGCTTTCCCTGAAGCTCAAATCGTCCAGGTCGGTGCGGGCACACCCCACAATAAGGGTGGGATCCGGAAGCCCCCCATTTATGAAAAGATTGAAAAGGGCCGGCACGACCTTTCGGGCCGTGAGGTCTCCGGATGCCCCTACGATGACCACTGAACATGGATCGGGGAGCCTGTCAATGAGACAAGACTCGGTTGGCACCTTGAGATCTTTAGCAGTAGCAGGGGCAATGATAGCTTCTTCCATAGCAACTCCTTATGTTAATTCATGCGAACCAGTATAGATGGAACCGTAAAAAGTCCGTCCTTGGACTTTTTACTGACGGAAACCGAAAAGTGTCATTTTCGTTTTCCTACAAATCAAAGGGTTGCGCTGCACCCCGTTGATTTGCGTGCCCGTCCATGGGCACGATGATGACTTCCAACGAAGTCGTGGCCTCGTTGAGCAGGCAAACGGCATATTCCAGAAGCTACGCTCCCTCCGTCGTCCATGACTCCGGTCGCTGCGGATTTTGCCCCTTCCACTGTCCTATTCCAGGGGCAAAATGACGCCGCTTCAGGAACATCCCGTTCACCTGCTCTTCATAGCGAGTCATTTTAATTACTACAGCCAGGAGCCGGGCGTGAGACTCTTTTTCAGACCCTTTCTCATAGTGCACTTGGCACCGAGCACCGACATGGACGACTATTTGGGGTTTACGTCTCCAAACCCTACGCGCTTTTATGAATTTGCGCTAAACCCCAAATCGGCGTCCATTCCCTCCAAAGTGTTTAGAAAGGGTCTGAAAAAGAGTGTCAGGTTCGGCTCCACTCCGTACCTCATAGGCTGCCGCTTGCGGCATAAACCTGCTTTTTACAAAGTCATCAATGATTCAGGTTCCAGTCATAAAACAAATACTCCACCCTTATGTGGTTCAATCGTAATGGGCATACCCCATGGCAATGAAACCCGAATCCCAGTTCCACTGGTGAGGGTAGAGGCCTCGCGACGGCTTCGTATAGGTCCCGGCCCAGTTGGCTTCCAGGATCCTTTTGGCCTGCTTCATGTATTTCCTGAACACTCTTGCAGAGAAAGGTGAAAACAAGATTCATACCCCTTAGATCAGTCTGATCCGGTCTTTTTTACCGCGTGCCCCCCGAATTCCCTCCTGAGTGCCGCAAGGACCCGGTCCGTTAAGGTGTTTCCCTTCCGGGATCTGAACCTTTCAAAGAGGGAAAGGGTGATGACCGGGGAAGCGACCGCTGCCTCGATGGCATGTTGCACGGTCCACCGACCCTCTCCGGAATCGTCAACATATCCCTGGATTTTAGAAAGATCGGGATCGGCCTGAAACGCCCTTTCAGCCAGCTCCAGCAGCCACGATCGAATAACGCTTCCCCTGTTCCACACATGGCTCAGGGCGTCATAAGCCAGGTCTTTCCCGTAGGGGGACGCCTCGATCAGCTCGAACCCTTCAGCATAGGCCTGCATCATCGCATACTCAATGCCGTTGTGGATCATCTTTACAAAGTGACCGGCTCCGCTGGCACCACAATAGATATATCCTTCTTCCGGAGCCAGGTCTTTGAACAGGGGTTCCAAGTGGTTGAATGCATCCCTGGGTCCACCGACCATCAGGCAGTATCCTTCCTTCAGGCCCCAGATCCCCCCGCTCACACCCGCATCCACATAGGACAGCCCGGCTTCCTCCACCGTCACGGCCCGCCGCAGGTCGTCCTTGTAGAAACTGTTTCCTCCGTCGATGATCATATCTCCCGTATCAAGGAGGTTCAACAACCTGACCAGGTGATCATCCACGGTGGGCCCGGCCGGAAGCATCATCCACACGGCCCTGGGTTTTTCCAGCAAACCCGGGATTTCTTCCAGTGAGTAGGCGGCAGTGACCCCTTCCCCGGCGAGTTCTTCCGTCTTCTTGGCCGTTCGGTTGTAGGCGACCACCTGGTGGCCCTTGCCCATAAAACGTCTCGCCATATTCATCCCCATCCGCCCCAATCCGATCATCGCTACCTGCATTGTAGTCTCCTTTCAATCGACTTAAATGACCAATTCCAAAACCTACCCCTCTCCCTCACACGCCCTTCCCTTCAACTGGAAGAAGAGCTTCAGACCCTTCTTAACCTTGCTGGAGAATATCTTGGGCGAAAAATAGCTTCCCACGACCTTTTTGTTGATCTCTCCAAGTGTGGGATAGGGATGGACGGCCGAAGCCAGAGTCGACAGCTTTACTTTGCCATTTAGGGCGGCGACCCATTCGTTCAACAACTCTCCGGCGTGCGGCCCCAGAATCTGGACACCGATGGGCTTCTCCTTCTCGCCCAGAAGCATCTTGATTTTACCCACGCGTTCCCCCTCGGCCAGGCTCCGGTCATTCCCCTTGAAGGCCTCTTCAAAGACTGAATAGTTAATGCCTGCCTCTTTGGCCATTTTTTCATTCATGCCGATGCTCGCCAGCTCAGGATCTGAATAAGTGCACCAGGGTAGCCAGGTATAGTCCACCTTCCTCGGGAGGTGAAAGACGGCGTTGCTCACCACGATACCCCCTTCGTACCCGGCTGCGTGGGTGAATTGAAATGCACCGGTGACGTCACCGGCAGCATAGATGTGCTTCTGCGTCGTCCGCATCCGGTCATCCACCGTGAGGCCTTTTCGATTAAATGCGACATCGATTCCGTCAAGACCCAGGTTCGTCAGGTTGGGAGATCTTCCCACGGCCACCAGTATCTTTTCAGCCTTTAGAGAGACGGGTGTGTTGTCTCCCTGCTTGATCACCACTTCCTGCGAATCCTCACCGTGGCTGGATATGTGCTGGACCGTGCTATTAAGATAGAATCGGACTCCCTCGGATCGCAACGCCTCCAGGACCAAGTCTGCCATGTCCTTGTCTTCCTTGCTCAGAATCTGACCGCTCCGTTGAACCACGTGGACTTCCGTACCCAGCCGCCGGAAGGCCTGGGCCATCTCGGTGGCGATAGGACCGGCCCCCAGGATGATCATGGATTGAGGCAATCGCTCCAGGGAAAAGATCTCCTTATTGGTGAGGTACGGGGTGTGCGCGAGCCCCTCGAAGGGGGGAGCTGCCGGCGAAGACCCGGTGGCGATAACCCATCGTTTCGCAGCATAGGTCTCCCCATCCATTCTGACGGCATGATCATCGGAAAAAACGGGAGATCCGAAGACCACCTTGGCACCCAGCGAACAGAATCGCTCCTCGGAATCGTGTTCCTGGATGGTGCCGATCACCGACTGTATTCTTTTGGCTACATCGGCATAAGCAACCGGCGGGACCTTCACTCCGGGCAACCCGAATTCCGTTGAGGTTTTCATCAGGTGATAAACCTGTGCGGTCCTGATCAGGGTCTTGCTGGGGACGCACCCATAGTGGAGGCAGTCGCCACCCAGTTCCTCTTCCTTTTCAATCAGGAGGGTCTTGGCCCCAAGCTGTGCTGCGCCTGCGGCCACGGTCAGGCCGGCAGCGCCCCCGCCGATAATCCCTATGTCAAAGTCATATGTTGCCATATTTTCCTCTCCTGCTTGCATCATTCAATAATGATAGATTCGTAAAGGGTCTATTTTCTAACCACGAAGAACACGAAGAAAAACAAATCCTGTCTCACACAGAGCGCGCAGAGATCACAAAGTTTTAAGAACAAATAAATTAGAATGTTTTTCTCTGATAGCTCTGTGTCTCTAGCGAACGAAGTGAGCGGGCGTGAGAAAGATGTAAACCCTCCTAATTCCCATTCAGCGACCAGTCATAATTCAAATACTTGATCTTTATGTTTGATCGGTTTGCCTCCAACCGCTTTTTCAAATCCCCTTCCGCATACTTCAGAAAAAATCCCGTGAGATCCCCCCCGAAATCCTTCCGGTACCAGTCAAATATCTTGCTCACGAAGAGCGTATGGCCTTCCAGGCGGTTCCGCGAGGAATCATTGATAAACGCCCTAAACTGTTCATCCAGCTGCCGGTCCAGAATCGCACCCCTGTAAGGCTCGGAGCGATGAGGTCATCAGCATTGGGGGAGGTCCCATCGGGACCTCCGAATATTTTCAGATCCCCATCACGCAATGTGGGTTCATCCGCGGGAAGGTGACCGGTTTCGCGGTAGGCGGCCATCAGTTCCCTGGCCTTGATCTTGGCCGCCTCCACATCGGGCTGATTAAAGGGATTGATGCCCAGCACAGCTTCACCCATTTTTCTACTCCTTAATCTCTTGAGTTTGGTAACAACCCCTTAAGCAAATGGCATTATTGATTTTGTCGGTTATTCCCGAAGATCCTTACACTTTTCATGATGAGATTGCCTGGGGACTTCTTTAATATTTTTTTCAGGATTGGTAATTTTCAGAAAATTGAAAACGATTCCTTGAAGAACCGGCCATATGTTGCAGCTTCGAGGCTCAGCTGGTGGGATTTCTGGTCCCGTCCTGTTTCAAAGCGTGTTTCATTCGATTCCTTGCATCGGGGGAGAGGGTCGTGAGACTCTTTTTCAGACCCTTTCTCATAGTGCACTTGGCACCAAACACCGATATGGACAGCTATTTGGGGTTTACGCCTCCCAAACCCCAAGCGCTTCTATGAATTTACGCTAAACCCCAAATCGGCGTCCATTCCCTCCCAAGTGTTTAGAAAGGGTCTGAAAAAGGATGTCAGGTTCGGCTCCACTTCGGTGCTCATAGGCTGCCGCTCGCGGCATCTACCAGCTTTTTACAAAGTCATCAAACTTCGTGCAAGGCCTGTCTAATCTCCAAGAGATTGACAAAAAACGTTCTTTGACAGATTATAGAAAACTCACTCAAGTGAGTCAAAGGGAAAGACAACCAGCAATAGGCAATCACGCTGATTGTTGAACCCCATCACTATCACAAAACATTTTACAGGGAGATTGTCATGAAAGTAAAAATTGATGAGGAACTTTGTATGGGAGACAGGAATTGCAATCACCTTTGCCCCGAGGTTTTTCAGTACGATGAGGATCAACTGGTTTCCAGGATCCTTCTCGACGAAATACCGGAGAAATACCAGGACCTGGTGAGGCAGGCCGCAAGGGAATGCGCGCCCGGGGCCATCATCGTTGAAGAATAATAGGCACTGCGCAGATGGAAAGGGAGATCCAGGCCCTGGCCTATGATGAAAAAACTTTCCACCAGGATTATTGGTAAAACCGATCCTGTTGGGTATGTTCTCAAAATCGAAATAATTCAATAAGAATATCGATAGACGACTTAAATGAAATCACTTTCAAATGCTTCGGTTGGCCAACAGATAGGTGCGTTACGAGAAGAACAGGTTTGGAGCACATTTGCCGATATCAGCCGGATCCACATCACGGCGATCGCGGCACTGGGGGTGTTTACATTTGGTTGGTTGTTCGTCGGCGAGTATCAATGGCTCGTTACAGCGGTCTGCGCGCTTGACTGGTATATCGTCAACCTGATAAACAAGACGGTTGACCTTGATGAAGACAGCGTCAACGAGATCACCGGAACCGTATTTGTCCATCGGAAGCGCAGACTGCTGCTATGGGTCGTTTTTCCGTTTCTGCTGGTTTCCCTGATAGTGGTGCATTTCTTAGACCCGGCCATCACCGGACTCCGGATCACCTGCCATGTGCTCGGTCTTTTTTACAACTTTCCCCTTTTGCCCGGAAAACGGCGCTTGAAGCAAATGTATTTCTGGAAGAACACTGCTTCAGCCGTTGGGTTTCTCATCACTGTATTCGGGTACCCCCTTGCCACGGCATGCTGGGGAAACCGACCCCATTGTTTTCCACCGGGAATTAGCTGGGCGACCGTGATGTTTTCGGCTGTTTTTTTCTATCTGTTTGAAACCAGCTACGAAGTGATTTATGATCTTCGGGATGTAAAAGGCGATGCTGTTGCCGGAATTCGAACCTATCCGGTGGTCCACGGAATACCTAAAGCAATGCACATTATCGACGGGCTCATCTTCACTTCCGTAGCTGTCCTATCGATGGGTTATGTGCTGGCGTTTGTTCCGTGGCGCATCTTTATTATGGGTGCGGCGCCGCTTCTACAGTTCGTTTTCTACAAAAATGCTATGCGCCGAGGAATTACCGCTAAAGACTGTATCCGCATCACATGGATGGGCGTCGCCATGCTTGTCACCTATAACATATGGGTTGTTGCCGGTCTGCCGGGGACAGGGCTGTAAGCATGTTTCTCTTCGAAACGATCACAATTTCAATTGCAGTCCTTTATGTTGTGATGTTTACGAAAAACCATCCCGACGGCGGGCATTTTCTTCTGTGGACTGTCCTGGTTGCCACTTCCGCCTGGATTGCCGAAGAGACCTGCATCCGCTTGTATGCCTTTTACAGTTATAGTCAGAGCTGGCACATGTTATTGAGCCACCTTCCTTTGATGATCATCGTCGTATGGCCTGTACTCATCCACAGTGCGTGGGACCTTGCGTCCCAACTGCTCGGATACGGGCACAGGTTTGTGCCGATGGCTGTCGGCGGCATCGTCCTAACCGACGCTGCATTTATCGAAACGGTGTCGGTGCGCAGTGGCCTCTGGGTCTGGCAAGAACCCGGAATTTTCAATGTTCCTCTCATCGGGATTCTTGGATGGGCCTGCTTTGCCTTTTTGTGTGCTTTTCTCTATGAGGAGGGCAGGCGGCGAAACTGTCGCTTGTGGTCCAGCCTTATCGTTATAGTGCTTCCGGCAGTTGGGACTCACCTGTTTCTTCTGGTATCCTGGTGGGGGGTCTTTCGTTGGATTAACATTCCCATAAAAGCAGAGCTTGCCGCGGCGACAGCATGGACCATGTCAATCGGCCTGGTTTTTGTTTTTTTGCGATTTCGGGCCGGGTTATATGTCAAGAAGAAAACGCTGTTGCTGCGCCTGCTGGGCGCACTTTTTTTCTTCACCTTGGCGGTGCGCAATGCAGACGGCTCGGTATTTTATATCTTATTCGTTGTTGCGTTTGCCCCCCCCTACCTGACCTTAATGGCCCAGCAATACATAGTGCCTCATGAAAGGCAGGCAGCGAGAGGTAATGTGTAATCGGAGCAGAATATTTTCAGGCGGCAGGTATATCCTGCAAATATCACATCATTAGGATACTGAGCACTGCTGGGATAATGGAGGAGACGAACATGGAACTGGGAGAAATCTACAAGAAGGGAAAAGAAACGTTATTGGCTAGGGATATCGGGGTTTTTCTGGGGGGTGTGGAAACGGAGTTCGTCATGGGGCACAACCGCTCCGTCCTGGATCAATACACCTTCAGACAAAAGGCCATCGATGCCGCTCCCGAGCCCGAGACCGGGTTGGAGATCCTCGGGGTAAAGCTTGGCACACCCGTGATCATGTCGGCCATGACCATGCCCATCCCCGCCATTACTGAAGATGGGCTCAGGGCGGTAGCAAGGGGTCTGAAAGATGCCGGGAGTCTCATGTGGACCGGGTCACCCATCCCTGCGGACCTGAAGGGCATCAAGGCAACGGGTGTCCCCCTGGCCGCCAATGTCAAACCCTTGAAAGACCGCAGAAAGATGTATGACGCGCTGAATGAAATACAGACAGCGGGCGTAGACTGGGTTGGAGTTGAAATTGACTCCGGACAGGGCACCAAGATCATGGACAAGCAGATGGTCTTTGATTGCTCGCCCCTTTCATACGCCGAGTTGAAGGAGATTCGCAAGACCGTTCGCCTGCCGCTCATTTTCAAGGGGATCCTGAGTGGGGAGGATGCGCTCAAGGCCGTGAATGCGGGGGCGGACGCAATCATCGTTTCCAACCACGGGGCACACACCATTGATTACCTTCCCCATCCCTTTCAAGTGATGGATGAAATCACGGAAAAGGTGGGTGGCAAGATCGTCATCATGGTAGACGGAGGCTTCAGGCGGGGAAGCGACGTCCTGAAGGGGCTCGCTTTCGGCGCCTCCCTGGTGGGCCTGGGCAGGCCCATTCTTTACGGTCTGGCCGCAGATGGACAAGAGGGAGTGCGGGATGTGGTGACGGCGATCACCGGCGAATTAATACGGATACTGAGCATGGCAGGTGCCCCGGATGTCCACCATGTTGCAAGGAATGTAATACTCTGATTCCAACGGGCACCTTTGATGTCACGTATCAGATGCCCCTAATCGATTACGACCTCTGTATGGGAGACAAGAACTGCAACAAGGTATGCCCTGAAGTCTTCGAATATGATGAAGACCAGTTGGTCTTGAGAATCCTGCTGGACGAAATCCCGGTGAAGTATCAGGACCTGGTGAGAAGGGCGGCCGGGGAGAAAAACAAAGGCTTCAGGATCGAGGGGAAGGGTAAAATTGAAGGGGATGGCGAAATCTTTGACGAACTCAAGAAAAAGTTCCCCGAACAGCTTGGAGAGCTGAAATTTGCTACGGTGATGAAAATAGTAAATGTAGAGTCGCTTCTCTGAAATACAGGCATTGGCCAACATTGGCCAATGCCCTCTTCAACTTTTTTGTGGAAATGGCTGAGGTTTTTCGGAGTGCGTATGAGGTTCAAAATTATAATCGCCTGTAAATAGGAAGGAGAATGATTATGGGAGAAAAGGGATTTGTTTTGGGATTAGTTGGCAGCCCAAACCCGGAAGGGCGTACCAACGAACTCGTAACTGCCGCCCTGGCGGGAGCTGACCGGGCTGGTATCCCCACCGAGCTGGTACAAATGTCCGATCATATCGTGGAGGCTTGCAAGGACTGCCTTCCCTGGGTATGCCAGGACAACCAGAAGTGTACATATGAGGATGAGGCACTCGAATACCTGAGCAAGAAAATTCTGAACTGCGGTGCACTAATCCTGGGCACGCCGGTCTACTGGTGGGATACCAGCGGTATGGTAAAATATTTGATTCTAAAGATGTTCCGTATATATGCACTCTCCGCTCCCCTCCAGGGCTTACCGGCTTTTGGCATTAGCATTGCCGGGGGAACGGGAAACGGCCTTATCTCCGGGCTTAGGCAGGTTTATCACTTTTTCCAGATGATGCAAATGCGGGCTTTAGATCCAGTGCCTGCCACCCGGTTCAACTTCAATGCGGCAGTGAAACGGGCGGGAGAACTAGGGACCGAGATTGCCGGAATGGCACAGGACCGAGTTCTCTTTTCCGGTCTGGAGGAACGGTTGCTGTGGTACGATGCTTTGCCCTACCTGGGGCTTAGCCGTTTTGAGGAACGGCGTCTTCTAGCCTCCCTCACTACACTGGCAGTGCCCGGCAGTGCGGATGTTGCCGTGTCCAGTGGGCTGGCCCGTGCCGTCTCCCTGGCGGCAGCCGGTCATGCAACGGAGTCTTTGACTGAAATCACCAGGGTTTACGAGGCCGGGGTTGAGGCTTTCGAAGGAATTAATGGGTAGAAAAAAGGTGCTCTTCGCCATCAAGAAACGGTGTCTCGGGAGCGACGATGAGGGTCTCCGACCGGCGGGCCATATGTTTATCCCCGCCTTGGAGGCGCATCGCCACGGATGAGAGGTTCCCCCGGAAAAACCGGTGGCGTTGATTGGGAAAAACTTCCAACTTGAGAAAGGAAAAAACATGGACACGCACCAAATGCTCTGGAACGAAAAGGTCGCAAAGGATATTATCAAACATCTGGAAAGGCGGCGGATGGAGGGTAGCTACGCCCCCACAGTCGCTCAAGCCAGAAAAGAAATAGGGGCAATGATTCCTGAAGGGGCGACGGTTTTTCGGTGTGGCTCGATGACAACGGTAGATATGGGTCTTTGGGAAGATATAGCCAAACTTGCTGGCGTTGAGCTCATTGACCCGTACGAGCCTGGCATTTTACCGGAGGAAGGCCTGGAGCGCAGGCGTAATGGGATGACCGCCGATGTGATGATCTCCAGTTCTAACGCTATTACCTTGGATGGGAAGTTGGTGAACTTGGATGGCATGGGCAATCGCGTAGCGGCCATGACATTCGGCCCCAAAAAAGTCATCTTGGTAATAGGCATGAATAAAGTGGCCCCTGATCTGGAATCTGCCCTGGCCAGGGTCAAGCACTACGCCGGCCCGGTAAATGCTGTTCGACTTAGTATCAATACGCCCTGCGTGGAGACCGGGCTGTGTTCAGACTGCAGATCACCCCAGCGTATCTGCAACATGTGGAGCATCATTGAAGGGCACATGATCAAAGGACGCATTCATGTAAAATTGGTCGGTCAAAATCTAGGATACTGAGCATGGAAGGTGCCCTGAATGTCCGACAGGTAGGAAGAGAGGCACTAACGGGAGAGGTATTGGTATTGGCGTTCCATCCTTGGTCCGGCATAATCGCTGTAACTCGGAGCCGCAAAGGATCTATCCTCCGAAATTGAGGTTGATCAATCCAACTTAATTGGACATGGGCACGAACCCCCGGCTTCCAACCGGAAAATGCGCACGCTTAGACTCACGCTTGTCTTATATTTTGGGCCAGGACAACGTCAATCCGATCCAGGTAGGCATCGTACAGGTCTTTTTGCACATCTTCCCATTGGCGCAGGGAGGTTACGCTGACATACCCCTCCGCCAATGCCATGTGCCGCAGGCTCTTGATGACGATGTGACCGTTTACGCCCTCACAACAGGCTCTGGTACAGCTCTGACACTGGATGCAAAGCCAGAGAGACGGCTGGGTAAGCACAGACTTTCCCATGCCCATATCGGCAAGCCGGAATATTGAAAGTGGGCTGAACACGGTTTGTTCAAGGCTGACCGGGCAGGCGTTGCTGCATTGATAACAGGTATAGCATCGTTTGATATGCGTGCCCATGCCATAGAAATCATCCGTAGCTTTTCGGAACGCTTTTCGCCCAGTGATCATCTCCAGATCGATGACAGGACTGGAATCGGTCGGAGGCTCTTGCTCCGCAAGGTGATCCCAATTGAAAGCAAAGGCAGTGGTCTTTTCTCCCTTGAGACAGGCCGAAACCGTGTGTAGGCGAACACGTTGGAATGCCGTTTGCAATTGCTGCACGCCCTCCACCGTTTCCGGAGACGCCACTCCCCGTCTGATGGATTCTCCTTGAAGATAGGCTATCAACGCGGCGGGTTTCACGGTCATGGGACATACGTTTGAACACCGATTACAAGCCAGGCAATACCAGATCTCAGGAGATGCCAGCAATTCATCCAAAAATCCCAGGGCCGCCATCCTTACCAACTTGGTGGGGTTCAATCGATTGGTCACATTCACCGGGCACTCGGCACCACAGGTCCAACAGCTGAAACACGCCTGCATCCGAGTATAGTTTAACTCCTTCGAAGCCCTATCGAGGCCCGGTTTCGGGTGAAAGGCTAGCATAGGACATTCCCGATCAACTCTTCTCTGACCTGCTGGTCTCCTGGGATCAGAATAGCATCACCCTTATGTATTTCTCCCCCCTTCAGTACTTTTCCGAAGATGCCTTCCTTTGGCATAATGCAATCCCCGGCCTTGTAATAAATGGCGCATCGGGTGTGGCACTCCTTGCCGATCTGGGTAATTTCCACAACGGCGGAATCTCCCAGGTTCACGCGGGTCCCAATGGGAACCTCAAGCCAGTTGATCCCCCGCGTCGCAATGTTTTCGGCAAAGTCCCCGAAGCCCACATCGAGGCCCCTGTCATGGGCCTTTTCGATGCTCTCTGCCGCCAGGAAACTCACCTGCCGGTGCCAGGGCCCCGCATGGGCGTCACCCCTAAGACCGTGATCAACAATGAGTTCCGCCGCTTCCACACCTGTTTTGGGTGTTCCCTTTTTCTTGCTGATGGCTATGGATTCAATCTTCATTTGCTTTTTACGCTCCTAATTTCTCTCCGCAGTTCATGCAGAACTTGGCCGTGGAGGGATTTTCCGCACCGCATCCACAGCATCCCTCATGGTTTTCCGGTTTTTCCGCCTCTGCGGCTTTCGGGCGTGTTATTCCCGCCTTCTTTGCCTCGTAATCCTTGATGGCCTCCCCCAATGCCTCGGCACCCAGATTGGAGCAATGCATTTTTTCCTTGGGAAGCCCGTCCAGGGCCTCTGCCACGGCCTGTTTGGTCAACTTTTTGGCCTCCTCGATGCTCTTGCCCTTGACCATTTCGCTGACCTGGCTGGACACGGCTATGGCCGCGACACATCCAAATGTCTTGTATTTGACATCTTCCAGTTTGTCGTCGTTCACTTTTATGTAGAAGGTCATCATGTCGCCACAGACAGGATTGCCTACTTCACCAATTCCGTCCGCGTCCTCTATGACGCCCACGTTTTTCGGATTTGAGAAATTCTCCATAACTTTTTCAGTGTACATTTTGGGCCTCCTTTCGAAGCGCTATTTCGCCTGATCTCCCTCTATCAACTCCAGGAGGGTAACCGAATCCAGTTTGTCATACATGACCTTCGATGTCTCTTCCCAGAGTCCTCGAGCGGCGCACCTGCTGGACCGGGTGCACTCGCCCGGGTTTTCAATGCAAACCGTCAGGTCGATGCCGCCTTCCAAGGCACGCACAACCTCTCCCATCGTGATATCCCGCGGGTGTCGTGTCAGCACATGCCCGCCCTTCGGACCGCGTACGCTCTTGACAAATCCGTTTTTCTTCAGAGGAATAATAAGCTGTTCCAGGTATTTTACCGAGATATCCTCGCGCTTTGCGATCTCACCCATCTGCACAGGGCCCTCTTCATAGTGCGAGGCCAGATCAAGCATCAACCTGGTTCCGTAACGACTCCTGGTGGACAATTTCATTCAAAGGCCTCCTCGTCAAGCGGCACTCTTTTCCCTCCAGATGGGGGACATGGCACGCAGCCGTTCCACAGCTGGAGGAAATTTCTCCAGCACGTATTCTATCTCATCGGCATTGTTGCCTGGCGCCAGGGTAAACACGATGGAGCCCTGGGCCAGATCCGCCGCAACCCCGATGGCTACGAGGACCGGTGACGTTTTGAGGGCCTTGGAGGCACAGGCGGATCCTGTATTCGCATAGATGCCCTCCCGGGTCAGCATGAAGATGAGGGCCTCTCCCTCGATGGCCGCCACGCAAAAGCTGGCGTGGCCCGGCAGCCTTTTTTCCGGATGGCCCGTAAGCTTCACGTGTTCCACCCTTTTCATGACGCCGGAGATGAGCCGGTCTCTCAACTTTTTTGCTTGTTCCATGTTTGCCGGCAGTTCTTCCATGGCCAGTTCCGCCGCCTTACCGAGACCGATAATACCGGGGATGTTTTCCGTTCCCCCTCTCCTGCCGCTTTCCTGGATGCCGCCCTGTATGAGGGGCATGAGTCTCAGACCCCCCCGAAAATAGAGGGCGCCCGTTCCTTTTGGTGCGCCCAGGGAAACTCCTGAAAGGGTCAGCAGATCTACGCCCAGATCGTCCACATTCACCGGTATATTCCCGACTGTGGCCACAGCGTCCGTGTGAAGCAGGACGCCTTTCTCTTTGCAGACGGAGGAAATTTCAGCAATGGGTTCTATGGTGCCGATCTCATTGTTTGCATGCATAACGGAAACCAGGATGGTCTCTTTTCTGACGGCCTCCCGGAGCCGTTGAGGGTCCACCATGCCGAATGCATCCACCGGCAGGAAGGTCACCTCATAATCCATCCTCTCAAAAAATCTCGCCGCATTCAGGACGGAATGGTGCTCAATGGAGGATATGATAATGTGATTTCCCTTCTTTCGATGGGCAAGAACCACACCCTTGATGGCCAGGTTATTGGCCTCGGCGCCGGAGGAGGTGAAAATAATTTCCTTCGCCTTGGCGCCTATCAGCTGGGCCACTTTCTCCCTTTGCTCTTCCATGGCCTGCTTGATCTTCGACCCCATATCATACACGGTGGACGGATTGGCAAATCGCTCGCTGAAATAGGGAAGCATGGCTTCCATAACAGCCTTCCTTACCGGCGTCGCCGATGCATGATCCAGATAGACTTGTTCCATGACGCCCCTCACTTCTGCTTCTTGATATACAGTTTGTAACAATCCTCGTCTTCCACTATCCCGAGAAACTCCTGCCCGCATTTTTTGCACCACGCAGGAATATCTTCAAGTGCCCCGTCATAATCCGTCAGGACCTCCAACACCTGGCCCTTTTTCAGACAGGCCAGCTTTTCGCCCGGCTCCAGAAGGTGCAGAGGGCACATGCGACAGACGAGATCCAGCGTATCGTCGGCTTGCTGATTCTCTACAAATTTCATTTCTGTCTCCTTTTAGATTCTAGAGTTATTTATTCTATACTGATTTACTATATTTTAATATCGCATGGCATTGATGTCAAGGAGAAAAACACGATCTGATGGCTCAGATCGTCATCAGTTTTCCTTGTCCAGAAGGCCGGCCAGTTCTTCCCTGCTGTTGGTGGGCAGCCTGCAGGCATGGCCGATGCAGACGTAGGCGGTGGGTTTACCTTCAATCTGTTTCATGGGTTTCAGGAAAGGGGCCAACTCCACGAGACGCCTGTGGATGTTCGCGTTCCCCGTGACGACAACGATCTTGTCCGGGATGAATCGTGAATGGACCACCTTGAGCATCGCCTGGGTCAAAGGGGCATGCCTCGGACCGGCGATCACTACCTGAAGGGGTTTTCCCAGTGCAAAATCCAGTGTGCTCAACATCCCGGAAACGGATTCCGGGATTTTGTCCATGTACGTTCCAAAAGACTTTAAAGTCTTCTCAGCAGCGCTCCTGAAATCATTTCGGTCCTTCAACTGCAGCAACCGGAGAAGGTTCATGGCCATGACCGTACCGGCTACGGGAATCACATTGTCCTCGCCCATCTTCATGCGCAGGGGTACGAGGGGGTCCTGACCTGCTTCCGTCAGGAAAAAGCCTCCTTTTTCTTCATCATAAAACCTTTTCATTGCCTCTTCCGAAAGCCTTACGGCCCACTTGAGCCATTGAGGATCAAAGGAGGCCTCATAGAGATCCAGCAGGCCCTGTGCCAGGAACGCATAATCGTCCGCAACACCCCTGATGCCTCTTTCGCCGTTCCGCCAGCGCCTGTAAAGCGCTCCTCTCCCTGCATCGTAGAGGTTTTTCTTGACAAATGAGGCCGCACGGGTGGCTGCATCCAGATATTCTTCCGTGCCCAACACCTGGTGGGCCCGGGCAAAGGCGGAGATCATCAGACCGTTCCAGGATGTGATGACCTTGTCATCCAGATGCGGCAGAGGACGTCCGCATCTCGCCTTGAAAAGTTTGGCCTTGCCCTCCGTGACGATCCGTTGTACCTCACTTTCCGGGATACCGAATTTTCCAGCCACCTCTTTGAGGGAATGCGCGATGAAAAGTGTATTTTTTCCTTTCAACTCCCCAAAAGGGTCGGATTCGGCATTGCCGCCTGGCTTTATCCCACAATAGTATGCGAAGATCTCATTATCCCGTGCACCCAGGATACCCTTTATCTCATCTGCACCCCACACATAATAAGCCCCTTCCTTTTTCTCACCGTGCCCCGTATCCGACACCTTTTCAGCCAGTTCTTGAGGGAGGCTGTCTGCATCCTGGGCGGAGAAAAATCCCCCTTCCGGGGATGTCATTTCGCGCAGGACGTATTCAAGGGTCTCCCGAGCCACATTGGAAAAGAAATGATCACGCGTGATCTGAAAGGCGTCCAGGTAGTTCAAGACGAGCAGCCCATTGTCGTAGAGCATCTTTTCAAAGTGTGGGATATGCCAGCGGTCGTCCGTGGAATAGCGGTGGAAACCGCCACCCATCTGATCATATATCCCGCCCTTCGCCATGGACCGAAGCGTTGAAAGTGCCATTTCCAAAGCTCTTTCTCCATCTGCCTTCCTGCCGGCCTGGTTCCTGAAACGGGCATAGTAGCGAAAAAGGAAACTGATGGATAAAGGCTTGGGGAACTTCGGGGCACCGCCAAATCCCCCATACTTTTGGTCAAAACTGGATTGGAAGGATTTAAAGCCGTTGTAGAGCCACTCCGCCTTGAGTTCGGAAACCCCTTCGGCCCCGGAAACGTAAGCGGACAATGCACCCGTGACCTGTTTGGCGTTGGCCAGGATTTTTTCACGGGTCTCAGGGTCTTGCCAGGCCTTGCCTATCCGCTCAACAAGCTGGGAAAAACCAGGCTGTCCACCTCGCGAGTCAGGTGGAAAATAGGTGCCTCCGAAAAAAGGCTTCCCTCCGGGGGTCAGAAAGACATTCAGGGGCCAGCCCGCCGAGCCCGTCATGGCGCTCACCGCAGTGATGTAAACTTGGTCGATATCCGGCCGTTCCTCCCTGTCCACCTTCATGCTGACGAGATACCTGTTCATGACGGCAGCTATTTCCGGGTTGGAGAACGACTCCCGCTCCATGACATGGCACCAGTGACAGGTGGAATAACCGATGGAGACCAGAATCGGTTTGTCTTCCCGGCGGGCCTTTTGGAAGGCCTCTTCACCCCATGGGTACCAGTCGACCGGGTTATAGGCGTGCTGGAGCAGATACGGGCTCTTCTCGTGAATGAGATGATTCGGCGTACCCCCAGTAGTGGAAGGGCTGTCCATGGCGTCTCCTCTCGGAATCAACGTTATAACGAAAAATATAACCACGATTCCCATACTTGTCAGCTTTCAGCCACCATTTGACTTCTTTTGCGCCATCCTCGATCCCTCCCAAACACCACTGATGAACCTTCTTGATTCTTTCCTTGCCTCCGTTAGACAAAAAGGCTTATTATCCATGGTATCATAAAATTCTGTCCATGGGCATCATGATGGATTCTAACAAAGTCGTCTAATTCACCGGAGCTCAGGAGGAGAGCCTGAGGGTCTTTTTCAGACGTTTTCTCATAGTGCACTTGGCAACCAACTCCGAAATGGATGGCTATTTGGGGTTTACGCCTCCAGAAGCTCTGGCGCTCTTCAGAGAGTTCCCCCTAAACCCCAAATAGCCATCCATATCCTCCGGAGTGTTTAGAAAGCGTCTGAAATGAGTGTCAGGTTCGGTTCCACTTCGTTGTTCATAGGTTGCCGTTCGCGGCATTCGTCACATTTCAAGGAGGAAACGTATGGATCGACAAAAACTGTTGGAAATTTTCAATAAACAACCACGAATCGGGACCCTGAGTACGGCGAACGTTCAGGGTGATGTCAATGTGGCCGTCTTTGGTTCTCCCCAGATGATTGATGAAAACACGGTGGTGATGGGCATCGGCAAGAACCGTTCCTACGGCAACCTGCAGGAAAACCCGAAGGCGGTCTTTATCGTCGTAGAGCCGGGAAAAACCGTCATGGACTGGAAGGGCGCCAGGGTCTATCTGGAAGCGCTGGCCATCGAAACCGGGGGCGGGTTCTACGATCAGATCAGGGACAATATCGCCAAAGCGGCCGGGGAGCAGGCGGCAAAAATGATTCATGCAGCGGTGCGTTTCAAGATTACGGGTGTAAGGCCTATTGTGGACCTGCCCTGATGACGATGGAACAAGGTGAATTTCGAAAAGTCGAAAAGTCCCAAGAGAGGATGTACGGCCCTTTTAAACTGCTTGTCTGCGGGTATGCACGAGAGGAGCAAAAGGCCTTTCCGGCTTTTCTGGAAGCAATCGGCGTTGGGGCACCTACCGCGATTTTCGTAACGGACGCGGATACGCAGCTTACCCTGGGTGAACTTCTGGATCGTGAAGACAAAACAGGCATGGGAGAGCCTTCCCCAATGAAAAGGGCGGTCATCCTCTCCGGCTTTACCCAGGCCGGTCTGCACCAACTCATTTCCGCCTATAAACAGGCCGGATTTCCTGCGCAGTTATGGGCTACTCTGACGCCTGTATCGGAAAAATGGACGGTCGGTCACCTGCTGAAAGAACTGGGGAAAGAAGCGGAGGCCATGAAAAGGTTGCAAAAAGACCGGGGCTGAACAGGTAGTTCTAAGGGGCTTTGAAAACCTTACCACAGCTTGTGGATGTGGCCTGCAAGAATTGGCGGGACGGAGAGGGGCCCCATCCCGCCATGATGCAGGACTAAGCCGGATTAGAAACGCCAGGTCAAACCAAAACTGAGAGAGTCTTCTTTGAGGCTGGATTCAAAGCTGGCCATGTTGCCCGCCGATGCCTCTTTGATGGTCTCCTCGAATGCGTGCATGTAAGAGAGATTCAGGAGGAGACGGTCCGTAATATCGTACCCGATGCCACAAGTCAGATGCTTTTCCACGATGGCCGGAAAGCCCACTATCCGAAGCATTTCGTAATTTACGTTGGGGACATTGATACCCTGAACATTTGACGTTCCCATGGGATTGAATCCGTTATGTTTATTAACGGGGCTCTTGCCGTAGTTGAATCCCGCCCTGAGGGCTAGGGCGGCGACGGGCCTGTACTGGACCCCCAGGGCAAAAACCCACTGGTTTTCCCAGTCGAAATCCTCATACCCCTTCGCGTCCGCCCAGTTGTACCACCTCACGTCAAATTCAGCCAGGAGCTTGGGGGAAGGCTGTGCCGCCACGCCGAAGATGAAGGTGTGGGGGGATTCGAGGTCCAGGTTATCCAGGATCGTATCCCCGTTGAAATCAGCGACTCTTTCGTGGGTGATCCTCTGGGGTGTAATGTAGGATGCGCCGAAATTGAACATGCCGATGTGGTAAAGCGCTCCCACCTGCATGCCAAGGGCATAGTTGTGGGCGCTTCCGGATCCAAAATCCGCGTTACCGTAATCAATACTCAAAGACGCCCCGATGGAAAAATCCGGTGTGATGAGGTAGGCCAGGTTGGGGGCGAATTTCATGATCTCCAGTTTGGTATAGAGATTCTGATAAGCGGCACCTCTCTCCTTGTAATCCGTTCCCATTCCTGAAACACCATAGGCCCCGATGCCGAAACGGAGCCGGTCATTGATGGGGGACGTGACGCCGATGGCCGGAACCACAAAGGGTTTCATGCGGCTCTTGGCGGAACCCTTTGCACCGCCGAGGGCGGACGTGTCCACCTTGCTTTTCACCGTGGGGCTGAAATAGGTTCCACTGAATACGGCTTCCGATCCAGGACAGTAGTTGCCGAAACACATGGCGGCGGGGTTGGAAAAAATGGCGCTGATGGCATCCTGCGGGGCCGCGACACCCACGCCGCCCATGGCCCTCGATATGGGCCCGATGCCGATCAGGTTGTCCCCGTTTGTGGCCAGGGCTGCCGGTGAAATCATGGCCAGCAGGCCCAGGACGGTGAACACAAAAAACAAGCTCTTTCTCATTAACTTTTCCTCCTTTTTACTGGTTTGCGGTCTGACTTCCATTGAAGTCGCTTTATTGAACGCGTTTAAGGAAGCGAATCTGAGAATCTTTTTCAGGTTCGATTCCGCTTCGTTCCTCACAGTGTGCCGGTTGCAGTATGAGTTGACTTATTACAACTTCAGTGTCACTCACAGGCCGAAAACCTATGCGTGAACCAGGGCGTCGGCCACCAGGGAACTCAGAAACTGAACATCCACCCCCATCTTGTAATGATCGTTGAGGTCGCTCAACTGGGCGTGGCAGTTCTCACAGGCGGTGGCAAGGATCTTGGCGCCTGTTTCACGGACCTGATCCGCTTTTACGGATGAGGATTTCATCCGGAAATCCAGGGTCTCTTCTCCCAGGGCCACCAGACCGCCGCCCCCGCCGCAA
>Ga0307417_10000071_pt1 | contig 39851 bp, 38 predicted proteins | sample SalMarWE160210MG_2_FD_202514 | JGI IMG/M metagenome (GOLD analysis project Ga0307417, IMG submission 202514) | Salt marsh sediment microbial communities from the Plum Island Ecosystem LTER, Massachusetts, United States - WE1602-10 | ecosystem: Environmental > Aquatic > Marine > Intertidal zone... | reverse complement strand
AGCCGTGTGGGTGAGATTCGGCCGCGCAGTCAAGGCGGGAATTGTAGTCATCAGCGTCGGGTTGTCAAGGGGGGGTGAGTGGGGGATGAGGAGATCAGGGCACAGGCGAGGGATGACCGGAACTCTGCGTCATTTGGATGCCTCGCTCGCAAGACCGAGTGCGGCCTGCATCGTCCGCCGAAAGTCCTCGACGGCCTGCCCTCCCTCGGGAGTGAGGCGGGCCAGGGTGAGGGGCTTCTTACCCACGAACCCCTTTTCCACCTCCACATAACCCGCCTCTTCGAGTTTGCTCACGTGGGAGGCCAGATTGCCCCATGTGAGCTCGCTCGTCTTGAGCAGAAAGACGAAGTCGGCTTCCTAGACCGTCGACAGGATGAGGGGGATCATCAGCCGGGCGGGCCCATGCACGATGCGATCCACATCGGTCAGCTGGTTCAACCCCTCGGCCGACGGCTTTGAAGACGTCATGTCAGGCGTCCAATTTCTGCACCGTGTATCTGCGAAGGAAATGCACCAGGAGAGTCGCTCCGATGGCCAATATGACCCCCGCTGCGGTTCCCAGAGGGACGTTGAACCCCTCGGGCGCGCCGTCATAGATGATGGCCGCCGCCAGGTTGCAGAGCCCAAACAACCCGCAGTAGAGGTAGAGGCTGGCAACGCCGAACAGGTAGCCTATGGCGCTGAAGATCCCAACCATGACGGGCGCCACCAGGATGTCCACCAGGAACTTGCGCAGCCAGAATGGCACTTTGCTGGGAGCCAGGGTGCTCAATCGGCCGTTGTCCAGCAGGGTGAGCAGCACCAACCCAATGGTCAAGTTGACCAAGCCGACGGTCACCACCACCATCACATTGAGCTTGGGCGAACGTTGGCCTTTGGCGTAGCCAAGTCTGGGAGAGCGAAGACCCGACGAAGGACGGTCTGGGAGGCCAGGGTCGCGACCATCAGCCCGATCAAGTGCCCCAGGTTCCAGGTTGGCCCCAGCCAGGCTCGCGTGATCCGGTAATCCGCCAGCAGCATGAAGACGGCGCCCAGGAGCAAATCCCAGAGCCCGTCTTCATGATTCATCAGACGTATGGTGCGCCTTTGAATGTCCTGGATCGTGGGGGTATCGGACATGGTAGGGCTTCAACACTCTGCAGGCTAATGGACTTTGTGAAGCAGAGCACTTTGCACTGTTCCAACAGAAAATTGGGGGAGTCAAGGCGGAATCTGAGGTTCAGTTGGGTGACCTAGATCCAGGCGTCGCCCGGGGCGGTCCGTTCGCCGCCGGCCTCGCCAGTGTTGGTCGTCCCGGCAGGCTCGATGAGCAAGATGTGGCACTCGTGTTCGGCTGTGGGCCGGTGTTCGATTCCCCGAGGCACCACACACAACTGACCTCGGGTGAGCGGCGTAGCGCCGTCGCGAAACTGGATCGTCATCTCACCCTCGACGACCAGGAACAGTTCGTCGGTCTCGGGATGGCTGTGCCAGATGAAGTCACCCTTGATCTTGGCCAGTTTGAGATGGTAATCGTTGAGTTCGGCGATGATCTTGGGCTGCCACTGTCCGTCGAAGGCTGCGAATTTGGCTTGCAGATCAATCGTTTCGGGAACCATTTCCACCTCTCGAACTCTCCGAGGCGCTCGGTGCGGCTGCAGGCCTCGCTCTAGGGGGCAAGGGACTCCACCATGAAGTTGTCGAAGTAGGCCGCCACCGTGGTCCGCGCCGCATGACTGTCGTCAGCAATCAGGCCGATGCGGGCCGGGGCAAGATCGGCATGGGTATCGGCAACCCGAATCCAGCTTGACCCGTCCTGACTCCAGTACCCGGTGAGCAGCGTGCCCTTTTGCTCCAGTTTCAAGTAGATCGGTCCTTCTGCAGGCAGCCCTCCAACGGCGTTGTTCGGGAAGCCGCCAGACATGGCGCGTTGATCATCATCCATATACACCCCATCGCCCACGCACAGGGAAGTCCCGCAGAATGCGCGTGAAACGGCCACGAAGTGGTCGTCATCCTGGTACAGGATCAAGCCTGCGCTCTGGAAGTTTTCTTCAGGGCCGACATCAATCGTCACTTGGACCTCGAAATCACCCTCCGGCGCGGGCCGAAGGAGGATTGGGGCGTCACCGCCAGCCATCAGCAAGCCGGTGTGTGTCGTGTCGATCCGCAGCCATCCGGGCCTGTCGGTCAAACTCCACGCCTGGGGGGCCTCGCGAACCCATGCCCAGCCCGGATCCAGGCTGGGATTTTCAAATCCGTCCTTGAATGGGGCGGAGGCGGATGCGACGGGGCTAGGGGCGCCAGCGTCGCTCAAGGACCTGCACATTTCCTGGGCGTTGTCGGCGCAATAGACGATGTTTCCCTGCATGGTGGTCATATCGAGGGCCAGATCCTTGAGCGATTCGGGGGCCACCGCCAGCGGGTCCTCGGACAGCACGACCATGTCGGCATCCTTCCCGGGGGTCAGGCTGCCCACCCGGTCGTCGAGTCCCAGAGCGTAGGCAGACCCACTGGTCATCAGCCTGAGCGCCTCTTGGGGTGTGATGGTCTGTTTGGCCTGGTCAGCGGAGGGTTGACAGATGGTGCCGTCGCTGTCCACTTGTTCGCGAGTGGCCAAACTGTAAAGAGTGGTGGCGGTATCAATAGGAAGGATCGGGTAGTCCGAATGCCAGGCCATGGTCAGGTCCGGATTAGCGTCGAGAAGATCTCTCCAACGCCATTCATATTGACGGTCCCCTTCGGCCAGAAGGTACTTGAATTGTCCCGTATCGTGGACATAGACGCAGGTCTGGAAGGCGCCAAAGAGGGTCGGGACCACACCGATCTGGCTGTAGCGGGCGAGCTGGTCGTCACGCAGCACGGCGTTGTGCTCGATGCGGTGCCGCTTCAAGTTAGGGCCACCTTTGAGGACGGCTTGCAGTGCGTTGAGGGCCTGGTCCACGCCCCGATCGCCCAGGGCGTGGATCGCCACCTGAAACCCAAGTGCGTCGGCTTCGGCGACATAGGCATTCATCTGCTCCTGGGTCATCCACAGATCCCCGTGCCCAACTCCATTGGGGTATTCCATGCTGATCGCCGGGGCACCGCAAGATCCGCCATCGGTGTAAAGCTTCACGCCCTGGACGGTCAGGTTGGGTCCGAGTTCTTGCCCCGGCGTGTACGACTTCCACCAATCGCCGGCAGGCTGGCCACATCCGTCAAGGATCGAGAGGTAAAGGCGAAGTCGGCTGTGCAACCCTCCTCGCAAGGCGAGTGACTGAAGGGCGTCCAATAATGCCTGATTCACGTACATCTCGCCGCTGGAGGTTACGCCGTTGGCGAATAGGGTCTGGTCTATCTGATCCAGACCGGAGCCGAGTTCGTCGGCGCGCTGGAAAATATGGTCATGGGCATCGGAGAAGGCAGGAAGCAAGGTTCTGCCTTGAAGATCAACTTGAACTGTTTGCGGCCCGGCCAGCGCCTGTAGTTCGTCTGTCGACCCCACGGCAAGGATGGTCCCATCCTGGATACCAACCGCCCCCACCTCCGGGCGGCTGGCGTCCATGGTGTGGATGGGGCCGCCTGAGATGATCCAATCAGCCGGGGCGCCCACCGAGGTCGGGGCGGCAGCCGATGGTTCAAGCGGCTGGGCAGGCGTGGCCGGTTTGGTTGCAGATGGGGTGTCGGCCGGCGGGCTGGACGAAGGAAGGTTACATGCCAGAGATGCGGCCACCACGGAAACGATCAGCACAAACTGGGGTGCTCTGTTGGAGAGGGGCAGATCCATGGGTCCTCCTGGCGTGTCAGCGTCCTACTCAGCCGCGGCCGCATCCAGAGGTGCCGCAGCAAGCGCATGGCGGGTGCGCAGGAGACGGTGGCGTGGAGGGCGTGGGTGGGATGTGAGGTACGCATAGTGCGGGATGGCCTGGCGGCTTCTCAGTGGGTAATCGATGGTAGCTCAGCCCGAACTCAAGTGCAAGGGCGTGGCGGACAGGCGTGCTCCTTACGAAGACAAACGGCGATCAAACTCAATCCCCAGCTGCCGATGCGTTGGGCGGCGATGCGGAACATTTCAGAGTCGAAACCCTGAATGATGGTCTCGCCGCCGCTCACAAGCATTTGGGCGGTTCCTCGCACCTGGAGGCCCCGGTCCCGCCGGGGGTTCAGAGATGCAACATCGTTGACCATTAAGGCCACGCCCAGGCTGGCTTGGACGTCACGATACTTCTTGCGCTTGGCGAGACTTTGATCGCTGATGTCAATCGTGCCCAGGTTATCGTTGAAGCGGAAGCCGACGGGCAGGACGCGAGGCGACCCGTCGGCACTGATGGTCGCCCGTCGGCCCAGCCGCTGGCCCTTCAGGAAGGCGATTGCTCCAGGCTTACAGTTGATCACACCGAGCTCCCGTTCAGCTGGTTGGCTTGGGGGTGTCCCGCGATCTGGCCTCGACGCACTCAGGCCGGATCACGCCGTGGATCGGCCGATCGGGTAGGCTCGCCCTGGACGAATGGGATGGCGAGCGCGCCTCAGATTTGTCCAGGACCAAGCGCCTCGGCCAGGCGTGCCAGGCTGTTTCGCACGGAGTGCCGCACTGCCAGGTGGACGATCTCGAGGATGGAGAGCATCAGGCCAAAGATGGGCACCGACCGTAGCGGCTGAGCGGCGGGGATGCGCTGGGTAAGGATGCCGATAGCCAAGAGAAAAAGAGTAAGCAGCACGATGATGAGCAGGCTGCGGGGAAAGGCGGGGAGGGCCGCCGTCCCTTCGAGCGCCGCCCTGCCGTCACGCTCGGAAAGGTGAAGACGTACGAGGGGCCGGATGGCCGCACCTCGGTAGAGGGGGGCTGCCGACTCGGCATGCAGGTAAAAGCGGTCGGGTCCACCCCAGGTGAGGATGAGGCCGGAGCCCAAGGGGATTGCTCCCAGGCGCTGCCGCAGTTGGGCCGGCGAGAACGCCGTGGGAATGTGGAGCGGTAAACTGCTAAACAAGAGTCGCGCCATACTGGCCAGATGGCGGACGAGCAAAGTCACGTGGGGCCTCTCCCGAGTGCGGCGCTTGACGAGATTGTAACGGCCACATACGCTTGCCAAGAAGCCGCCAGCCTGGACGATTGGATCGTACGCTGCCCGATCCCCATAGCAAGCGGTCCCCACCGAAACAGCTGTTCACACCGAAGGTGTCGATAGCGCGCGCGTTACTCCTGAACCTCGATATCCACGAAAGCTGTCATGCCCCAGAGAATCGACTCAGGCATCGAGTCGACCTGCACCCAGGCGGTGTAGTTGGTGCCGCCGCTGACGCTGGGCATGGGGAGAAGCCTCTGAATCCTCCCCCTGCCCACGAACTCAGGCGCGGCATCGAAGGTCACCTGGGCGCCGTCATTTACGCGCACGCGGGCGGCATCGACCTCGTTGAGATCCGTAGTTTCCACCCGCAGCGTGCTGAGGTCGGCGAGCACGATGACCGGGGTGCCGGCAGGGACCCATTCTGAAGGTCGTACCTGGACGTCGGTGATGGTGCCGGCGAACGGTGCTCGGAGTTCGGCAGCCTGGAAAAGGTCTTGAGCCGCCTCAAGCGATGCCTCGGCGCTGGCGAGACGAGTTTGAGCTGCCTCCAGCGCCCGGCTGTCAGGGCCGTCCTGCATCCGGTCGAGCGCCCGTTGCGCCTCATCGACTCTTGCTTGGGTGACGGCCACATCCGCGTTGAGTTGGGCCTGCTCGATATCGGTCGGATGTCCCGTGTACCAGTTCAATGTACGGACAGCTGAGTCATAGGCCTGCTGTGCGTTGCTGAGATTGATGGCTGCCTGGGCGCTGTCGTGGTCGTCGGGTGTCCCGCTGCTGGCACGCCGTTTGGCTTGGTCCAGGTTCTTTTTGGCCAGGAGCACCCGGCCTTCCTGCGCCGAAATCGTCGCCGCGCTGGCCCGGTTACCCTGGGACCGGACGCTCAAAGTGTAATCGGCGGTGTGCAGTGCGTCGCGGGCTGACGCCAGTTCCTGCTCTGCTTGGGCGCGGGCGATGTCGGCCCCCTCAACCAGTGCATCCAACGCCTGACGGGCATTGACCAGCTCCAACTCGGTGGCCGCCACGGAGGACTGGAGAGCCGGGCGGCTGTCGAGCGCCAGGAGCAGATCCCCCTCCTGGACGGTTGCTCCGATGGTCGCCGGAAGCTCGACGACCTGACCGCTGGTGCGCACACTGAGTCGCGCCCATCTCTCCGGAACGACCATTCCGGTTGCGCTGAGGATCGGGCTCAAATTGGCGCTCTCGTTGGGCGCCGGCGTTGGCGTGGTTGGAGCGGGTCCGCCCCCGCAGGCGGCCAGCAGGCTGGCTGCGAGCAGGGTAAGGCAGATGGTGTTCCGGAGGTGTACAGGTCGTAGGTTCATGGAGGCCTCCATGCTGGCAAGTTGGTGCCTGATTCAGTGGTCTCGGAGCGCCTCGAGCACAAATCGGAGGCGCGCAAGGCTGGGGGCGTGCCCCGCCAAAGATATCCAGAATACGCACCACGATCGGCGCCTGGAGGATGGGGAAGGCCGGCGGTGTGAAGCCGCCACCCAACCCTTGAGCGAGGGCGCCCGTATGCGGGAAAGAGCGTCACCTCTCCCCAACTCGCCTTTGTGATCATCGGGGTGGTGCGGCCCATGCGGAGGAAGAAATCCTTAACAACCATGTTCGCGTCGACCCTACACAAAAGAGTTCTGAGCCGGTCCGCGCAGAGTTTCAGGCCAACACCCAGCCCGGCGCGGCGTCTGGGAGGGGCTAACGGCTGCCTGCTTCTGCGCCTCTCGCGGTGCTTGAGGCGCAGTCTAGCCCAGGGACGTGCCGGGGGAAAGTGACAAAGCGCGCGAACGGCCGGGGGTGCCAAGGCACTTCGCCGGTCGATGTGTGAAGATTATCACAATAGGGTTGTCTTTGCCGATCGAGGGCTGCGGCCGGGCAAAATGCGCGCCGGCTCTGGCCTGGGGGCGGCGGAAGTCAGATGCAGCCGGAAAAGACCTGGGTCTTGTACCTGATCGTGACGTGCCCGTCCACCTGATGCCGCCGAAAAGCGGATTCGATCCCTTGGAGCATGGCCTGATATCCGGGATCTTGCGGCGTGGGGGTCGTCGACGACGAGAACAGGCGGCCCTTAAGCCCTTCAAGGTCAAGTTGTTGCAAGTTATCGAACTCTTTCAATTGAAACTCACGGATGAAGATGCCGGCCAGGTCCTGATCGGACATCTTCTGATGGTTAACCCGTTGATAGTCGGTGCCATATGTTTCGAGCAACGTTTCATACGCCCCCAGAAACGGTGTGTCGCTGAGCCGGATGTTCCAGATCAGGGCCAGACGCTTGGGTGCTCGCAGGATTCTGCGGAATTCTGCCAGGGCGCGCGGAGTATCAAACCAATGGAAGGACTGAGCGGCCGTAACCATATTCACTGAGTGATCGGGCAGGGTGGTCGCCTCAGCCCTCGCCGCCAGCGACACGAAGCCCGCACGTCCTCCCAGCCTCGCCTCAGCGGCGGACCGCATCTCGTCGTTGGGCTCGACTGCAAATACGCGGTCCACGTTCCCCAGCAGCAGGCCACTCAGAATGCCGGTTCCGGATCCGACGTCGGCGACCAAAGAGCTGCGGTCCAATCCTTGGTCCATCAGGAAGCTGATCGCCTCGGGAGGGTAGCTGGGCCTGTATCTGACGTAGTTGTCGACACGGTTGGAGAAGCGCTTGGTGGGATCGATGTCGGTCATCCGTCGCCCTTTCATTCTTGAGCTTCGCTCTGAACTGAGCGCCGATCTCAAGATCGGCGCCGCATGGTATCGCGGGAGCCGGTGATCGGCAATCAGATGGTGCCAGTGTCTTCCGTAGTGGTCACGTCGGTTTTCGCTGACCCCGAGGGTCGAGCGGCGATGACAACGGCGGTGGTCGTCGGGAGGCCGCTTTCAACCTGCGTCCCCAACCCGTCTGCCTCTTCCGCGCAGCCCACTGCCCGTCACCGATCAGCAGGAGCTCATTGCGTGCAAACAGGACCGGGGTGAGAATAGCGAGCCGAAGCGTCGGCGGCCCTTAGGCTGACCGACGCCCAAGGCAGGGCCGACCCAAACTCAGGCCGGCTGACGACTGCTCGGCGGCAAAGCGGGTAAGGCACGATCCGGTCCAATCCAGTCAGCGGATCAGGGTCCCATTCGCCGCTGGAGGCTGAAAAAATCATGTCTGATCAACGGGCTGCGCTCGGCTCGTGACGGGGCTGGCGAGTCACACGACGGGTCGCTTCTTGCCCAAACATATCCCCGAACTGGATGGCATTCGCGGCCTGGCCATCCTGCTTGTGCTCGCCTACCATTACGTCGGCGTCCCGATCCCGAGTGATGCGGGGAAAGGCTTGGCCTTCATCCGCCAGTTGCTGAGCAATGGTTGGAGCGGAGTCGACCTCTTCTTTGTCCTTTCCGGTTTTCTGATCGCCGGCATTCTCATCGACAACCGGAGCGCCGACAACTACTTCCGGGTCTTCTACACCCGACGAATCAGCCGCATCTTTCCGCTGTACTACTCATTCCTGATCGTCTTCGTCCTGCTGCGAGCCATCGCACCGAAGGTGGGGTTTCTGGACTCATCTCTCTTTTCGGACGCGCTACCGCTCTTGCCCTATTTCGTGTATGTGCAGAACTTCGTCATGGCCGTGCGGGGCACGTTTGGGAATGAGATCCTGGCGGTGACCTGGTCCCTGGCGATCGAGGAACATTTCTACCTGTTCCTCCCGTGGTTCGTGAGGCGGAGCCGCCCGTCTCGGTTGGCTATCAACCTGATCTTTCTCATCGGCATCACCCTGATTCTGCGCACGTTCTTGGGCGGCGGCACGTTCATCGGATTTGTCGTCACGCCCTGGCGGTTGGACTCCCTCCTGCTCGGTGCCCTGCTGGCGCTGGTCTTTCGGGCGCCGCGTGCGGTGGATTGGGTCAGGTCGAACCTTCGGTGGATCAAGGCGGGCTTTGGCGTCCTAGCGCTCTTCTTCATCTACAGTTCGATATTCGAGCCTTTCGGCTCGTTGGACCACCTGTTCGCGTTTGGCCTGCTCTACGCCGGCCTCATCACCCTGGCGCTGGCCAACCAGGCGGGTCTGCTGGCACGTTTCTTTCGACAGCCCCTGCTCATGAGCGTTGGCAGAATTTCGTACGGCATTTACATCCTTCATCAATTCGTGAACGGCATCATCCACAGCCTGCTGTTCAAGAGCGTCCCCAGTTTTCACAACCCGGCCACTGCGCTGGCTACCTGCCTGGCGCTGGCGGTCACCTATCTGCTGGCCCTGGGAAGCTTTCACTTGTTTGAAAAGCGGTTCATCGCCTTCGGGCACAGTTTCCACTATGCGGTTTCACAGGCAGGGGCCGAGGCCCGCTCCCAGCGCTAGGTTAACCTTCGCTTGGTAACAAGGCCCAGTGGATGACGGGGCTCGACCAGGCAAGGACATCGCCAGGCGGCGGCCAATTAGAGACAGGGCGCCGCCAAAAACGTGGCTGGAAAACGGGGACCAAACCATGGGGTTATCCGCCGGCTCCGGAGGGCTTGATCTGGCCCCCGGCGGCCAGGGGGATACGCCGCAGGCGGATGCCACAGGCGGCAAAGATGGCGTTGGCCACCGCGGCGGCGGTGCAGATCGATGCCGGTTCGCCGGCCCCCAGCAGCGGCTCATGCGGCCGGTTGACGAGAATCACCTCGATCTCAGGCAGATCCGAGAAACGAAGAATGGGGTAAGTGTCCCAATCGCGGCTGGTGATCCGGTGCTCGTCGAATGTGATCTGCTCGAACAAGGCGCGGCTCAGCGACTGGATCAAATTGCCCTCGATCTGATTGGTGACCCCGTCGGGGTTGACGATCACGCCGCAGTCGTGCGCGCTGATCAGACGCTCAACCCGAACCCTGCCGTTCTCATTGTTTACATGAACCTGGGCCACGGTGGCCACATAGGCACCGTCATTGTCGTAGCGGGCGAAGGCTAGGCCGCGCCCAGTCCCGTCCGGCAGCGGCGCACCCCATGCCGCCCGATCGGAGGCCGCCCGAAGAACAGCGATCGCTCGCTCATCGCCCATGTGGCTTAGCCGGAACGACATCGGATCGATGCCGGCGGCGGCCGCAAGCTCGTCCATGAAGGATTCGTTGGCGAAGGTGTTGGCCGCCCCGCCCAGGGTGCGCATTGATGACGTGCGAAGCGGCATCTCGGTCAGCCAGTGTGCGACAACGCGCTGGTTGGGCAGGGCGTAATCGACAGGAGCATTCCGGTCTCCACCGCCGAACCATTGTGGCGCCGGTGGGCGCAAGCCAAAGGCGAGCTGCCCGGCCAGAAGCTGATTGGCCAGCCGGGGCCGGCTGCCGTGGGTGGGGGACCAGACCTCATGTTCCCAGGCGATAATCCGCCCTTGCGCGTTCAATCCCGCCCGCAGGTCCATCAGCATGGCCGGCGTATAGGGTTCCCACAGGAATTCGTCGCTTCGGGACCATTGGACCCGCACCGGACGCCCCAGCTTCTGAGAAATCAAAGCCGCATCGGCCGCCGCATCATCGGCGCCGTTATGGCCGTACGAGCCGGACCCCTCGGCGTAAATCACCCGCACCGCCTCTTGGGGCATCTCAAGCAGATCGGCCAGCGCCTCACGCAGAGGATAGGGACCCTGCGTGCTGGTCCAAACCGTGGCGGCGTCGCTTCCGACGTCGGCCATGGCGCAGGAAGGGCCGATGGAGGCGTGGGCCTGGAAAGGTTGGCTGTAGGTGGCTTCCAGCCGAATGTGGGCTTCGGGCCAGGCTGCGTCGACATCGCCCTCGTCAAACGAGACGTCGTCGACCGTGTCCTGCTGCCGAAGATGCTCGAATAGCTTCCCCATTGGCGGTCTATGCTCAACCTGCTGCCAGGTGACCTGAAGGGCATCGGCGGCGCGGACGGCAGCGTATTCGCTCGCGGCGGCCACCGCCAGAAAATTGCCCTGTTGTACTACCTCCACACTGGATACCGAAGCCGGATCGAACGCGTCGAGAATGGCGCCGGGATCGGGCGGACGGACCACTCGAGCATGGAGCATCCCCGGCAGGCGGACGTCGTGCACATAGCCTGCCTGGCCCGTAAGTTTGAGCGGCAGATCGGCGCGTGCGATGGCCTGCCCGACGACGTGGTAGTCATCCGGGGACTTGAGGGGCGCATGCAGGCTGATCACACGGTGGAATGCCTTGCCCCCCATCAACTCAGTGTATGAGATTGCCCGGACCGGATCGCGGATAACGCTGATCACCCCCTCATGCACGGTCAGCTCCTCAACCGTGGCGTCGAGCTGGTCGGAGGCGGCCTCGAGCAGCGCCTGCCGGGCTTCGGCGCTGGCCTGCCGCAGGGCAAAGCCTCCGATTTGGAGCGTCGTGCTTCCTGCGGTGATGCCCTCGTCGGGAACCCGGGCAGTATCGCCCATGACCATCGTGATGCGTGCGAATGGGATGTCTAGTTCCTCGGCCACGATCTGTGCCAGCGCGGTCTGAACGCCGGTCCCGAGCTCGACCTTGCCGCTGAAGACGGTCAAAGAACCGTCAGGCTCGATGTGCAACCAGTCATCCACTTGGTTGGCCACGGACAGAGCGCCGGTAGGGGACCATTGGGATGCCATAGCTCACCCTCCCTCTTCAGCCATGTAGTCGGCGGCCCGCCTTACTGCTTTCAGGATGCGGGAATGAGCACCGCAGCGGCACAGATTACCTTCAAGCGCCTCACGGATCTCATCATCGGTCGGCTGGTGATTGCGGTGGAGGAACGCGGCCGTGGTCATGACCATGCCGTTGACGCAGTAACCGCACTGGGTGGCCTGCTCGTCGATGAATGCGCGTTGAATAGGGTGCAGCTCACCTTCGGCTTGCAGACCCTCCAATGTGGTGATGGCACCGTCGGTGGCCTCGGACACGGGAAACTTGCAGGCTTGGACCTCTCGGGCTCCGACCAGTACGGTGCATGCCTTGCAGGTCTCGGAGCCGCATCCAAACTGCGGCCCGGCCAAGCCGAGCTCGTCGCGCAGAACGTACAGCAAGGGTGTCTCCGGTTGAGACTGGACGGTGTGTCTTTGGCCGTTGACGGTGATTGCGAGTGGATCGTTCATCTGGACTACCTCGTGTTTGGTAGCTTCATGCACCAAGTCCAGCGAATCGGGATCGAGAGGCCGGCCGGTGATGGCGAGCCATTATTCTGGATCGACGATCTTCCAGTAAGAGTCCTTGCGCACAATCTTGCCGGCCTCGAACTCCAGCAAATCCGCACCACGTACCTCGATCTTTTCGCCGTCCGGCAGTGTGCCGGTCAGAGTCCACTCGGAGACGCCGAAGTCTTCCATTGCCCAGTGCCGATCCTCGCCGTAATGTACATCGGGAACACCTTCAAAGCGGGTGGCCAAGCCGGCGCGAACGGCAGCTTTGCCGCGGTAGACATCGCCACGGGGCCCATGCCCCTTTGGCATGTACAACACACAATCGTCAGCGAAATAGGACATGATGGCTTCCATATCGTGTCGGTTGAAAGCCTCGAGAAGCCCCTTGAGTTGTTGCTTGGTGACCGATCCGCTCATCGTCCCACCTCCCTAGACCCTCGCAGCCTACCATTTCAATGTAACAAATGCTGGGATCGTCTGGTCTATTCTCCTTGTGAAGGAATTCACAAAACTGCTACTTCCTTTCTGGCCGGCGGTCCATCACACGCCTGGCTTTGCCGGGAGGGGAAACGCCCAGGAAAACGGACCGCAAGTCGATGGTGATCCCAGACCAGATGTGAAGATGCCCTTGAGCCGGGGACATCAAGATGTCCTGGTGAGGCGATGCCTGCCCCAATCAAGATTGGGACAGGCGGTCGCTCCGCTCGCTCGCAATGACATGAACAGGAGGGGGACTCCCGCCCAAGTCGGCAGAGACAATGAGCCCAAAGCTCAGAGCTCAACGCTCACTTCAACACGGCAAGCAGATTGCTGTAGTTGTCTGTCCAAACGGGAAGGCTGGCGGGAATCGCCGGGCGGGGCGAGGCGCGGCTGACGATGTTGGGATTGGAGAGGAAAGTCTGGTTCTTGGTGAGGAGCATCCACACCGAATCGTAGCTCTGCAGGCCATCGCCGGCGTCCTCAATCTTGACAGCGCTGAGGTCAAAGGCGTCAGCCAGACGGTAGACCTCCAGCGCCAAATCGAAGTTCCGATTGGAGACGTGGACGGCGATGATTCCATGCGGTGCCAGGTGCTGAAGGTAAATATCGAAGGCTTGACGCGTGAGCAAGTGAAGCGGGATCGTATCGCCGCTGAAGGCGTCCAGCACGAGGAGATCGAAAGCCTCCGGCTCGCCCTGGGCTAATTCATCTTCCAACGCCAGCCGGGCATCCCCCTGGACGACGTCCACCTGGGCCGGGGTGTCGGACAGGAAGGAGAAATAGCCGCCCTCACCCTCGGCGATGCGGATGACATCCGGGTTAATCTCGTAGAAGCGGAAGGCGTCCCCGGGTTGGCCGTAGGCGGCGATCACCCCTACACCCATTCCCAGGCCGCCGACTCGGATGGGGCCAGGCCGCTGAGGGTTAAGGAGGAAGGCCATGCCGACGCCGCTTGTGTCGCTGTAGAAGGCAGTAGGCAGTTTGCGAAAGCGGTCGGCGGCAAATTGAAAGCCATGCACGGTTTTGCCGTGAGTGAACTGGTAGGCCAGGATGTCGGGCTGGTCGGTGTTGATGGCCCAGACGCGCGAGATTCCATAAAAGCTGCGGAGCGAGAGCAAGGCGGCTGACCCGGTCGAGCGCATGATCACCAGGGTGAGGGCGGCCAGCGCCACCACCATGCCGGAAGTGGCCCAAGCGGCAGGGCTCATCCGTCGTCGGTCACTCTCAATTTGTGGGCGGCCACGCTTCTTGCGTTTGGCCGTCCCTGGAGGCCGATCACGAAGCAAGACCAGGACCATGAGCACGCCGGCTGCCACCAAGCCCCATTGCAGTTCCCAAAACCCGGTGGAAAACAGGGACGGCGCGAGCAGCGTCACGAACATTCCGCCCAGAGCCCCGCCCAGGGCAACCATTAAATAGAAGCCGGGCAAAAAGCCGGGCTGCGGGCGCTGACGGTAAAGTTCGTTGTGGCAGAGCATACAGGCGGCGAAAAGAAGCAGAGCGTAGGCTGTCAGCTGCGTGGCCAGGCCGAAGGGCGGATAGCGCACCAGCGACCAGAGGCTGAAGAAGCTCAGCCCGCCGTACCCGATCAGATACAGCCGGCGGTTGTACAGGCGCTCTCCGGAGAAGGCCAGGACGAAAGTCAGCAGGTAGACGGCAAGCGGGAGCACCCACAGGAAGGGGATGACCGCCACCTCCTGCGTGATCTGATTGGTGACCGACACCAACAGCGACGACGCCACCGCAGCCAGACCTACCCACAGTGCGTACTGGCGCCAGGCCGGCCGCTGCCCTGAGGGCTGGGCGGCAGCCTGGCTGAGCGGGCCGGCGTCCGGCTGCCGGGCAGCCCGCCATGCGAGGACGCCGGCGGCGGCGGCGAAAAGGACGTAGGCCGCCGACCAGACATCCGCCTGAACCGGTAAGCTCATCAGGGGTTCGAACACAAGTGGATAGCTGACCAGCGCCAGGAGAGAGCCCACGTTGGACAGGGCATACAGGCGGTAGGGCAGAGGATCGCCGTGCTGGCGGTGGAACCAGGCCTGCATCAGTGTGCTGTTGGCCGATAGGATCAGATAGGGCACGCCGACCGCCGCCGCCAGAATCCTGAGAATACCGGGTATGGGCGGCGCACCCAGCGTCGGCCGCCAACTCGGGTCCGGTGTCAGCGGAGATGGCCAGGAAATGGCGGCCAGGGCGATGAGCGACAGCGACATCCCCAGGGCCACCAGGTGCACCCAGCCTTGCAGCTTGGGGCGAAGTCTGGTGAGGAGCCAGGTGGCATAGGCATACCCGGCAGTGAGCAGGGCCTGGAAGAACAGCAGCACCGTAGACCAAACCATGGGGGTGCCGCCAAACCAGGGCAGGATGAACTTGCCGATCAGGGGCTGCACCTGGAAGAGGAGAAACGCCGAGAGCAGGACGCTCAGTGTGTAATCAAGAGGCATGCTGGCACATCTTACCGCAGGTCGTCCGATCGGGTGGACCGAGGTACGTCCTCCGATTCGACCAGCCGCCAGGGTCCCTCGACGCAGTTTGTGAAAGAAATCACAAGTTTTTACCGGTGACGACGGTCAGAAGGCACAGTCATCGGGCAGAGGCGGGGCCGATTCGAGATGGGCGGCGAAGTCGAGCGGGATTTTTATTGCAGAGAATCCCTCGCCGACCGAACCCCGCGCGCCAGAGATGGCGTAGCCATCGGGGTGCATATGGACGCGCACGAACAGGTCCTGGTCCGGCGAGACAGCCACGGGTCCGCCGGAGCGTGTGAAGGGCTGCTCATCGACGTGGCTGTGAAGCAGGATGCGCCGGTACAGCAGCGTGCCATCCGGGCTAACAACCTCCCACCAGTCAGCGTAATGATCACATCCCGTGTCGGGGCTGGCGTTCTCAACCGCAAAGGTGAACGCAGCAGAGCTCCCGCTGGTCTGGACCGCAAGTACCTCGGCATGGGTTGGTTTAGGCGGAGCCACGTTTGTGTCCTCACCTTCAGCGTGCGGGGTGGACGTGGCGCAGGCGCCGAGCCAAGCGGCAGCCAGACACCAGCCGACGCGGCCCACCATTCGGCGCCAGCGGCGCGGCAGTCCTGCGGGCCGAATCATCCGCGGCCCTGCGGCAGCGCCTGGTTGAGGATCCGGTCCACGACAGACTCGTATGTCCAGTGCGCCTTCTCCGCGTCACGGAACTCGAAGGTGAATTGGCCGGCGGACGTCAGAAGCGTGATCTCGCCGGTCTTCAATCGGGTGCCCTCCTCCGCCGACGCCACGCCGACGATCTGGTGGTAGGGGATGGGCATCATCGACTTGCGGCTGCGAAGGAGTGCCTGCTCGTAGTGGATGAGACTCTGGTCCGTGATTCCTGCAAAGCCGGCACCGGCGACCTTCATCCGAAAATGGCCCTGGCCACATAGGCTGTTTCACGCGTCATCGGACCACCTCCTTCTGCCTGGGGGCAATCACGACGACACTCCGCCTCTCACGTCCGGAGGCCAATCTCAACTTCGGATTGTCGCCCCGGGGGCCTAGGCCCGAGACGGGCTCCGACGAAGCTGCGCCAGAGGGGCCAGGGAAATCAGCAGAATCAGCAGCCCCAGGCTGAAATAGAAGACCTGCAGGTTGCGCGCCAGGCCGGCCGGAGAGCCGATCACCATGACTTCGACAAGCTCGAAGACGATGATCACGATGCCCGAGGCAGCCGTCACGGCCGCTGCATAGGGGTGGCGCCGAACGGCCAAGAATGCCCCGGCGAGCGCCAGCCCGCCGACGATGACCATCAGTGAAAGACCGGGAATGAGAAAGCTGGTGAACATTGAGCCGGCGAGGTAGGTCACCGGCATTGCCAGTATGCCGGTAAGCAGGCCGATCCCGCCTCCGATGGCGGTCAGGGCGAGGAAGCCTTCGAGGATGACGAGCAGGATGCGGGAAAGGCGTAGGGCCATGGGTTGTGTTTCCTCCGAGCCGTATGGCTCAATAGCTTCGAGCACGATAGCCCAGGAAAGCCATGCCTGGATCACGTGAGATGAGTCTACGAAGAGTCGCAGATGACCATCAGTGACACTTGTCACCGCCCTTTGTCACCATCCGAAGGAAAGGTTTACCTCGCCGTGCCCCACCTGCATCTCGCCGGTGCAATGCCGCCCGGCCCTGTGCCATTTGCTGAGATGGGGTTGATGCTAGAATTGGCACCGATGACCAGCCCTCCCCAAGAATATCGGAGCCCGACATGGACGTGATGGTCGAAACCAGGGATTTGGCCAAGACTTTTTCTGGTGATCACGGTGCCCAGATAGAGGCCGTCAAAGGCGTCAACTTGGAAATCAGCAAGGGCGAGATCTTCAGCCTGCTTGGCCCGAACGGAGCCGGAAAGACCACCACAATTTCCATGATCAGCGGTCTGGTCGAGCCCACACGAGGGGACGCATTCATCGGCGGTCATTCCATCACCCGAGAGCCGCTCCAGGCGAAACGCCTTTTAGGGGTGGTGCCTCAGGAGATCGCACTCTATCCCAATCTGAACGCTCGACAGAACCTGGAGTTCTTCGGCCGGATGTATGGACTGGGCGGCGAAGACCTGGCGCACCGAGTGGACGATGCCCTCGAGTTCATCGAGCTGACCGACCGCCAGAAGGAACGCCTTTCGACCTATTCGGGGGGGATGAAACGTCGGGTCAACATCGCCGCCGGACTCTTGCACGATCCCCAGGTCGTCTACATGGATGAGCCGACGGTGGGCATCGATCCCCAAAGCCGGCGCCGCATTTTGGATACGGTCAAACTGCTCCGCGACCAGCGGGGCATGACCGTGCTCTACACGACGCACCTCATGGAAGAAGCCCAAGAGCTGAGCGACCGGGTTGGAATCATCGACCATGGCGAAATTATCGCCCTGGGCAACCAAGGGGATCTCATTCAAAAGGTCGGCGAAGAAGATAGGCTGGTCTTCAAGGTGGGGGATTGGACGCCTGGTGCGGATCTGCTGGAGCGGATTCAGAAGCAGGTTGAAGGCGTGACAGACGCCGCGTTCGACCCGGCCGGAGCGGATGGGCAAGATAGGGCAAACACCAGCGGGCTGCTGATGATCACGGCTCGGCGCGGCCGCAGAGCGCTTCCGGCCGTATTGCATCTGATCGAAGCGGCGGGTACATCCATCCAATCCGTCGAAGTACACGAGCCCGATCTGGAGGCCGTGTTTCTCAAACTGACGGGCCGGGCCCTGCGGGATTGAAATGACCAAGCTATGGGTCATTGCCTTGAAAGAACTCACCACGCGGTTCACCGATCGCAACTTGCTGCTGATCATGTTGGCGGCGCCGCTGGCGATCTCCACCTTGATTGGTCTGGCCTTTGGCGGACTCGGACGGGGCGGAAGCCCGATTCGGGGCATCCCGGTGGCCGTAGTTAACCATGACCGGCGAGGCCAGTATGGTGTGGCGTTTGGCGATGTGCTGCTCAACCTGCTGACGGAAGGCACGATCCCCTCGGGCAGTGTCCCCAGTGGGTCCACCTGCCCGCAGCCGACGGAGACGCCCAGCGGCAACTCGGCCGGGGGGATGGCGGTGGGTGAGCTGATCCACGGAACTGTCTTCGATGACGCCGCCGCCCAGAAGCTGATCAAGGCTGGAACCGTTCCGGCTGCCTCTCCGGCTATCGCAGCCTCTGAGGCATTGGATCAGGCCGCCCGGACAGCGGTGGACAAGGGAATCTACACGGCAGCGGTGATCATTCCTGCAGGCTTTTCGTCCAGCATGACGGGTATGACCAACCCGACCCGGATGCCCCCCTCCGTGAGCGTGGCCGTCTATGGCAACCAGGGTGACGGCCTCTCGGCCGGCATCGTTCGCAGTGTGGTCGAAGGCATCGTGAGTCAGATGGTGAGCGGCGATATCGCCATTGGGGCGACCATGAGCCAACTGGCTGCCCGCCACCCCGACGTCTTGGCCTCGGCGGTGAACCAAGACTTTGGCAACCTGTTTGCGTGCGCATTCATGCCCTCCGGTGATCTGGTGGGCCTGGTCGAGGAACCGGTTCAGGCGGCACAAAGCAGCATCGCTGGAACGCTGCTGGTCACCATCGGATCGGCCCAGGCCATGTTCTTCGCCTTGTTTACGGGCCAGTTTGGCATCTTGAGTATGTACGAGGAAAGGAAGAACTGGACGCTGCAGCGGATGCTGACATCACCGACCCCCCGTTGGGCGATCCTGGGCGGCAAATTAGTGGGCGTGCTGGCCAGCGTGTTGTTCCAGTTGGTGGCTCTGATCGTGGCGTTGACCGTCGTGGGCAGCCTGATTGAGGGCAGGCCGACCCTGATCTGGGGAACCAACTGGGTTGCTCTGGGTCTGACAGTGCTCGGGGCAGGCGTGGCTGTCTCCGGGCTGGGCATGCTGCTGGCCGGTGTCCTCAAGGGTATCGAGCAAGCCAATGTGGTCGGGTCGGTATTGAACATCGCACTGGGAGTTTTGGGCGGAGGGTTCGGCTTCCAGCTGCCGCGGTCGGTGTCGGCCTTCTCGATCATCTATTGGGGGCGCGATGCCTTCGATCAGCTGGCGACCGGGCACGGCAATGTGACGCTCAACCTCCTGATGCTGTTTGGCCAGGGGGTGCTCATGTTCGGTATCGGGCTGTGGCTGTTCGGCCGGAGATTCGAGGCATGAAGGGCGAGATGGTCAAGGTGGTGGCTATTGTCTGGCAAGATCTGCGTGTCTTTCTCTCCGACCGGTCTAACCTTCCCAGCCTTTTGCTCACCCCGGTGATCATGACGGTCATCATTGCCATGGTCAGTGGAGGCGCTTTTGGGGGCGGCTCGGCCATACGCCGCCTGGATGTCCTCGATCAGGACGCCAGCCCGGCGTCGGCGGCGTTCTTGGACAGTGTGCGTGAGGCCAACCCGGGCCTGACGCTGTGTCCCATGGACAATAACGACCAGGATGTGTGCCAGCTCAGTCAGTTGGCGATTCTGAATGAGGCGGCAGCGTTGGACAGAGTGGCCGACGGGACATCGTTGGCGCTACTCAAAATCCCAAAGGGGTTCGGGGCGGCCATCCGCACGCGCCGGCCCACATCGCTCACTTTCAGGAGCTCGAATGCGTTCGGCGCCGCTCAGGCGGCGCAGGAGGCTGTCGATGCCGCGATCGGGCAGGTCAACAGTGCAGCCGCCGCGGCCGATGTCGGGCTGAATGTGCTGGACAAAATCGCGCAGGCTGGCCATCGTCTGATTCTGGATCCGTCAATGGGGCTGGCCATCTATCAGAAGGCGCTGGACATGTGGGCGGCCAACCCAATTCATGTCACGTTTCAGCTTTCGGCCGAGCCCGAAGCCGTCGGTCTGACCGAGAGCTTACAGCAGGGTCTCGGCCAATCCGTGCCGGGAATGGGAACGATGTTCGTCCTGATGACCGTCTTCGGAGGCATGGCTGCGCTGATCGTGGAAAAGCAGCAGGGGACGATGCAGCGGCTGGGCATGATGCCGATCGCGCGAACGACACTGCTGGCCGGGAAAGTCCTGGCTCGATTCGCCTTGGGATTGATCCAGTTCCTGATCGTCTTCATTGTGGGGGCCATTTTAGGCATGGATTTCGGAAGGGATCCGTTGGCTTTGGTCCTGGTGGTGGTCGCCTACACATTGTCTGTTACCGCCCTGTCGTTCGCGCTCGGTTCGCGGTTAAAGAATCCAGCCCAGGCCAGCGGCTTGTCCCTGCTGCTCACCCTGACCCTGGCGCCGCTGGGCGGCGCATGGTGGCCGCTTGATATCTCACCCCAGTTCATGCAGGTCGCCGGGCATATCTCGCCCGTGGCATGGGCGATGGAAGCCTTCACCAAACTGACCTATCAGGGCGGCAGCTTACCCGACATCTGGATGCAGTTGCTGGTGCTCTTGGGGTTTGCCGTGGTGGCGTTTGCCATCGCCATTCCACGCTTCAGCTACGTCCTCGATTGATCCGTCCCGGGTGCGGGCCTCTTGACGGCCCTCGGGCGGTCTGTTACCTTTGACCTTCGCTGGGGGCCGCCGAGAGACCGTCTCGCGCGGCCCTTTCTTCTGAGGCAATTCCCGCCATGTCACGACCCGGCCGAAAAGGCCCAATTGCACCGGACACAACCCATCAGTCATCCCCTGCCCAGCCCACCCGGGATCAGTGGATCACGCTGTTCGTGATGAGCATGGCACTGATGATCGTGATCATTGACGTCACCATTGTCAATGTCACCATCCCAGCCATGCAGTTCGACTTTGGGGCTTCACTCCAAAGCGTGGAATGGGTAAGCGCCCTGTACGCCCTGGTGTACGCCGCCCTGATTATCACCTTCGGCAAGCTGGGAGACACCTACGGACGGCGGAGGATGTTCAACATCGGCCTGGGGATCTTTGTGGCCGGCTCGCTCATGGTGGGTGGCGCGCCTTCGATAGGGTGGGTGCTGGTGGGACGCTTCGTCCAGGCGTTGGGTGCGGCCACGGTTTCCCCTTCCACATTGTCCATCGTCTCCTCGACCTTCCGCGGCCCCAGCCGGGGCATTGCCTTCGGGATCTGGGGCGGTACGGCCGCCGCTGCCGGTGCCATTGGGCCGCTATTGGGCGGGTTTCTGACCACCTTTGTGAGCTGGCGCTGGGCCTTCCTGATCAATCTTCCGATCGGCATCCTGGCGGTGGCCGGCAGCCTGCATTATGTGCGCGAATCCCTCGACCCGACGTCCCGCCGCCAATTGGATCCGCTGGGTATCGTCCTGGCGTCACTTGGGCTGGGCGCCTTGGTTTTCGGCCTCATCGAAGGCCAAACCTACGGCTGGTGGGCGCCGCGCCAGGTGTTCACGATCGCTGGGCTGAGCTGGCCGCTGCAGGAGCTGGCCGTAACCCCGGTTATGTTTGGGATCGGCGCAGCCGGGTTGGTCGGCTTTGTGGGCTACGAACTGAGGCGCGGGCGCGACGGCCGAGAGCCGTTGTTCGACTTCAGTCTGCTGAGGTTCACCGGATTCCGCTACGGGCTGATGACGGTGTTGATCGTGGCTTTGGGCGAGTTTGGCCTGTTTTTCGTCATGACGATCTACCTGCAGATCGGCCGCGGATTGACAGCGTTTCAGGCCGGGCTGGTCTTCCTGCCGTTCGCTGTCGCCAATTTCGTGGTAGCTCCCATGGCGGGCTGGCTGTCCGGCCGGATCGGTCCCAAATGGGTCGTCACCAGCGGCATGCTGCTGGAGGCGGTCAGCATCTTCTCCACGGCCCAGTTGATCCAACCGGAAACCGCCATTCCGACGTTCATCCCGACCTTCATCCTCTACGGTGCCGGTGTCGGCCTGACCATCTCACAGCTGACCAACACCACGCTCAGCGACATCCCGCCCGAAAAAAGCGGTGTGGGTTCGGGGGCCAACAACACCGTGCGCCAGGTGGGGGCAGCCATCGGAGTGGCCATCCTGGGGGCGGTCTTGGCCAATCAGATTTCGACCACAGCCCAGGCAGATCTGGCAAAAGCCACCAGTCTTCCGCCGGCGGTCAAAGCGCAGGTCGCTCAGGCGTTTGAGGGCGGCTTGTCGGGCCAGCAGCCGCAGCTCTCTCCGGGGATGACCCAATCGCCTGTCGACCAAACGGTGGGGATGATCTTTGATGACGCCATAAGCACCGGCGTCCGGCGGGCGGCCGAGACGGCTTCTATCTTTGTGTTGTTGGGCGCTCTGAGCTCACTGCTGATACCGAATCGCAAACAACTCGCCTGGCAGCCTGAGCCTGCGCCGAAGGCGATGACCGGAGGTTGACGGGCCGCCGGCCGATCCAAACACTATCTTCATACGTAGTTGATACTGGCCGAAGTACCGGCCGGTATGCTGTCCTATGGCGGGCAACCGGCACAGACGACGCCAACCTACGGAGGGAACTTATGATACGCCGATTGGCCATTTTGCCGATACTGCTGGGCTTTCTTCTTGCCGCGTGCGGCGGGAAGGCCACAGTCTTGGTCGACTCACCCACACCTGGCGTAGCGGCGCCGTCGGCGGCGGGACCGACGGCCGCCGCTGATTCGGGTTCGGGCAGCGCCGGCACGACGTACCAACTCGTCCCCGATCAGACCACGGCCAGGTTCACCATCAACGAGGTTCTGCTTGGGCAGCCGAATACGGTGGTGGGCACAACCCACGATATCCAAGGCGCGTTCAGCCTGGACTTGAGCGATCCGGCCGGTGCCCAGTACGGCCCGGTCGAGATCAACGCTGATTCTTTTGTGACCGATGACGACAAGCGCAATGGCGCCATCCGACGCTTCATCCTGCAGACCAACAACCCTATCAACGCCAGCGTGACCTTTCAACCGACGTCGGTCGACGGTCTCCCCGATTCGGCCCAGGTCGGCACCCCCTACGATGTGACCGTAACCGGTGACCTCACTCTTCACGGGGTCACCCAGTCGGTGACCTTCGAAGGGCAGGTGACGGCCAGCACCGCCGATGAGATCCAGGGCTCACTGTCGGTCACCGTTCCCAGGGCGGATTTCCACCTCAACATCCCCAGTGTGCCACAGGTGGCTGATGTACAGGAGACCTTGCTGTTGCAGCTGGACTTCGTGGCCACCCGTAGTTAGCAGGCGGACGACGCCAGGGCCGCAGCCAAGGCGATCGGGCCCCACGCCGGCCGGCGTGGGGCCCGATGGATTCATGGTGGGAGCCGGACATCGAGCGCCGCACTATGCCCGAAGCCGGGTGATCATCCCGGCCGGCTCGTGTACCCGATCATTTTTGAAGAAAGTCACGAAGTGCGCAGGGTCTCGTCGAGAGGGTGCCCGGCGTGCCGCATCAGTAATTGGTCTCACGCGTCAAGACGGTCAGCCCGAGCAGCGTGGTTTCGCCGACTTGCCGGATCTTCTGTGGATCGATGCTGGAAAGGGTGTCCTGTGGGGTGAACGCCAGGCGATCCGATCCGTCCCAACTCACATCCAGGCTCAGTCCCTTCCGGCCGCCAAACCCGGGCTGGATCGTCAGACCGTAATGGGGACCGCGGCCGCGGGTTGTGGTTGAGTAGCCCAGGCGATCGGCGGCGGCCTGGAAGAGTTGGACCAGCCGGTAGCTGCTGTCCTGGCCCAACACCATCGACGGTCCATCGCCACCCCCCACACCGCTAAGCTCGATCACATCCTCGACGTTCAATTGATCGAAACCCAAGTGGGTGTTCATCACCGCATCCACGCTGAGCCCCTCCCGCCGCTGGCCTCCCGCCCAGGCGACGAACACGACGGTACGCTTAGGTTCAAAGGGCGAGTTCTTTAGGGCACGCGCCAGCTCGAGCATGGTGGCCACCCCGCTGGCGTTGTCGTTTGCTCCCGGGTAGAAGATCCCGTCCGGTGACGTTCCCACGCCATCGTAGTAGGCGCTGACCATCACCACCTGGCTGTCCAGTCCGCCTCCGGCTTGTGAGAAACTCGACCCCGTGCCGGCGATGAAGCCAACGACATTGTAGTAGTCCTCGCTGGCGCTTTCATCAAAGCTGGCGGTGCTCAGCTCCATGCGGACGGTGACGCCCGGATCGGTGACGGCGATGGCGCCGGGCTCCAAGTCGGCCGCCTGTGCCTCCAGATCGGCCAAACTGCTGCCCGCCGACGCCAGCAGAGTGTCGGCTACCTGGGGTGTGATCATCATGATGATCACACCACTGTAGGAGACCAAGGGCCGTTGGGGTAGCAGATAACGTCGGGTGATGTCCAGCGGATCGTCGCTCACGACCAGGGTTGCGGCCAACGCGCCCTCATTCAACCGATCCAGATCAGACTTCCGGACAATGGCGATGCGGTCATACAGGTCATAATTTTTGAGGCCGTAGGGATCGCCTGACGCGCCGCCCGGATCCGGCCCCAGGGCCAATCCGACGATCGGCGCTTCGGCGCTTTCCGTGCCGCTCACATCACCGGGCAAGTCGACAAACTGCTTGTGGTAGACGAGAGAGTCCAGCAGGCTGCCGTCCGGCCTGATCACGTCGAGCCTGGGCACGCTGACCACATGGTAGCGGGGGGCCGGAACCGTCTGGACAAAGCTGGTGCCGTCGCCGGCGGGACTTAGACCGATGGCGGCCATCTGCGAGGAAATGTAGTCGGCGGCCTGGCGGGCACCCGCCGTTCCCGTCTCGCGACCCATGAAGGTCGCCGAGGCCAGCGTCTGAATGTGCTCCATGGCGCGTTGGCTGTCGAACTGGCTGGCTTCGGCCTGATACACACCCAGCGGGGACGAGCTGCGCAGCCCAATCACCAGCACCGCCACCAGCCCTAGGGATGCCAGGAGGGTGTAGCGATTGACCAGCCGGCTCAGGTCAAACTGGCCGCGGTCCACGAGGCGGCGGATGCCTTCGCCCAGCAGGTTGAAAGACATGATGGCTAGAAAGAAGGCCAGCCCGGGATACCAGGCCATCCACGGGTAGGCCCGCCACCATTGGCGGATATTGGCCAGCAGGGCGCCCCACTCGGGAATGTCGGAGAAATGTACGATCACTGGCACCATGGCGCCCGACTCGGCGATCATCGCTTGATAGCCGCCCCCAAGGAAAATGTTGAGGAAGCCCAGCTCGGCCAGGAGCATGAGCACCCCGCCCATTTCCAGGGCGGCCACCACCAGCAGCGGAGACACAAGATTGGGCAGGAGATGCCGCCTGAGAATGTGGGTTGAGCGGGAGCCAAGCGATCGGGCCGCTTCGACGAAGAGTCGCGGTTTAAGCTCGATGACCTTGCTGCGCATCAGCTGGGCCACCTCGCCCCAGCCGACCACGGACAGGGCGACGACAAACACCCATACGCCCTGCTTGATGCCGATGGCCTGGATCAGGATCATGGCAAACAGCGTGACCGGGAAAGCTGCCCAGACTCCCACGGTGCCGGTGACGAATTGATCGAACCAACCGCCTTGGGCCCAGCCGGCAAGCATCCCCAGCACGCTGCCCAGCAGCAGCCGGGCAAAGGTGGCGAAAAAGGCCAGGAGCAGAGTCTGTCGTGCGCCGGAAAGAACCAGCGCCTGGATGTCCCGCCCAAGCTGGTCGGTCCCCCACGGGAACACCGATGAAGGCGCATAAGGGGGGGAGCCGATGGTGCCTTCGACCATCATCACACCGTGGGGCTCGTACGCGCTGGCTCCCGTCCAGGCTCCCCCGCTGACGGCCATGGCGGCGAGGCCGATGACCAGCAGGCCGCCGATCATCAGGGCTGGATTGTACAGGAGGCTCCGTAGCCGGCGGTGCGAGCGGCGTCCGTCCGGCCGTTCTTCGGGTTCGGTGGGTTGGGTGGGGCCCCGTCCCGGACGGGCCGGACGTGCGGGACGCGGAAGGCCCGGGATCAGATGGCGCAGCTCCCCCAGCGCGTCGCTGATCTCGCCAAGCCCATCGCGAACCAAGGACAGAAGACCGCGCTCATCGCGCCTTTGTTGCCCATGGGAGGCCTGGCGCAGCACCGGATTGAGCAGCGGGAACAACCAATCCAGCCCCTGATTAACGATCAAGAAGAACAACCCTAAGGAGACGATCAGGTCCGTCACCAGGGGGGCCGAGCCCAGTCGGATGGCTTCCAAGAGGGTGGAGCCCACCCCGGGCCAGTTGAAAAAGACCTCGACCACGGGCAGGCTGGCGAGAGAGAATCGCAGTGAAGAGCCGAGGGTGGTCAGAATGGGGATCCAAAGGTTCCTGAAAGCGTGTCTGAGATAGACCAACCGCTGAAAGAGACCCTTGGCGCGAGCCGTTCGGACGTAGTCGGTGGACAACACGTCGATCAGGGAGACGTAGGTGATCTGGGCCACCTGGGCCAAGGGCCGGGCGGCCAGAACCAGCGCCGGGAAGATCATGTGGGCGTCGAATCCGAACCCCGATGTCGGCAGCACCTTGATGTCAAAAGTCTTGTGCACCTGGATGTTGACCACCCAAAACACCATGGCCAGCAGAAAGCTGGGGGTGGAAATCCCCACCACGGAGAACACCAGGGCGAGGCTTCCACCGCCGCGGCGCTGGGTCAGCGCGGCGATCAAGCCCAATGGCACGCCCAGGACGGCGGCCAGCCCGACCCCAATCATGAGCAGGGCGGCGCTGTTGCCGAAAATCTCCGCTACCAGGCGGAGCGCGGCCTGGTCGGTGCGATGCCAGGTGTAGAAAAGCGGATGGGCGACCATGTATTGGACCAGCTGCACCAGCGCCTCGCCGGCGGATTGGAGCACATTGGCAGGTAGCCCTTCGCGTCCGCGTTGGGACATGATCAATCCGAACAAAGTCAGGTAGGCGATTCCCCCCAGCGTTCCCAAGATGCGCAAACCGCCCCGCAGCAGGCCGGTAGCGACGCGCGGCGCCACTCGGTTGGTGGGAACCTCCAGTGGGTGAGCTTCCTGGACGACCGCCGATGACGGCTTGGGTGCTGGCGGTGGGGCTTGCGGGGGCGCGTCTGAGGGCGGCGTGGGGGGAGAGGGCGTGGCCGGGAGCGGGCGGCTCTCGAGTTCGGACAGTGCTTGAAGCGCGCGCCGGCTCTCGGGGTGGATCACCAGCAGATGAGTGAGATAGCCGCGCCTGGCGGAAGGGTTTGCCAGCGCAGCCAAAATCAGCCAGCCCGTCTCGTTGCGTGGATCCATCTCCAAGGTGCGAAACGCAAGGCGGCGGGCAGTCTGGCGGTTCCCGCGGCGCAGGGCCGCCAGACTTTCGCGGGCAACCCTCTGGGCGCGGTCTCCGGGCTGTGCGTTAGCCATCAAGAGAGCCGGTGGTGAGGATGCGATGAAGCAGGCATGGGACCTCTAGGGCTATCGCCAGCCTGGTCCGTTGGAGTCCAGACGGGCGTCAATTAATGAACGATCCTGCGGGCTTTCAGGTTCAACCCGTTCGCAAACCCCGGTGCCCGCTAGGGGGATGCCCAAGGTGATCCAAATTCTACACGGAGCCGATGCCCGGGGAAAGATGCGAGGCGGGTTCGGTTGACCGGCCCGGCGTAGTCACCTAGAATTGCCGCGATCCGCCAAGCGAGGCAGGTGTCCATCGGTGCCTTACGCGGGCGTCGGTCATTGGCCCGGACAAGGTGGTGCATGGCACTCGATTGGGAACGGCAAGCGGTGATCGACGAATTGACCCAGCGCATCAACCAGGGTGCGTTTGACGACGGCTACAAGGACCTCAAGCGCGTCCTCGACAGATCCGACGCCCTGACCGAGCCCGACCGCCAGAGGGTGATTCAGTACTGGTTGGCCAAGCAACGAGAGGCCGGCCGGGGCGGGGACAGCCGCTGATTGTGAATTTGTTCACAATCTGGCCGTTGGCGGGCCCGGTGCGATCGGGATCCGCTCATGGGACCTTCCGGCGCACGATCACCCTGCCCGGTGACGGCCTGGCCACCTCTTCAAACCCAGCCTCCAGAAAACTGGGCAGAACGCCCATATAGGCCTCGGCCGGCCCACGCGGGTCTCGCTCGGGATCCGTCGGATAAGCTTCCACCAGACTTGCGCCGCGATCGGCGGCAAACCTCGCCGCAGCCTTGATCAACGCCGGCATCAAGCCCAGGCCTCGAAAATCGTGTTTGATGAAGAAGCAGACGATCGACCATACCGGCTGATCGTCGATCCGTTTCAATCTTCGGCTGCGTTCCAAAGAAGGATAGCTCTCGCGCGGGGCGATTGAAATCCACCCGGCGGGGATGCCGTCGCCGTAAGCGATGAGACCCGTGACTTGCCCGCCGTCAACCAACGCCTGAAAGGCCTTTCGGTTTCCCTGATTGCCTTGGCGTGAAAATTGGGCCCGACTGGTGCGCCAGAACATGCACCAGCAGCCGCACGGGCCGGGTTCACCAAAGAGTTCGGTCAGATCATCCCATCGATTTGTGGTGAGGGGAGCGAAACTGATCGCTGGGTTGCTCACCGGCGGATGACCAGGACGATCACCGCCGCCAGGGGGAGCGGGGCCAAAAGGTTCCCGGATCTGACGAAGTCAATGATCCCGAGATTGCGGATGTCCCAAGCGAACAGCAAGATCGTTGGCAGGAGCATTACCGGATTCTGGGTGATTGGCATGGCGTCCTCCCAGTCGTAACGTGGCAAAACATTGTAAAGCCGGTTGCGGGCCTGGGGCAAAGGCGCCCCCACCTTGTGGCCGTGGTCCCTAAGCTTTAGAATGCTGTCATCCGGAACGTTCCCAGAAACCGAAGAGAGACGCTGAGCCATGCGCTGGTATCTCAGATCGAAGCTTCACAAGGCGACGGTAACTGAGGCCGACCTGCACTACGTCGGCAGCATTACCATCGACGAAGACCTGGTCGACCGCTGCGGCCTACACGTGGGTGAGAAGGTGCTGGTGGTCAGCAACACCACCGGGGCCCGGCTGGAAACGTATGTCATCCCAGGCGAGCGCGGCTCAAGGGTGATGGGAATCAACGGCGCGGCCGCGCATTTGATCAGGGTCGGAGAAGAGATCATTGTGATGGGCTTTGAGCTCTCCGACACCCCGATCCGGGCCGTCATTTTGCTGCTTGGCCCCGAGAACCGGGTCGTCGAAAGCCTCTCTGGCCCTGAGGGGTAGGTGGGCGGGAGGGTGTCTCTCCGGTGAGTTCGGATCCTGAAATGGACCTCGTTCGACTGGCAGCCCGCGTCGCTCAGGGCGATCAGGAAGCCTTCCTCGCGCTCTACGACCACACTTCCCCCAAGGTCTACGGCCTGGCGCTCAGGATGATGGGTGACGCTATGGCCGCCGAAGAAGTCGCACAGGAAGCCTTCCTAAGATTGTGGACCCGGGCGGAAACCTTTCGCCCGGGCAGGGGCAGCCTCCTTGGTTGGCTGCTCACCATCACCCGGCATGTTGCGCTCGACCACCTGCGACGTTCAACCCGCCGACCACAACTGGCGGAGCCTCCCGACGCTGACACCGGCTGGGAGCCCAGGCTGAGCGACGAGGCTACCCAGACAGAAGAGGCTCGCTGGCGTAGCTTGTACTTCGCCGTACAGGCTCTCCCCGATGAGCAGCAAGCAGCGATCACCTGTGCTTACTACCATGGGATGTCCCACAGCCAAATTGCAGTGTATCTGGGGGTCCCTCTGGGAACGGTCAAAACTCGGCTGAGGTTGGGCATGGAAAAGCTTCGTCAGGTATGGGCAGAGTGGCCTGAAGACACCCCAACCGACCCATCCGATACGGGCGATTAGGGCGTTAACATGGACAGAGAGGTTTAGGACAACATGGCGGACGATTGCCAGAACATTGAACCCTTATTGGCGGCCCATGCCCTGGGCAGCCTGGAAGGGGATGAAAAGGCGCAGGTCGAAGCCCACTTGCCGGCCTGTCCGAGCTGCCGCGTCTTGTGGTCGGAGTATCGAGCGGTAGCTGACGGGCTTCTAATGGCTGTGCCCGAGGCGATGCCACCGGACAACCTTCGACGATCGCTCGCTCGCCGGGTGGCCGGCCCCGCCGGGGCCTTGCCGGCGTCAAACGGGGCTGCCGATAGACGCCTGACTTCTTGGCGATTCGCCTTTGGTGTGGCCATAGCCGGCTTGCTGCTGGTCAACCTTGTCCTGCTCCAGCAGGTCATCGGCCTGCGGCAGGATCAAACGCGTCTTCAGCAGGAACTCGGCGCGGGCCAGATCGCTCAAGCCATCGCTGCCTATCCTGATGCTCAATCGGTTCTGATCGAGGGGCAAGATGCCTACGGCACGCTGGTGTACGATCCTGCCCGTCCGGTGGCGGCAATGTACACCTGGGGGCTGCAGCCGCTGCCAGCCGGCCAGACCTACCAGGTGTGGCTCCGAACCGGTGACGACGGCCGGGTGAGCGGCGGCACTTTCAATTCTTCCGGCGGGAAGGCGTTCACCCTGGTCGTGATCAGGGCCCCCGATCCACTGCAGGATTTCTCAGGATTCGGAGTGACGATCGAGCCTGAGGGAGGTAGCTTGGCGCCGACTGGGCCGAACGTGTTGGGCGGCGACCTCTGATCGCACGGCTTCTTCTCGCATTCTCCTCTACCACCAATCCAATTTTAATCCGCACGGCGTATAGATAGACGACACGGCCCGCCGCCGGCGGCCGCCAATGTGCTTGCGTTGTTCAATGGAGGAGGAAGCATGTTCACCAGCAGGAAGAATTCATTTGTGATTGCTTTCACAATAGGGGCTCTCGTCTTGACCGGATGCGGAAGCGCAGCCGCTACGGGGACCCCCGCCGTTCCGGCTGCCACAGCACCCGCGACCGAGGCGACGGGAGCCGGGATGAGCGGCCAGGTCAGTGTGTCTTCCGCAGACTCGGGGCTGGGAACCATACTGGTGGACGGCAAGGGGATGACCCTGTACCTGTTAACCGGTGATTCGGCAAACGCCTCGATCTGCACCGACGGGTGCGCCACCGCCTGGCCGCCGTTGATCGTCAGTGGGAGTGCGACTGCCGGTGCCGGCATCGACGCATCCAAGCTTGGCACGATCTCCCGCGCCGATGGGTCCACGCAGGTGACCTACAACGGACATCCACTATACTACTTTGTCAAGGATCAGGCTGCCGGTGACGTCAACGGCCAGGGGATCGACAAGTTCGGTGGGATCTGGTATGTGGTGTCGCCGTCCGGAGACGCGATTACGGCCAGTGGGGCCGGGGGCGATAAGGGGGGAGCCTCCGGTGCCCCGATCACGGTGGCCGCGGCTGACTCATCCATGGGACAGATATTGGTCGATGGTCAAGGTCTAAGTCTCTATTTGCTGACGGCCGATTCCGCGGATCAATCGGCTTGCACCGACGCGTGCACGACGGCCTGGCCGCCGCTGACCACCAGTGGCCAGGCCAAGGCCGGAAGCGGGGCGGAGGCCTCGCTGCTGGGCACGCTGACCCGACCAGATGGATCTACCCAGGTGACCTACAACGGTCACCCTCTTTACACGTTCAAAGGCGACCATGCCGCCGGCGATGTGACCGGCCAGGGTATCCAGAGCTTCGGCGGCACGTGGTACCTGTTGTCCCCCAATGGAGAGCCGATCGAGGCCAGCGCCAGTTCCGATTCTTCGGCTCAGCCGACTTCCAGCTACAGCCAATACTGACATTCGGTGGGCCGTTCCCTCCGCGTGGAACCGGCGCCTGAGATTGCCCTCAGGCGCTGGTTCGCGCTCCGAAACCCGGTTGGCCGATTGGCGAGGCACGTCCCGCCTTGATCGGCCCGTTCCTGTCGGCTATCATGGCCGCATGGATGAACCCGGCTTAATTGAGGACGCCCAACGAGGCGATCTTGAGGCCTTCAACAGCTTGATCCTGACCTACCAGGATCAGGTCTACAACCTCGCCTACCGCATTCTCGGTGATCCCCTGGCGGCCGACGACGCTGCCCAGGAGGCATTCATCTCTGCCTACAAGGGGCTGCGCCGCTATCGGGGGGGCTCGTTTCGGTCCTGGCTCCTGCGCATCGTGACCAACGCTTGTTACGACGAACTGCGCCGGCGGAAGCGCCGACCAGAGATCGGAATGGAGGACTTGAACCCTCTGGATGACCCGGAGGAAGCCGATGCCTCAGGCGTCCTGATGACCGATGTCGGGGATCCCGAATCAGAAGCGCAGCAAGCCGAGTTGGCACGGGCCCTGGAGGATTGCCTGAGCGGACTGCCGGATGAGTTCCGCCTCGTGGCCGTGCTTGTAGATGTGCAGGGGCACGATTATCAGGAGGCTTCCCAGGTCTTGGGAAAGCCGTTGGGCACGATAAAGAGCCGCCTGGCGCGGGCACGCCTGCGGATGCGGGATTGCCTTCAGGCCCACTGGGAACTTCTTCCGGCCGCATTTCGTCTGGAAGATGAGGCAATGTGATGACTCATCTGACCGACCACGATCTCGAGCAACTATCCGCCTACCTCGACGGCGAACTCGGGCCGTCTCAGATGGCCGAGATCGAAGCGCGCCTGCAGGCAGACCCCGTTCTGCAGCGCACACTGGCTCAACTGAGCTGGATGACGGCCAGCTTGAAGAGTCTGCCGGCGCACCGAGCGCCGAGGCGTTACAGGTTAACTCCGGAGATGGTTGGACAGCGGGCCCGCACCTGGCGGGTGCCGGCATTGCGCCTGGCAACGGGGGCCGTGGCGATGGCCCTGGCCGCCGTGATCGGCCTCGACTTTCTGGGGTCGGCCGGTGGGGTAAGTCTGGCCAGCGCGCCTCAGGCGTTTCAAGCGCCGGCCGTTGCCCAGGATAGCTCGCGGGCGGCACAATCGATGACAGAGAAGACCGAGGAAGAAACTCAGCCCGCAGTGGGTGCAGAGGCCGGCGCCGCAGCGGGCACCCCATTCGCCGATTCGCTGCGAGCTTCTGGATCCCCCTCGGGGGCCAATTCATCCTTACCATTGGAGACACCGCCCGTCGCCCTGGCGGCCCCAGCGATGTCCGCCACCGAGTCGGCGCCGAGACTTACGCCCAGCCCGGCGCCCGCGCCCCTAAGCCAAGACGCCGCTCAAACGGCTGGCGGTCAAATCAGCAGCAGGGCTGGTGTCCTGCGCTGGAGTGAAATCCTGCTCGGCGCCGGACTCTTCCTCCTGCTTGCCGTTCAGATCATGAACCGCCGATAAGTGATGTCCTACCACGATCGTGTTCGCTTCTGCCTGGCTTGCGGCAGCCCGGTTGAGTTTCGCGAAGTGTTTGGCGCCAGTCGCCCGGTGTGCCTGAACTGCGGCCGGGTTCATTTTTTCGATCCCAAGGTGGCGGCGGCGGTGTTCGTCGTGCGGAACGAACGCGTCCTCCTGGTCCGGCGAGTGAACGAACCCGAACTGGGCAAGTGGAGCCTGCCGGCGGGCTTCGTGGATGGGGACGAAGACCCGAGGCTGGCCGCCCAGAGGGAATGTCTGGAAGAGACTGGTCTGCAGGTCGAAGCCGATCGGCTGCTGGACGTCATTCATCAGCCGGTGAGGGCAGAGGGGGCGAGCATTGTGCTCGTGTACCACGGCCGCCTCGAGGGGGGAAAGTTGACGGCGCGGGATGATATCGATGCCTCAGGTTTCTTCAGCCGTGACGAGTTGCCCTCCCTGGCGTTTGAGTCCACGCGCACGCTGATCGAGCGCTGGGAGAAGGCCGAATCTGGCGTGCTATAATCGCCTTCACTTGCTCTCACGGCCAGGTCACCCCGATGCCCCGTAGATTTCCCGGGGGATTCCGAACGCAACTCCTGCTTTGTGTCTTCGCAGGTTCAGCGCTGAGCGCGATATTGGCGGTCGGGGTCTTGACTTGGGTGATGGGTGGGGTCGCGAGCCCGCCGGGATCAAGTTTGGCCGTCGTCGGCGCCACCATCTTCCTGCTCTCATTGACTCTGACTTTGGTGGAATATTGGCTTGTTCAGCGCGGGGTGATGACGCCCTTGAGGTGGCTCCTGGCGCGTGATCAAATTCTGGCCGATGGGGTGCAGGTTGAGGAGGACTGGGGCGTTTCCAATTGGGCCGTCCCAGAGGTCCAGCAGCTTGCCGATTCCCGAGGTGAGGTCACCCGCCGCTTGCGGGTGATGGAGCAGCTCAGCCGCCTGATCGTCCAATCCAAAGATCCTATTCGATTGCGCGAGCAGATTCTGCTGGCCGTCGTGGATGCACTTGGGGGTTACCACGGGAGCCTATGGGGTTTGGCCCCGGCAGGCGGCTACTTCGTCGGCTTGGCGGAGATCGGCGGCGAGGGGCTGGGTGGACGGACGGCCGTCGGCGTGAGGCTAACCCACGCGTCGGAGCCGCTGCTGGAGGCCATGGAGCGCCAGGCTGAACCGGTGCTGATCATGGACCCGAAGGACCCTGCGTATACAAGCTTGATTGGAGAAGGCTTCATCGCCAATCACGAGTCAGGGTCGCTCTTGGGAATCCCGATGATGCAAGTGGGCAAGATGATCGGCTGCCTGCTCGTGTCGCTCAGCGACCCTGCCTCAAGCTTCGACGCGGCGGACTTGGCCCTGGCGCGGCCCATCGGCGCCTTTGCGGCCGTAGCCCTGGAGAACACTCGAAGCCAGGAAGCCGAAAGAGCGCGTACCCTCCGGATGTCGGCCCTGGCGGAGCTGGCGACTACCCTGACCACCCGCCACCGCTTGCGGGACGTGCTCTCCGAGATAGTCTCCCGAGGCGCCTCCCTGGCCAACAGCGCCACCTGCGCAGTCTTCATCCTGGATGAGTCGGTCGGCTCCTTGGTGCTCTCGGCCCAAGTCGGCCTGAGCAGTTCGGCGCTGTCGATGAGCCTTCCCTTGAGCCATCCCCTGGTCCATACCTTTCTTCACCAAGGCCAACCCCTGATTGTCGAAGACATCGATCACGAGATGCCCGACCTGCGAGAGTTGCTCGTGCGTGGAGATGTGGGATCGATCTACGTCCTTCCCCTGAAGGCGACCGGGCGAATCTTAGGTGCTTTGACGCTCGGATTCCTAGATCACCGGCGACCGGACGAAGCCGAGTTGTCGGTGTCCGAAATGCTGGCCAGCGTTTCCGCGGCAGCAATTCAGAATGCCATGGCCTTTGAAGGGGAAGTGGAACAGCGTAATCTTCTGACCACCGTGGCTGAGATCAGCCGTCGGGTCTCCGCCATTCTGGATACCGAGTGGATGCTGAATGAAGTCTGCCGGCTGTTGGCAGGGGAGTTTGATTTCGAGTGGGTCCACGTGCTGCTGGTGAATGAGCCTGGGACGGAGCTGAGCTACGCTGCGGGGTTTGGGCCGATGGGAGGCGGGCTCGAGCAGGACGAACTGACGCTGCCGGTGGATGAGGCGAGCCTGATCGGGCGGATCGTTCAGAGCAGCAAAGCCGAACGGCAGGGTCGGATGGCGGGAGATGCCTTCCAGGCCTCCGATCGATCGCTTCGGGACGTTCAGTCCGAAATCGGGGTTCCGATCGTGGCCCACAACCGCGTGATCGGGGTCCTGGCGGTGCAATCCGCCAGCCCGGACGCGTTTGGATCGGATGACGAGCGCCTGCTGGGGATCGTGACGGAACAAATCGGGGTGGCCTTGGACAACGCCCGCCATCACGCCCAGGTTCAATCCCAGGCCAGGCTGGACAGCTTAACTCAAGTATTGAACCATGGTGCTTTTGTGGCCACCCTGCACGCCATGGTGGAGGACGCCAAGCATGACGGGACACCCCTGAGTCTGATCATGTTGGATCTCGACCATTTCAAAGCCTACAATGACCAGTTCGGGCACGTGGCTGGAGACGCCGCACTCAAGACCACGGTCCAGGCGATCAGGACCAACGTCAAAATTCGTGACGCCGTGGGCCGCTGGGGCGGCGAAGAGTTTGGCGTGGCGCTTTCCGGTGCCACCAAGTCTCAGGCACGCATGGTCGCCGACCGCATCCGTGACACTTTGAAATCTCTCGAGCCGGTCGATCGCTTGGGGAGGAAGATGCCGTCGCCGACGGCCAGCCAGGGGATCGCTAGTTTGGGTGAGGATGCGGCGGATGCCGACGGGCTGGTGGACGTGGCCGATCAGGCCCTCTACCGGGCCAAAGAACAGGGGCGGGACAAAGTGGCTGTGACGGGTTGGGCATGATGCGCTTCGACGTCTTTTCGCTGATGCCGGACGTGATGGTGCCCTATCTGAAGGCCAGTGTCCTCGGCCGGGCGCAGGTGGATGGACTCCTGGATGTTCATCTGTACGATATCCGTGACTACGCCACCGATCGACATCGTACGACGGACGACGTTCCCTACGGCGGAGGCGGAGGCATGGTCATGAAGCCCGAGCCGATCTTCGCCGCCGTGGAGGACGTTCTGGGGGAGGCGCTGGGCGTCACCCCGGTGATTCTTCTCTCGCCACAGGGGCGTCCGCTGGCTCAGAAGAAGGCTTCGGCGCTGGCGCACCATCCTCGCCTGGCTTTGATCGCCGGGCGGTACGAGGGGGTCGATGAGCGCGTCCGAGAGCACCTGGCGACTGACGAAGTTTCGGTGGGGGATTTTGTGCTCACCGGGGGCGAACTGCCCGCCTTGATGGTGATCGACGCGGTGGCCCGATGGCTTCCGGGTGTACTGGGAGACGCGTCGGCGGCTGAGAGTGACTCCTTTGCCGGGGGCCTGCTCGAACATCCGCACTACACGCGGCCGGGCGATTTCCGTGGCTGGCCCGTGCCGGACATTCTTCGGTCAGGGGACCATGCCGCTATCGCCCGTTGGCGTCGTCACCAGTCGCTGTGGAGGACCTTTGATCGGAGGCCGGACCTGATCGCCTCAGCGGACCTCAGCGAAGACGATCAGGCTTATCTGACCGAGTTGGCGGAGGAGGCCGGCTCGACGAAACCATCACCAGACAAAAGAGTAGGGGGATGAAACGACCTTTGGTACGCTTGTGCTTCTGGCTCGTCCTGGCGGCGGGGCTCACCGCCTGCTCGCGGCTGACGGAGCCGCCTCTGCCGACCCTGGCGCCGACGGAGAGCGCGCAGATTACCGCGCCCACTCCAACGCCGCCGCCGGCCCACACTGATCTCATCGTCTGCTTGGCCCAAGAGCCAAGTTCACTCTATCTGTACGATGACACCACACGTGAGGCAGACACCATCCTGGAGGCGATTTACGATGGCCCCGTCGATGTCTTGGGGTTCAAAGTTGCTCCCGTCATCCTGGCTGGCTTGCCGACGTTTGACAACGGCCAGGCCCGCTTCGAGAGCGTCAGCCTTCGGTCGGGGGACGTCTACGTCAACCCGGAGACCGATCAGCCGGAATCGCTTGTCCGGGGCTTGCCCTATCTCCCATCCGGTTGCGCACAGAGAGATTGTATTCAGACCTATGCTGGCGGATCAGTTGACATGGATCGGCAAGTGGCTGATTTCACGATCATGCCCGGCCTCACCTGGTCGGATGGCCAGCCGCTCACGGCGGCCGACTCGGTCTTCTCCTACACGCTGGATGGTGACCCGGCCACGCCCAGCACGAAGTACCTTTTTGCTCGCACCTTCAGCTTCAAAGCGGTCGATGATCTGACCGTGGAATGGGCCGGGCTCCCGGGCTTCGTCGATGCTGACTACCAGTCGAACTTTTGGACTCCCTTGCCGAGCCACTTGCTCAAGGATATGACGGCAGACGACGTGCGGTCCTCCGACCTGGCAACCAGGATGCCCATCGGCTGGGGTCCCTACCAGATCGACCATTGGACGGCAGGGGAACAAATCGTGCTCACCCCCAACCCTGCCTACTGGGCGGCGGCGCCGGACAAGACTGCATTTGAACGCCTTATCTTTCGATTTCTCGGGGATCAGGCTGGTAGCGCCATCGACCAGGTCAAGACAGGAGAGTGCGATGTTCTGGACGAGACCCTCCTGGGGCCGGGCGATGTGCCTCAACTCGAGGCTGCCCAGGCGGCTGGCGATTTGAGTTACTCGAGCGTTCCCGGACCTCTCGTGATGAGGCTCGACATGAATCTGGATCCGGTTGGCGATGGCCAGGCAGACGGCCTGTTCTCTGACGTTGGCACGCGGCGTGCTCTTTCCGTCTGTATTGACCGGCAGAAGATTGTCGATTCGGTGCTGCATGGTGCGGGTGAGCCCGCTGACAGTTACATACCACCGTCGCATCCACGCTATTCGGCGCCTGCTTCAGCGACAGTCTACGATCCCATTGCTGGCCGAATGCTCTTGGAGTCCGTCGGCTGGGCGGCCGGCACCTCTGCCACGGAGACACGTACGGCGAACGGAATCCCGGGGATAGCGGACGGCACACCGCTGAGCTTCGAGATCCTTATGCCGACGGGTGATGTTTATGATGCCCTTGGCACGCTGCTCACGACCGAGCTGTCGCAGTGCGGAGCAGAAGTACATGCCAAGACGATGGACCCCGGCGAGCTGTTTGCCAGCTGGCCCGACGGTCCCGTCTTCGGGCGGACATTTCAAGCCGTCGTTTGGTCATGGCCCACGTTGATTTCGCCGCCATGCGACATGTTTGCCAGCTGGGAAGTGCCCTCCGAGGATCATCCTTATGGCAGCAACGCATCCGGGTTCAATGACGAGGCCTATGACGCCGCCTGCGGAAGGGTGCTGCTTGGGGCGCCGAATACCAGCGCCTACGCAGATGCCATCAGCCAGACCCAGGCCATCCTGCGGGATTCACTGCCTGCGATTCCGCTGTACGTCCGGCCCCGATGGGTGGCCCACGCACCTTGGCTCTGTGGTGTCAGCCTGGATCCATCGTCGCCAAGCGTGCTTTGGAACATCGAGGCCTTGGGCGCTTGCCCGCCAGGACCTTGAAGGCGAGTCTGAAATACAGACGTAAGAACCAAATGCTAAACTGGATGGAAAACTGGTTTGAACCTGCCGGAACATCCAACCGTAGATAAGGAAACGAAGTCGCAGAGAAATGGCCCAGCCACTGGTCCAAAATAGCGACAGGGAACTGATCTTAGAGCTCCAGCGCGGTAATCTTGACGCTCTGGGTGAGCTTTACGACCGCCATCAACAGCGGGTGTATCGAACCGCGCTGATGATCACCAACGACGAAGACGCCGCTTCCGATCTTTTACAAGACGTCTTCCTAAGAATGCATCGGTTTGCGCATCGCGTTGATCCCGATCGGCCGCTCGAACCTTGGCTCTACCGCGTGACCGCCAACCTTTCCTACACGTGGATCAAGAAGCGCAAACGCTGGATGCGCTATCTGGGTGAACTCGGGGAGTGGTTGAGCCGAGAGGTCAGGCCAACGCCCCACCACCAACTCGAGATCCGAGAGCAAGCCGAACGCGTTCGTCGGGCGGTTGCCCTTTTACCGTTTCCCCAGCGAGTGGTGGTGGTGATGTATTATGTGAACGATCTGCCGTTAACCAAGATTGCTGAGATCTTGGGAGTTCCCGAGGGTACGGTCAAGTCGAGGATGTATTATGCACGGGCGGCCCTGAAGAAACGGCTGCGGACGGAGGCCTGGCAGATGACGTTGGCGTCGTATGAGTTTTCTTAGACTGTTTAACGAGCCGGATTTCGATTATGAATTGAGGCGGTCGCTGCGCGGGTTGTGCGACGAGATCTCGGCCCCGGCCGGGGCCCGGCGGCGGGTGTTGGAGACTGCCGCGCTGACCATGGAATGCGCCCGCCCGGGTTCCCAGCAGACGTCCAGAAAAGGTGCGCGGCTTCCGACTTACAAAGACATCGAGCACCGGATGTCCAACAACATCATGCTGTATGCCACCCCATTGGGGTTCGGCATGCTCAGCCTGAGAGCGTAGGGCCTGCACAGGAAGGGACCTTGTCTAAACAAGCTGGACAATCGGAAATGCCCAAGGTTGACGGAGGCCCATTTGTGGGTATAATCCCCGCTAGGTGGATTAACTCACATGAGTTCAGAAGATAGAGGCAGGGCGTTGATGACTCAGTCGCGGCCTGCCTTTCCGACCTACGCCCGGCTTGCGATTTTCGA